>Ga0114921_10000901_pt1 | contig 12968 bp, 11 predicted proteins | sample BentaG_FD_87016 | JGI IMG/M metagenome (GOLD analysis project Ga0114921, IMG submission 87016) | Deep subsurface microbial communities from South Atlantic Ocean to uncover new lineages of life (NeLLi) - Benguela_00093 metaG | ecosystem: Environmental > Aquatic > Marine > Oceanic > Sediment ...
AAGTATCGTATCGGTTTTTGAATGTTTCGTGCACGTTTACATAAGAGTTTTTTGCAAGATGTAGACACGTGAGAAAAAAAGATCATCAACGAGCCTAGAGAGCACCTTCAATGTGCTTTTTATAGTTGTTTGACCGAGGATTAAAATATCGGAAACAAAGAGGTAAAGAAATGTTCAAAAAAAGCTTTGGCAATGTGTTAAATCGAAAAGCGAAACTACCCTACGTAACATCGCTTGACTTTCATGCTTTAAAGAAAAAAGAGAAGGTTATCGAAGGGGTTCCGGTTGTCTGCACAAGTTGTGGAGGTATTTTGACTAAAGCCAGTTTAATTGAGACTACCAAGCTAGGTCGCGGCTGGAACTGTGAATTTTGCGGAACCCTAAATATTATCGCAGTTGATGTTATACTACCAGATGACATTGGAGATGATATTGAGTGGATCATTGAAAAGAAACCAGAAGATGATATCACAATAGAAACTAAAATCGGAACAGGAACAAAAGAACATATTATCGCCGTTATTGATGTTTCGGGCTCGATGGACGATGGAAAACTAGAAGCGGTTAAACACTCTCTAACTCAATCACTAAAAGATCTAAAGATGAATGCGCCATATTCTCGTTTTACTTTAATAGCTTTTAGCACAGACGTGTTTCTTTTTTCACCGAATGGTGAAAAAGTCCTTCAGTTGGAAGGAGATGCACTCCATTCAATTTCCTTAATTGAAAAAGCGTTCACCAAGACAAAACTTGATTTTGCACCCATTTCTGACACTGCTGAAAAATGGATCAAAACAGTATCTCAACTTAGACCGTTAAATTACACTTCTCTCGGCCCAGCTCTCTTAGGAGGGATAACTCTTCTAGGACGGATTAGTGGTGGAGGACGACTGATTTTACTCACTGATGGTCTGGCCAATGAGGGATTAGGCAATTTAGAAAGTTCTGCCACTGGTAAGAAATTCTACAAAGAATGCGCAGCTAAGTGCATGGAAAAGAGCGTAACTGTTGAAGTAATAGGCGTGGCGCCGGAGGATGACAGCAGTAAACTAGCGCTCGATGTCTTAGGGCGATTAGCAGATTCTACTGGTGGAGAAATATTCTACATAACATCTTCCGAGGTGCAAAAAGCATTTGAACAATTAAGAAAGCGGGAATATCTAGGTCGGGATGTGAACATAAGAGTAGTAACAGATACAACATTTAAGACACCTGCACCAATGAGAGTTGGTGCTGTGACAAAAGACAGGGAAGTCTTCTTTGAACTAGAGATAGCAGCAGAAGAAGAGATCAAGAAAAAAGAAGTTCCTATACAAGCTCAGGTCACATATATCGATTCAGAAGGAAACAAAAGGTTGCGAGTATTGACTTCACGTTCAGCAGTGGTTGAAGAAGAAGTAGAATTCAATAAAGCATACGACGCAAGAGTTGTTACTACAAACGTGGTGCAAGCAGCAGGCGAGAGTTATTACGAAGGTAAGGCTGAAGAAGCTAAAGGAAGATTGAAGGAACTAAAAGACACCCTTGCGAAACAAGACGGAATTCAATTCCAAGAAGAAGCGTTAAATGTCTTAGAGGATCAAGCTGCTGAGATTGATGAAGAAGAAGCTGAAATAGCTGAAAAGACTGCAGCTCCAAGTGCAAGGGCGGCAAAAGCTCTCAAACGCAAAAGGACAAGCGAGGAGGACCTTTTTTGAGTGCGGCAAAGGTCCTTAAAAAGAAGAGAATGGATGAGAAGAGCCTGTTCAGCTGAGCACATCTTTTTTTTAAATTTTTTATGTTTCATAAAGCCGCAGACAATTCTTATGCTTTAACTTAAGAAGCTCTTGTGAGATGAATATCGACTACATCGCTTAGTATTGCGCTTGCGGTTTCTTCACCACCAGCTCCTCGACCAATAATTGTTATTTCTTTTGCCAGATCTGTTTTCAGTGATACAACGTTCAGCGTCCCGTCTACCGCCAGAGGAGACGTTTTTTGTATTAGACGTGGTGCTACTTCTATTTGCCCGTCTTCAATGGAACAGATATGCTTGATAACAAAATTATCGGTCTTGGCAAGTTCGATGGCTTCTGGAGTCACTTTGGTTATACCTTGAATATAGACATCATCAATACCTTTATTCATGCCAAATAACCCGTTTGCCAGTATTACGGTTTTACTTGCAGCATCGAAACCTTCAACATCTGCTGTGGGGTCTGCCTCTGCATATCCCAACTCTTGAGCTGTTTTTAATGCGCTCTCAAAAGATGTTCGTTCATAGGTCATCTGAGTAAGAATGAAGTTGGATGTACCGTTCAAAATACCACTGAGCGAATGAATAGAATTGCCCTGTAATGTTTCTCTGACTAAGTTGAATACTGGAATTCCGCCTCCCACACTACCTTCATATCGTAAGATAGACTCATTTTTTTGAGCAAGTTGACTGAGTTCATTAAAAGCTACGACAAGAGGGCCTTTATTTGCAGTAACAACGTCGCAGCCTTTCTTTATCGAAGAGATGATATGGGATTTTCCGGGTTCTCCATCCTTAATATTGGTTGGAGTTACCTCTATAACAAGATCTAAGTCGAGATCATCGATAGTCTCTAGGAAAGAGAGTTCTTGATGCCAAGAAGGATGAACAGTAAGATCTTTTGAACCAAGTATACTCTCCAAATTCAAACCATTTGGATCTATTAATGCCCCTTTACTTGAGAAGATTCCTTTTAACGAAATGGAGAGCTCAAAATTTTGCTTTAGAAGGTCGCGTTTATTTAAAAATACCTGTGCAACGCCTTTTCCAACACTGCCATAGCCTACTAGCGCAATATTCATCGATTTCAACTCCTGATTAAGAAAAGTTCTTTTTCTTGGCAGATTTCTTTGCAAAGATTCAGGGCTTCCTGAATCGTCTGTTCGGTATCGCCAACAATCGATAACTTCACGGTTGAAACGTCCTCTTTCTGTGTGATTTTTGCATTCACTTCATTCACTAGAACACCACTGTCAAGAAGACGAATAATTGTATCTGTGATATCCTTCTGAAAAACATGTCCGATAAGGATTACTACATGTTTAAAGCCGACAAATTCCTGAGCCCATTTTACTACATGCACACCCTGATTCTCGATGGCATTCTTAATGTCTTCAATCACATCGATGTTTTCAACTTCAAAATGAATTGAAACGGGTGTAACGCCTTTTCCAACGCTTCTTGACCTGTGGTGAATAACTTGTAAAATATTTCCTCCTAGAGCAGATATGGGTTCTAAGCACTTCACTAGTTCCCCTGGTTTATCAGTCAGTTCAACTTCCAACTCAATTTTCAAAAGCCCACCACCCGGATAAATAGTTCTCCAAAACTAACTTTACATAAGGTTTATAAGGCAGATGTAAGATAGTGTGCGTAACTCCTTCTTAAGGGTGTTGTTGTACGAGAGGTGTCAGTGTTGTGGAGGTCTAGTTTTTTCGCACGAGAGGCTTCGGTGTTGTGGAGGCCTAGTTTTTACTAAGATGACACCATCGGATTGTTTAGATTGCATCTCTCGGTTTTCTACTGAAATATCTTTTTTAGAACAAGATTACAAGCTTAATTCTTTTTCAAATGAATTTACAGTGCCCTTTTGGAGATATTATACCAGTTATAGCTTTTATTGCTATTTTAGCTTCTATTTCCGCTTCTAAGCGGGGATGCAGCGATTTTGGAGGTTTTTTGATGGTTAAAGATTCTACAATTGTGGTAAAGTTTGGAGGTTCATGCCTGGAATCGGGCGAGGCTATTGGAAAAGCTGCAGAACATATCTTCAATGAATATGCTCAAGGTAAAGGTCTTGTTGTTGTAGTCTCGGCTTTAAACGGTATGACAGACAGACTCATCTCGCTCGCACAATCTTGCACCAATGGAAAAGTAAAATTACATGAAATGGATGAAATTCTCGCCATGGGCGAACGAACATCAGCCAGATTGATGATGAGTGCACTCAATAGCAAAGACATGGAAACCGTCTTAGTCGATCCAGAATCTGATCTATGGCCTATCTATACAAATTCAAGACATGGAGATGCCGAGCCAGACATTTTGGAAACACGCCAAGCGATACAAGAACGTATCCTACCATTAATCAATGAGAACAAAGTCATTGTCTTTCCAGGTTTTCTTGGTAAAGACAAAGACACTGGAAAAATCACAACATTAGGCAGAAACGGGAGCGACACCACCGCGGTATTGCTTGGAAACTGTCTAGATGCTTCGGAAGTGATTTTAGTCAAAGACGTAGAGGGTGTTTACTCTTATGATCCTAAAAAGGTAGGTAAAAGTGCAACTCTTATTGATCACTTAGATGTAAAGGAGGTTATGGCACTTACATCAGCAGGGACAAAAGTCATTCATAATAAAGCACTTCGATTTAAACTGCCAGATATGAATATTCGCATCGTGGGATTACATAATGGACATATTTCGAAAGGTGGGACACTAATCAGTGGTGCGGTACTCCCTGACCTCCATGCCTCACTTTTTGAGCAAAAATTGCAGATGATCACCATAGTCGGAAATAATGTTTCTAAAGCCGAAAATGTACATGCGCTAATTGACGAAATACAAAAAGCTGGAAGTGAACTTGCTGGAGCATCACTTGAAAGCGGATCCGTTATTTTATATGTAACTATTCCTGATGTCGGCTCAGACTCTCTGGTTGAAATTCTCCACGAAAAAATGATTGAAGCTAAGATTGGAAAGGCATTAACCAATCATAATGATTTAGCCCTTATCACAATCAGTGGACGAGATCTTGAGACTACGCCTGGTATTATAGAGCGCATTAGTTATCCTTTCACTGAAATGAACCTCTACGGTTTTCTCACAATTAATTCAAATATCCGTGTTTTTGTAAAATGGGATGAGAAAGATCATGCAATTGATCGTGTAAAAGAATCTCTTAATTTGTCTAATTTATAATAAGATTATAGGAGGTAATATAATGAACGGAAAAGAAGTTAGATTAAATAGAATTTTAAGAAATGGTAAAGCACTTATCATCCCCATGGATCATGGAGTGTCGATGGGTCCCGTTAAAGGCCTTGTAGACATGGATGACACCGTTTCCAAAGTCGTAGAAGGCGGTGCTAGTGCTGTCTTGCTACATAAAGGTATCATACGGTCTTTAAAGACCGTGCCGAACAATTGCGGAATCATCGCCCATTTCTCTGCAAGTACATCCTTAGGACCAGATGCAAATAAAAAGGTCAGAACAGGATCGGTCGAAGAAGCTATCAGACTCGGTGCAGATGCGGTCAGCCTGCATATCAACATAGGCTGTAAAACTGAACCAGAAATGATATTCAAGCTCGGAGAATTTGCTGACAAATGCGATCAATGGCAAATTCCGCTGATTGCAATGATGTACGCTCGAGGAGAGAATGTAAAAGCCCCTTTAGATCCCGCTAATGTTGCGATGGTCTGTAGGATCGGTGCTGAGCTTGGTGCGGACATTGTGAAATGCAATTATACAGGATCTCCAGAGACTTTCAAAGACGTTGTAGCGGGATGCCCAGTACCAGTTGTCATTGCCGGAGGAGCGAAGGCTGATGACGACAGAGCGTTGCTTGAAATGGTAGAAGGCGCAATGACGGCAGGCTGTGTCGGTCTCACGTTTGGAAGAAATGTATTCCAGCATGAAAATCCTACACTTATTGTCAGAGCCGTTTCGAAAATTGTGTATGAAGGGCTCACTGCTGAAGAAACTTTGGAGGTAGTAAAGATCTGATAAATAAAGAGCCATTTTCAATGATAGAGAAATTTTTGAAGAAACAAAAAAATTGGTAATAAACTACACTCAACAATTTTTTCAACTATATGATTTCATAAAATATCTTGGTGATATGGTAATGAATGCAAAAGAACTCTGGATAAATGCCACTCATAAAGATCTTGATTGGGACCAACGTAAGAAGTATATTACTAAGTCATTAGAGTCAGGTGCCTCTATTATAATGGTCAAAGAAGGAGAATCAAGTAAAATAAAAGAATTAGGCAGTATAACAACGCTTGGAGGGACCGATGCAGATTTTGAATTAGTGAATATCGTATCAGATGACGACATCAAGAACCTGGATGAACATAAAATTCCATATTTCGCGATTAACTCAAAAGACGATGAACGACGAGTAGTAGAAGCATCAAAAAAGGTACAATCAGTTGTTGTTGAAGGGAGCGATTGGAAGATTATCCCACTTGAAAATCTGATCGCTGAAATCAAAGAGTGTAAGATTATCGCTGTTTCTAAAGATATTGTCGAGGCGAAATTGAATATAGGAATTTTAGAAAAAGGTGTTGATGGGATTTTACTGAAACCTGATATGCTTAGTGACATAACAAATGCTGCAGATTTACTGAAAGACGCGAATAAAATGAAAATCGAACTCACTAGAGCCGAAATCATTGCTATAAAAGAAGTTGGTATGGGCGACAGGGCATGTGTTGATACATGCTCAATGTTAACATTAGGAGAAGGGATGTTAGTTGGATCGCAAAGCGGAGGATACTTTTTAGTTCATAGTGAGACCGTTGAAAGCCCCTACGTAGAAACACGACCTTTCCGAGTGAATGCAGGAGCTGTTCACTCTTATATTCTTGTTAAAGACAAAAAAACGAAATATTTATCTGAAATTAGGGCTGGTGATGAAGTCTTAGCCGTTAAAAATGATGGTACAGCACGTCTTGTCATCGTTGGACGTTCAAAAATAGAAAGTAGACCACTTCTTCTGGTGGAGGCCGAATACAACGCATCTGTTTATAAAATACTTTTGCAAAATGCGGAAACCATCCGCCTAGTCGATGGGAGCGGTAAACCAATATCAGTAACTAATCTCAAGACAGGAGACATGATATTAATTCATGCTGAAGAAGGAGGCAGGCATTTTGGCACAAAGGTTTCGGAAACGATCATTGAAAAATAAATTATCATTGAAGGAAGAGCTGTTTTCATAAACGAATTTTCTTTTTTCTTCTTAAAACATTAACAATTTTTTTCCTTTAGCCTATCTAAAGTGCTCTATTTTTTATATATCGATTTCTTATTAAACGGGCACACTTTAATGCAAATACTACAATCATTACCCTGTTCGCACCAAAAACTGAAGCAACGTTCTCCTTTTGCAGTCCATTTTAATACTCCATTTTTAACTTCTTTCTTGCCGTTAATTGCTTGGGCTGGACAGTTTTCAACGCATTTATTACATTTTTTTTCACAATATTCTTGTACCCCAAAGTCAATTGGTTTGTCTGGTTTCAATGGAAGATCAGTAATCACTTTGCAGATTCTTACTCTTGGTCCGAAATCTGGCGTAATCAACATTCCGTGTTTTCCCTGTTCACCTAACCCCGCATCAATTGCAAGAGGAATACTCAACGCAGTATCATTAGCGCACGGAAGAGCACGATAACCTAAATTACGAATATATTCGGCCAAGTGGCTTGCGACAAAGGCCATTTTGGAGTATCCAAGCCCAGTTGCTGCAGAAACTTCAACATCCGACTTGATGAATTTCTCATAATCCATCTCTATTGCCATTACAATAGCGAATTTGAAATCCTCAAAGGAAATATTTATTGTATCATTTTGCCCGTTCAATCTATTATACGAATGAGAATAGACCCAAAACTCGCCTAATTCAGTTAGTCCAATTAAATCTGCACCAAGAAATCTTCCTGCATTTTTTATTTTCTCTGACATGTCAGCGGGATCGCTAATTTCAATCTTTTGAACCTCTACTTGTGAATCAATGTTCTCTTCACTACGTGCAAGACTTTCCCATGAATAGAGGCCCTCATTTCCATGCATAAACCCTGCTTGATTTCCTAGGCTATCTGCTAGATACCAAGCAGCGTCCCTAAGGGCAAAATTTTCAACTTGATTTCCCGTTTGGATTCGGTCATTACGCCTTTGCCGGTATTTAAGTTTTAATGCTTGAAAATCAGGATCCCAAGCAGTCTTGCTCAGTACAGTCTCTTTCTGATTTATGCGTTTGAGTGGACCAATCATTTGATACGTTGGTTTTTCAACAATCTTCGCTCTCAATTACATTCCCCTTCTGTAAAGAAAAGATATGTGATTAAACTTTTAGATAATCGCATTTTAGAAACTCAGATGAACAGCAAAATGATCAGAGATTATTCCGAGTTGTAAAGCCAATTCTTTCTCTGACATTATCTAAGGCTTCTTCTACTCTTTTAAAAATAATAGTATCAGTATCTTCTGTAAGCATCTCAGTAAGAGGCTGGATTACGCGTTGGTCGCCGATTCGTCCAAGGATTTGTACAGCTTTTCTTACAACTCCTGCATCCTCGTCCTGCAATGCATTGATTATCGGTTCGATTGCAAGTTCTTCATCAAGGTGCATTAAAGACTCAGCAGAACGCCATCTAACCCCAGGATCCTCATCCATCTTTAAAGATTTAAGTAAATTCACAATTGCGCCTTTATCTCCAAAAAAGCTTAGAACTTCTACAATTTTCCTGCGGGTTCCTGCATCCTCTTTCTCTAACGCATCAGTTAAGGGTATTACAGCTCTTTTATCTCTAATCGCTCCTAAAGCCTCAATGACTTTCCAACGAACACTTTCATCAGGATCTTTTCTTAACGAATCAAGCAACGTAAGTACGGTCCTTGTATCCTTGTATTTTCCTAACGCTTCTGCTGAATAAAAGCGAACCTCGTCGTGCTCATCATCTAATACTCCAGTTATTGGTGCTACAGCTTTTTCTGCACTAGCTTCAATATATCCTAGCGCCCATGTCGCATTCATACGAATATTGTCATTGTCTTCATCCAAAGCCATAATAAGGGGATCTACTGCTGAAAACCCGATTTTCGTTAAGGCTGAAGCAGCCCAGCCACGAACCTCTCGACATTCGTCATTTAACGTTTTAATTAAAGGATCTATCGCACGTTCATCCCTAATTGCGCCTAAAGTTCGAACAACCTCGCCTCTAACATCCTCATCTTCGTCAGTTATTGCCTCAATAAGTGGCTTGACAGTCCGTGGATCTCTAAGATTACCAAGAATATATGCCGTATTTTTTCGGACAATACTGTCTTCATGTTTCAAAACATTAATCAGTATATCAATTTCTTTGCGTCCAAGAGTGCGAAGCAAAAAGACTACATCATCTCTTAAACTTGAACTTTTATCCTCTAATTCGTAAAGAAGTCGTATTATCTTATCTTCGGTAGCTTCAGGCGTATCGTGAAGTGGGCCTGAAACGTTAACACGTTGTGGAGAAGGTGTAATATTGTTTTTTGGATCTTGATCCATAATTAGATACTTTATAAAACCTATTTTTATTTTATTCTCTTTTGTGTCAAAATCGAGTTTATGTCGTCAAAAAAAGAATAAACTTAATCTGAAAAAGCATTTTTCCAAAATACAAGAATGATGAGTAAAATAGAATTCATTCAAGTCTTAACTACAATTTTTCTTTCTTTACTCAATGATTTCTTTGATTTTCTTTTCTGCAACTTGATTAAAGGTCTCAAATAACATACTAAATTCAGAAACTTTGTCCATTCCAATTTCATTAAATATGTAGTTGTAGAATTTTAATAATCACCATACCATCAAACTTTTGAAAAAGAAGTTGGTTTACTTAATATAACCTTTCGCTTTGAGTAATTCAGCGTTTAAGATACCACCGCCAGCAGCTCCTCTTACGGTATTGTGACTTAAACTCACGAATTTCCAATCAAATACATTATCTTTTCGGAGTCGACCCACGGTTACAGCCATTCCTTTATCATTATCTCTGTCCTTCCGTGGTTGTGGCCGGTCTTCATTGTCAATATATATAATTGGCTGCTTTGGTGCAAAAGGCAAATCCAGTTCTTGAGGTACGCTTTTAAATTCCTTCCAAATTTTTAAAATCTCCTCACGATTCGGGACTTTATCCTTGAACTTAACGTTGACTGAAGCGGTGTGGCCGTCAACAACTGGAACTCTAGTGCAAGTTGTACTTATTTGAATTTCTTTATAATTCTCAATTCCTTTTTCACCAATTTTTCCCAGTATTTTTAGCGGTTCTTCTTCGGATTTAGCTTCTTCACCACTTATATATGGGATTATGTTGTCAACCAAATCCAACGAAGGCACACCAGGATAACCCGCACCGGACGTCGCTTGTAGGGTTGTAATAATTACTTTATCTATCTTATATCCAGCTTGTTCCAGTGCATAAAGAGGGGTCATGTAACTTTGCAGAGAACAATTTGGCTTGACAGCAACAAAGCCGCCGTTTTTAATCCCGCGGTTCTTTTGTTGGATTGGAATGATATCTACGTGTTTGTGATTAATTTCGGGTATTAACATCGGTACGTCTTCTATCCGTCTATTTGCTGAACTATTACTGACTACTGGAATTCCTTTATGTGCATATACAAATTCAACCTTTCTGGTATCTTCCTTTGGAAGGGTCATTGCGGAAAATACAAATGATACCTCCGGATTTAATGAGTTAAAATCTTGTACATCCCTGACAAGTAAACTCTTGACATTTTCTGGGATGGGAACTATCATCTGCCATTTCTTTTTTACTGCATCGTGATAGGTTTTTCCTGCAGACCGTGGTGATGCGGCAACATCTACTATTTCAAACCATGGATGGTTTAATAATAATCGAACATAGTTTTGTCCAACAACGCCCGTAGCACCTAATATGCCTATTTTGATTTTATTCATTTTTTATCCCTTTTCAGATAATTAATTTTTTCACCCAATTCGAAAGTCTCATGGAGTGCCCTAACGGCTAAGGCTCCATCTTTTTCCTTGACGACAAAACTGATATTTAATTCTGACGAACCTTGCGCAATCATTCGCACATTAACTCCCTTTTGTGCGACAGATTGGAAGACTTTCGCAGCTACCCCAGGGGTGCCTTTTAAGCCTTCTCCTACTACTCCAATCACACATATGTCGTCTTCGCTACGAATATATTTAATATAATTTGTATGCGCAAATGTCTCTTTCAAGGTTTTTTCTGTCTTTTTTAAGTCAGAGCGATTAACAACGACTGAAATGTTTGCCTCACTGCTACTTTGTGAAATCATTATCACATTTGCATCAGCTTTTTCGAAAGCACCAAATACAAGTGCGGCAATCCCAGGCGTGCCTATCATGCCGGCACCGCCAACTTCTATGATCCCCGCATTAAATAATACGCTTACTGCTTTTGCGATATTTTCGACTTGTTCTGACCCCTCTCTGACGATTACCGAACCTTCCGCATCCGGTTTAAACGTATTTTTGACACGAACCAGAATGTTTTCTCTTTCCATGACGGGTTGCAAGCATTTGGGATGGAGAATCTTTGCACCAAAATAAGCGAGCTCCATTGCTTCTGCATATGATAAGGAAGGTATAGTCTGAGCATTTGGCTCAATATTTGGATCTGTTGTCAAAACACCTGTCGTTTCTTTCCAAAAAATTAGTTCTTCAGCCTCAATTGCAGCACCAATTATCGCTGCAGAAAAATCTGTACCACCGCGTCCTAGTGTTGTGATAATGCCATCTTCAGCAGTCTCAGCAACAAAACCAGAAATAATTAGGGTGTATCCTTGTTCAAGGAGAGGTAAAAGAGTTTGTTGAATTTTCTTCATAGAGAGATCCCAGATGGGTCGAGCGTTGCCAAAGCGGTAATCTGTGACAATTCCAGCCTCATATCCCGATAAATACACCGCAGGAATATTCAAGTTCTTGACTGCACCCCAAAGAATTGGGGTAGACAGTCGTTCACCAAAGGACATAACTTTATCTCTAGCCTGTGAACTCAACTCTTTTAACAAAGAGATACCAATCAATACTCTTTCTAATTCTTCGAGAGTTTCAGTAAGTTTTTGTTCGATCTCTTTTAGGATTAACTCATCATCGATACTCTCCTCTGCAGCTTTCAGATGTTTTTTCAATAATTCTTGAATAAAATCTCTGAGAACTTCTTTTTTAATGTCTTTTTGAGATCTTTCTGCGCAGTCAATTAACTGATCGGTAACTCCTGCCATTGCTGAAACCAATACGATGGTCTCATTACTTTCTGCATAGGAATTGATAATTTTGGCCACGGTTGAATAGCCCTTGCCTACAGATGCGCCACCAAATTTCATAACAACACGCATAATTTGCCTCAGCCTCTACTTTTTGATAGATATAATTTTTGATAAGAGATAGACATCAAAAAACCTCCAACACGCCACATCAAAACAAGATGGGCGCGTTAATACGTTGTCGTTGTTCCTGGGAAGAAGCTATAGAAAACACGTAACGAAGTAGTATCGCTGAAAATAGATTTCATAAAAAGGATCATTCATTCTACCCCAGAAACTGATGGTATCCGGTGATAAATTAAGTTTTTTAAACTTTTTGTGTTAGCAACTAAATGCTAAGTTTTATTATAATAAAAATGAAGTTTCTCCTTTTAATTTCGTCCTCCTCCTGCAGCAAAAAAGAATGTCAATTTATCCCCCTCTTTCAAATTCGTATCGAGCCCTTCCAAAAATTTGATTGATTTTCCATTTAAGGCGATTATAACTGATTCATGTGGAACTTCTGGCTCTTTCATTATAATTTTTCGCATTTTATCTCCGTATTTATCAAATAATTGCTCAAGAGCAGACCGAACAGTTGTACCTACTTCTAAATACTCTTCATGCTTTTCTGTTAATTCTCTGAGCATGGAAAAATAATTTATTTTGATATGGACCATAGAAATCCCTTTTCAATACCAAGCAGGATCTTAAAAACTTTTAGGATCTCAAATTGTTTGGTCCTTATAGTTTTCTTTTATTCTCCTTTTCTTAATTCTTTGTTAAATAATAAAATTTAACTTATGCGGCGGGAAGTCCCCTTCCGACAGCTGGGGGATGAAAGCCGCTAGCTTTATATAATTTTTTGGTGATATTGCTTTTTGGTATGGTGCTGTAATCCGCACCCGCAATTCCCCG
>Ga0114921_10000902_pt1 | contig 12960 bp, 11 predicted proteins | sample BentaG_FD_87016 | JGI IMG/M metagenome (GOLD analysis project Ga0114921, IMG submission 87016) | Deep subsurface microbial communities from South Atlantic Ocean to uncover new lineages of life (NeLLi) - Benguela_00093 metaG | ecosystem: Environmental > Aquatic > Marine > Oceanic > Sediment ...
ATCAATGAAGGTTGAGTCAATGGATAAAGGTGTTGATCTGTCATCTGGAGGAGGGTAAAACCCTCCAAAGCTGGATGCAAGTTCTTTATGCGAATCGGAACTTGATCGACGACCGGATCTTGAGATTCATCATTGATCGCTAAATAAGAAGTCGCTGCAACCAGACCACCACCAACTGCCAAACCTGCAACCTTAAGAAACTCTCGCCTGTTCAAATCTATGCACCCGTGATAGCCGCCTGAAAAAATTGCAAAAGCCAATCTTTAGCTGATAAACGCACAAATCGATAAATCTTACCATCATTTCATAATCAAGACCATACGCACACATTTTTTGATGGTTAGATTTAATAATATCTTATACTACCAATGCTTACAGCGGATATGAAATCAACACAGTTATAATCTGTATGGTCCAAGTTCTAGATTATGACAATCGACGATTTACTCACCTTTTCAAGCATAGAAACCAACGGTATACGACTGCAGGTGGCAAAAGCAGGCGCCCCAAAGGATCCCACAGTGATCTTGCTGCATGGATTCCCGGAATTCTGGTATGGCTGGAGAAAGCAGATTCTACCTCTGGCCAATGCTGGGTTTCAGGTGATCGCGCCCGACCAGCGTGGCTACAACCTCAGCGAGAAACCTGAAGGAATCCTTGCATATCACATCGATGAGCTTGCGAAAGACGTAATTGGATTGATGCATTCTATTGGAAAAGAGAAGATCAACCTGGTCGGACATGATTGGGGGGCGGCCGTCGCCTGGCATGTCGCCAGGGAATACCCAGAGAGGCTGGAGAAATTGGCGATACTCAATGTCCCTCATCCAGAGGTGATGGTGCAAACGCTGCGCAGGAGCATGTCGCAAATGCTGAAAAGCTGGTATATCCTGTTCTTCCGACTGCCTGGTGTACCGGAGAGAGTCATGAGCTGGAATGGTTATCAAGCCATGCGCCGGACGATGCTCGCTTCCTCCAGACCAAACACCTTTGACGCAGCTGATCTCGACCGCTACGTGAATGCCTGGTCACAACCTGGAGCACTGACAGCCATGTTGAACTGGTATCGAGCGGCCTTCCGTTGGGGTCAACGCAAAACTGTCTCCCCGGCAAGGATTCGCGTACCCACCTTGATGTTGTGGGGCATGAATGATATCGCCCTCTCGAGCGAGATGGCCCAATCGAGTATCGATCTCTGCGATCAAGGACGGCTTGTGTTTTTTGAAAACGCATCCCATTGGGTCCAACACGACGAAGCAGAAGAAGTAAACAGATTGTTGATTGAATTTTTGAGGGAGCTTTTGTGAAAGAGCCGCGAACTCATCCATACAGTAACGGAGACAGAAAATATGGCATTGAAACTCGGAATTGAAAATGGCAGCGAAGGGCGGACGATCGTCTGGGTTTTAGAACACCTGGGATGCTTCTCTTATGGTGAAAATTCCCAGGAGGCGCTTGATGCACTACCCGCTGCTTTACAGGAATATAACGAATGGCTGGTCAGGCATGAGCAGGGAGCGCGGGTAATTCCGCTTGATCTAGATTTCCACATCGATGGAACCTGGGAGGTGTATCAGATCGATGAAAATTTCGCAGTCACCAGCGAAGGATACGAAGTCAACGCCTGGTTCCAAGACGATTGGAAACCGCTTGCTGAGAAGGAGATCGCGCTGGGGATCGAGCTGCTGAGCATGAGCCGGGCTGACCTCCTGTTAACCGTTGAAGGTTTAGGTGAAGAAACAATGAACTTGAAACTACCCGGCGAACGGTGGAGTATTGCCGGGATTCTCAAGCATGTGGCCAGTGCCGATTGGTGGTACTTAGACCGTTTGGGGATGGCTTTTCCCAGTGACCAGTTACCATCTGAACCTGGCGAACGGCTTGATAAGGTGCGCACCCACATGGTAGACATTCTTCCCAGCCTGGCTGGGTCGAAACTGGTCGTCGGAATCGAGGGAGAATTCTGGAGCCCACGCAAGCTCTTACGACGCGCGGTTTGGCACGAAAGAGATCACACTTTCCATATCAGGAAATTAATGAAACTTTGAGCAAGATGAGATCTCACGATCTTAATCCTATTTTCATCTGATCCCGGGTATAATTTTGACAAGTTTTGTCATAAATATTCTCGGTGGTTCGATCAAGTATTACTCATGGCACTCGACAAATTCGGACGTTCAATCTCTTATCTCAGGATCAGCCTCACCGATCACTGCAATCTGCGTTGTGTATACTGCATGCCGGAAGACATGACCTTCCGACCCAACGCAGAATTGATGCAAGATGATGAGATTTTATTATTTACACGCCTGTTTGCTTCCCTTGGTTTTCACAAGATACGCCTCACGGGGGGTGAACCAACGGTACGTGCCAATATCGTAGACCTGGTGCAGCAAATATCCGATACACCAGGAGTGCGATCGCTATCGATAACAACCAACGGGATTATGCTTTCACAGCTCGCGGATCCCCTGGCTAGGGCTGGTCTGGACCGGGTCAATATCAGCCTGGACACTCTTGATCCGGAGAAGTTCCGCCGCCTGACTCGCTGGGGGAAACTGGAAGATGTTTGGGATGGAGTGCAAGCTGCCGAAGATGCCGGTCTCACGCCGATCAAGATCAACGCGGTTGTGGTGCGCGGCTATAATGAGAGAGATGTGCTCGAGATCGCCCGATTAACCCTGGAGCATCCCTGGCAAGTGCGCTTCATCGAGATGATGCCTTTCGCTGGAGCAACGGATCTGCAGGTCAACCAGGTCGTCAATTGGGAAGAGATGTACCAGCGCATCGAGAACGCCTGCGGTCCGTTAGAATCAGTTGGGGATGGAAAATTGGATGGCGAGGCAAGACTATTCCACTTGCCTGGTGCAATCGGTGATATTGGTTTTATCTCTTCGGTGACCAAACCTTTCTGTGCGACCTGCAACCGCGCCCGCCTGACTGCAGATGGGCGCTTGCGTTTGTGCCTGTTGCGCGAAAAAGAAGTCGACTTGCTGACTCCTTTACGGAAAGGAGCCAGCCTGGGAGAGCTGCGCCAAATGATTCTGGATGGCATTTGGCACAAACCTTGGGGGCATGGATTGGAGCAAGGAATTATTCCTCTCAACCGCGTGATGAGCGAAATTGGCGGCTGATTTGATTCCCGGGAATAATATCGACACAATCTACTTTGATCTTGATGGCACTCTGCGCCACAACCGACCCTCTTTCATCGAGGCACTATCCAGCTTCATCCTGCAGCTTGGCCTTCCGGGCGAGGTTGCAAATTCCCGGCAAGCCCACCGCTGGCTTCATTATTACTGGGCACAGTCACCAGAATTAATCAACGACCGGGAAGCATTTGACAAGGACGAAGATTTATTCTGGGTCAACCACTCACGCCGTTATCTTTTAGCCTCCGGATGCCAATCAGAAGAAGCCACCCAATTGGCACCTGATCTAACTCAGTGCATGCGCGACAGGTACACTCCTGAGGATTTATTGGCGGATGATATCCCCGACCTGCTCCAAAAACTTAAGCAAAGTGGTTTCAGATTGGCGGTCATCTCCAACCGAAGAAATTCGTTTGACGAGCAGCTGGAAAAGCTTGGCATTAATTCTTATTTTGAATATTCCTTGGCCGCGGGGACTATCAATGCCTGGAAACCCGATCCAATGATATTTCAATATGCGCTCAAGGAAATGGAAGTCAAACCTGGGCATGCAGTCTATGTAGGAGACAACTATTTTGCGGATGTGATCGGCGCCCACAATGCTGGAATGCAGGCTGTATTGATCGACCCGGACAATCTATTCCCGGAAGCGGATTGTGCGGTGATCGAAAGATTACCAGAGCTTGAGTTTGTCTTAGCAGAATAGCAACCACCCGCCAAGCGCCGTTCCTGCCCCCACCAGCGAGCAGACCAGATTGACTAGGTCGTTATTCAACCAGCGCCAGCCGCGCAGCTGAATGGTTTCGGCTCCACAGTGATGCTCGGGGTAACTCTCAGTTTCTTTATCACAACTTGGACAGTAGTAGATTCCCTGGACAGTCGCCCCCAGTAAAGAATCAATCGTTGCGCCAGTAAGCCCGGCCACTATGACAATCAAAATAACAGTACCCCCTGGTAATGCGGCCGTAAACAAAGCTGCCGCGATCCCTATTATCCCTGCTCCAGCCAAGGACGCCAGATAACCAACCAGGGTTACCCCCCCGGAAGTCCCTTTTGTCACAACGCTCCCATTCGTGATCAGGCGAGGCGAGGTAGGACTAAGTACACCCAACTCTGTCGCCCAGGTGTCCGCGTTGACAGCAGCCATGCAGCCCGCGTATGCGATCCACAACTCAACCTTATCCGGCGTAAACCAATGCACCAACACCAAAACGGCGGCTAAACCTCCGTTAGCGAGTACCTGCCCATAATCCCGGCGGGAACCTTTGGCGAATTTCTCATTCAAAGATTTCTTTCTGTGGAAATATACCCGAGAGAGCAGGCTTGAGGAAATAAAGAATATCAAGAGCAGTGTTGCCCAAGGTATGCCACCCAAACCAAAGATCAGACCGCCAATAAACGCAGCCGACACTGCCCCGCTGGTGTCTAAGGCGCCCAGCCGGTAAGCTGCATATCCGACCAGGATACCAAGTGCGAACCCGATCAGAATCTGCATACTAACTGGTTAAACGGCCAAACCTGAAGATCTTTGTGGATAAGTATCGCATTTCTGTGGATAATTATAGTGAAAAAGTGGGTATTTTTCGGAAAACGAGGGGAAAATCACCCAGCTCGAATAATGAAAACCACCGCAATCATAAAAAGAATTGCGGTGAATAAACCGCTGCCCCAAAGCAGATATGCCAGAGTCCGCCTTTCTTCCGCGCGGAATAAATACAACCCGACCAGCGCATTTGTGAAGTAGAAGATACTGTTTAATATTGGTAACAACAAAAGGTATACCGATGGAACCTTTTCAGATGGTTCCCCATCTGGATAAAAACCAAGAGAAATCGCTGGGCTGGAAGGGACATAAAGACTAACTAAGACCAGTAAGAAAAGAGTAACGAGTAAACCTCCCAATAGCAAGTACCTGGCGAGGGGTGACGCCCATACACGCCGCAACACGTTTGCAGGATAGACCGAATGTGGGGTAAGTGGAGTGAGCGATCCTAACTCGGCGAAGCGATAATAAGCGAGCATAAATTCTTCCGGATTCGCTGGTGAGATTGCGTAAATCCGATCCGCAGTAGAGATGAGAATCAAATGGTTTGACTGGGCAGCAAGATATTCAACTCGAGTTCCATCAGGCAGTTGTCGCACACCGAGGACTGCCCCTGGCCAGCGAAACCAAGGTCTCGGTAGACCAGATTCCAGTTCTTTTGAAGAGCGCACCCAAATGACAACATCCATCGGGATGACCTCTTCTCGCAAACCCCAGCGCAAGTATATGCCATCACGCTCCAAGAAATATGATGCCCGCCACAAGGCGTAGGCGCGATAACCAATCAAAGGTATTAAGATAAACGCTAATAGGACTGGGACCAGGTAAAGCAAGAATTCCAGGCCAATTGGAGATTGTGCTGCCTGCCAGAGACCCAAAATACCGAGAGAAAGCAACACCAGGATCGCGGCAATCTGCACGATCAATCCAAACCGATACGGCGGATAAAATAGCAAAGAATCAATCACAAGCCTAATTTTATATCATTATCAGGAAAGTAAGCAGGATTGCCCTTTGATCAAGCAATGCATTAGAGTGACGCTGTTAAATCACCATTCCATCATCTATCAGATGATTCGCAAATCCCTGAGAAATGAATTAATCAGAATAGCTCAATGGATATGGTAGATCACAGAGACTTCAACAGTAAGGCTGAGCTGTCCTAAGGAGAGGGGAGCTTGATCGCTTGTCGCACCAAAACCCCCACCGCCTTTGCCCTCGAAGACTGGCACTGGAACTCCACCAAATTCGTTAATTGATTGAACTTCCCCTAAAGTAACCCCAGCTGCCAGGGCAAGCTCTTCCGCCTTTTTCTGGGCATCTTCAACTGCTGCCTTTCGTGCTTCTGAGAGGGCTTGTTTTTTATCCGCGACATCAAATTGAATACCGAAAATCGAGTTCGCACCAGCTTCGACCACTGTACCCATTATCTCCCCCAAAATATTTAGATCACGCACCGTAACAAATACGGTGTTGTCTACAATATAAATAGTGCCGGCTTGATCTCCACCTTCATCGTAGCGTTGCTCTATGTAAATATTGAAGTTTGAAGTTTGGATATCATCTTCTTCCACACCCATCTCGAAGAGCACTTCTGTGACCTTTTGAGCCTGAGCATTATTCCCATTGACCGCTCTGGCCGCGCTCTCGTCTTCATTGTGGACGCCAATTGAAATCGTGGCGATATCTGGGGTCAAGTAAACTTTGCCGCTGCCAGAAACGGTAATATTACGCGGCGGAGGTGTGCCCGTAGCTGTAGGCTCGCTTTGGTTGCTGCCGCATGCTCCAAACAAGAATGTTACCAATAGTATCGCGACGATAATCGACCATTTTCTAATTCGCATAGATGTTCTCCGGACTGAACTCATCTTTTGTAAATTGATGTGTTAACTCCCAGCTGATTTACATTGTCGAGATTCCTTCCTCAATATTAACTGTCTCAAAGTGGATGAGGTTCAATCAAGGTAGGTGCTCCAATCGAGTACAATGAATGAGGTGGAGGGGTATAATTAGATCCTCTTATCATCAACCAAAGTTGATTTATAGTTCATAAAATCCTGACTACAAAGGTAAAGAAATATTATCATGGAGAATACATTAAAAGTTGTCATCCCTATGGCAGGGCTCGGCACTCGCTTACGCCCGCATACCTGGAGCAAACCGAAGCAATTGGTAAGCGTGGCAGGCAAACCGGTGCTCGATCACGTGCTCGACATGTTTTCCACTCTGCCCGATCCGGATAATGTAGAGTTAATTAATATCGTTGGTTATCTCGGCGATCAAATTGAAGATCACATGCGAAAATGCTACCCGAATATCAGATCCCATTTCGTGCTCCAAGAAGACCCACGGGGGCAATCTCATGCGATCTATCTGGCACGCCAGCATTTAACCGGTCCTATGATGGTCGTTTTCGCCGACACACTGATTGAAACCGACCTCTCAAATTTAGCGAACGAAAAATCGGATGCTGTCGCCTGGGTAAAATCTGTCCCGGATCCGCGCCGTTTTGGAGTAGCTGTGGTAGATCAGAATGATCAGGTAACCAAGTTGATCGAGAAACCAAAAGAGACGTCCAGCAATTTAGCTGTTGTAGGATTTTATTATTTCCGTTCATCAGAGGATTTGATCTCTGCCATCGAAGATCAAATACAGCAAGACGTGCAATTGAAGGGTGAATATTTCCTGGTTGATGCGATAAATATTATGCTTGAAAAAGGGATCACAATGCGCACCGAGAAAGTGGATGTGTGGTTGGATGCAGGAACCCCAGAAGCATTATTGGAAACTAATCGTTATTTATTGGAAAATGGGCACAGCAACAGCCAGGAGGCATCAGAGCGAAGTGGAATTGTCATCAACCCACCTGTGTTCGTGCACCCAACAGCCGAACTCGAAAATTGTGTGATAGGACCATATGCCTCGATTGGTTCTGGAGCGCGGGTTTACAGCAGCATTGTGCGCAATTCTATCCTGGAGGATGAAGCCCAAGTGAGGGATGTGATCCTGGAAAGATCGTTGATCGGACGCCGATCTCAGATTCAAAGACGAGCAGGCTCTGTCAACGCAGGGGATAATACAGTTGTTTCCTTGTGATGTCGAATGCTATTCCAGCGCGAAGTATGGTGAACGACCGACGGCACTGGTCTTTGAAGAAGCGCGTCTCGATATAACGGAGATCATAAAAAGCTGGCGCATCCCCAGTGGCATGGTCTTTCAAGTGCAAACAACTAACAACCGGACTTTCGAATTAATTTATGATGAACACTCCGATCAATGGAGTTTAAGATCTATTTAATGGAATTCGAATCTGTAATTGGCTTAGAAGTTCACGCTGAATTGGAGACCAAATCTAAAATGTTTTGCTCCTGTTCAGTTGTGGATTCCACCATAGCAGAGCCAAATATTGCAGTTTGCCCGGTGTGCACAGGAATGCCAGGGGTATTACCGGTCGTCAATCAACGGGCAGTGGAATACGCCTTGCGGGTTGCCCTGGCATTAGATTGTGAGATCGCCCACACCAGCATCTTCGCCAGGAAGAATTATTTTTATCCCGATCTGCCCAAAGGGTACCAGATATCCCAATACGAGCAACCGCTCGCGCGAAATGGGCACCTGATAATACAAACCACGGAAGGTGAACGTGAGATCCGAATCCGCCGTGTTCATCTCGAGGAGGACACAGGGAAACTCACCCATGTTCACCAGGACGAGGAGAGCTATTCCTTGGTGGATCTCAATCGCGCTGGTGTGCCACTCCTTGAAATCGTTTCCGAACCAGACTTACGGTCGGCAGAAGAAGTGCGCACCTTTGCCACCAATCTGCGATCAATGCTACGCTACCTGAAAGTCAATTCTGGTGACCTGGAGAAAGGAGTTATGCGGATTGAACCGAACATCTCAGTTCGTCCTCTGGGTTCAGCCGAGCTGGGCACACGGGTTGAGGTGAAAAACCTGAATAGCTTCCGTGCACTTGAGCGGAGCGTGGCTTACGAAATCAAGCGTCAAACCAGAGAGATCCAACAAGGAAAGTCGGTCGTACAACAAACTGTTGGTTGGGATGAAAATCTGGGAGTTACTGTACTGCAACGCACAAAGGAAGAAGAGGACGATTACCGCTACTTCCCGGAGCCTGATCTACCACCATTGGTGATCGAACCAGAATGGATTGAAGGGATCCGTTCCGCGCTCCCTGAATTGCCAGGCGCCAAGCTACACCGCTTTACCCAACAGTATGGATTAAGTGAATACGATGCAGGAGTTCTGGTTGCCGAACAAGCCGTGGCAGATTACTACGAAGAGGTTGTTGCTGCTCTCGCTGAGATTTCCCCGGAAGAGGTACGCCCGAAAACAATAGCAAATTGGATAATCGGCGAGTTGTTCGGGCTACTCAACCAATTCGGTGTCTCCATTGAGCAGAGACGTGTCACCCCCCAAGCACTGGCTTCCCTGCTCCTCCTGGTATCCCAGGGAGAGATCAACCAAAACACAGCCAAGGTGGTTTTGGCAGAGATGTTCTCTACTGGAAAACCAGCTGATGAGATCGTTTCTGCGCGTGGATTTACCCAGATCTCAGACAGTGAGTTCATCACCGAGTTAGTCAACCAAGTATTATCCGCCAACCCAGATCAGGTTGAGGATTATGTGCGCGGAAAAGACAGCATTGCCCGGTGGTTATTTGGACAAGTTATGCGGTCTGCCAAAGGTCAGGCAAACCCGCAAGTAGTACAGAGAGAATTAGATCGACTATTATCTGCTCTGCGACAAACTGATGGTCAATAGCACATAATAATTCAGTGTCTTTCATCACTTGACGAGCTCTTTAGCCTCTGCTAAGGTTTAATCAGAATTTCCAGGGATAATGGGAAACTGCCTTGTGCAACCAAACCTACATTCCCCACTCCGTAGATGGAGATTTCAGCGGGCACCATACCGAGGTGCCCGTCTATGTTATCACCTTATGAAGTTAACCAGGAGAGCACATTAATGACAGAACCAATCAATGCATTCACAATGGCCCAAAGCCAATTTGATCATGTGGCGAACATGCTCAACTTGGACCCCCAAATCTCAGAAATGTTGCGTTGGCCAACGCGTGAATTCAAATTCATGATCCCGGTTACCATGGATGATGGCACGATCCGAACCTTCTTTGGCTACCGGATCCAGCACAACGACGCCCGCGGTCCATGCAAAGGAGGCATCCGCTTCCATCCTTCGGAGACACTCGACACAGTACGTGCCTTAGCGATGTGGATGACTTGGAAGACAGCGGTGGCTGACATCCCCCTTGGAGGGGGTAAAGGTGGCGTAGCTGTCGATCCGGCATCATTGTCAATCACTGAACAAGAGAAACTTGTGCGCGGTTGGATCGATCAGATCTGGCGTAACATCGGCCCACGCCAGGATGTCCCCGCTCCAGATGTAGGTACCAATCCCCGCATGATGGGTTGGATGATGGATGAATATTCAAAGCTAGTTGGGGAGTATACTCCCGGGGTGATTACTGGCAAACCGGTCGGCGGGGGTGGCTCCCTTGGTCGCAAAGAAGCCACAGGTTTTGGTTTGATTTACACGGTGCGAGAGGCAATGAAGCACTTAGGGATAGATCCAACAAAATCCGTAGCTGCCATTCAGGGATTTGGTAATGTCTCTCAGTATTCAGCAATTGGATTCACAGAAATATTGGGCGGCAAGGTCGCCTGTGTATCTTGCTGGGATCACGAGGATCGAGCTCCCTTCACAATCAGCCATCCAGATGGTGTCGATGCCCGCTTCTTACAGACTATTACGGACACGTACGGTTCGATCGACAAGGACAAGGGGCGCAACGCCGGGTACACAATTGAAGACGGCGAGGCCTGGATTGCCAAGGATGCTGATGTGCTCATTCCAGGTGCTTTAGAGGGTCAAATTAACGCCGAGACCGTCACCCGCATCAGTGATCGCGTAAAGCTGGTCGCCGAAGGTGCAAATGGACCTACAACTCCTGGAGCGGATGAAGTCCTCAAACAAAATGATATCTTCGTGATCCCCGACTTCTTGTGCAACGCGGGTGGCGTCACAGTTTCGTACTTCGAGAGCGTCCAGAACGATATGAACTATTACTGGACCCGGGACGAAGCACTGTCCCGCTTAGATACGACCATAACAAATGCGTTCAACAGCGTGGTGGAGATGGCTGAAAGCGAAAAAGTGTTTATGCGCGATGCAGCTTACATGGTCGCGATCGCCAAAGTAGTTAAAGCCATGGAGCTGCGAGGCTGGATTTAGCCCGAAATAACACTAAAGAATACATGCAGCGGGTCTGTCAATATGGTTTCCTATAGTCAGACCCGTAATTATTTAATATAATAGTGAAGAATGAGAATCATTTAATGTTCAGGGTAATTTTGAGACCGCTTTTCAAAACAGTAAGGGTTTAACAGATAGTACTCGAGTAATGATTCGTGTTACAATGCCCTTCAGCGAACTATTGAACAGGGAAATCTGAAGTCTGGGAAAGCCGACGTTATCCATCATCCAGTTTAAGAAGGTGGGAGACTTTCATAATCCCTGCTAAACTCACTTAGAATTTTAAGTGATCAGATCAGGAATTAAGGATCAATAAGAAGACCGGAATCATTGTAACAAATTTCATTAAATAGCGTTTAACAGGATAGGAATCATGCTTCAATCGCATGATATCGATGACGATCAACTAATCAAACTTGCGAAGGACGGTGAAGCGGAAGCGTTTGGCGAGCTTTACGAACGGCATGTTAACGCAGTTTACCGCTTTCTGTACGCTCGTCTAGACAATGGCATGGATGCCGAAGACTTTACGGAAGAAGTCTTTCTTCGCGCGTGGAATTCCGTGCCCGGCTATCACGAACGTGGTGTACCGTTTCTTGCGTTTTTGTTGATCATCGCTCGGAATGTACTTATCGACCACTATCGAAGGAATGGAAGGTCACCTCAACAAGTGACCATAGAGGATATTCAGTTAAGAGATACAAATCCCGAACCTGGTGAAGTGACGGCAAGAAATCAAAAACACCATGAGATTCGCCAGGCGTTGACACAGCTACGAGACGATTATCAAGAAGTACTGGTATTGCGATTTTTGAATGATTTATCCCCGAATGAAACTGCCAAGGTGATGAATCGAACAACAGGAGCCGTCCGGGTTTTACAGCACAGAGCCATTGTAGCATTGCGAAAGACAATGGAAGAAGAGCATGAACAAAGAATTTAATGATGCATTGCAGTCCTGCCTCGATTTGATCCGAGGCGGACGCGAATCAATTGACTCGGTTGTCGCCCGATACCCAGAGTACGGCGATGAATTACGGGCACAGCTTGAGATTGCGATGTGGTTATCTTCTGCCAGCGCAGCACTCGATCCGAGCCCGGGCTTCGTCTCTGCCTCACGTCGCAGATTGGTCTCACGAATTCAACAGGAAATTCAACCGGTCGTCGTAGCTCCGTTGACCTTGGGTGAGCGGTTACAAAATTTCTTATCTGTTCAGAAGGTTGCTCCCGTCGCTTTCGTATTTGTCTTGATGTTGGCTCTATTCGTGAGCGGAACTGTTGTCTCTGCTTCTCAGAAATCACTCCCCGGTGATGACCTGTACTCCGTCAAACTGACCCTGGAACAAATTGCCTTGGCTACTTCTCTCGATGAGAAGAATGATGCCGAACTGCAAATCCAATATGTCGAAAACCGGTTGGATGAAGTTCAGGCATTGATCGTTGAGGAGCGCTATGAAGAGGTCGCGGAATCGATCCAGGAATACGAGGAACAGGTTAGTAAAACACTTGAGACAATCAAGACAGTGTCTGACCAGGATAGGTTTTTAGCATACGAATTGGCCACTCAGCTGGAGGGCATTCTGGACGAACAGAAAAACATCCTGGCAGTATTGAGTGCAAATGCACCTGAAAGTGTGGGCTTGAACATATACTACCGGGTTTTAGTTTCTTCAGAAGTTATCAAGCTCACTGCTGAGAATTTCGCCAACTTCATCCCACCACCCCCATATACGCCTCCCACAGCGGTTCCCACGGCGATTCCAACTCGCACCCCAAGGCCAAGCCCCACTCTCGCGCCGACTCAGCCCCCTGCACCTACGCCGACCAAGACCAGAAGGCCACCGACAAAGGTACCGCCTACCAGCACACCGTTGCCGCCTACAAGCACATCGCTGCCGCCTACCAGCAAACCGCTGCCGCCTACCAACACACCGTTGCCGCCTACCAGCACACCGCTGCCACCAACCAGCA
>Ga0114921_10000903_pt1 | contig 12956 bp, 12 predicted proteins | sample BentaG_FD_87016 | JGI IMG/M metagenome (GOLD analysis project Ga0114921, IMG submission 87016) | Deep subsurface microbial communities from South Atlantic Ocean to uncover new lineages of life (NeLLi) - Benguela_00093 metaG | ecosystem: Environmental > Aquatic > Marine > Oceanic > Sediment ...
TTGCGTGTTGATGGCGCTGCTGACGAGCTTGGTTCCCTCCGCGGTGCGGAACAGCACAGTGCGCCGTTGGACGACGAAGTTGACGGGAAAGATCTCGGGCATACCATCGGCGCTGGTCACCAGCCGGCCCAGCGGGGCACCCGAGAGCAGTTGCCAGCACTCACTTTCGGGCAGAATCGTCACCGGCCGGTCGGTGGCGTCCTTGCTCATGGCGGTCCCCAATCCTTCTGCGTTGCCCGTTGATGTCACAGGGCGTCGACAATCATGCTAACCACAGCCCGCCTGCGGTTCGTGAGGCGTTGGTCCCCGCCGTACGGGACTTCGGTCCCTGGTGGATGCTCAGCGGCTGGGGGCAAACTCGAAGGCGTTCATTGTCAACGAGAACGGTCAACGAGAACGAGCCGAAGGTAGACACATGGCTGCTGAGTTCCCCGATGACAACACCGTTCGTGCGGCGTTGATGTTGGCGACCCGTGCACCATCGGTACACAATTCACAGCCATGGCTTTGGCGGGTGGGAACGCACAGCCTGCATCTCTATGCAGACCCCGCGCAGCATCTGAAACACACCGATCCCGATCGGCGCGATTTCATCCTCAGCTGTGGGGCGGCCCTCGGTCATTGCGCTGTCGCCCTGGCCGCGATGGGCTGGCAGCCGATCATTCATCGGTTGCCGAATCCCGCTGAGCCCGATCACCTTGCCTCGATCACGGTGCGTCGCCATACGGCGGGGGAGACCGATATCGCATTGGCGGCAGCCATCGACCAACGACGCACGGATCGACGCACCTACAGTTCGCAACCGGTGCTCCTGGGCGACATCGCGTGGATGGGTGCCCGCGTCGCACGGATGGGCGTGTCACTGCGCCGGGTAGAAACGACCACCGATTTCAAGGCGATTCTGACCCAGGCATTGTGGCAGCATGCGCTCGACCCGGATTATGCGCAGGAGCTGACCGACTGGAGCGGTCGACACGCGGCGGACAGCGGGGTGCCGGCGCGGAATACTCCGGAGTCCGATCCGGCGTCGGCGGTGCCCGCGCGCGTCTTTGCCGCCAGCGCACTGAATCAGCCGACCGATGCGCCGCCCGCGTATGACAACGGTGTCCTGTTGGCGCTGGGAACCTCTGCCGATGACCGACTGAGCAGATTGCGTGCGGGCGAGGCGACCAGTTCGGCACTGCTCACCGCGACTTCGCGAGGACTTGCGACCTGCCTGGTGTCGGAAGTGTTGGAGGTCCGGGAAACCCGGAAGATGCTGCAGTCGGAGATCTTCGACGATCGGTGCTACCCGCAGATGCTCGTGCGGGTCGGGTGGGCTGCCGCCGATGCCGATCCATTGCCGGCAACCCCCCGGCGGCCGATCGGCGACCGGGTGAGGCGTCTCGACGGTGCGCCATTCGTCGGGTTGGACGGCGAGCATTCGGCCTAGAGGTTCTAGATGGTTTAGATGATGAGGCCCCAAGCCGCGGCGTAATGGCACAGGGCCGCCGCCGCGGTGAACGCGTGAAAGAACTCGTGATGGCCGAACGTCTGCGGCCACGGATTCGGCCAGCGGAAGCCGTAGAAAACGGCGCCGATGTTGTATAGCGCACCACCGAGGGCCAGCAGCGCGACTACGGCCAGACCCGCGCCGGTAACCAGGGTTCCGGCGAACCAGATCGCTGAATAGCCGAGCATCAGATAGAGGGGCAAGCCCACCCAACGGGGGGCCGACGGCCACGCCATCTTCAGTGCGACGCCTGCGGCCGCGCCGACCCACACCAATGTGAGCACTTGGCCGCCAGTGGGCGCCGGCATCGCCAACAGGGTGAAGGGAGTGTAGGTGGCCGCGATGAATACGAAGATCACCGAATGGTCGAGCCGCTTCATCCACTTCTGGGCGGCCGGGGAACGCCACTGCACCCGGTGGTAGGAGGCGCTGATTCCGAACATCGCCACGATGCCCAGGGCATAGATCAGGGTGGCCCAGCCGGCCCTGGGGGACACGGTGACCCACGCGATGGGCACCAGTGCGGCGCCGGCCACAATCGCGGCGGCGGCCGCATAGACGTGAATCCAGCCACGGGCGCGCGGCGTGTGGAGCAGCCCGGCGATGGTTTCGGCTGCTTGCCTGGCAGCAAGCGCGGGAGGCGTCACTGCTGCCGGCCGGTGGGTCACCTGGTTCTCGTCGGCGATAGACGTGTCATCAAGGCGCCTCCATGGTTGATGCCGGTCGCCAGCATAGGACCCGGGCTGCGTTCTTGCCCGAGTGCCACGTCGAGTCAGCGCGAGCCGGGTTGCCGATCCACGGTTCGAAGTCCGCAATCCACCCCGAAAGGCGGCGTCGGCGGCCTACGGTTCGATTCGATGGATCCCAGCTCGTCGAAGGCGCCCGCCGGCGCGCCGACCGTCGGCGGCAGCGCCCCGGCTTTCGGGCCCTCCTCAGGGCAACCGTTCGAGCCGCGGGTGGATGATCAGGAGAAGCCCAGCCGTCACTTGCACGGCTGGACCAACCGGCTGGTTGCCGTCGTCGCGTTCGCGGTCGCGGTGCTCACCATCTGGCAGGTGTTCCGCCCGCTGTCCGAGGGCAGCCAGTACTACCTCATCGTCTTCCTGGCCGGCTCACTTCCGTTGGTGTATCTGGTCTACAGGTCGGGATTGCCCCGCTTCGATCCGCAGGACCGTCCCGGTGCACTCGATTGGCTCCTTGCCGCGATAACTCTGCTGGTGTGCCTATACCCGCTGCTCCCTGTCCCGATCGGCTCCGGCGGTGGCGGCTACAACGCCTTCCTGGACCGGCAGGGGCTGCTCGCCCCGACCGACGTGGTGATGGGTGCGCTGCTGCTTGTGCTGGTACTCGAGGCCTGCCGGCGCACCACGGGCTGGGCGCTGCCCATCGTGTGCGGGGTGTTCCTGGGCTACGGCTACTACGGCGGCCTGCTCCCGCAGGGGTGGGCCATCGCCCATGCCGGGCTGGACTTCGACCAGATCATCGACGCGCTCTACAACTCCGGCAGTGGCTTCTTCGGGACCCCGCTGGACGTGGCCGCCACCTACATCGTGCTCTTCACCATCTATGGCGCGGTACTCGAGCGCTCCGGCGGTGCGCGATTCTTCGTGAACCTCTCGGTGGCCGCCTTCAGGCGCTCGCGCAGCGCAGCGGGCCGTACCACCGTGGCGTCCGGATTCCTGCTCGGCACAGTCTCGGGCTCGGGCACCGCCACCGCCGTCAGCGTCGGCGCGGTCACCTGGCCGATCATGCGGCAGGCCGGCTACAACCCCGAACGTGCCGGCGGAGTGCTGGCGGCTGCCGGAGTCGGCGCCTTGCTGTCACCGCCGACACTGGGGGCCGCCGCGTTCATCGTCGCCGAGTACCTCCAAGTCTCCTACCTGACGGTGCTCGGCTGGGCCACGATCCCGACGCTTCTGTACTACCTCGGTATTCTGCTGGCCGTTGAGATCGACGCCCGCCGGCTGGGTATGCGCGCAGCCCACCTCGAAGCTGATTCTCCCTGGAAGTTGCTCGGCCGCTTCGGATATCACTTCTCGTCGCTGATCGCGATCGTCGTCCTGTTAGCCATCGGGATGTCGGCGACGCGAGCCGTCGTCTACGCCACAGCGCTGGCCTTCCTGCTCTCCTTCTTGGATCGACGTAACTCGATGACGCCGCGCCGACTCTTCGACTCCCTCAGCGCAGGCGTCAGGGGGGTGCTCCCGGTCGTCGCCGTGTGCGCCGCGGCGGGAGTGATCACGGCGATGACCACCAAAACTGGCCTTGGAGCGCAGTTTTCCTCCGTCCTGGTCGGTGGTGTCGACGCGATCACCGACAACCGTACGGTCACGCTGGCGCTGACGGCGGTGTTCGCCGCGGTCGCGCTGGCGGTGCTGGGCCTGGCCATTCCGGTGACCGCTTCGTTCGTCATCGGGTGGGTCATTATCGGCCCGGCCCTGCTGGTGCTCGACGTTCCCGCCCCCGCGGCCGCCATGTTCGTCTTTTACTACTCGGTGCTTTCGGAGGTCACGCCACCGACCGCGCTCGCGGCAGTCGGCGCGTCTGCGGTCACCGGCGGCCGGGCGATCCCGACCATGTGGCAGACACTGCGCTATGCCGCACCTGCGTTTCTGGTTCCCATCGTGTTCGTCCTCACCGGTCCCGGCGAGTACCTGTTGGGGCGTGGACCGGCGATCGGCGTGCTGTGGGCCTCCGCGGCAGCGTGCGCGGGGATCGTGGCGTTGTCCTTTGCCGTCGGCGGGTGGGCGCTCGGTGTCGGCGCGATGCGACCGATTGCCCGGATTCTCACCGCGATAGCAGCCATGCTGTTGCTATTCCTCGATCCCGTCACCATCGCGGCGGGATCGGCGTGTCTGCTCGCTGCAGTTGCGTTCACCATCATCGACGGAAGGAGAAGGGCATGAGAAGTGCGATTGGGGGTGCCTGCGCAGCATTCGCGGCGCTGCTGCTGACCGGGATCACGGCCACGGGTTGCGGGGGCAGGCAGGATGCGCCGAGTGCCGACTCGGGAGGTGAGATCATCTGCGAGGTCGGCGCCGAAACGCGGGTGAGTATCGCGACCGGTAACGCCACGGGTGTGTACTTCTCGCTCGGGAACGCCTATGCGGAGCAGATCTCGGCCGCCACGGTCGGCAGGGTGAAGGCCACCGCCGCCGAGACCGGGGCCTCGGTGCAGAATATCCGGCAACTCGTCGACGGCAGCTACCAATTGGCGTTCTCACTCGCCGATACCGCCGCCGACGCGGTCCAGGGCAAAGCGAGCTTCGAAGGGGAGAAGCAACCCGTGGAGGCCCTTTCGCGCATCTATCCGAACTACACCCAGGTGATCGCCAGGACCGACGCCGGCATCACCTCGATCGCAGACATGCGCGGCAAGCGAATCTCCACCGGCTCGCCGGGTTCGGGAACCGAGGTCATCGCCAGACGCCTGCTCGAATCGGCAGGCCTGGACCCGGAGTCCGACGTCGCCGCTCAGCGATTGAACCTCACCAAGACCGTCGACGGGATGAAGGACGGTTCGATAGATGCGTTGTTCTGGTCCGGCGGGCTGCCGACTCCAGGAATCACCGACCTGGTCACCGCGGCGCGCAATGACGTTGTCTTCCTGGACATCACCCCTCAATTGGCGACGATGCAGCAGGTCAGCCCGGCCTATGAAAAGGGTGTGATTCCCGCTGCCGCCTACGGGCTGCCCAACGACGTCAAGACCATCGTCGTGGCGAACATGCTGCTGGTTCGCGATGACCTCGACGCCAACCTGGCCTGCGTGCTCACCAAGATCCTGTTCGAGCGGCAGCCGAAATTGGCGCAGGTGGTCAGCGTGGCCAAAGGCATCAGCTTGGACACAGCACGCGACACCGATCCGGTGCCGCTCAACCGTGGCGCCGAACGGGCGCTGGATGACTTCAACGCCGCGAAGTAGCCTCTGAGTCAACGGATTTGCCAGTGAGCCCCCCGGTAGGTGTCGGAGACGGCCCCGCGGCGCCTCCCGGCGGGTAACCTTCAGTGTCATGATCAGTGCCATGACCGCAGACGCGTTCACGGTGGCGCCATGAGCGCAGGTCTGTTCGCGCTTCTCGACGATGTCGCAGTGCTGGCGCGATTGGCGGCCGCCTCGGTCGATGACATCGGCGCAGCCGCGGGTCGCGCGACTGCGAAGGCCGCCGGGGTCGTCATCGACGACACCGCGGTGACACCGCAGTACGTCCATGGTGTCGCCGCCGAACGCGAACTCCCGATGATCAAGCGCATCGCCATCGGATCGCTGCGCAACAAGATCGTCTTCATCCTGCCGGCCGCGCTGCTGCTCAGTCAGTTCGCGCCGTGGCTGCTGACGCCGATTCTGATGCTCGGCGCCACCTACCTGTGCTACGAGGGTGCCGAGAAGGTACTGACCAAGTTTCTGCGACACGACGCCGACAAGGCGCAACCCGCGCCGGTGGTCACCGTCGGTCCGGACGCCGAGCGCTACATGGTCACCGGTGCGATCCGCACGGACTTCATCTTGTCCGCCGAGATCATGGTGATCGCTCTCAACGAGGTGGCCGACCAATCGTTCCTGCCGCGCCTGATCATCATGCTCGTGGTCGCTGTGGCGATCACGCTGGCGGTATACGGCGTCGTTGCCGGCATCGTCAAGATGGACGATATCGGTCTGAGCCTGGCCCAGCGGTCTTCGAAGTTCGTCAAGAAGGTCGGTCGCGGCCTGGTCGCCGGCATGCCCAGGCTGCTGTCCGCGTTGTCGGTCGTGGGCACCGTGGCGATGCTCTGGGTTGGCGGGCACATCCTGCTTGTCGGAACCGGCGAACTGGGTTGGCAGGGTCTCTACGCGTTGGTCCATCACGCCGAGGGGTTGGTGCATCACATCGCCGGAGTCGGCGGCATGCTGGCCTGGCTGGTCAACACGGCGGCCTCGGCGGTCATCGGGCTGATCGTCGGCACGGTTGTGGTCGCGGTCATGCACGTGTTGCCGTTCGGCTCCAAGGACAAGCACACCGCGACCGGCTGACCCGACCTCAGTCCAGCTGCAGGCTCCCGACGCGTTGCCTGTCGTGTAGGCCGAGCATTGCCGGGACCACTTCGCAGGTGACCAATCCGTCATATTCGGTCAGTTCGTCCACGATTGCGTAACTCGCCGCGATGTTCGGTGAGGTGTCGACGATCAGCGTGCTCACCGGCACGTGTCGGGCCAATTGGAGGAAGCGGTCGCCGTGTGGCCGACGGGCGCCAAGGTATCCCCACATCCCGCGCAACACGGTTGCCCCGCTTGCGTGATCGGAGTCTTTGAGTCGCTGAATCAGTGCTCGGTGGATTGGCTGACCATCGAACCGATTGTCTTCGGAGGTGCGTACCGTCAGCTTCTGGTAGGGGCCGGCGCCGGCCAGCTCTCGGGGGTCGGCCAGCTGCCGGCCGCGGTTCTTACACACCAGTACCTGGTCGACCGTGAACAACGGATCGGGCAGAATCCCGCGCAGATCTTCGACCGCTTCGGCCGTCTGCGCGAGGGTGCCCACCCCGGCGATCAGCAACGGGACCTGGGAATTGCTGCCGAAGAACTGCGCCCGCCGGCGCTGGCCGGCCACGGTGCCGTCGACGCCGAGGAGCACTTCGGCTGCGGCGAATCCGCGACTGTGCAGCACATCGCAGACCGCCATGTAGCCAGGGCGCCCGGCGATGCGATGTTTGCGGCCAAGAAATACCGACAGGCGCACATCCTTGGGTTGATCTGGCAGTGTGCGCGGCAGGCCGTGGTCGCGCCGCAGGGTGATCACCCCGCGACTGGTCATCGCCGCCACCGAATCGGTCAGCGCGAGAATCTGCTCTGGGCGGTCGATAGCGTAGATGGTCACCGGGGCGTTATCGGCCATGGTCAGTGAGCGGTCGCTGAGCGCGACGTTGGAGACGCCGAAACCGGCAATGCCGCGTAACAACACGCTGGCGGCGATTCCCTGGTCGTGGAACAACTCCAGCATCTCGTCGGCCAGGATCCGGTCCCCGCTGCGTTCCCGCTCGGCGAAATAGGCGGTCAAGGTGAGAGTTTCGTTGCTCACAGGCTCGCCCCCAGGGTTTGGCCCAGCCACGCTGCGGGCAGTCCCAGCGCGATGCTCACCACGATGTTGGCTACCGCAGACCAGTTCTGGCGCTCCTCAGTCAGGCGTTGCGTCTCGAACATCCATGTGGAGAAGGTCGTGTAAGACCCGCAGAAGGCGGTCCCGGCCAGTATCGCCACGTGTGGGCTGAACGCCAACCCGGCGACGAAGCCCAGCAACGCTGCTCCGCTGATGTTGACGACAAACGTGCCGACCGGAAACCGCCCCGTCGCCCGCTCGGAGACCTCGCGGTCGACGACGAAACGCAGCATCGCGCCGAATCCGCCGATGACGAACACGCCTACCCAGACCAGTGCCGTCATCGGCGCACCCGAACTCGGCGCACCATGGCGGTCCCGAGGTAGACGGCGAAAAATCCAACGACAATGCTCGTTGCGAGGTAGGCGGTGGCCAGGCCGTAGTGGCCGTGCTCGAGCATCGTGAGCGTCTCGACCTGCATGGTGGAAAACGTCGTGAGACCACCGCAGAAACCAGTGCCCAGAAGGGGACGGCGGTAGCTGGACACCGGCAGGCGCTCGAGCAGTCGGGTGACGAATACACCGAGGAGGAACGCGCCGACGATGTTGGCGACGAAGGTGGGCCACGGCCACTGACCCGGATCCGGCGCGGCGAGCTCTTCGAGTCCGGCCCGCGCGAGTGTGCCCAGCCCGCCTCCGACGAACACTGCGGCAAGTTCCCGCCGGTCGTAGGCCATCCCGGAATTATGCACGTCCGGTGACGACGATCCAGGGTGCTTTGGCATAGGTGGACGTAGCAGAATCAACACCATGGCGAATCCCCGTGCCGGTCAGCCGCCGCAACCCGAAGACCTCATCGATGTGGCTCAGGTGGTAACCGCCTATTACAGCGTCGCTCCTGATCCGGACAACATCGATCAACAGGTGGCGTTCGGCACCTCTGGGCACCGAGGATCGAGTCTGGATGCGGCCTTCAACGAGGCGCACATTCTGGCTACCACGCAGGCCATCGTCGAGTATCGGGCCGCACAGGGCATCACCGGCCCGCTGTTCATCGGGCGCGACACCCACGCGCTGTCGGAGCCGGCGTGGGTTTCGGCGCTGGAGGTGCTGGCCGCCAACGATGTCGTGGCGATGATTGATTCCGCGGATCGCTACACACCCACGCCCGCGGTCAGCCACGCGATACTGGCCTTCAACCGGGGCGGTGCCGGCGGCCTAGCAGACGGAATAGTCGTCACGCCGTCGCACAATCCGCCTCGCGACGGCGGCTTCAAGTACAACCTGCCCAACGGCGGTCCGGCAGACACCGACGCCACCGGCGTCATCGCCAAACGAGCCAACGAGATCCTGCGCGACGGCCTGAAGGGGGTCAAGCGGGTGCCGCTGGCCAAGGCGCTGGGCATCGCCCAGCGCCACGATTACCTCGATGCCTACATCACCGATCTGCCCGACGTCGTGGACATGGAAGCCATCAGCGCTCAGGGAATCCGGATCGGCGCCGACCCGCTCGGTGGGGCCAGCGTCGACTTCTGGGGTGCCATCGCCGAACGTCACAACCTGGAGCTGACCGTCGTCAACCCGGTTGTCGACGCGACGTGGCGGTTCATGACGCTGGACACCGACGGCAAGATCCGGATGGACTGCAGCTCGCCCAACGCGATGGCCGGGCTCATCGCAACGATGGTCGGTAACTCCGACTCTTATCAGATCGCCACCGGCAACGACGCCGACTCCGACCGGCACGGCATCGTCACCCCTGATGGTGGTCTGCTCAATCCGAACCACTATCTCGCGGTGGCGATCGACTACTTGTTCGCCCATCGTGCGCAGTGGGCAGCTGCGACCGCGGTTGGTAAGACGGCGGTGAGTTCATCGATCATCGACAGGGTGGTGGCCGGCCTGGGCCGCAGGCTGGTCGAAGTGCCGGTCGGTTTCAAGTGGTTTGTCGACGGTCTGATCGGCGGCACCATCGGTTTCGGCGGCGAGGAGAGCGCCGGCGCTGCTTTTCTCCGGCGTGACGGGTCGGTGTGGACCACCGACAAGGACGGCATCATCATGGCGCTTTTGGCGTCGGAAATCCTCGCGGTGACCGGTTCAACGCCGTCGCAACGCTACGCGGAACTGGCCGAAAAGTATGGTGCCCCAACGTATGCACGGATCGACGCGCCAGCCGATCGCGAGCAGAAGGCGCGATTGGGCAACCTGTCGCCCGAAGAAGTCACCGCCACCGAGTTGGCCGGCGAGGCGATCACCGCCAAGCTGACCAGCGCGCCGGGCAACGGCGCTCGGCTCGGCGGCCTGAAGGTGACCACCGAGAACGCATGGTTCGCCGCGCGCCCGTCGGGAACCGAGGACGTGTACAAGATTTACGCCGAATCCTTCCATGGCCCTGAACATCTGGCCGAGGTGCAGAATGCTGCGCGTGAAGTCGTGACGAGAGTGATTTCGTGAAGCCGGTCATCTCATGAATGCCGGCGCGGAGGACGACTGTCCGTCTGCGCAGGAAGTGGCCAAAGAGCGGTTGCCCCGTGAGGTCTGGCTGCTCGCCGGAGCCAACGTGGTTGTGGCACTGGGGTACGGCGTGGTCGCTCCGGTACTGCCGCACTACGCCCGGCACTTCGGGGTCAGCATCAGCGCGGCGACTTTCGTCATCACCGCGTTCGCGTTGATACGGCTGTGCGGGACACCGCCGGCGGGCTGGCTGGTTCAGCGGGTGGGGGAGCGGCGGGTCTACATCAGTGGGCTGCTGATCGTGGCGCTGTCGACGGCAGCGTGCGCGTTCGCCCAGACGTTCGGCCAGCTCCTGCTATTCCGGTCGGTGGGTGGCTTGGGTTCGGCGATGTTCACGGTGTCGGCGTTGGGGCTGATGATCCGAATCTCGCCGCCAGACGCCCGGGGCCGGGTTGCCGGGTTGTTCTCGTCGGGGTTCCTCGTCGGCTCGGTGGGCGGCCCGGTGCTGGGCAGTATGACCGTAGGGTTCGGGTTGGCGGTGCCGTTCATCATCTACGGAGCTGCGCTGCTGGTTGCCGCGGCCGTGGTGTTCCTGGGGCTGCGCAACTCCGCGCTGGCGGCTCCGGCCGCGGCGGAGGAAGCCCCGGTATCAGTCCGCGTGGTGCTGCGTCACCGGGCTTATCGAGCCGCGCTGTTTTCCAACTTCGCCACCGGCTGGGCGGCCTTCGGACTGCGGTTCGCGCTGGTGCCACTGTTCGTGGTGGAGGTGCTGGACCGCGGGCCGGGCATCGCCGGGCTTGCGCTGGCGGCGTTCGCCATCGGGAACATCTCGGTGGTCATCCCGAGCGGTTACCTGTCGGACCGCATCGGTCGGCGCAAGCTGCTCATCGTCGGACTCGCCGTGTCGGCGGCCTCGACGATCTTGGTGGGGTTCATCTCGTCGTTACCGATATTTCTGGTCGCCGCCTATGTAACCGGGGCGGCTACCGGCATCTTCATCTCACCCCAGCAGGCTGCGGTGGCCGACATCATCGGCAACAAAGCGCGCGGCGGCACGGCGGTGGCGATTTTTCAGATGATGGCCGACCTCGGCTCGATCGTCGGCTCACTCGTGGTGGGGCAGGTGGCCCAGCACGCGTCATTCGGTTGGGCCTTCACGGTCAGCGGTGTGATTCTCGGGGTGGCCGCGGTCGGCTGGGTCTTTGCGCCCGAAACCCGTCCACGTGCATTCAGGGCCCATACTCAGGGACGTCCGTTGGGTCCGGAAGCCGGCGGCGAAGTACCGTGACCTGGGATTTTGAACGGCAACCCGCAGGTGGTGTAGCTTCGATTAGCACAACTTCACGGGGCTATGGCGCAGCTGGTAGCGCACCACACTGGCAGTGTGGGGGTCAGGGGTTCGAGTCCCCTTAGCTCCACCAGGGACGAAGCGGCCTTACGGATTCGTTTTTCGAATCTTTGACGACAACCGTGACGACAACGGTGGCTTCGATGACGACAACCGCTCTGAAGATTCGTCGTCTATGCGTTCGAACAAGGTGCCCATCGAGTCCAGTGCGTCGCGCTGCACCGCCTCGATTACTTCGACGTAGGTCCCAGTAGTCACGGTGATCGAACTGTGTCGCAGGATCCGCTGCACGGTGACCGGTGGCACCCCCATTGTGAACAGCAGCGTGGCGCAGGAGTGGCGGAGATCATGCACGCGTAGCTGCGGAACACCCGCGCGAGCGCACAGGTTGTGAAAGGCGCGATTGATGTTGCGCGGTTCCAGGTAGCCGCCCATTGCCGTGGTGAAGACGAGGCGGGTGTCTTGCCATTCCGAGCCTGCCGAGAACCGCTCTTCAAGCTGCCGACGGCGGTGACCCCGCAAAATGGTCACCAATGCCGCCGGGATGGGGAGCACCGCGACAGACGCCTCCGTTTTGACTTGCTCCAGGCGTAGTTCACCGTCGACTCGGTGCAGGGCTTGACGAATCGTTAGCCGGCCGCTGTCCAGGTCAACGTCCGCCCACGCGAGACCCAGCGCTTCGCCGCGTCGCAGCCCCATCGCCAGAGCTACTGCCCAGAGCGCGTACAGCCGGTGCTGTTCGGCGGTCTTGAGAAAGCACAGCGCCTCCCCCCCGGGTAAAGCTACGGACTTTTCGGGCATCAGTGACCCGGAGTTGAACCAGCCGGGCGACGTTGCGGCTGAGGATTTCCTCATCGACCGCGTCATGCAGAGCTGCACGTAGGACTCTGAGGATATGGCGGATCGAGCTCGATGACAGGGTGTCCAGGCAGCAGGCTGGTTCTTCCTTCGCGCAGCACCTCGGCAGTTTGCGGCGCTCGTCCTTCCCCTGAGCGCAACACTGACAGCGGGTCCGCAGTTGGTTCAGCCAAAGCCGTAGGTCGGAGGCCTGCAAGGATTTCAGCTTCCGCATGCCGATTCCGGGGTTGATGTGCAAGCGCACATCTCCCTCGTAGGTGGCGTAGGTCGTGCGCCGGATACTGGGTTCGGCGATATTCGCCAGCCAATAGGTCATGTAATCGGCGACGCTCAGTGTCGTCGTGGCCACCGGGATCCCGCGGCGTTTTTGGTCGCGAAGTCTGTTCAGCTCGTCGAGAGCATCTCGCTCGCTGCTTGCGTACAGGCTCATCCGCTTGCGCCGGCCGTCCGGTAGGTCCACGTAGAACTTTGCTTCCCAGCGGCCGTCAGGTCGGCGATAGACGCTGCCTTCCCCGTTGGCGTTCTTCTTCGATTGCTTGCGTGACACCATCAGGCGGCGCCTTCTATCAGCCTGGCGATATAGCCGTCCAATGACGTTCGGACGATCCGCCGAGGTTGTCCCGGGCTTCGTGGAATTTGAGGTGGCGGTCCCTCACCTGAGGCCTGCCTGATGGTAGGTCTTCGGGTGAACCGCCAAGTACACCTCGAAGAAGGAGTAAGGGACCGCCATGAAA
>Ga0114921_10000904_pt1 | contig 12950 bp, 11 predicted proteins | sample BentaG_FD_87016 | JGI IMG/M metagenome (GOLD analysis project Ga0114921, IMG submission 87016) | Deep subsurface microbial communities from South Atlantic Ocean to uncover new lineages of life (NeLLi) - Benguela_00093 metaG | ecosystem: Environmental > Aquatic > Marine > Oceanic > Sediment ...
CACTGGCCTGGTCGCGCGGCCGGATCACGATCTGGTCGAGGTTGACGTGGGCGGGCCGTGACGCGACGAATCCGATCACCTCCGCGATATCCTGCGCCACCAGCGGGGTGATGCCCGCATAGACCGCGTCGGCGCGCTGCGCATCGCCGCCGAACCGCACCAGCGAGAACTCGGTCTCGACCGCGCCCGGCGCAATCTCGGTCAGCCGCAACGGCTTTCCCAGCAGTTCGCCGCGCAGCGTGCGGTGCAGCGCGCCCTGCGCGTGCTTGGCGGAGGTGTAGCCGGCACCTCCGTCGTAGACCTCGAGCGCTGCTGTCGACGTGATAGTGACGATCAGCCCGTCGCCGGAGTCGATCAGCCTGGGCAACAACGCGCGGATCACCCGCAACGTGCCCAACACGTTGGTCTCCCACATCCAGCGCCAGTCATCGAGGTTGGCCTCGGCGACGGGTTCGAGGCCCTTGGCGCCGCCGGCGTTGTTCACCAGTACGTCGACGCGGCCCCACTCGTCGGCCAGGCGGGCCAGCCCAGCCACTGCGGCGCCGTCGGTGACGTCCGCCGCTAAGGCGGTGCCGCCGATCTCATCGGCCAGCCTCTCGACGCGGTTGGCCCGGCGGGCCACCACGATCACGTGAAAACCTTGTGCGGCAAGGACCCTCGCAGTTGCTTCGCCGATTCCGGAGCTGGCGCCGGTGACCACCGCAACCCGCGTGTGCGCCTCCGGTGTCGTCATCGGACCCACTTTAGTTAGCCGGGTTGACCCTTGCTTGCTGCGGGCGTGCGAGGAACGCCGGCGTCGCCCTCGAAACATCAGTAGCCAACGGGACGCGCCACTGGTTGGGCCGATTGGGTATCGACGCGTGGGATCGCGTGGGATCAGGTCCGATAGGTTTCGGTAGTGGCCGTGGGACAGACTGCCGTCCCCTGGGACGCGAAGAACACGTCGGCGGTCGCGATCCGGGTTCCCGACCTCGAGGTCATCGAGGACGCCGTCTCTGGAATGCCTCTTCAGGCAGCTCGATTGACCGCAAGGCGAGGCTCCGTGAGCGTTGTGTGCCTCGAACTCGGGGGGATGTCGCTCACAGTCGGGTCGTTCGACTTTCGGCTGATTACGTCTGGTCAGGCAAGGCCCGACACAGTCACTGTGGCGCTGCCGCTGGCGCGAGGAGAGGGCACCTGGAATGGTGTCGAGCTCGACGAACGCTCGTTGTGGACCTACGGCCCGGGTTCGGAGCACGAAGGTGGCGCGAGGTGGCCGCCGACCTTCGCGGCCATCACCTTGCCGGCCGACGAGTGCGAAGGATTCCATGCCGGCGGCTCGCTGACTTTGCGAACTGGCGAGGAAGTAGCCGGGCTTGGTCGCCTCCTGCTAGCGGTGGCCGCGAGTGTTGAAGCCAGGGCTGTCAGTCCGAGCCAGATGCCGTTGCTCGAGCGGAATGTTCGAGAAGCACTGTCCAATGCCGTCGAAGGCCCCGCGCCCGAAGAGCCCCGGCTCACTTCGTCTGCACGAATCGTCAACTCGTGCGTCGGGCTGACCCGGCAGCTCGGACCTAATCCCCGGGTGGCGACGCTGTCAAAGCGGCTGGGCGTGTCCGACCGATGGATACGGGCCGCATTCAGGAAGGAATACGGCCTCCCGCCGTCGGCCTTCTTTCGAACCCGGAACCTCCATCATGCCCACCGTGACCTCCGCCTGGCCATGAGGGGCGACACGACGGTCACCGATGTCGCCATGAAACGCGGATTCTGGCATCTGGGCCGCTTCTCGGGGCTGTACCGGCAGTGTTTCGGCGAGCTTCCCCGCGAGACGCTCGAAAATCAGTTCACTTGAGCAACTGCTTCCGATTTCGGATAGCGGGCGGTGTTGCGCCTGTGCGATCGTGGAAGGCTGAAGCTATCCCGTGCCGGGAGGCGCCATCTTGAGGAGAAGCAATGACCCAGCCCAACAATCCCTACGGCGCTCGGCCCGGTGGCGGGATAAGCCTGCCCGACTACTACCGGCCGATGACTTCGATCAACAATCGGAACTTCTATTCACCGGGGACGGAGATCCTGCCCGAGGGCGAGATGCGGATCAGCATCTTGGGCAGCACGCCGTGGCCGCCGACTCGCAGCCAGGCGGGGACCTGCATCCTTGTCGAGTGCGGCAACGGCCAGCCCCAGCCGCGGCGGTTCTTCTTCGATATGGGCAACGGCAGTGTGAAGAACGCACTGGCGATGCAGGTGCCGCCGATGTTCATCAACGACATTTTCATCAGCCACCTACACGGCGACCACTACGCCGACCTGCCTTATATGTATCCATTCACGGCCTGGGCCGGACGGTGGCATCCGCTGCGCCTCTACGGCCCATCTGGGGCGACACCGGAGCTCGGGATCAAGCACATGGCGAAGCACATGCGGGAGATGATGCGCTGGCACGAGGAGAACTTCCTGCACGCAACGATCTCGGATGGCTACGAGATGGACGTCACCGAGTTCGACTGGAAGGACGAGAACGGCGTCTGTTATGACCAGGACGGCATTGTGGTCCGGCATTGGCCCCGCTCGCACGTCAAGGACGGAGCATCCGCCTACCGGCTCGACTGGGAGGACGCCGGGCTCTCGGTGGTGTGGACCGGGGACGGGCGACCCGACGAGAAGACCGAGAAATACGCCGCCGGTTGCGATGTGTTCATCACCGAGGGCCAGTTAGATACCCCAGGCCTGTCGTCGCTGAAGTTCGGTGTCCCAGAGGAACTGATGAAGTACACGATCGATTCGTGGCACACGATGTACTACGCGGCGGGATATCTGATGAACAAGGTCCAGCCGCGGATGGGAATGATCGTCCACTATGAGGCGGGCGGGGCGGCACTGGATGCGGAGTCGGTCGCCGAGGTGCGGGCGCACTACAAGGGGCTGTTTCAGTTCGGCGGCCCCGACGTTCAGGTCGTCAACGTGACCAAGGACCGCATCTGGTCCCGGGAGGCCGCGCTCCCGGACGGCGCAGCGATCCCACCGCTCGATCCGCGGTGGCTGCTGCCGTCACCGTTGCCATCGGAGCTGGAACTGCCGCGTCCCGAACTGCCCCGCGAGCAGCAACAGGAGCAGTTCTTGCGGGACATGGAGATCGATCCGCACAAGTATTACCCGCCTAACGTCGACCGCGAACCCGTCCAAAGCTGGCCGGCCGACGGCTTCAAGATTGACCCGCGCGACATGCTGCGCAGCCGGGGGATCGACCCCGATGAGTCGTGAGACTGCAACGGCCGAGCCGTTGGCTGTAGCCGCAACCGTGAGCCCACTGATCCCACTGACGATTCTCACCGGGTTTCTCGGTGCCGGTAAGACCACCTTGTTGAACCGGCTGCTCAACGGCGACCATGGCTTGCGGGCGGCCGTCCTGGTCAACGACTTTGGATCGGTCAACATCGACGCCGAGCTCGTGGTGGGCGTCGAAGACGACATGATCAGCTTGGCCAATGGCTGCGTCTGTTGTGAGATACGCGACGACCTGCTCGGCGCGGTTGAACGGCTCGTCACCTCACCCGCACCGCCGGACCACATCATCCTGGAAGCCAGCGGCGTTGCCGACCCGGCCAGCATCTGGGCGACGTTCGCCGGCTCCCAGCGCCCTGATTGGCTCCGCCTGGACGGCGTCACCTGTGTGGTTGACACCGAGCAGATCTTCGAGCACCTCGACGATGCCCCCGCTCTGTTGATGCTGAAGGCTCGCCAGATCGGCTTCGCCGACATCGTCGTGCTCAACAAGGTCGACCTGGCCGGACCAGCAACGGTGGCCTGGGTGCGGCAGTGGGTCGACACGATGATGGACCGAGTGCGGGTAGTCGAGGCTGTCTATGCCGACGTTCCTCTTGAGATCCTCCTTGGCGTGCAGCGCAACGAACAGGGCTCGGACATGGCTGTTACGCCTGACGAGCACAGCCATGCCACCCAGTTCAGGAGGTGGACCTACCAGACCGACCGACTCTTCGACATGCCATCGCTGCAAGAGATGATCCGGCGCGACCTCCCCGGCTGGGTCTATCGCTGCAAAGGTTTCGTGGGCGTCGGCGGGGATACCCCCATGCGGATGTTGCTGCAGTCCGTTGGCCGCCGTTCTGACCTGATGCCCGCGAGTAGGCAAACATCGGCGATGCGGAGTCAGATCGTGGCGATAGGAGGCTCCGAGCTCGACCCGAAGCGTCTGCAACAACTATTCGATGACTGCCTTGTCGGGCGGAGCTGAAGAAGCCCCTGCCTGCCGCGAACGTGCGCGGAATGCCGGCGTTTACGGCGTGTCGACGTGCAAACACGCACTCTCGCGCTGGGAAACGCTCGATACGATGACTGTTCGGTTCGAGTCGGTTCGAGCGGAGGTTTATGCGGCGTGAAGATCGCAATCAGCGGCGCCGGTGTGGCCGGCCCGGCACTCGGGTATTGGCTACACCGGACCGGCCATGAGCCGACTTTGATCGAACAGGCGCCGCAGTTCCGCACCGGTGGATACGTGATCGATTTCTGGGGGGTGGGCTACCGCGTCGCGCAACGGATGGGTATCGAGGCGGCCGTCCGCGAGGCGGGCTATCAAGTGCAGTCGATCCGCGCCGTCGGCAGCGATGGCCAGGTAGACGTGCAGCTTGGCGTCGATGCGTTTCAGCGCGCTGTGGGTGGCAGATTCACCAGCGTGCCGCGCGGGGATCTGGCCGCTGCGATATACGCCACCATCGAACACGACGTCGAAACCATCTTCTCGGACAGCATCGTTGCGATCGACGAGCACTCCGGTGGTGTGCGGGTGGATCTCGAACACGGGCAGTCCCGGGATTTCGACTTGGTGATCGGCGCCGACGGACTGCACTCCAACGTGCGTCGGCTGGCGTTCGGGCCCCGGGCCGACTTCGAACATTATTTGGGCGCAATGGTCGCCGTATGCGTCGTCGACGGTTATCGGCCGCGCGATGAACTTGTCTACGTGACCCACAACGAGCCGGGTCGGCAGGTGGCGCGGTTTTCGTTGCGTGGGGACCGAACCTTGGTGTTGTTCGTGTTCCGCTCAGAAGTACCTGTAGCGGCGGCCGACTACGAGCTGGCCGAGCAGAAGGCACTGTTGCGTCGCGAGTTCGCTGGCGTCGGCTGGGAGTGCCCCCAGATCCTCGCGGCACTTGACGGTGTCCATGACCGCAATGATCTCTACTTCGACGTTGTCAGCCAGGCGCGCCTGGATCGCTGGTCGCGGGGCCGCACGGCGCTCATCGGCGATGCGGCCGCGTGTGTCTCGCTGCTTGCCGGCGAGGGCACCGGTCTGGCGATGACCGAGGCCTACGTACTGGCCGGTGAACTGTTGCGCGCGCAGGGCGATCATCGCCGGGCCTTCGAGGCTTACGAGTCGCGGCTGCGCCCCTTCATCGAAGGCAAACAGGCCAGTGCGGAGAAGTTCATGTCGTTCTTCGCCACGCGTACCCGGCCGGGCATTTGGTTCCGCAACCTGGCGATGCGGACGATGAAGTTCTCTCCGCTGGGTGACCGGCTCATTGCTCGCGGTCTCAGTGACGACTTCGAGTTGCCCGACTACCCGATGTGATCGTGGTTGACCCGGACGGTTCCGCAGCGGCGCGCAGAATTTCGCTGCCGCGACTGCGGCTACGCACCAGTACGGTGGCGCGGACCATGATCGGCTGGATCACCTACGAAACCGTCCTGGCCAGAATGCATCCTGACGTCGGGTCGGGGCCAGAATCCCCTTGATGACCTGCACCGTCGGCACCGTGTCTCGGGTCGGTGCAAAGATGGCGGGGTGCGGCACGGTGATGTTTACGGCCAAAGGGTCCCCCGACGGGTAGCGGTGCTGTCGGTGCACACCTCGCCGCTGGCCCAGCCGGGCACCGGGGATGCCGGCGGGATGAACGTCTACGTGCTGCAGAGTGCACTGCACCTGGCCCGCCGCGGTGTGGAGGTGGAAATCTTCACCCGGGCCACCTCGTCGGCAGATCCACCGACCGTGCGGGTGGCACCCGGGGTGCTGGTGCGAAACGTGGTGGCCGGCCCGTTCGAGGGCCTGGACAAGCACGACCTGCCAACCCAGCTCTGCGCCTTCGCCGCCGGGGTGCTGCGCGCCGAGGCCACCCACGAACCCGGCTACTACGACATCGTGCATTCGCATTACTGGCTGTCAGGCCAGGTCGGCTGGCTGGCCCGAGACCGCTGGGCGGTGCCGCTGGTACACACCGCGCACACGCTGGCCGCGGTGAAGAATGCGGCGCTGGCCGACGTTGACTCGCCCGAGCCGCCATTGCGCGCCGTCGGCGAACAGCAGGTCGCCGACGAGGCCGACCGGCTGATCGTCAACACCGAAGACGAAGCGCAGCAGCTGATTTCGCTCTATCATGCCGACCCCGCGCATATTGACGTCGTGCATCCGGGTGTCGATCTGGGAGTGTTCAGTCCGGGCGACAGGCGCGCGGCGCGGGCCGAATTGGGGATCGATCGGCACGGGCAGGTAGTGGCCTTCGTCGGCCGGATTCAGCCGCTGAAGGCGCCCGATATCCTTTTACGCGCCGCCGCGACGCTGCCGGACGTCAACATTGTGGTCGCCGGCGGCCCGTCGGGCAGCGGACTGCATGCCCCGGACGGGTTGGTCGGGCTGGCCGACGAGCTGGGTATCGCATCACGGGTGACGTTCCTGCCTCCGCAGTCCCACAAAGAGCTAGCGACCGTGTTCCGGGCCGCCGACCTTGTCGCGGTTCCCAGCTATTCTGAGTCGTTCGGGCTGGTCGCCGTGGAGGCACAGGCGTGCGGAACCCCCGTGGTGGCCGCGGCGGTCGGCGGGCTACCGGTTGCTGTGCGCGACGGCGTCACCGGCTCTTTGGTGGCCGGCCACGACGTCGGGCAGTGGGCCGACGCTATTGGCGGCATGCTGCGGCTCGGTAACGGGCCGCGGGCCCAGGAGATCAGCCGTGCCGCGGCTGAACACGCTGCGACGTTCTCCTGGGATCACACAGTGGACGCGTTGTTGGCCAGCTACCGGCGGGCAATCGGCGAGTACGCTGCGACTCATCACCGCCCGGCCCGCGACCTGCAGGGACCGCGCACCGGCCGGCGCTGGGTGCCGCGGCGCGGGGTTCGGGCATGAGCGTCCACGACGATGCGGGCCGCAAGGGCCCGATGAGGAGTGGCGCCATCCCGGCCACCGTCCGGCAGATCCTTGAGGAGGCGCTCGACGACAGCGAGCTGACCTATTCCTGGCGCGAGGGCGCGCGCGGCGGGCTGCCGGGGCTGATCGTCGAGCTGCCGGGCGAACGCAAGCTCACTACGAACACCATCCTTTCGATCGGCGAGCACTCGGTGCGAGTGGAAGCGTTCGTGTGCCGCAGGCCCGACGAGAACCACGAGGGAGTCTTCCGGTTTCTGCTCAAGCGCAACCGTCGGCTCTACGGGGTCGCCTACACGCTGGATAACGTCGGCGACATCTACCTGGTGGGCCGGATGTCGCTGGCCTCGGTCAGCGCCGATGAGATTGATCGAGTGCTCGGGCAGGTGCTCGAGGCGGTCGACACCGATTTCAACACGTTGCTGGAGTTGGGGTTTCGATCCTCGATCCAGAAGGAATGGGAGTGGCGGGTGTCGCGGGGAGAGTCGTTGCGGAACCTGCAGGCTTTTTCCCATCTCATCGACGAGGACGACAATCGGGCCGAAGGCGACAAGGGGACCTGCCCAGAGCGCTCGTGAGAGACTGCTCGCATGGAAAACGCAGCGACGCTGGTGCTGCTTCGCCACGGCGAGAGCGAATGGAACGCGAGCAACAAATTCATCGGATGGGTGGACGTCGACCTGACCGACAAGGGCAGGGCCGAGGCGGTCCGCAGCGGCGAGCTGATCGCCGAGCACGGCCTGCTGCCCGACGTGTTGTACACCTCGCTCCTGCGGCGCGCCATCACGACAGCACACGTGGCGCTGGACCTCGCAGATCGGCTGTGGATCCCGGTACACCGCCACTGGCGGCTCAACGAACGCCACTACGGAGCGCTGCAGGGCCTGGACAAGGCCGCGACCAAAGAACGCTATGGCGAGGAGCAGTTCATGGCATGGCGGCGCAGCTACGACACCCGACCGCCGCCGATCGAGCCCGGCAGTGAGTTCAGTCAGGATGCCGACCCGCGTTACGCCGACATCGGCGGTGGCCCGCTGACCGAATGCCTGGCCGACGTGGTGGCCCGGTTCGTGCCGTACTTCACCGAGGAGATAGTGCCTGACTTGCGTGCCGGCAAGACCGTGCTGATCGCTGCGCACGGCAACTCGCTGCGCGCCCTGGTCAAATTCCTCGACGGGATGCCTGACGACGAGGTGGTCGGGCTGAACATCCCGACCGGCATCCCGTTGCGCTACGACCTGGACGCTGACCTCAAACCGCGGGTCGTCGGCGGTACCTACCTCGATCCAGAGGCCGCGGCCGCTGGAGCCGCCGCGGTAGCCAGCCAGGGCACGCGATAGCTTTTCTGTGCGCCGCATGGGCAGACAGTCGGCGAACGGCAGCGGGATACCCGGGCCGGATCGTGTGATGTGTCCCGGATTGGTCGTGTGCAGCTGCGATGACGCTCACGTCATGCGTACGATTTTCACGTGTCCGTGATGTCGGCTTCGGTGGGTGCCAGCCTCGCGGGCGTTGTCGCGTTGCTTGCACTGGCGGTGGGCATCGTTGTCGGCGCCCGGCTTGCATCGCGGGTCCTCGAACGCAGGCAGCGGGAGGCGGCCGAACGCGCCGGAATCACCGTCTCGCAGATGTTGGCCCATATCGTGGCGCTGGCACCGGTGGGCGTCGTCGTGGTCGATGCCCACCGCGATGTGGTCTACATCAACAAGCGGGCCAGGGAAGTGGGTCTGGTAAACGACCGGCGGCTCGACGACCGCGCCTGGCTGGCGGCCCAGCAGACGCTTGCCAGTGGCGAGGACGTCGAGGTCGACCTTTCGGCCCGCCGACGCGCTACGGTGGGCCGCTCCGGACTTTCGGTGCGTGGGCATGTGCGGCTACTGACCGAGGACGACGGGCGGTTCGCGGTGGTGTTCGTCGACGACCTGTCCGAACACGTGCGAATGGAAGCGACTCGTCGTGATTTCGTGGAAAACGTCAGCCATGAGCTGAAGACCCCGGTGGGGGCGATGGGAGTGCTGGCTGAGGCGCTGCTGGAGTCGGCCGACGATCCCGACACCGTGCAGCGATTCGGGAAAAAAGTGCTTGATGAGTCCAAGCGGCTGGCGAACATGGTGGGTGAGCTCATCGAATTGTCCCGGCTGCAGGGCGCCGAGCGGCTCCCCGATCTGGCAGCCGTCGACGTCGATACTGTTGTAGCCGAGGCTATTTCGCGCTGTAAAGTGGCAGCCGACAATGCTGACGTCGCGGTCACCACGGACGCCCCCAGCGGCTTCCGAATACTGGGTAACCAGCCGCTGCTGGTCACTGCGCTGGCCAACCTCGTCTTCAACGCTATCGCGTACTCGCCAACCGGATCGCCGGCTTCGATCAGTCGCCGGCAACTCGGCGACGACGTCCAGATCGCCGTAACCGACCGCGGCATCGGGATCGCACGGGCCGACCAGGAGCGGGTGTTCGAGCGGTTCTTCCGGGTCGACCAGGGGCGCTCGCGTGCGACCGGCGGGACCGGGCTGGGATTGGCGATCGTCAAACACGTTGCGGCCAACCACAATGGGAGTATCCGGTTGTGGAGTCAGCCGGGAACCGGGTCGACGTTCACGTTGTCGATTCCGGCGTATCCCGACACCTTTGACGAGTCCGAACGTAATGGTCGACTTGAGCGAGAGGACTAACTCAATGACCAGCGTGCTGATCGTGGAGGATGAGGAGTCGCTGGCCGATCCCCTGGCATTCTTGCTCCGCAAGGAGGGGTTCGAGGCCACCGTGGTGGGGGACGGTCCTGCCGCACTTGCCGAATTCGACCGAGTCGGAGCCGATATCGTGCTGCTGGACTTGATGCTGCCCGGTATGACCGGCACTGACGTATGCAAGCAGTTGCGCGCGCGCTCCGGTGTGCCGGTAATCATGGTCACCGCCCGCGACAGCGAGATCGACAAGGTGGTCGGCCTCGAGCTGGGTGCCGACGATTACGTCACCAAGCCGTTCTCGGCGCGGGAGCTGATCGCCCGGATACGGGCGGTGCTGCGCCGCGGCAACGACGCCGACGCCGACGACGGCGGGGTCGGCGACGGTGTGCTCGAGGCCGGGCCGGTGCGGATGGATGTCGAGCGGCACGTCGTTTCGGTGAGTGGCCAGCCGATCACGTTACCGCTCAAGGAGTTTGAACTGCTTGAGTACCTGATGCGGAACAGCGGCCGGGTGCTGACCCGCGGACAGTTGATCGATCGGGTGTGGGGCGCGGACTACTTCGGCGACACCAAAACGCTCGATGTGCACGTCAAGCGGCTGCGCTCGAAGATCGAAGCCGACCCTGCCAACCCGGTGCAACTCGTCACCGTGCGCGGTCTCGGCTACAAGTTGGAGGGATGACAGGCGTTGCCCGGGTCACCGGATGGATGGCGACGAGGCCTAATCCACTGCGGCGCTTGCACATTGCGGCCAGTTCAGCGTAGGCCTTCTTGCCCAGCAGTTCGGTGAGCTCGGCGGCGAGCGATTGCCATACCTGCAGCGCGCCGACGTGGGCCGCCGGATCCCCGGTGCAGTACCAGTGCAGGTCGGCGCCCCCGGCGCCCCAGCCGCGGCGGTCGTACTCGGTGACGGTGGTCTTGAGTACCTCGGTGCCGTCGGGGCGGGTGGACCATTCTTGACTGCGCCGGGTCGGCAGCTGCCAGCAGACGTCCGGCTTCATGGTCAGCGGCTCCACGCCCAGCTGGAGCGCCTTGGTGTGCAGAGCGCAACCGGCTCCGGCGGCGAAGCCGGGACGGTTCAGAAAGATGCAGGCACCCTTGTGTTTACGAGTGCGCAGCTGCGGTTCGTCCTCGTGCTCGTCAAGTTCCAGATAGCCCTTGCGGCCCAGGCCCTTCTGCCGGAACTGCCAGTCCTCGTCGGTCAACTTGGACACCGCGTCGTCCAGCTTGGCTTGGTCGTCGTCGTCGGAGAGGAACGCCCCATGCGAGCAACACCCGTCGTCGGGCCGGTCGGCGACGGTGCCCTGGCACGCCGGGGTGCCGAACACACACGTCCAGTTGGACAGCAGCCAGGTCAGGTCGACGGCGATCAGGTGTTCGGGATCTTCGGGGTCGTAGAACTCCACCCACTCCCGGGGGAAGTCCAGCTCGACTTCTCCGGGGTGGTTCGAGTGGGAGCCTTTCACGGACTTCACGGTAGACCCGCTAGATTCATTGCCCAACTTCTCTTCAGGCCGTTTCACGGCCTGCGTCGTCGTCGGGTTATGTTGGGTTTCGTGCGATTGGGCGTGCTCGACGTGGGCAGCAATACGGTTCACCTCCTCGTGGTGGATGCGCGTCGTGGCGGTCATCCGACGCCGATGAGCTCCACGAAGGCGACGCTGCGGCTCGCCGAGGCGATCAACAGCTCGGGCAGCATCACCGGCAAGGGCGCGGCCAAGCTGATTTCGACGGTCGACGAATTCGCCAAGATTGCGACCAGTTCGGGATGCGAGGAGCTGATGGCGTTCGCTACCTCGGCCGTGCGCGATGCCGTGAACTGCGAGGACGTGCTGGCCCGAGTGCGCGAAGAGACCGGTGTCGAACTCCAGGTCCTCAGCGGCGAAGATGAATCACGCTTGACCTTTCTGGCGGTGCGCCGCTGGTACGGGTGGAGCCCGGGAAGGATCATCAATATCGACATCGGCGGCGGTTCGCTGGAGTTGTCCAACGGCATCGACGAGGAGCCTGAGGTCGCGCTGTCGCTGCCGCTGGGCGCCGGGCGGCTGACCCGTGAGTGGTTGCCCGACGATCCACCCGGTCGGCGCCGGGTAGCAATGCTGCGAGATTGGTTGGACACAGAGCTGGCCGATGCCGGCGCGACCGTACTGAAGTCGGGCAGTCCCGACCTCGCGGTGGCAACCTCCAAGACCGTACGTTCGCTGGCGCGGCTCACCGGTGCAGCACCTTCCAAGGCAGGGCCGCGGGTCAAAAGGACCCTGACGGCCAGCGGCCTTAGGCAGGTCATAGCTTTTATCTCTAGGATGACGGCGGCTGACCGGGCAGAGTTGGAAGGAGTGAGCGCCGAGCGGGCGCCACAGATCGTGGCCGGAGCTTTGGTGGCGGAGGCAAGCATGCGAGCGCTGTCGATTGAAACGGTGGACATCTGCCCCTGGGCGCTACGGGAGGGGCTTATTTTGCGCAAACTCGATAGCGAGACCGACGGCACTGCGCTGGTGGAGACTTACGTCAGAGATGCTGATGGCCAAGTAGTTGATCGCGATGACGTTGACCGATCGAGAGGCGACGCGCGATGAGAGGATCACAAGACGACTCGGGCGCCCGGCCGATTTCGGTCGCCGAGCTGCTGGCCAGGAATGAAGCCGTTGGTTCCCCGCCGGTCGGTGGACACAGGCGGCGCAGGCGCGGTAACAGCGATGCGGTGACCGTCGCCGAGCTGACCGGGGAGATCCCTATCATCCGCGACGAGGTTCCTGAGGTTGGTGACGAGGTTCCTGAGGGTGGTGACGAGGTTCTCGAGGTTGGTGACGAGGTTCTCGAGGTTGGTGACGAGGTTCTCGAGGTTGGTGACGAGGTTCCTGAGGTTGGTGACGAGGTTCTCGAGGTTGGTGACGAGGTTCCTGACGGGGACGCTCGTGACAATGCGGACGAGGGCGCCGGTGAACCGAAGCCTGCAGAAGGCGCAACCGACACTGGCCCGTGCGCCAGCGTCGCTGCCGCTGTCGACGAACCGATCCAAGAAGCTGCCGTTGTCGACGAACCGATCCAAGAAGCTGCCGTTGTCGACGAACCGATCCAAGAAGCTGCCGTTGTCGACGAACCGATCCAAGAAGCTGCCGTTGTCGACGAAC
>Ga0114921_10000905_pt1 | contig 12935 bp, 13 predicted proteins | sample BentaG_FD_87016 | JGI IMG/M metagenome (GOLD analysis project Ga0114921, IMG submission 87016) | Deep subsurface microbial communities from South Atlantic Ocean to uncover new lineages of life (NeLLi) - Benguela_00093 metaG | ecosystem: Environmental > Aquatic > Marine > Oceanic > Sediment ...
CGTGAAATCGATTGATCTATTGATTACAAACGGATCGGACCTGACCATGGACCCCCAGGGCACCCCGATTGAAAAGGGGGCCGTGGCTGTGTCTGGAGATCACATTGTCGAGGTGGGAAAAGAGGATGCCTTGACCGCCTCGTACCAGGCAGCAAAAACGATTGATGCCCGGGGCGGGATCATCATGCCGGGTCTGATAAACGCCCACACCCACGCGGCTATGACCTGTTTTCGCGGGCTGGCCGATGATCTTCCTCTCATGACATGGCTGAATGATTACATCTTTCCTGCCGAGGCCAAGCTCACCTTTGATACTGTCCGTCATGGGACCCGCCTTGCCTGTTCTGAGATGATCCTTTCAGGAACTACCACTTTCTGCGACATGTATCTCTTTGAAGACGCTGTGGCCCAGGCTGCCAAGGAGGCCGGGATGCGCGCAGTGGTGGGCGAGGTGATCTATGATTTTCCATCCCCAAACTACGGTCCGGTAGAGAAGGGCCTGAAGTACACAGAGGACCTGATCGAAAAGTGGCGGGATGATCCCCTGATAACCATTGCAGTAGAACCCCATTCTGCATATGTGTGCTCCCCGGAATTACTGCAAAAGCTCCGTGCGATTGCTGATCAAAATGGCGTGCCTATGGTTATACATCTGGCGGAAACAGAGCGAGAGGTGAACGATATCAGGAAAAGATATGGCCGGACCCCTGTAGGCCATTTGGCAGAGATAGGATTCCTGAGCTCAAACCTGATCGCCGATCACTGTGTAGCCCTGACCTCAGAAGATATGTCGCTTCTGAAAGACTTTGACGTAAAAGTAGCTCATAACCCGGAGAGCAATATGAAGCTTGCTTCAGGTATTGCTCCGATCCCTGAACTCCTCAAGCTCGGCATTACAGTGGGGATCGGCACTGACGGTTGTGCCAGCAATAACAACCTCGACATGTTCCAGGAGATCGACACCGTGGCCAAGCTTCACAAGGTGCACACCCTGGACCCTACGGTCATGGATGTGCGGACAGTGGTGAGGATGGCGACCATTGACGGGGCCCGGGTGTTGGGAATAGGTGACATCACTGGTTCACTGGAAGCTGGTAGGAAGGCCGATATTATTATTATCGACATCAGACGTCCACATCTGATGCCAATGTACAATGTTTACTCCCACCTCGTCTATGCAGCAAACGGGAGTGATGTGGTCACAACCATTGTGAACGGCCAAGTATTGATGCAAGACCGGGTCTTGACCACACTCGACGTGGATGAAGTGATGGCGGCCGTAAATCAGATTGCGCAAGATATAAAGGCGTGATGACTTCGAAAAAGTCTTCAATTCGCTTTATTGGTCCCTTTTTGAAGGTTCTAAGTTCGCTTCGCTGAATTGCAAAAACTCAGGCTAATGCCCTCAAACAGTTTGCAATTCTTACGCTTCACTTCACTAAGAACCTTTAGAAAAAGTGACCAGGAGAGGCTCATCAAAGACTTTCTACGAAGTCATCAGGAGATAGGATGCAAGAAGATAGACCATACGATATAGTGGTTCATAACGGCAAGGTCTTAACGATCAATGCAGACTTTGATGTTCTTGATAGAGGCCTGGTGTGCATAGCCGATGGCATCCTGAAGCGTGTTGAGAAAAGCATGGACAATGACCGACTCCCTTCAGCCCGCCACGTCATGGATGCCCGCGGCGGAATCATCATGCCGGGGTTGGTTAACACCCACACCCATGCGGCCATGTCCCTGTTTCGAGGCCTGGCCGATGACGTGCCTCTCACGAGTTGGCTGAACGACTACATATTCAAGGCTGAAGCTCAGTGGTTGAATCCTGAAAGCGTGTACAACGGCACACTCCTTTCATGCGCGGAGATGTTATTGTCCGGCACCACCACATTCTGTGACGGTTACTTTTTTGAGGATGCAGTGGCTGAAGCCGTCCAGCAGGCTGGAATGCGGGCTATCCTTGCGCAGGGGATTGTGGACTTTCCCGCTCCCGGGGTCCCTGACCCTAAGAAGAATGTGGCAGAAGCTGCGCGATTCATCGAGGGATGGAAAGGCAAGAGCCCCCTGATAACGCCCGGACTCTTTTGTCATTCCCCTTACACCTGCTCTAAGGAGACACTCAAAGGGGCCCATAAGGTAGCTGACGAGGCTGGTTCCCTTTTTCAAATCCATGTAGCTGAAACGCAAAGCGAGGTTAAGGAGATTGAGAAAAGGCACGGGGTAAGCCCTGTTCAACACCTTGACCGCATCGGCATACTAAACGCCAGGACCCTTCTGGTTCATGCAATCTGGGTGGATGAAGCAGACATAGCGTGCATGGCCAGGCGCCATGTGGGGGTGTCGGTCGCAACCGAAAGTGAGATGAAGCTCGCCTCGGGTGTGGCCCCGATCCCTGAGTTTCTACAAAAAGGCCTTGCCGTGGGGCTCGGCACGGATAGCTCCGCGAGCAACAACAATCTGGACATGTTTCAGGAGATGGACACTGCGGCCAAGCTCCATAAGGTGAAGAGACTTGATCCCACGGTCCTGGATGCCAGGCAGGTGTTGACCCTGGCAACAAGAACCGGCGCAGAGGCGATTGGCCTCGGGGAACAGATCGGGTCGCTTGAAAAGGGCAAGAAGGCCGATTTAATCATTATCGACACCCACAAACCCCATCTCACCCCCCTTTACGACCCTGTGTCTCACCTGGTTTATGCTGCAAGCGGGAGTGATGTCAGGGATGTGATTATTGACGGCCGACTGGTCGTCCAGGAGAGGGCACTCCTTACCCTAAATCTTGAAACCATCGCCAAATCCGTCACAGATCTGGCCCGGAAGATAGGCGGTCTCAAGACAACTTTCTGACCGGCCTGCTCCCCGCAAGCCCCGCCTGGAAGGGCGGGGTCAAGGGGAGCTATATAAGAATGTTCTGATTCTTTACCGGGAAGCCCCGCCCGGAAGGGCGGGGAGCTTCACAAAAACCTCAAGCCGCATACTTAACGGCTTCCAATTCCGCCGCAACATCCACCTTTTCGAGAATCTCCTCCAAGCGCTTCTGCACGGGGTCATCCAACAAGTACCCGTTACAACTGTCGCGCTGAAACACAGCCAAACCCTTCTTAGATGACAATGGTTGTTTCGGTTGCTTTGAAGGGTAAATCCGTGATGATAGATCTCATTTGAGACCCACATACATGACATTTCATAAGGTAGAAACAACTGCGATAACGTCCGCATCACCAGCCGCAAGAAGCCATAGATTGTTGCGGTCCATGTGCATGCAGAAGTTCAAGATCATGCGAGTCGATCACGAATCCATGCCGGATTCCGCCGGCAATCCAATATTGCATAGACTCGAATGACGTCGTTCTAAACCCGATAGTAAATAGCGAAGGGGAATCGTTTGGATAGCAGTCGGTGGTAGCCGAAGTGGAGCGCATGAATCCCCGCATAGAGATGGAGCGATTCAATGTCTGAGAAGATGGAATCGAGAAAGTAGTCTCCCAGTCCTTCCGACTGCCGTTCGTAGAACGCAAACCCATCGACGAGATCTTTCTCGGCTTCGTCAAGGATCTCGATCTTCATTTAGTGGATTTCCTAATTCTGTCCTTGACTGCATCAAAAGCGGCAAATTCGGCGCTGCCTTCCCTGACTCGTTTCTCCCTCGCCGACAGGACGTCCTCGTTTCAAGGAGGCGAGGGGACAGACTCAGGACTGCGACAGAGGTCTTCCCACAGTTGCTCCATCGCCGAGAGCTTGTCTAACGTCGTCATCTCGTCTAGTGGCAAGACAAATTCCATGCGTGTCTCCTTTCTTGTAAATGTTCTGCATTAATAGGCTACCCAATCCGTCCCACGATTGCAATTCCAGATATCCAGTGACTTCGAACGGTCAGCATGAGGGGCGCCAATGAAGCGTAGCGGAATGAGCGTCCCGCTCTATGCCTTTGATACTTATAAAGGCCTCCTTGCAGTGCCGGAATGGGGTATATACTCCAGCGAAGCAAAATCCACTAGACAAGGAGGCCAGTTATGAGATTCTACACCAAGCAAGATTAGCCGGCGCTTTCGGTCGGGTCAAGCTATCATATTGAAATATCTGCATTAGTATTCCAGAGATAGCTGTTTCCAGCACCAATATCGGCATTTTATGCCCCTGCCTCATGTCCGAACTCTGGCTTTACGTTTTGCACTGGAATAATTCGTCGTTCAATATCACGCCAAATTTTTCGCCTCATCACCCTGAGATCATACTCAGACTGGAGGTTGAGCCAAAACTGAGCTTCAACGCCAAAGTACCGTTGTAATCTAAGGGCGGTATCGGCTGTAATGGCCCGTTTCCCGTTAACGATCTCACTAACCCTATTGGGCGGAACCACAAGATCTCGTGCGAGCTGGTTTATACTGATGCCCATCGGTTTCATGAAATCATCACGTAAAATCTCACCCGGTATAATCGGGTCCAGAAATTTGTTGGTCTTCATTTTCACACCTCAATGATAATCTATAATTTCAACGTTGTAAGCATTGCCATCACGCCACTCGAAACAAAGACGCCATTGCTTGTTGATACTGATAGCATATTGCCCTTTCCTGTCTCCTGCCAAGGCATGAAATTTGTTCCCGAGGTTTAGTATCAGGGCTTCTAAGCTGGGAGCGGCATGCAAAACCATTAGCCACTTTCTTGCCTGCCGCTCAAAAGACTGAAAACGGCGAACTCGCTTGTCATTGAACAGTCTTTCAGTGTCTCGGCAGGAAAACGATTTAATCACATAGAAATGGTATTACGGCTTCCGTAATATGTCAAGCATATTGTCGGAAGCTGAGGGGTGGGCACACACGTAGGGCTAAGCGGCGCGGTATTACCGCGTCCGACTTCAGCCCCTGGTTGGACTTCTATTTCTTGACGTAGGGCGGTTTTAACCCTTTGAGCATGGGGTAATGTTTCGTATTCAGAGTCTTGAGCTCTGCGTTTTCCGATACAGCTGTAGCAGCCATTAGAGCATCCGCCAAGCCCACTCCGTGCGACCTGTGATAGTCACGTTTGAGTGGGCCTCCAGCCTTGGCAATTTCGGGTGTGATTGGAAGCACCGGGAACAGGGAGACAAACTCGTCCAGTTTCTCTCGTTCATCATCCCTTACCCCGGCGTAAAGTTCTGCAACAACGATGGAGGAAAGGGCAATCTCACTGGGGTAGTTCTTCAGATAGGCAATAGCTTTGTCATACCCGCGAAGGAAGTCGACAACGACGTCCGTATCTATTAGGATCCTTTTTTTCATGATCGGGATTCCCTGTCCCAATCGCGCCTAAGTTCAGAGAAGTCAGGAAGATTTTTCCTATCTTTCCACATGCCAGCAACTCGGTCCAGGACAGCTTGACGCTGTGTTTTGCTGAACTTGTCGATTAGACTATCGATCGCTTCGCGTATCAGCTCGCTTTGCTTTTTCCCGCTTTCGGCCGAGAGCGCCCGCAACGCCTCTCTCTCCTGTTCAGTCAGATATATTTGGGTCCGTATCATAATGTATCCTCCGATGTATACATCATGCTAATACATTACTTTTACTCTGTCAAGTCCAATGGGGATAGGGAGGAGCCTCACAACTCCTCTCCTCCCACACCACTGTACATACGGATCACGTATACGGCGGTTCGGCAGATTAGGTTAATCTTGCGATTAACCGGAGCGTCTTCTCTCAACTACCCAACTCGGATTTCACCTGGTCTGGTGCAGTATCCCGGTTCGTCGTTGAACGATTATCCTTCTCTTTTAATCCGCCTTCGGCGGAACCGTTCGGTGGCAGCTATGGGGACATCCATAATTAAGTAAATAATTCAGATTCTGTGTTCAGCTACTTATTTATTTATAGCAGGATGTCCCCTAGAAGCTCCCCTCGAATGGAACAGAGCGGCCTCGTGGAGTTCACCGGCGGCGGGTAGATGGCTATGCCGTCCGAAATGCCGAGCCATCTGTGAGAAGCTAAACCATTTCAAGCCGCTGCGGCTTCCAGCCGTCCGAGTGCAATGATTTGTTCCGTGACGGGGTTGTAGGGGTACGTATTTTCCATATGCCAATCGCTATTCAACTACGCGTAGAAGGGTATTCAGCTTTTTCAAGACTTCTACAGTAATAGGCTCATGGATTTTTCCAAAGAATTCAACCTGTCTTACTCTCCAATCAAGGCTTTTAACTTGATCGGATAAAATGACACCCGTAACATTTAGGCCTTCTGGAATAATAACCTCAAATGGATAACCTTTGATTTGATTGGTTATGGGGCAAAATAAAGCGAGACCGACTTTTTTGTTGTAAGCAATGGGAGAAAGCACAATCGCAGGACGTCTTCCTGCTTGCTCGTGTCCAGCTTGTGGATTCATATTTATCCACACTACATCGCCTCTATCAGGAGTATAACTATTCATATTACAAAAGCTCTTTCCCCACTGGGGTACCAGTGTCAAATTCTCCGTGCAAATTATCTTCAGAAACGCCTGCCAAAAGCTCTTCGAGGGAGTATTCCTTTTCGGTAATAGGGGTAATGATGAGTTTGCCATCACCAATGGATAGATCAACCAATTCGTCCTGTTTGATATTCAGATTCAATGCAAATGATTTGGGTATTCGCAGTGCAAGGCTATTACCCCACTTTTGAATTTTAGTTTGCATATTACGCCTCCTTCTTTGTAGATATGGTTTAAATCGTATCTACAATGAATATACAGTGGTCAGCTCGATAATGCAATGCTTTTTTTGAGGAAGGCACAGAACGTAACTATTATACTGCCGAAAAGGCGTAATATTATATTGGAAGCTTGGGGACGCTCTTTAGTTCTACGGCTTCAAAATGCTCCGTTGCTACAGTTCGAAGTTTGAACTCAAAACTGCAAAACTAAAGATGTCCCTTAAAAGCCGATCTCGTCTTGCTATGCAACTGAATATCAAACCTGTCCGACGACTATTCCCCCTTCTTATCTCCGCGAAAGTGCTTCAAAAAAAGTAGGTCAACCAAAGGAAGGCGCTATTTGGAGGCTTACTGAGAAAATTGGTGCCGGGTATTTTGTATCCGCCGTATTCCGTGCCCGCTCCGCCATAATATATGTTACTCCCAAGGGACATCTCGACATCTTGAGCTATGTCCCAGATAGCCCGGGGTTGAAGTATTCCCGAAGGGTCGGCCAGATTGTTGATCACGGTCAAATAGACATTGAACAGAGGATGCAGTTCCACCTGGACTTCACCGGCCATATAAGCCCGGCCTAAAGTATATATTTCTCCTCTCTCTAAACGTTCGGTAATGTCCGGGTCAGTGTATGCCTCCGAATACTGGTCGCTGCCCAAGCCATTAAAATAGAACTCTATCAATCCATACAGGTTCTTTCCCCACCAGACCCACGAGTAATCCATATTTGTTACCAGAGACAAGAAACCGTCTTCGTTGCTGTCCTCATTCAAAAAGGTCCATGTTGCATCCAGCCGCCATGCCGCATCCCATAGATATCCGGTGCTGCCAAGGCCGACCACGTAATCTTTGTAATGCCTGGCTCCCATGAGATCGAATTCGGTCGTTCCCGTGGCAAAGTGCCACTTTCCGGCAAGAGAGGACTCATCCCACGCCACATCATGGCTCCCTGGATCCCGTCTGGGTATATAGAGAAGCTGGAAATCACCCATTTTCTTTACGCGAAATTGGGTGGTCACCATGTCGTCCCCGACCTTATAGTCCCGCTCGACATCCGTTGGTGCAAAGGGGTTGAACAGATCCATTGGATTAAACAGCAGGCCGTTTCCCCATGTTAGCACCTGCCTGCCGATGCGGACAATGCCCCATTCCGGCTGCACGGTCAGGGAAAACCGGTCTAATCGGTGATATAGGATGTAATCGTCATCTTCATCCATGACGTCGGTCAAGCCCATAACACGGAGATCGTCATCCGGCGGGCCGGCAGGGCCGGTGAACCGGCCGGGGTAAAGCTGCGCCAATGACTGCTCAGTACGCCGGGTATCTCCACCTGACAAGACGGCTTCATAATGAGTTTCGAAATATCCCCAATCCCCAAAGAAAACCTTATTCTTGATTCGGCACTCGCCGGACCCATCATAATGAGGGCCAGTCTGTACGGATCGGGAAATCGATTCATCGTCGGGCCATGACACGCTGCCCCGGCCCCTCACATGCCCACCCCACTCAGTGGAAAGCCGTCTGTTCAAAGGATTCGCCTCCGAGGCCTGCAATCCTTCTGGAAGCAGGAAGATCACTAACAGCAGGCACCGAATAATGGAGAGGGCTTTCCTGTGCACAACGTGATGTGTGATGTAAGATACGCGATGTGCGATCCAACCGTCCCTCAACTCATATCTCATATCGCACATCCCAGTACCCAATACCCATTTTAACCTTTCTTCACCTGATCATCCACGACTAGGCCGTCTCTGAGCTGGACTAATCGCCGGGCATAGTCCATGACCATGTGGTCGTGTGTTGAAAAGATAAAGGTGACTTTTTTCTTCTCGTTCATTTGCTTCATCATGTCCAACAGCCCCTGTCCGGTTTTAGAGTCCAGGTTTGCTGTGGGCTCATCCGCCAGGACAATGGCCGGATCGGATACGATGGCCCTGGCCACGGCTACTCGCTGCTGCTGGCCGCCCGATAGCTCGGCTGGGCGCCTGTCGTATTTCCCTTCCAAGCCCACATCGTCCAGGATGGCCTTAGCACGTTCGCGTCGCTCAGCTTGTGACACGCCCTGGAGGAGCATGACAAATTCAACATTTTCCACTGCAGACAGGACGGGAATAAGATTGTAGGCCTGGAATACAAACCCAACCCTATGCAGACGTAAGCTGGCCAGCTCCGATTGGTTCATTTTATCAAAGTCGTGTTCATCCACGACAACACTGCCCGAATCGGGCGAGTCCAAACCGCCCATCATATTCAGCATGGTGGTCTTGCCTGACCCTGAAGGCCCGGCGACGGCCACAAAGCCCCCCTCATCTATGGACAGGCTCACGCCTCTGAGTGCTTTGACTTCAACCTTGCCCTGCTGGTAGGTTTTCTTGACGTTAATACATTCCACGATACTCATCTCTTATCTCCTATCTCCCATAAAGTAGCTAATAGTTCACACCTTAAAGCTTAGCTTATCTTCCTTTCAGCTTTGAGCTTTGAGCTTACAGCTATGTATGTGCCAGCGCCTCCACCGGCGTGAACCTAGCCGCTTTGGCAGCCGGATAAAGACTCACCAAAAGCCCCAGGACGATGACCACCAGGTTGGCCATGGCCATGTCCTTAGCGTGCATGACCGGGTAAATGACGCGAGACATGCCTACATATTCCGCCCCAGCGGCAAAAGATGAAAGATCGATGCCACTGCCGGACAAAGCGAACACGGTCAATAGACCCAAGATATTCCCAATCCCCATACCGATAACCAGGATAAGAAATGACTCTGTGAGGACCTCTTTGATAATCCACCATGGCTTCATACCCAAGGCCTTGAGCAGGCCGAACTCCCGTATCCGCTCGAACACAGCCATCAGCGTCGTGTTCACGATGCCAAAGCCCATGGCAATGAAAACCACTAAGAACCACAGGAAAATAAAGGTGTCATAAAGACTTAAGTATGCATTTACCAGGGGAAGCAGTTCTCGCCACGTATGAACTTCATACTCGGCAGCTGGTAGCTCAGTACGCAGGGCAGAAGCTACCTGGGGGACGTCCTGATCATTCGGCAGGAGAATGGACATTTCGGAAATGCCGTTTCCCAGCTTCAGCATCTGCTGTGCCGCAGGCATGGTGACAAAGGCGAATTGCTTTTCTGTAGCCTCTAGTTCGGCCCGGAATATGCCTACAATGCGGAAGGCCCGGGAGGCGATTTCGCGATCGGTCCCCTGAGACATGAGAACCAGCTTGCGCCCCATTTTGGTTTCAAACTTCTCCAGCAAGGCATTTCCAACCACAATGCCATACGCTTCATCCGGTTTGAGATAACGTCCTTCCGTCACCGCTTGACCAATGAACGAGACCCGGGCTTCCCTTGGAGGATCGATTCCCACCAGCGTAACACCTGACGAATGTCGAGCATTGCTGGCAACCGCGTCAACCCGTACCCTGAAGGTCCACCCGGCGCCAGGCGGAAGGTGATTCTCAAGGGCGGTTCCCACCACGTCCGGCTCGGTCATGCTGTTCTCAATGGCTGGATCGTTGCGATACCCCTTATGGTGCACCTGGATATGCCCCGTCAGGGTGGAGATGCCGTTTCGGACAAACTGGGCTTCGACCCCCCGCATGAGCGCGCCTATGAAAATCATGCTCCAAACGCCCACAATCACCGCGGTCATAACGACCGCGGTCCGCCTGGGGTTTCGCCAAATATTCCGCCAGCCTAGTTGCAAAAACATTGGAGTGTCTCTCGCTTAAGCCATCCCACAGATAATGACTCTCCGATAACCGTTACCGCACCGAACTCTTATCGCACATCCCACATCTCACATCCCATATCCCATATCCCACATCGCATATCCCACATCTCACATCGCATATCCCATATCCCACATCCCGCGAGGCTCACACCGTCGCCAGGGCTTCCACCGGACGGAGACGGCGAACTTTAATGGCCGGATACAAGGCAGTTAAAGATGTGATAACCAGCACCGCAGCCGGGCCGATCGTCACAGATAGAAACGAGAGCTGGGGAAACATTCGCTCAGGGATACCAAACTGTCTCACCACCTCAGATGTGCCGGAAATGACAATGCCGTGAACCTGGAAATACCAGGTGATCAGGCATCCGGCGATGATGCCGACGACAATGCCGACCACCGTCATGGTTATCGATTCCAGGAGAAGCAGCTTGGTCAATCGCCCCGGAGTCGTTCCAATAGCCATCATCACACCGAACTCTCGCGTCCGCTCCAAGACAGACATAAGGAAAGTGTTCAAAATACTGAAGGCGACAACGACAATCAGAATGAAGTAGAAGATAAGTCCGCTGATGAGGTCCATCTTAATGCCCTCGATCAGACCGGGAATAAGGTCCATCCAGTCCAAGGTGACCAGATGGTGTTTGGTGTCCAAGCTTTTTATGGCGCTGCCAACCGTCTTTTTCATCGGCGCAACGTCCGCTAATGACTTGCCGAGGACTACCACCTCGTGGACCGCACCGCGCATGGCATATACATCTTGGAAGTGCCTGAGTGGAATATGTATGGATGAACGATCGAATTCATCCTGACCGGAATTATAAATCCCCTTTACCTTAACCACGGTAGCCGCGATCGAGCCGTCGGGCCCCTGACCCAAAACCACCAATTCGTCACCCAAGCCCACCTTCAGGTTCTTGGCGAGAAGCTCCCCCATAAGGGCCTGGTCCGTGTCTCCTTCGGACAGATAGCTCCCCTGGCGTATAACCTTCTTGAGGGTGGACACGTTGGTTTCCCTGGCTGGATCAACGCCTATCACGGCAATACCGTAGGTCCGGTCTTTGGAGGAGACCAGTGAGAAGGCATTGGCCCTGAAGGTGTAAGCATCCACGCCCGGGGTTTTATCCAAAATCCGGCCTATTGCGGCCGGATCAGGCACCACGAGGCGCATGTTCCTCTTGTCTTGATAACCCTCGGCCTGGACCTGAAGGTGTCCGGTGTGGATTTTAACCGCAGAATTGATCATGGTGTCATAAGAGCCAAATTGCCAGGACAGCATAAAGACCAACAGCAGGCTGGCAAATGCGATGGCACATATCGTTAAAATAGATCGCCTCGGATTCCGCCAGATATTCCGCCACGCCATTTTGGTGTCTATGGACAACCTTTCCTACCTCCTGGGGTTCCTTAAATTGGATATCGTAAAGAGATGCTCCGGCAGGTCATCTTTGAAAGCAAGCTCTTTGTAGTTCAATTCAGTATATTCATCCCTTGCGTCGGCTTTTTGCATCCTCCAAACCTTGGGAAACAGCCTGTCGCCCAGCATCTGGATATCATGAGCGGTCATGATCTTGACCAGCTTGAGATCCTCATCATAAAACGCCTCACTCAAGAAGATGTGGTCCTCGCGAATCTTGAGTTCCTGCATGCCCCATACCACGGGCGCCTCTGGTTTTGGCATGGATTTGATGAGGTACACTTTCTTTCCCTCATGGGTTTCACTCCCGATAAGGGAATGTGAGTAATCTTTGATCAGGCTATCGCTCTTAGCGAGGTCATTATTGGAGAAATCCGATCCCATCCAGGACCGGGACATCATCGACGGCGGAAGCTTGATCACCCGGTTCACCTTGGGATTGTATATCCACATCTCTCGACCCTTCTTGAGAGTTCCGTTGTCCTTATCCTTGGGCGGTGCAATGATCAGAAAAAGGCTCTCTTCCTGCCCTTTAGTCCAGACCTTGATCGTCACAACCCTTTCCCAATCCGGCCGATGAATGGTCATATCCACGGTGGCGAAGGAGGCCTTTCCCCGGTAGTAGTCAAAGCTGGCCTGCACCAGGGCCTGGGGATCTTGAGCGCTTGCGTTTACGGACAGCGCAATAATGGCAAAGAATACTAAACACAAGGCCGTGAATAGCCTTTTTGTCATACCTGGCTCCTTTCTGATTTACCTCAGGGGGGGACCATTCAAAATTCGAGTGATGTGGGATCTAAGATGTGGGATGTCCATCATGGTCGTCACGTATCGCATATCACGTATCGCATATCACATATCCTCAGGCCTGCACACCCGCTTTTGGCGAACAAGAATGAAGCCTCCCCGCCCTGAAGGACGGGCGTTCTGCCTTACGGCAGCACTTCGTGCGCGGGGAGCAGGCCGGTCAAAATGCTCCGTTGCTACAGTTCGATGTTTGAACCCAAAACTGCAAAATCAAAGGGCATCCCTTAGAAGTTCCTCTGAAACGAAATAGTCCTTTGCCTCAACAAATGGTCCACAATCACCAGCCTCACCATGGCCTCACAAACCGGAACA
>Ga0114921_10000906_pt1 | contig 12934 bp, 15 predicted proteins | sample BentaG_FD_87016 | JGI IMG/M metagenome (GOLD analysis project Ga0114921, IMG submission 87016) | Deep subsurface microbial communities from South Atlantic Ocean to uncover new lineages of life (NeLLi) - Benguela_00093 metaG | ecosystem: Environmental > Aquatic > Marine > Oceanic > Sediment ...
AACTTGGAACTTGGTGCTTGGACTTTGGAACTTGGAGCTTGAATGTATGTTTCTTTGTGCTGATTTAGATGCATTCTTCGTCTCAGTAGAACAGGCACTAAATCCATATCTAATTGGCAAACCGGTCATTGTAGGTGGATCACCTGAAAAGCGCGGGGTTGTTGCTTCAGCATCCTATGAAGCAAGGAAATTCGGCATCCATTCAGGCATACCTACTGCCCAGGCGTACCGCTTATGTCCCGGGGCAATATTTCTAAAAGGCAATTTCGGGTATTATGAGTGGTATTCCAGAAGATTCTATGAAATTATGAGCTCCTTCTCCCCTGATATTATTATGGCATCAATAGATGAGGCATATGTAAATATAAAAGGCACCCGAAGGCTGTTTGGACCACCCCTGGCTTTAGCCCAAAAATTGAAGACTGAGGTAAAAACAAAATTGAATATCCCAGTATCCATTGGTATTGCCAGGACAAAAGTATTTTCCAAGATTGCCTGTGATCAGTCAAAACCAAATGGACTCCTAATCATTCCTCCAGAAAAAGAAATAGAATTCCTCTTACCGCTTAAGATCAATGTTCTCCCCGGTATTGGGCCAAAACATATGTATATATTAAAAAACCTTAATATCAAGACTATAGACCAGCTCCTTAAAACATCAGACTGGGTATTAAATACTGCACTCGGCAATTATGCTAAAATAATAAAATTCTTTATTTATGGCGGTGATTTCAATAGTTATGACCGTATGAAATCGATAAGCCGGGAAACAACATTACCTGAAGATACAATAAACAAAGAACTGATCTATGGGCTCTTTCTCTATCTCATTGAGCGCGGATGCACTACATTAAGAGAAAAAAGACTTCGTGCCAGGACATTAACAGTAAAGATCAGGTTTTCTGATTTTAAAACCATATCAAAAAGAACCAAAATGCCCTCTAACAATGCCCAGCAAATGATTTTTGAGTATGGCGCTCGGATTTTGGAAAATCTCCTGCAAGAAAAGAAACGGGTAAGACTTATAGGTATTGCCCTTTCAGAATTCCAGTATGATGGGTTACAACCTTTTATGTTTAAGGTAAAAGAAGAACGTCTCAATCAATTAAATTATGCCCTGGATAGAGCAAGACTAAGATTTGGGTTCAATTGCCTGTTCCCAGCAAGCACACTCTCGCTAAAAAAAAGGCATTGTTATTCGTCCTACGGCAGCGATGCCCGTATGGTTGGACGGCATAGTTATACGGCTAAAAAAGACGAAAAACGACTAACAAATAACGATACGGGCTGCGATGCCCCATAACGATAAACGATATGAATTCACTGTATACTCCTTTTCTCTATCACAGTAATTATGGATTTGGCGGTTCAGATTTTAAAACCCTTTTTAAATACCTGAATAAATATAATTTGAAAAGCTGTGGCATCATTGATCAAACATTTTTTGGTCTCCCGGAGTTTGTTAAATATGCAAAAAACTATAATATAAAACCGATTATCGGAACGAGAATTTCTCTCGTCCCCCCTCCTCTTCCTCACCTGTCATTGCGAGGCTCTCATAGAGAGCTGAAGCAATCTCAAGAGATTACGAGCCCACACACCAATACATTGGTGTGCGGGCTCGTAATGACAAAAAGGGATTATCTTTGCGAGGAACGAGCACCATTCGCACCTCCCCCCAATGTACCCCGCCCTTTTACAAAAGAGCGGGGTGTAGTTGCACCATTTATGGTGCATCATTATCTCTATTTATTTGCAAAAAATCGACAGGGCTATGTAAATCTATGCCATATTTTAACAACGAATGCATTTAAAAATATTGAACTCGATTTTATAAAAGAGCATTCGGCTGGTCTTGTATTGCTATCAAACTCAATTGAACTATTAAAGGAAATCAGCCCGGCATTTGCTGAAAAGTATTATCTTTTACTCCCGTATCATTCTATATTAACTAAAGAATTTCCATCATTTGCTGCTAATGAAATATTTTATGTAACAAAAAAAGAAAAAAATCTCTATAAATTGATGTGTGCAATAAAAGACCACAAATACGAGTATAAAAAAGGAACACCAAACCACCTTTTTACTAATAAAGAATTTAATAAAATTTTTACTGATTATCCACAGGCAATAATAAACAATCAAAAACTCTCTGAAATATGTAATTTTGCTCCAGAAAACAGAGGTTGGATATTCCCAAAATCAAAGCAAAATCTTTACGATATTATTAAACCAAAGATTAAAAATTTAACACACCATGAAAGATTACGCATTCAGTACGAATACAGGATTATCAAAAACACAGGCTTTGGACCATATTTTTCCCTTGTTTATTATTTAAAAGAATTTGCATTGTCAAAAGGTATTGGAATGAACGTACGCGGTTCTGCAGCATCATCTTTTATTCTCTATGTTTTAGGCCTTTCAATTGCAAACCCATTAAAATATAATCTTCCATTTGAGCGGTTTTTGAACCCACAACGCAGTGAACCTCCAGATATTGATATTGATGTTGAATTCAATCAACGCGAAAATCTGATTCAAGAAATATTTAAAAAGTTTGGTAAAGACTATGTAGCGCACATTTCAGTAATCAATCGATTTCAAAAAAGAGCGCGTTTCCGTAATACAGCACGCGCCTATGGTATTTCTTCACAGGAATTAAAAAATATCAAAAATCATGCTGGAGAAAATCTTATTAAAAACATACATAATATCTCTGAGCAAATTGACAATTATCCACACTATTTTTCCTGCCATGCCAGTGGTATTATCATAACCCCAGAGCCGATCTACAATTTAGTTCCTTTATATCCAAGCCCTGCCGGTCAAATTACTCAGTTTGATAAAGATGGGATTGAATTGGTCGGTATAATAAAAATAGATATTCTTGGTGTCCGGGGCTTTCCCAGTCTTTATTTATCAAGAGAAAAGATAAATTTTAAAGACCAAAAGGTTTACAAATTTATTAGCAAGGGTAAAACCCTGGGATGTTTTCAAATTGAAAGTCCTATTGTACGACAATTTCTAAAAAGGATTAAACCAAAAACACTAATGGATATTGCCAATGCTATTGCGGTTATACGACCTGGACCAGCTCAAGGCGGCATGAAAGAAAAATTCCTGAAACGATTAAAGCATGAAGAGAAGATTGAATACCCGCATCCCATACTCAAAAATGCATTAAAACATACCCTTGGGATTCCTATTTATCAAGAGCAGATTCTGCAAATCGCCCATGATTTTGCTAAATTTTCTCTAAGTGATGGTGATATATTGCGTCGGGCAATGACCAAGGAAAGAAATTCACCCAGCCCGTCATTAGACGGGCGGGGTTCACCCCGTATGAAAAAATTAGAAGAACTATTCTTTTATAAAGCAAAAAAATCAGGGTATAATAAAAAAGAAATTGAAAATGTATGGGAACGCATACGATCATTCTCCTCATTTGGATTTAATAAGGCACACAGTATCACCTATGCAACCCTTGCCTATTTATCTGCATATCAGAAATTCTATAATCCTTCAGAATTCTTTTGCCGTGTTATAAATAACAAAGGTGGATACTATCCTACTTATGCCTATATAAATGAGGCACGAAGATGGGGCATCAAAATTATCGCACCCGATGTAAATAAAAGCGACACCAATTTTTCAATAATTAACAAAACAAACAATACTGTTCGAGCGCAGTCGAGAGCCTGTCTTATTACTGGTTTATCAGAAATAAAAAATCTTTCGTTTTCAACAATCAAACGTATTCTAAAATTCCGCCCCTTTAAAAATGGACAGGACTTTTTTTATCGTGTTCAGCCATCGATCGATGAAGGTATATCTCTAATAAAATCTGGCGCCCTGGATACATTCAGCCACACCTGGCCAGAACTATATTTTATCCTGCTCAATTCAAAATTGAAGAATTTACCCCGCTCTTTTGTAAAAGGGCGGGGCGTGACCGAAAAAATCCCGCAACTCCGCGACTTTCATTCAAAGGTAAAATTATATGAACAACTCCACACGATTAATTTCTTGCCCGATCATCATGTTCTGGAAATTTTCTGCCCAACCAGACAAATAAGAATTACTGATTTAGCAGCAGGAAAAAAATCCGTAATCACTGGAACACCTATTGCTCAAAGAACCATACGAACAAAAAACAAAAGACTAATGTCATTCCTTACAATAGACGACGAAACAGAAACCCTGGAGGTTGTAATATTCCCGGACAAATACAAACCAAATTCAGTAAATTCTATAATGCAAATTGAGGGGGTTATCAAAGACGACTCCCTGATCGCTGATAACTACACAAACTTATTAATCACCGAAAAATATTAAATCAGAACTTCACAATAGTCACCATCAATTCTCATGATAAACCCATTCGAATATTATATAATGATAAAATTATAAAATAACACCTCGATTGAATTACTGATTTAATTAGAATAGATATAGTTGACCAAAATAGTTAAACGTGTATAATAAATTATGAAAAAAATGTACAATACAGGTCTGCTACAGGAAAATAAATAGTATGTTAAATCCTTCTATATATTTTGCATTACTCGCCATGGCATTAATAGGAGCAGCTGATGCTATTAACAAAAGAGCCAGACAAGCAGATATTCCAATCGGCTCTTATCTTTTAATCCAGGCGCCTTTTTTTACAGTTGCTATCTTAGTTATTACTCTAATATCCACAGGTATAAAAGTAGGTAGTATGGATATTTTGTACGGCTTTATCGGCGCTGTTTTCTCGTTTTCTGCCTTTACAATCATGCTGCACAGTCTGACACGTGGTCATGCAAGTATAAACTATGCAATATTTAGATTAAGTTTTGTATTTTCCTCAGTAGTAGCATTCAAATTTTTGAATGAATCACTAAGTTTAGGAAAAGTTCTCGGGCTTACTTTAGCAACCCTTGCTGTCTTAATTTTCTTTTACAGTCCTGGTCAACACGCTGCCCTAAAAAGACCTTTAATCCTTGCGCTCTGTGCAATGATAATTGGTTCTTGCTTTCAATTAACTTTGAAATTAGCAACCCGGGTATTCAGTTCTTCACCTTCATTCTTATTTCTTATGTCACTATTTTTTGCCTTACTGGTCATCATCTATAATATCATCTTTGGTGGCTTCAAAATACCTCGCAAAACTTTTTTCTACGCTCCTTTAAATGGCATATTAATGGCATTAGGCAGTCTTTTTGTAATAATTGCATTATCCCAGGGTGAAGTAAGTACAGTATTCCCAATTGTCCAGCTGAGCTTCATTATAACCCTAATTTTATCAACCGCTATATTAAAGGAGAACATTAACCATTTCCAGATAAGTGGCGTAATTTGTGCGGGAATTGCAATTATAATATTAGGATGTCTTTAAATAAAGGAATAAATTGCATAATTATATTGGTGAATTAGCTGCCTTAGGCACTGCTCTTTCCTGGTCAGTCGGTTCAATCTTCTTTACAATATCTTCAAGACTTATGGGGCACAATGTTGTAAACCGTCTGAGATTAACGCTCGGTTTACTTCTATTAATCATCGCTCATTTTTTTGTCTTCGGCCGATTACTACCTAGTGGCGTGACACATTTTCACTGGTTCTGGTTTGGGTTGTCAGGTATTATTGGTTTTGCAATTGGTGACACCCTGTTATTCAAATCTTTCGTATTAATCGGTGCCCGGCTTGCTATGCTTATGATGTCTGTAGTTCCAATATTTGGGACGATCTTTGCCTGGCTTTTCTTGCACGAATTTTTAAATCTGACAGACATCCTCGCAATCATTGTTACCCTTGCAGGAATTAGCTGGGTAATACTAGGGCGTGAAAATAAGAAACATGAACAAGGGCAATACTTTACTGGTGTTATCTATGGCTTGGGTGGTGCTTTTTGTCAGGCACTGGGGTTGATATTATCTAAAAAGGGCTTAGAAAATAATTTCTCAGCCCTTTCTGCAAATATCATTAGAATCTTTGTTGCCACTATAGCCATCTGGATATTTGCCCTTTTTCGTGGTGAGATGACATCCACAGTTAAAAAGCTAAAGGACAGAAAAGCAGCTCTCACTATGTATGGTGGTGCATTCTTTGGGCCCTTCCTTGGCGTATGGCTGTCACTTGTTGCGGTACAATACGCATATGTCGGTATCGCCTCAACGCTAATGGCGCTACCGCCGATAATCCTAATTCCCCTTTCTCGTCGGGTATTTAAGGAAAAAATAAGCCTCAGTGCAATACTGGGATCGATTGTCGCGGTTGTTGGAGTAGCGCTGATATTCCTTTTGTAAAGGGGACAGGACTTACTATATGCTATTATCCTCTATCTACTATCTACCATCTTCTATCTTCTAACTATTTTAACCAATGTCCCTCTTGTAACTAAATCAAAGAGTTCTATCACATCTCTGTTTTTCATTCTTATACAACCGTGAGATGCGGGTTTTCCAATCAAATGTTCCTCTGCTGTACCATGAATATAAATGCAGCGCTTATATGAATCAATACCTTTGCCTTTATTAATGCCTTTTTCTAACCCCCGCAACCTCAGTATACGTGTTGTAATTAAATCCTTATCACTATCTGCGCCGATTTTTGCAATTTTTCTGGTATTTCTGCATGACTTAAAAATTGAATCAATTTCAGCATTTTTTCCTATTTTATTAGAAATACAATGCATGCCCAAAGGCGTTTTATTACTGCCGTCTTTATTGCCTAAACCGTATTTAGAAGTAGAGACAGGATATCTTCTGATAATCTTTTTACCTTTAATAAGATGAAGGCTTTGTTTAGAAATACTTACAACAATCGCATATTTATCTGCTTCAAGCCCAAATTGCTCTCGTAATTTTCTAATGTTAAACATTCTTTTCATTCAAAAATACTTCCTTACATTTTGAAATTGCAACCAGTATGTTTAGAACAATAGTAATTATATCTATAAAAAGTTGCCCCTCCCCTTTTTCAACATTTCTCTAAAATTCTCTCGACCAATTGTCGACGACGCTGACTGACCTTATCTTTTCTGTACGAATGCTTTAAGAACCGCTCACATGCGCGTGAGGCGTATCGCATTTCCTCAAGGGCAGATGAAAGGTCAATCTCGCTGAGCGCGAGCAGTGTATAATAAAAAGGGAACCGCCTCCATTTACCCTTTCCATCCCGGTGCTGTTTTAATGCCTTCATACCTGCTTTTAAACGACGTTCAGCATGGCCAAGCCCTCCCACAACCAGATGACGCCACAGGGAACATGTACACGTGCCGCAACAATACATGCCTCTAGTATATCCACTGACTTCTGACTGTCTTAACCTATTCATCATGCCGAGGTTTGCTTGCTCCAGAGCCATGTGAACGCCAGCACTTGACACATCTAAAAGAATCAGCGCGCGGCATGCCTCTTCTCCAAGAATATGTGCGGTCCCACCTCTGGACCGAAGCATTTCCCCGGTAAAAAGCCTTACACCTCCTTTAAAATCATTCTCGGTCGGTGCAAACATATTGGCATACGAACCGGGTTTACCTTGACGAGCAGCAATCCATGTTGCGACTCGTTTTCTTGCTAACTTCGATAAAGAACGCCCATAGAAAAATAATTCGTTCACTGCATCGAGCGTTGCAGCTAGACTATTTGGATAAACTATCTTCATAACACTCTCCTTCCACAATCCTTTTATTCACCGCTCTAATTGTATTCATCTATGGTTTTTTTGCAAGATATAAATTTGAAATTTATTTGGACTTTGGTTCTTGGTACTTGGAATTTGGTTTTTTTGTCTATACTGCCTACTATATTAGGATCAGTATCCCCAAATTTCGTTAAGGTATACTGTTCTGCGGCATGTCGGGCACAGAAATTTTAAATGTTCGCTACGATATGGTGCCACATCGCTAATTTTCGGCATTGCCTCTTCACCATATTCCTGGGACAATACCAAGAATAGATTGGGATTGGCATACGCTAATTCTCCGACCCTTTTTGCTATCCATAAAAGATGTGCCCGTGCTGTTATTACCTCACCACACTTTTCACAAAGGATCAATTCTTTCTCAATTACATTATCATATCCTTCATTTTTTATCTGCGATAAATCATATTCCTGTGTGTGTTTAATACCTTCTTTTGTAGTACAATAAGCAACGCATTGCCCACAGTAAATGCATCTTTCCTGGTGGTGAATTTCTCTGCGTATCCGTTTAATTTTGTCATCCTCCTGAGCACGTGCATATGCCGGGCACACCTCAACACAAGCACCACACAGAACACATTTATCAAAATTGAATTCTATTATCCCCCTGAATCTCGGAGCTGCTGGTGATGGTTTAAATGGAAATTTTGAAGTATATGGTCCTAAAAATATTGCTCTTATTGCCTCACCAAGTTCTCTTAATTTAGGCTTCCTCATCTACTTTTCCTCCTTCTCAATCTGTTCACCACCCAGTTTATCTTCACCATATTTGTCAACAACAGTCCCTTTCCACATTTTAGTACCAAAGTGTAATGAACCTTTCATAAGGGCATGTGCAGCAACAGGGCTTGTCAGGAGTAAAAATGCTCCACAAATGAGTGCCTTTATTCCCATTGGTGTAAAACCCTTTAATAAAAAGATACCGACCATAATACCAAATGTTCCTAATGTAACGCACTTTGTTGAAGCTTGTAACCGGTTATATACGTCAGGAAAACGAACAAGACCAATAGCACCGAGAATATCAAAAGCCACACCAATCCAGATTATGATCCAGCCAATAGGACTAATCATCAAGACTCCTTTTCTCAAGATATTTGGCTAATGCCAATGTACCGATAAAACTGAACAGAGCAAGTGTAATTGATACATCCATTAGATAAGGAAGATCATAGAACAAGGCACTGAGTGCAGTTATGCCAACAAAAAGTATACCCATTATATCTACGCCAACTGCACGGTCAGAGATTGAAGGACCTCGATATATTCTATAGAGACATAAAAAACCGCCAATTGCAAGAATGCTTATTATAATGCTCATTCGAATATCCTCCTTAAAAACTTTTCAAAATCCCTAGCAATAATTTTTGAAGCCTCCTCAATTTCTGAAGATTGAACCCATATCCAGTGAATATAAAGATAATCCTCATCTATTTCACAAGTCATTGTTCCCGGTGTCAGGGTTATTGAATTTGCTAAAAAGACCTTGGCTATATTTGTTTTTAAAGTTGTTCTAATTTTTACGATGCCTGGTTTTATTGGTCTTTGCGGGTGTAATACCCGGTAGGCAACATCAATATTAGCCTTGAACATATACCATATGAAAAATGGTATGTAGATAATAAACCAGAAGAGTCTGTGTAATTGTAAGAATTTCACGGGTTTGTCAGTAAAGTATCCACCAAATATGATCGTTCCGAGCAAAACAACTATTACACCAGCAATCAAATGATCAAGATTAACACTCAAGGTCAATAAAAGCCAAAAACAGAAACCGATAATAAAATAGATTATGTAGCGCATTCAGACCTCCTCAGAAATTCGTTGTGAAACTACCAAAAACCAAATGAGAATACTCGAGACCTCTTAATAATGCGTGAGCAGCTGGTCCAACAACAAAATCTATAATCGGTTGAAAACCAATACCAAGAAGCACAATCAAAACTACAAGAAACACCATTGCTATTCTCATTGTGAATGGTGCCGTTTTTGCATCAATCTTACCTTTTTTCATAAACACACTGCTTTCTATCTTTAAAAGATATGCCAGGGACAGAACACTAAGAACGATTGCGAGGATTGCAAGCCATATAAATCCTGCTTTTATCGCACCCATTATAATTAACAGTTTTGCAAAGAAACCGACCAAAGGCGGGAGACCAATTACAGAAAGGGCACCAATGCGAAAACTCCAGGCAGTGGTAGGCATCCGCTCGCCAAGACCGGCAAGTTTCTGAAGATCGCGGGTACCGGTTGCATGAACTACAGAGCCTGAAGTTAAAAATAACAGTCCCTTTGCGAGACCATGAGCTAAGATATACAAAATCGCACCAACAACTCCATAATAGTTACCAATGCCAAATCCCAACATAATGAAGCCTACCTGGGAAATGCTTGAATAAGCCAATAATCTCTTATAATCCTTCTGATTAAGAGCAGTTAGTCCAGCAAAAGCAATGGAAAGCAAGCCTAAACCTATTAAAATATTAAAAACCATCGGCTCATTTGCACGTGTCAAGCCGAAAACATTAAAAACTATTCGTGCCGTAGTGTAGATACCAAAAACCTTAGTACAAATACCGGCTAAAAGGCTGGAAATGGGAGCAGGCGCAGCAGGATAGGCATCTGGTAACCACGAATGAAAAGGCACCAAAGCAGCTTTAATCGAAAATGCAAAAAGCATCATACCCAGTGTCATCGAGAAAAATGTCGTATGTCGAATCACCTGCAGTGAAGTGGAAATATCCGCAAGATTCAAAGTTGAGGTCTTCGCATAAATAAGAGCTATTGCCAGAAGAAATGTTAACCCGCCAATCTCTCCCATGACAATATATTTAAAGGAAGCCTCTAATTCTTCAGCACCAACTCCAAAAGCAACCAGGGCGTAAGAAGAAATCGCTGCAATCTCTAAAAAGACAAACATATTGAATAAATCACCTGTAATGCAAATTCCCATCATCCCTGCAGTCATCAGCATAAATAGTGTATAAAATTTCCATTGACCCGTGTAATTGGACATGTAACGTAAAGAAAACAGACTGCCAGTAAATACAATAATTGAAATAATAAGGACCATAAATGCTGAAAAACTATCAAATGCCATTACAATACCAAGGGGCGGTGGCCAATTACCCATTTTGTAAACAATCATAGGTAATTGTTGGGTAACTGCAATACCATATAAAGCAAGAATGAATAGTACAAAAGAAACAACCGTAGATACTATCCACACCAATGGCTTATATATTTTACCCAGTATTGGAATGAGAAAAGCACTGATCAAAGGTAATGCAAAAAACAAAGGAATGAATGACACGGGTACCTCCTTATCCTCTCAGCTTTCTAATTTCCGCAATATCAAATGTCTTGTAACGATTATATATGCGCAGAATTATAGTAAGCATAAGTGCTGTTGTACCTAATGCAATAACAATTGCTGTAAGTACCAAAGCCTGAGGAATTGGATCAACAAAATTATGTGGTGTGTCGAGCTGCGTTATAATTGGAGCCAAAGCACCTCGCTTAAAACCAACAAGAGCAAAAAAGAGATTTATTGCATATTCAATAAGCGCAAAACCAATTGCAATCTTAATTAAATTACGTTTTGTCACAATTGCATAAAGACCAATCAAAAACAGGATAATACAAGAAGCGAATATAATCATTTTTTTCTCCTTGCAATATTTGATAGTAAACTGAGAGAATATTGATAATGACAAATATCAAAATCCAAATGCCAATTGAAATTCAAATGCTTAAATGTCAAAACCGTTATTATTTTCATTGGTAATTTGGAATTTATTTGAAATTTATCATTTGTCATTTGGAATTTCATTAATCCTCCATTATATACTTCATTGCTGCCAGAGCAAGAAAGATCGAAAACAACCCAGCACCTACCTTAATGCTAATAGCAATATTACATAGTGGAATAATGCCTGCACTTAATAGATGAAATGGTTCTCCTTTAGGTAAAAAGTTTAAGAAAAACGTACCAGCCAATAAAAGTCCTGATATCGCAACCCCGATGAAGAGAAGTCCGCCAATACTCTCAAATACTGAAGCCGTGGTTGAGGATTTTTTTTCTGATTTAGCCCCTTTGCCAAAGGCGAGAAACTTCAAGACAAATGCACCAGCAATGATCACTCCACCAGCAAAACCACCGCCAGGTGTTAGATGCCCATGTAGAATAATGTATACACCGTAAATGAATATAAACCCGATTACGATATTAGTTATCGTTTTAACAATCAAACTCATTCCCTTCATTTTTTCCTCCCTGACTTACGCATTAATGCTACAACACCGATAGCCGAAGTAAAGAGCACTGTTGCTTCACCCAATGTATCAAGTGCACGAAAATCAAGAATCACATCGGCAACTAAATTTGCTCCTCCAGTCTTAGGAAGTCCGAGTTTAATATATTCACTGGCAACCCTCATTATTGGATTTCCAAAATCTGGCATCTCCTGTAATGATCTAAACATAACAATCAAAAATAAAATTGCAAAAATTGCAAACATAACAATAGAAAAAATCTGAGTGCCTGATAATTTTTTACGAATTGTTTCATCAACATGGGTGGTTCGTAAAATCACTGCTATGAAGAGAATAATTGTGAGAACTTCAACAACAATTTGCACAATCGCTAAATCAGGAGCCTGTACCAAAATAAACATAATGGCTACAGAAAAACCAACTGCGCCCAGCGAAATAACTGCAGCCAAGAGATCTTTAATCTCAGTTGCGATGATTGCTGCAATTAGCATAAAAAGAAGAAACAGATAGAGTTCAACCATTTAGACCTCCTTCTTTTCCCATGTTTATAGCACCAATAATATCAATATAATAATGCCACCCAAGAATATCCATCCGACATAGTTATATAACTCACCAGTGTGTAAGGCTGACAACAAACTACCCAATGCTTTGATAAGTTTACCAATATATTTATAAAAAGCAACAATTAAGGAATTTATAACATCTTTAAAGACCACAGCCAACCCGCGCATTATTCCGAGGAAATGATTGTAGAAATCAAAAGCACCGCCCTCGCCAAAATCATAGGTTTTCTTCAACATACCAAGTGTATTAACAGAAGAATAAAAATTCGGACCAGTTATTCTCGCTGCTTCTTCATCTAATATCTCTCCGCCAATAAACACCCTGCTTCTTCTCGGTTTCATTGCTGTACCTAATAAGAAAACAATCAAACCCATAATAATTCCACCCAAGAATATCCATC
>Ga0114921_10000908_pt1 | contig 12920 bp, 12 predicted proteins | sample BentaG_FD_87016 | JGI IMG/M metagenome (GOLD analysis project Ga0114921, IMG submission 87016) | Deep subsurface microbial communities from South Atlantic Ocean to uncover new lineages of life (NeLLi) - Benguela_00093 metaG | ecosystem: Environmental > Aquatic > Marine > Oceanic > Sediment ...
CCCTGGCTTATTCTTACAACATTGACAAGCATCTCGACGGGGAAACCGAGAATCTCATAAGGCGTTATCCCCCGGTTTATATCAGAGATGGCGAATTGCATCTGATTGAATTCGTTCGTGACTATTTCCGTGATAACTGGTCCATGTCAGTCATCTCGCCAGAATACGAAAAACTGAACGACAAGAGGACTCTCTTATTTACAAGGAAATAAGCCAAGGCATGAAATCCTCCTATAACATTCTAATGTATTCCCACGATACCTATGGTCTCGGACACATACGCAGGGCCATGGCAATCGCTTCCAATTTGCGGGACCCTCACGTCAACATCCTCATCCTGACGGGTTCCCCCATCGCCGGCCGGTTTACCTTCCCGAATCAGATCGATTTTGTCCGTATCCCTGGAATGATCAAGAGTACCAACGAACAGTATCTCCCTCTTTCCATCAAGATCGATCCCGAGCACGCTCTCAGTATCCGGAAGAGTATCATCACAGCCACCGCAAAAACCTTCCGGCCCCACCTTTTCATTGTGGACAAGGAACCGCTTGGCCTGAAAAAAGAGATATTGCCCACGCTCCAGTGGTTCCGGCGATCCCTTCCCAGTACACGGACTATACTAGGGCTGCGGGACATTATGGATGAGTCATCCGTCATACAGAGCGACTGGAAAGAAAAAAGGGTTTATGAGGTTATGGATGAGCTCTACAATGAGATATGGGTTTACGGGATCCAGGAATTTTATGATCCGATCCGGGAATATTCCATTCCAGAATCTGTCAGCCGAAAAATGATCTTCACCGGTTATATTCCCCGAAAGGTTCCAAAAAAAAAGAGATTGTACAAAATTAAGAAAAAACATGCTCCAAAAAACGGAGAAAAACTAGTGGTGGTGACTGCAGGTGGAGGAGGAGATGGGTATGGCATGATGCATAGCTTTCTTTCTATGCTTGAATCCGAAACCCGCCCACCTCCCTTCAAGAGCATTTTGATCACCGGACCGTTCATGCCAAAGAAACAGAGAGATGAGATCTTCGAGCGGGCCAAAGGGCTGGGTATCCGAACCTGGCAGTTCTATCGACGGATGGAGGAAATGCTGGCAGCGGCAGATCTCGTTGTGAGCATGGGAGGATACAACACGGTGTGTGAAGTCCTTAGCCATGGCACGGTCTCTCTGATTATCCCCCGAGAAACACCTCGCAAGGAACAACTCATCCGAGCACAGGTACTTCACAACCAGAACATGGTTGATTATATCCCATGGAATTCCTGTTCGCCTCAGATCTTGCGCAAGAAGGTCCTTGACCTCCTGGAACACCCTGAACCTTATCAGGAAGCCATATCCCGGTTCCAGCTGACCGGTCTCGATATCATGCGCCAGCGGCTCGAGGTATTCAGAAACAAAAAACTATGAACGCACCTGAGAGACCTATTTTGGGGATGATTCTGAAAGGGTACCCACGCATCTCCGAAACCTTCATTTCCAACGAGATACTCCTTTTAGAAAAACTCGGTTTTTCCATCCACCTTTTTTCTATGCGCCATCCCCGGGAAACCTTCTGTCATGAAAGCGTCAAACAGATCAGGGCAGCTGTGAGCTACCTGCCGGAGAGCATCTTGGCCCACCTCCCGTCGCTCCTGTATCACAATCTCTTGCTTGCAGGAAAAAGGCCTGGCGTCTATGCTATGGCACTGAAGACAGCGCTGAGGCGCTTTTTGCGTACGCTAAAATCTGCTACCATAAAGCATTTGCTTCAGGCAGGGTATCTGGTGCACCACCTTCTCCCGGACAGCGGGGTAGCACATGTGCACGCCCATTTTGCGCATTCTCCCACTTCCGTGGCCATGTTCGCCAGTCAGTTGAGCGGTCTTCCTTTCAGCTTCACCGCCCACGCCAAGGATATCTACACTTCGGACCTGAGGCAGCTTCGGGAAAAGATTGCACTCGCCCGCTTTGTAGTAACGTGCACCGAGTACAATAGGCGTCATTTGATGCGGCTCTGCCGTAGCAAGGTCACTCCGATCCACTGCATTTACCACGGTATCGATATAGACCTTTTCTCTTCTAAGAAAAGGGACAGAAATCCTTCTAAGCCCTACCAGGTCTTTACGGTAGCCCGCATGACGGCAAAAAAAGGTTTACCTACCGTATACAGGGCCCTCCGGCACCTTTGCGACCAGGGGCTTTCAATACAGCACACGCTCATAGGTGACGGGGATGATCGTGAGCAGATCTTGTCTCTTATAAAAGAGCTGCGGTTAAATCGTGTGGCCAGGTGGTTCGGAACTCAGCCACACCACGTGGTTTTGGAGCATTACCGACAGGCTGACCTTTTTGTGTTGGGATGTGAGGTAGCGCCTAATGGAGACAGAGATGGGATCCCGAACGTCCTTTTAGAAAGTATGGCCATGGGGGTCCCGGTGGTAGCAACACGTGTTTCGGCCATTCCCGAGCTCCTGGAGGATGAAAAGACCGGCCTTCTGGTCCCTCCTCACCACCCGGAAAAAATGGCCCAGGCCATGCTCCGGCTCCTCACAGAAAAGGATTTGCGAGTACAGGTCATTTCTGATGCAAGGGAGCGTGTGATTCGAGAATTTGACAACAAGGCCCTCATACATGATCTTGCTGCGCTTTACAGAAAAGCAGGAATTTGAGCTCTGGTTTCAGGGTGAAAGGAGGATGATGGCAATAGTTGAAAGATTTGACTAGATCGAGGTCAGTGAGAGAGCCAAGAAACCGGCAGAATCATTCTTTGAGATAACCTTGATGCATTCGTAAAAAGTCGATTTTGCTCTATCCGTGAGCATTTTGGGCGCACTTAAGATGTTTCCCGCTTCAGCGGGACTAAAACTCGGTATAATGCCCTCAGACAGTTAGCATTTCTTAACGCTGAATATCTCAATCGCTTTTCTCCCAAAATGCTCAATCTCGTTCACAAAACACTTTTTACGAGTTTGTCAACCTTAACCCAAAACCTGAAACTCTAATCTTGAACACGATGCGCATCTTTTTTTATCCTCCTTTCAAACCCCTGGGGCACCCCCTCCCATCCGGTGACCTTGCAATCGCCAGTGGTCTCTATGACTTTTTTATAAAACGGGGGCATCGGGTGTGGCCGGCAAGCTCTCTCCGGTCCCGGTGGATCTTCTGGAAACCGTGGCTTTGGCCACAGGCCCTGCTGGAACAGCGGCGGGCTGTAAGGAGTATAGCCCAGTGCCGACCCGATATATGGCTTACCTACCACACCTATTACAAGGCCCCAGACCTTTTGGGGCCTGCAGCTTCTCAGCGAACCAATCTGCCCTACGTCATCTTTGAAGGGATTTACTCAACCAAGAGAAAAAGGAAATTGAGTACCCTGCCCGGCTATATATTGAACAAAAAGGCCCTATGCGCCGCATGGCACGTTTTCACAAACAAGAGGGAAGATCTGGTCAACCTGGAGCGGATACTGCCCAAACACCGCCTAAGCTATGTAGCTCCCGGTATCTACCCTAAGGATTTTTCTTTCGATATCAGGGGTCGCACCGAGTTGCGCCGTGCGTGGAACGTTGGAAACGAACCGGTGGTCCTCTCTGCTGCCATGTTCCGGCCAGGAGTTAAAGCCCAAGGGCTTTCATGGGTGATCCGTGCCTGTGGAAGCCTTGTTCGTCAGGGCATCACTCTTTTTCTCGTGATCGCAGGTGATGGAAAAGAAAAAGCAAAGCTCCAGCGCCTGGCCACAGAGCAATTGGCTGACAGGGTCCGGTTCGTTGGCAAAGTCCCACGCAATGATATGTACCGTTTCTACAGCGCAAGCGATGTCTTTGTCTTTCCTGGCTTCCGAGAGAGCCTGGGGATGGTCTTTCTGGAAGCCCAGTCTTGTGGCCTTCCCGTTGTTGCCTTTGATAACGGCGGCATCCCCGAGGTGGTGCAAGACAAAAACACAGGATTTCTGGTGCCCCCATATGATTTCGATACCTTCGTTCAGACGATCGGCCGGCTTTTGAATGAAAAGGGTCTCTGTCAGAAAATGGGGCAGGCAGCACGCGCATACGTGCGTGAATTTCACGATCTGGAAATAAATTGCAGGGATATGGAAACAGCGCTGGAAAACGTCGTACGCACTAAAGGCGCCGGAATCCCGAAAAGTTTTAGGGGCGATTGATGCTAGGTGATCATCCCGTGACACGATTTGCTCTTTTGCGCCACGCAAAAACCGAGTGGAATCAAGACAAGCGGATACAGGGGCAAAACAACAGCCCTCTTACGCCTGAAGGGGAGCATCAGGCCAAAGAATGGGGACAACTCTTGAAAGCACAGCAGTGGGATCGGATTATTACAAGCGACGCAGACCGCACGCTGGAAACCGCTTCCCTTGTCAATATTTCATTAAAGGTTCCGGTGATCCACGATTCCCGGCTTCGGGAGCAGGCCTGGGGCCGGTGGACAGGTAAGACAGTGGCACAGCTCAGAAAGGAGAACCCCCGGCTTCTGACTGAACAGGAGAACGCGGGCTGGAAATTCTGCCCTCCAGGAGGGGAAGACCGCAACATGGTTTGGGAAAGGAGCCAAAAGGCTCTGAAGGCGGCAACCGAAAAATGGCCTGGCGAAACGCTTCTGGTGATCACCCATCAAGGGGTGATCACATGCCTGATTAATCGTCTTTGCGGTCGACAATTTCTTCCCACCGAGCCTCCGCTAATACGACCATATCATCTCTACTGGATAACCCACGACGAGAGGGGCTTCCGGGTAGAAGCAATAAATGCCCAGCTACTTCCTTAAACCATTACTGTTGAGCTTAGTCACTTGGTTTAGTTATATTAATTTATAGCTACCGTTCAAAAGTTGAGGCTTTATGACTTATTCAACACAGGGTGACAATTCTTTGATATCCTTCGCTCAACAGATAGGCCTGTTCCTGAAAGGCGATATCCTAGAGGAATTCCACCTATGTCGGCAGTGGCCAAATCTTTGAGGGTTTACTCCAGAGAACTTATAGAACTAATGAGATGTTTCTTGAACCCTCAAAGATTGGCCACCTCATCATAACAGGATGGATAGCGCCTTGAGGGAATTGGCCTATCTGATACCTTATTGAAAATCAAAACCTTGCCATAACTTTTGAACGTTACCAAATTATTTGAGCCGATTTGATTCGTTTCTGTTTCTGAGCCCTTGATCAAGATCATATTGATGATTCAGAAAAATAATAAGAAAAAAGTGTGAACGGAGTTGGAAGAAATATATTGATTTTATTACTTATTTTGCCAATACAAGGTTGATGGTTTCGTAAGTCGTATTTTCGAATTTATCTGGATTCCCGCCTACGCGGGAATGACAATAAAGCAATTAATATCAATCAGATATACTATCCGTCATACCCGCGCGGGTATCCATGCCTTAAAATGACTTTTTACGAGGTTGTCAAGGTTGATCCATTAAACCAGTCAAATCCATGAAAAAAATGCAGTGAATTCTATGAAAATTGTCCACTACTGTCAACATGTCCTGGGAATCGGCCATTTTATAAGGAGTCTTGAAATCTGCAAGGCTCTTAAAGGGCACAAGGTATTACTGGTTACCGGTGGACCACCGATTGATACTCCATTACCTCCCCATATCCGGGAGGTTAGGCTTCCAGGACTTATGATGGATAGCAATTTTAAACGCCTCTTTCCCACAGGAAAAGGGGGATCCATCGAGCAGGTTAAACAGCGGCGGCAAAAACTCGTTTTTGACCTTTTTAATAAAGAAGCCCCCGATATTTTTATCGTTGAACTCTATCCTTTTGGTCGCAAGGCTTTTCGTTTCGAACTCGATCCGGTTCTTGAAGGAATCTGCAACAATGAACTTCCTGAATGCAAGGTGATTTGCAGCCTTCGAGATGTGCTGGTGGAAAGGGAGGATTCAGCAAAACACGAAATGCGCGTTATTAGTTCTCTTAATCGTTATTTCGATGCGGTGCTGGTTCATGCAGATCCTGATTTGCTAAAACTGGATGAAACCTTTTCCCGAATCGGTGACATTTCTATACCATTGGTATATACCGGCTTTGTGACCCCGAAACCATCACGCAACATCCGGGCAAGACTACGGCGACAGCTCGAAATCGGAACAGACGAATTTCTCATCGTGGCAAGCGCAGGCGGAGGACATGTGGGGGCCCCTCTGCTGCAAGCCGTGGTGAATGCCCTTGCATACATCGACAAGGGGAAAACAGTTCACTTGTATGTCTTTGCTGGACCCTTTATGGACGAAGCGGAATTTGACCGCCTGCACGCACTCGCTCGGAAAGGTGTACAGGTTTTTCAGTTCAAACCTGATTTTCTGTCGTATCTTGCGGCTGCAGATCTTTCCGTCAGTATGGCTGGATATAATACCTGCATGAACATATTGGCCGCGAATGTACCAGCCCTGGTATGGCCGTTTTCTCAAAACCGGGAACAGCGATTTCGAGCTGAGCGCCTGGCCGGTACTGGAATGATGCAAGTGCTAGACGACAAGGACCTGTGTCCCGACCGCCTTGCGGCTATCATGGATCAGGCACTATCCCAAAGATCCAGACAAACTGGCCGCATCGATCTGGATGGTGCCAGAAAAACGGCAGAATGGCTTGAAAATTGGATGCAAAGTTCACAGAGGTTGTGATGCACCATTTTGTTTCTTCCATATGGCTTTCTGTACATCCGGATATTGTTTCAAGAATAGAGACCTGCTTTGCAGGGTCATGATCCATCACAAACTTATGAACGATGCGGCTTTTGACTTTCTTGAGCTTTTGTTAAAATCCGTAGTGAATCGCAAAAGTTTTCTTCCGGTTCACTTTAAGGATCTGGCCGAGGCCGAGGTTTATTGATGATGAAAATCATCTTTTACTGTCAATATGTCTTTGGAATTGGACATTTGTTCCGGAGCCTAGAACTTGTTCGCGCGCTTTCAAATCATGACGTGGCGCTGGTTGTTGGCGGCCCGGAAGTCGAAATCGACCTTCCCGACCATGTTAAACTCGCGCGGCTTCCGGCGCTCTATATGGACGAGAAATATACCACTTTAATTCCTGCTAACCCGGAATGGAGCGTTGCGCAAATTCAACATCGGCGGAAAGAAATGCTTTTTGCCTTGTTCGAGCAGTTTCGACCAGATATATTTATCGTTGAGCTTTTTCCTTTCGGCCGGACCATATTCGGGTTTGAACTGCTGCCGGTTTTGAAAGCAATTCGCAAAGGTGTTTTAGGAGCTGTTAAAAGCGTATGCAGTTTGAGGGATGTTCTTGTGGAAAAAAGAGATCCAATTGAATATGAAGAACGCGTTCTGCATAATTTAAATGAGCTGTTCGACTTTTTGCTCATCCATTCAGATGGTGAGTTTCTCTCTTTGGATGAAACGTTCAGCAGATCAAATGAAATCAATATTCCCATCTTTTATACAGGGTTTGTTACAAAAAAACCTGCCCGTGGTTCGGGTAAAAAAATCAGGGAAACGCTGGGGATTAGTCCCGAGGAGAAACTAATTGTTGCAAGTGCCGGCGGTGGGCGCAGCGGCTATAAATTACTTAGTAGCGTTGTGGACGCCTGTCATTTACTGAGAGATTCAATTAGTGTTGAGCTTGAAGTGTTTAGCGGACCATTTATGGACAATAATGCATTTACACAGATTACGGCAAAATCCGGACCAGGTATCAATGTAACACGCTTCACCAAACACTTTCTCGATTACCTTCAGACAGCAGACCTGTCTGTGAGTATGGCAGGATATAACACGTGCATGAATATACTGACCACAAAAGTTCCTGCTCTGGTGTGGCCTTTTTCAGGTGACCAAGAGCAAGGTCTCAGAGCCGAGCGACTGTCACGCCTAGGAGTAATGACGGTATTGAAGGATGAAGACCTTCGACCTGAACGCCTTGCCGCAATGATTCGGCAGGGTCTGGCACGAAAGTCACAGCCTTCGGTCAGTATTGAATTGAACGGTGCGGTTAATACGGCAAATTGGTTGGAATCGTTGATGAAACAATAAATGGGAACTCACGGTGAGAACCCTTGCACAAACCATCATTACCGTGAAGAGCTTATCCCAACGAGTTGAGGGGCAGTTGTCCAGGTGGCAATGAAATATTCGGTTTCTACACTCTGGCTATCACCTCCGGGTGATCTCAAATCAAGAATCGAGTGTTGTATAGAGGAAGCCGCAGAGCTTAACAAATCAAAAGAACCGGTTTATATTTTTTTTCGCGCCGACGACATCGGCGTTCCCAGAAAACAATTTAACAGGCTTATGGGAATCTTTACGCGCCACCGTGCTCCGTTGTCCCTGGCAGTGGTTCCGGCATGGCTTACGCATGCTCGATGGGAGGTGGTCAAGACGACTTGCCAGAGTTCCTCGTCCCTATGGTGCTGGCACCAACACGGCTGGCGGCACATAAACCATGAAAGCAAAGGGAAAAAACAGGAATTTGGCCCAGCTCGCCCTGCCGGCGTTATCAAGAACGATCTTATCCGAGGCCGGAAGCGCCTTGAATCGCTGATGGAAGATGATTTTTATAAAGCGTTCACACCCCCCTGGAACCGATGTTGCAAGGATGCTCTTGAACTACTCAACGAACTGGGATACTATGCCCTCTCCCGGGATCAGGGTGCCTCGCCACCTACACCGGAAGGATTGATTGATTTCCAGGTGAATGTTGACCTGCACACCCGCAAGGAGCTTGATCCTCATGAATGTTGGGATGCTCTTTTTGCAGAACTCAGACTCGCCTTGCTGGGCAGTGTGTGTGGGATCATGATCCATCACCAGCGGATGAATGATGCGGCCTTTGACTTTCTTGAAGTTCTCATACAAGCATTTTCCCACCATAAAGACCTTTGTCTCGTTCACCTTAAAGATCTGGTACGACTCAAAAAGGCCGGCATTCTCACCCAGCAATTCCGTCAATAATATCTAAACCTGATTTGTGTGGCAAATGAGACAGAATACAGGGCTACATCATAGTCAAATCCAAACAGGCTGTTGCCGAAATCCCTTTTCCCTTGGTCTAAAACGTTTTCTGACAAATCTAAGGCTCACTCCAGGCGATGTCAAAACTCGCCTTTAGGGCTCAAACAATTGACATCGCTTATCTTCCACTTCGCCAAGATTTGTTTGCAAAAAACGTTTTAATGACTGCCCAAAGGGATTTCCGCTTGGGCAACAGCCCGTAAGATATTGATTTTTAAGCTTCTTGCAGGGTATGGGTTTTTTTGGTTAACCAAAAAGAAGACACCCATACCCTGGACAGAATAATGATGGATTTGCCGCCACCTGTTTGATAGGATATGGTAAAATCTCTGAAGTGAGAGAATTTCGGATGCTCTACAAGGGTAAAGGAGAAAAACGAACGATCCGGTGTTTTAAGCTGCTCTATTATGATACAATTTGCCGGGCTATGTGACTTAAGTTGGATTTCCTTGAGTCTTCTGTTATCCTGTTCCTTAGGGCAGGTAACCAGCTCAAGAGGCGGCATAATTTTCTTATGAAATAACACAAAAGGAAAAAGCCATGGGCCTAACTCAAAGGAAAATCCGGAGATGGATGGCAAGACAAGTCGCTATAGGCAAAAGTAACAGAAATCGGGAGCAACGTATGATCCATCACTCAAAGCACATTTTGCTGGGTTTAACACTAATTGCCGTGATGTCTGTTTCGATTCCTGGTTTTAGTCACGCAGAGGAAAAACGTGACATGGGCGGCTGGGAAAAAGACAGCCCCTATAACAAACACTACGACGCCGCTGAGATGGATTCATTCAAGGGCGTTGTTGTTAAAATCAAGGAAGTAGTACCGCTCCCAGGAATGTCACCCGGTGTTGCACTGCTGGTTCGCGAATCAGGGGATGAAATCAATATGGTTCACCTCTGTCCTGTATGGTTTGCTAAACCCAAAAGCATCGGGATTAGGAGAGGTGATGAAGTGAAGGTTAAGGGCGTGTGGGCTGAAATAGATGGTGAGGATGTTTTTATGGCTTCAAAAGTGAAGAAGGGCGACTATTTTGAGTTCAAGGTGCGCTTGACTAAGGATGGAACCCCCTTTTGGACTATGAGTCCTGAGGAACTGGCCAAGGAACGAGGAAGCCAATGATCTTAAAAGGTCGTGAATATCCAACCAGTGGTATAGTGTAAGTGTGGAACCGGTGACAGGGATGCGGCCAGGTGTAAGCAAACCGTGGGGCAGGACGAGAATCTTTTGAAAGATGAAGCTAATACCTCAGGAGAGGAGGCAAGTTTTTCTAGCATCGCCCTGAATTATTGGTACCGTTCAAAAGTGTTGGCATGAATAATATCAAGCGACCATTCAGGTTCTGGGGAGGTCATGGTGGTTTTTGAAAGGCGATATCTCACAAAAGATTCCACAGGGTCTTACAGTGGCCAAATATTTGGGGTTTACGCCTCGCAAGCATTGGGATTCTTGGTCCGGATCGCTCAAACCCCAAATAGTTGGCCACCTCCTCCTAGTCCCATAGATAGCACCTTGAGAAAACTGCCATGATCGGGTAAACAAAACTATGCATACCCTCCCTAATCAGTATAGCATTTTGCCAACACTTTTGAACGATACTAAATTATTTATCGGATTCGGATTGAAAAAGGGGCATTGAGTGCCGCTGAGTTTACTGGGGGTTGAGGAGATTGAGTCTACGGGAAGAGATGGTTTAGATCATGGAAAACAGGCATGCCGCCCGAGAAACGGTTAAAGGATCGGATTCTGTAGACCGACTGGTGGTCCTCCCTTTCAAAAAGTCGGTGGAGATCTCTCTAGAAAGTATCCGGGTCCGTTTTTTCCGCTCCCTGATTACCACTATGAGCCTTGTGCTGGCCATCTCCTTCCTTAGTTTCGTACGTGTGAGTACAGACGTGGGTAATGGTCTTTTGTCAACTCAAGACCCTAGCTTGCGTCATGCATTGATCAGGACCGGCTATGATATTGGACCTGAAGATACCAGTTTGGAGAGTAGCCCAAAACAGAGGTGGATTATAATACTGTCGCTTCTGGTGTGCGTTGTGGGAATTGTAAATGCTCAGCTTATGGCAGTGACCGAGCGTTTCCGTGAGATTGGGACCATGAAATGCCTTGGAGCCCTCGACCGGTTCATTCTGAGGCTTTTTCTCTTGGAGGCGGGCATGCAAGGCATAGCAGGTGCCTTTGTGGGAGCGCTGACAGGAGCGCTCTTCTCCTTGATCAATGCGCTTCTCAGTTTTGGCACTATAGCCGTTACAACACTCTTATGGACAGAGGTTTTCCTGTCCATAGTTTTTGCCACGGGTGTGGGGTTCGTACTCAGCCTGGCAGGGGTTATGTATCCCGCGATTGTGGCCGCCAGAATGCAGCCCGTGGAGGCCATGCGGGTCGAGCAGTAGACCGGGTTCTCATCGGCAACAGTCAGGGATGAGGAAAGGAACTCTTTTGAAAATACGAAAATCCGGATGACAAATCATGACAGATTCCCGAAATATTGTTCGCGTTTCCAAGGTGACCAAGACATTTCAACTGGGCAAGGTTGAGGTCCATGCCTTACAAGGTGTTGACCTTGAGATTGCCGCCGGGAATTATATTTCCATAATGGGGCCCTCCGGATCAGGGAAAAGTACTCTTTTCAACATGATCGGCGGTCTGGACAAGCCCACATCCGGCAAAGTCTTTATCGACGAGGTTGATATTGCCCAACTTGACGCCTATGAACTAGCCTGGCTCCGCTGCCGGAAGATCGGTTACATCTTTCAGACCTTCAACATCATCCAGGTTATGACCGCCCTAGAGAATGTCACGCTTCCCATGATCTTCGCAGGATTGAATAACAACAGCGCAGTGGAAAAGGGAATCCAGCTCTTGGAGTTGGTGGGTCTGGGGGACCGATTTCGCCACAAACCCTTTGAGCTCTCCGGGGGTCAGCAACAGCGCGTCGCCGTGGCGCGGGCCCTTGCCAATGATCCAGCCATCATCCTTGCCGATGAGCCGACGGGCAACCTTGACCTGACCACAGGGGAGGAGATTATCCGCCTTTTGAAACAATTGAGTCAGGAAAGAAAGGTGACCGTCATCTCCGCTACACATGATATCAAGATGCTGAACGTCTCGGATCAGGTGGTCTGGATCCGGGACGGGCGAATCGATAGGATCGAGGATAGGGAAGAACTTTCCATTTCTGTAGGAACGATCGACACCAGGGAATGATGTGGAATAATACACACACAGGGCAGTGGATCCTTCTGATCCTTTTGTTGGTTTCTTTGCTGAGCACGCCTGCTGCGGCAGGAATCCCCATGACCCCCTCAAATGGTTTTATGGGCGTCATCAGCACTCTGACGTCTCTTGGAGACAGGAGCACCGGTACCCCCGGCTGTGAGAAGGCCGCTGCATATATTAGGAAGGCTTTCTTCCAGATGGGGTTCGATCAGGTGGGGGTCCACCGGTTTGCAGTCCCTGTGCTTCGCCATGGCGGAAGCACGCTCTTTCTGCCAGACCAAGAACTCTCAGCCCCTATCCAGCCTATAAGATCCAATGCCATATCCCCTGAGACCATCCCACCGCAAGGTATAGAAGGCCCGCTAATCTATGTTGGCCAGGGGGAATTGAGCAACTTCAACGGCAAAGAGGTTGCAGGTGCCATCATCCTGATGGAACTTGACTCTGGAAAAAACTGGCTGCACGCGGCTATGCTTGGTGCAAAGGCCTTGATCTATGTGGGTCGGGGACCAACGCCCAAGACATTTTTTGAGGAAAAAATAGAACTTACCCCCATCCACTTCCCTCGTTTCCATATTTCCCTCTCCAAAGCACGGGATCTATTCGGTTCCTTCGAGTATTTACCAAAAGGTCGGGTCGCTTCTCGTGTTCGGCTCAACTCTGACATAACATGGCAGGAGGCTACCGGCGAAAACATCTATTGCCTCATTCCCGGTAC
>Ga0114921_10000911_pt1 | contig 12881 bp, 26 predicted proteins | sample BentaG_FD_87016 | JGI IMG/M metagenome (GOLD analysis project Ga0114921, IMG submission 87016) | Deep subsurface microbial communities from South Atlantic Ocean to uncover new lineages of life (NeLLi) - Benguela_00093 metaG | ecosystem: Environmental > Aquatic > Marine > Oceanic > Sediment ...
AACGGCCAGGGCATGCCTCCTTGCGTGGAGGCTTCCTTGTTTTCCAAGGGTGATCATTTTTTCCGCGAGCTTTCGAAGCTCCTTCGCCTTGGCATCCGTGGTCTCTATTCTTTCATCGTCGAAAAACGAGGTCACCATGTTTCTAAACATCGATACCCTGTGACTGGATTGACGGCCGAGCTTTCGTCCCGCTTTGTGATGTCGCATGAGGGGATCTCTCCTTATCCTTTTGGGGCTGCCGACTCCTCTTCGGCCTTTTCCTCGGGTTTAGGTGGGAAATTTTCCAATTTCATGCCGAAACCGAGGCCCATTTCCGTCAGTATCTCCTTGATCTCGTTGAGGGATTTCCTCCCAAAGTTCTTGGTCGCCAGTATCTCCGATTCCGTCTTTTGGACAAGTTCTCCGATCAGTTTAATATTGGCATGTTTGAGGCAATTGGCGGACCTGACCGAAAGCTCCAATTCATCCACGCTCTTGAACAGGTGCTCGTTCAACTTCTCCTGTTCCTCCTCTAATTCCTCCTCCTTTGTCTCGGGCTCTTCCTCGAAGTTGACAAATATGCTGAGCTGGTCCTTCAATATCTTGGCCGAATAGGCGACGGCATCTTCCGGACGCACACATCCGTTAGTCCAAACCTCCAAGGTTAACTTATCGTAATCGGTAATCTGCCCCACCCGTGTATTGGTAACCGTATAATTCACCTTGGTAATGGGGGAGAATATGGAATCGATGGGGATGGTTCCAATGGGTTGTCCCTCCTCCTTGTTCTTCTCAGCGGGTACATACCCTTTCCCCCGTTTAACCACCATCTCCATATTCAGTTTTCCATTAGGGAGCAAGGTAGCAATGAGGTGATCTGGGTTCATGATCTCGAGAGTTTCATCAGCGATAATATCACCTGCCTTAATTACCGTTTCCCCTTTAGCCTCAATTCGTATGGTCTTCGGGCCATCGGCGTGGAGCTTAACCTTAACCTCTTTCAGGTTAAGGATAATATCCGTAACATCTTCCTTAACGTCAGGGATACTGGTAAATTCATGGAGGACGCCATCTATTTTAACCGAGGTGATGGCGGCCCCCTGAAGACCCGATAGCACGATTCGCCTGAGGGAGTTACCTATGGTAACGCCAAATCCACGTTCAAAGGGTTCAGCGTAAAATTTCCCATAAAAGGGAGTTAAGGTTTCCCTTTCGACATCCAACTTCTTAGGCTTTATGAGGTCCTTCCAATTCCTCTGCATGATTTCCCCCTCGAATAGAGGTTACGGGAAAACCCAATGGCGATCTTTGCCCCATGAGATGGCGGGGTAAAGAAAGGCCCCCCGATTATGCCATAAGCTTTCTATTTCGAATAGAGTCCGACGATGAGTTGCTCCTGAATGGGCATCGTCAGATCTTCTCTCGAGGGAAGGCCCTTCACCGTTCCCCGTAGGTTGGCCTTATCCAATTCGAGCCACTGGGGGATTCCCCTTCGAGCGACGGATTCGAGAGCCTCCGATATTCTGGAGATATTCTTGCTCTTATCCCTTAGCTGAATCACATCTCCGGGTTTGATAAGGTATGATGGTATATTCACCTTCTTACCGTTGACCAAAAAGTGGGAATGTCTTACCAACTGTCTGGCCTCGTTTCTGGAACTGGTAAAACCGAGGCGGTAAATCACATTATCCAGCCGCCTTTCCAGAAAGATAAGCAAATTTTCGCCCGTAATTCCCTTCTTGCGCTCCGCCTTCTTGAAATAATTGCGGAATTGTTGCTCTAAAACTCCGTAAATCCGCTTAACCTTTTGCTTTTCCCGTAACTGATTCCCATATTCCGAAAACTGGCGCCTCAATTTCCCGTGCTGACCGGGAACATACGGCTTCCGGTCCATGGCACACTTATCCGAATAACACCGATCCCCCTTGAGAAAGAGCTTGAGGTTTTCCGCCCTACACAGCCTGCATTCAGAACCTATATATCGAGCCAAGATACACCTCCTTAAACCCTTCTTCTCTTGGGAGGCCGGCAGCCGTTGTGCGGAATTGGGGTGACATCCTTAATGAGGTGGACCTTAAATCCAGCTGCCTGAAGCGACCTCAAGGCGGCCTCCCTACCCCCTCCAGGCCCCTTTACATAGACATCGATACTCCGCATACCGTGTTCCATTGCCTTCTTAGCGGCATCTTCGGCAGCTACTTGAGCCGCGAAGGGAGTACTCTTCCTCGATCCCTTAAAGCCTTGGGTCCCCGCGCTGGCCCATGAGACAACATTCCCGTCGGGATCAGTTATGGTTATAATGGTATTGTTAAAGGTCGCCTGAATATGTGCAATACCGCTTGGGACATTCTTCTTCACCTTCTTTTTCCTCGTTCCTTTGCCCGTTGCTTTGGCCATAAATCCTCCTACCTTTTCCTCTTACCCATTACCGCCCTTCTCGGTCCCTTCCGAGTTCTGGCATTGGTGTGGGTTCTCTGTCCTCGAACGGGAAGGGATCTTCGGTGGCGAAGACCCCTGTAAGAGCCAATATCCATCAACCTCTTGATATTCATGGCCACATCTCGCCTGAGCTCCCCCTCTATTTTATATTGCCGCTCAATGACCTCCCTGATCCTCACGACTTCAAATTCGGTGAGTTGGCCCACTTTTGTGTCCTCCTTCACCTGGGTTTCCGCAAGGATTTTGCGCGATGATGACCTGCCAATGCCGTAGATATAGGTCAACGCGATTTCGATACGTTTATCCCTTGGTAGATCCACGCCCGCTATTCGAGCCAATTCTATCCCCCCTTTAGCCTTGCCTCTGCTTGTGCTTTGGATTATCGCAGATAACCCTAATGACGCCCTTACGTTTCAGAATCTTACATTTATCGCAGATCTTTTTGACCGAAGCCTTTACTTTCATCTCCCGAGACAGCTCCTCATTTCGCCCTGTAAATGATCCTTCCCCTGGACAAGTCGTAAGGGGAGAGTTCCACCGTCACCTTATCCCCCGGAAGGATCTTGATGAAATGCATCCGCATCTTGCCGGAAATATGGGCCAGGACTTTATGCCCATTTTCCAATTCCACCCTGAACATGGCATTGGGAAGAGTTTCCAAAACCTTACCTTCAACTTCAATAGCTTCCTCTTTTGGCATAGGCCTCCCCGTTTTCAATAACTTCCACAATTCGATGAAAAATGTCGTCTATACGACCAAACCCGTTTATGGACCTTACCAGCCCCTCAGATGCGTAGTACTGGATGACCGGTCCGGTTTGTCGGGCATAAACGCGGAGTCGGGATCGAATGGTCTCCTCCTTGTCGTCATCCCTTTGATAAAGGGAACCCCCACATTGGTCGCAAATCCCCTCCTTCTTTGGTGGATTGAAGGTAAAATGATACATGGCGCCGCATCTCCTACACGTCCTTCTTCCCCTCAACCGCCCTATCAGTTCTTCCACTTCAATCTCGATATTGATCACATGATCAATGACCATTCCCCTTTTCCCCAGCATGCTTTCCAATGCATCGGCCTGGGCCACGGTTCTGGGAAAACCGTCCAGAAGGAACCCCTTTCCGCAATCCCTTTGGGTGAGCCGATCTTCAATAATCCCAACAACCACTTCGTCGGGAACCAGTTCTCCCCTGATCATAGAGGCCTTGGCCTTCACACCGAGGGCCGATCCGTTTCTTACCGCTTCCCTGAGGATATCTCCCGTTGATATTTGTGGAATACGGTACCTCTCCGCGATAAGCTTCCCTTGAGTTCCCTTGCCCGAGCCAGGAGGGCCTATGATTATCAGGTTCATGGAGCTCGGCTCTCCCCCTATCAACGACGCCTACCCTTCAATCTTCCCTTCCTCATCAATCCCTCATATTGTCGGGTCAGCAGATGGGATTCGATCTGTTGCACCGTATCAAGGGCAACTCCAACTACGATGAGCAAGGCCGTTCCCCCGAAATAGAAGGGAACGTTGAATCTCCGAATCAGGATGCTTGGAAGAACGCAAACCGCCGAAACATAAAGGGCTCCGCCCAAGGTAATACGGGACAGGATTCGGTCTATATGTTCCGCTGTCTTTTTCCCGGGCCGCATCCCCGGTATATATCCCCCGAACTTCTTCATATTTTCGGCAACGTCGTCGGGATTGAAGACGATAGCAGTATAAAAATAACAGAAGAAGATGATGAAAACGACATACATTATGTTGTATAAGATACTACCCGTGCCCAAACTATTCATGACCTTATTGAGCCAGGGATAAGTCTCCATCCACGTCTTAGGCATGAACTGGGTAATGGTCAAGGGGAACATTAATATGGACGACGCGAAGATGGGGGGAATAACCCCTGCGGTGTTGATCTTTAGGGGGAGATGAGTGCTTTGCCCCCCGTATATCCTCCGTCCCACGATCCGCTTTGCATATTGGACTGGCAACCGCCTCTGACCCGTTTCCATGAAAATGATAAACCCCACTACCACGACCATGAACACAAGCAGGGCCAGTATTAAAAAGACTTGGAGCTCCCCCGTCCTTATCAGTTGAACGGTATTGCCGAAGGCACGGGGTAATCTTGCCACGATTCCCGCAAAGATGATCAGGGAAATCCCGTTGCCGATTCCCCTTTCCGTAATCTGCTCCCCCAGCCACATGATGAAGGCGGTTCCTGCGGTAAGGGTAATCATCGTCATCGGGATGAATGTCCAACTGGTTTCGGTAACAATAGGCACGCCCCCAGATTCCATCTGCCTGAGACCAATCGCGATACCGAAACTCTGGATGAGGCTCAAAAGCACCGTTCCATAACGGGTATATTGAGTGATCTTCTTTCTTCCCGACTCCCCCTCCTTCTGCAGCCGATCGAAATACGGGATAACGACGGTCAAGAGTTGCAAGATGATGGACGCGCTAATATAAGGCATAATCCCTAGGGCAAAGACCGAAAACCTTTCCAAAGCCCCCCCAGTAAACATGTCGAATAGCCCGAATAAAGTTCCCCTGGCCTGGGCGAAGAAGGAGGCTAGGGCATCCCTATTGATCCCGGGCGTGGGAACATGGACGCCTATCCGATAAACAGCTAAGAGCAGAAAGGAGATGATGATACGCTTCTTGAGCTCTGGAATTTTAAGAATATTTGCAAAACTACCGATCAATTTAAATACCCTCTATCCTTCCCTCAACGGCCAATATCTTCTCGGCTGCCCCTTTGGTTACCCGATGAACCCGTAAGGTGAGGGGAACGGTAATCCTCCCCCTTCCCAATATTTTTACCCCATCATGCACCTTTTTGACCAATCCGGCCTTCCGCAAGGTCTCTACGTCGACAATGCTGTTGGCTTCGAAACGGTTCAAATCCCTTAGGTTCACCAAGGCGAATTTCTTCTTAAAGATGTTGGTGAATCCCCTTTTGGGTACACGTCGTTGCAGAGGCATCTGGCCGCCCTCGAAACCGGGCGGGATCCCCTTCCCCGACCTGGATCTCTGCCCCTTCGTCCCCCGACAGGCGGTCTTGCCGTGACCCGAACCGATCCCTCGCCCAACCTTCTTTTTCCTCCTCTTGGAGCCCTCCGACGGTTTCAATGTTCCCAGCTTCATTCTCCGATGATCTCCACCAAATGGGAAACTTTCTCGATCATTCCCCGGATTTCCCGCGTATCCTTTAGGTTGACCATTTTGTTCAATCTATTGAGGTTGAGCCCCTTGAGCACCTTCCTCTGTTTTGCAGATCTACCAATTGCACTTTTGATCAGCTTCACTCTTAGGGTATTGGAAGACTTACCCATCGAATTCCCCTTCCCTTGCTAAAGGATTTCCGCAACCTTTTTTCCCCTCTTTTGGGCAACCTCCTCAGGGGTGTGCAGTTGACTCAATCCTTCAAAGGTAGCCTTAACCATATTGTAAGGATTGTGCGAACCCAAACACTTGGTCAATATATTCTGGACCCCTCCGCATTCCATGATCGCCCTGACCGCAGCGCCGGCGATCACCCCGGTCCCTTGCGATGCCGGCTTTAACATCACCCTTGCGGCGCCATATCGACCTATAACCTGATAGGGTATGGTTTGATTCATGATGGGTATTTGAATCAAACCGCGCTTAGCTTGCTGGATGCCCTTCCTGATCGCTTCGGGAACTTCGTTGGCCTTCCCCAGACCGCTTCCTACAATACCGTTTTGATCTCCGACCACCACCAACGCACTGAAACTGAACCTCCTTCCCCCCTTAACCACCTTTGCGACCCGATTGATGTGGACCACCTTGTCGACCAATTCCAGCTCGTCGGGATTAATCTTAGGCAATATCCTTCCTCCCCTAAAAGATCAAGCCGTTTTCACGGGCCGCCTCCGCCAGGACCCTTACCCGGCCATGATACAAATATCCATCGCGATCGAATATGACCATCTTGATTCCCCTCTCGATGGATTTCCTGGCAATTAATTCGCCCACCTTTTTGGCGGCCTCGGTGTTGCCGGTTCGTGTCAAATCTCCTCGAATTTCCCTGCTGAGGGTTGAAGCGCTAGCCAGGGTCTGTCCCGTAGTATCCACGATTACCTGGGCGTAGGTGTGCCTCAGGCTTCGGAAGACGCTGAGCCTGGGGCGCTCAGGAGTCCCCTTCACCCTCTTTCTCACCCTCTTTCTCCTGCTCACCCGAGCCTCAACCTTCCGATTAACGGTAACCACTCCAGTCCCCTCTTTAGGCCTTTGTCTTGCCCACCTTCAGTTTTATGTATTCGTTGGAGTAACGAATTCCCTTGCCCTTATATGGATCGGGAGGCTTAAAGGATCTAATTTTGGCGGCTACAGAACCTACCTGCTGCTTATCGATGCCCCTTACCGTGACGGTGGTCTGCCTTTCAACTTCAACCTTAATCCCTTCGGGTAAGGGAAACAATACGGGATGCGAAAACCCAAGGGTCAATCGGAGGATATTCCCCTGCAGGTCGGCCCGATATCCAATTCCCCGGATTTCCAGCTTTTTCTCAAAACCCTGCCTCACTCCGGTAATCATGTTGGCGATCAAAACCCTGGTCAGCCCATGCAATGACCGGGTCGTCCGATGGTCATCAGGCCTCTTCACCACGATCTGTTCGGGCTCGATGGAGATCTGAATTTCCGATGGAATCTGATGGGTCAGCTGGCCCTTGGGTCCCACGACTTCCAGGATCGAATCGGTCAGTTTGACCTTCACCTCTTTTGGAATGGAAATGGGAACTTTGCCGATTCGAGACACGGTATCTCCCGTTCATTACCAGATATAGCAGATGACTTCGCCTCCCACATTGGCCCTTCTGGCCTCCTTATCGGTAAGGATGCCTATGGAGGTGGAAAGGATGGAAATGCCCAATCCCTTCAACACGGATGGAATCTCATCCCTCCCCACATATACCCTTCTGCTGGGTTTACTAACCCGTTTCAAATTGATTATCCCCCTACGGTTGGCATCATATTTGAGGAAAATCCTTACGATGCCGTGTTTCCTCTCATCCATGATAACCTTAAAGTTCTTGATATACCCTTCGTCCTTGAGGATCTTAGCTATAGCCTCCTTGAGGCGGGAACTAGGGATATCGACTTTATCGTGTCTCGCCGAACTGGCATTACGAATTCGGGTTAACATATCGGCTAAAGGATCCGTTACGGACATAGTTGACCCCTCTCTACCTCCTGTGCCTTGAGCTTTCGGTTACCAGCTTGATTTAACCATTCCTGGGATCTCCCCCTTCAAGGCGTATTTTCTCAGGCATATCCGACACATATTAAATTTTCGATAAAATGCCCTTGGTCTGCCGCACAGTGGGCACCGATTATACTCTCTCACCTTAAATTTTTTTGGCCTCTTGGCCTTCTCCATTAACGCCTTTTTCGCCAACGTTCCCCCCGTAAATCCATCCCTATCAATTTCTAAAGGGCATGCCCAACAATTTCAGCAGCTCCTTTCCCTCCTCGTCAGTTTTGGCCATGGTGACAATGATAATATTCATTCCCTTTACCTTATCGATCTTATCGTAGTCAATTTCCGGAAAAATAAGCTGCTCCCGGATTCCGAGGGCATAGTTACCCCTTCCGTCAAAGGACTTCCCGGAGATACCTCTGAAATCCCTTACCCGAGGAAGTGCAACATTCACTAACCGATGGAAGAATTCGTACATCCGATCTTTCCTCAGGGTAACCATGCAACCGATGGGCATCCCCTTCCTGAGCTTAAATTGAGCAATGGATTTCCTCGCTTTGGTGATAACGGGCCGTTGGCCGGTTATGAGGCCAATTTCCTCAACGGCGGAATCCAATATCTTGATGTTCTGTATGGCCTCTCCCAGTCCCATATTGATAACGATCTTCTCCAACTTTGGCGCTTCCATGATGTTCTTGTATCCGAACCGCCTCATTAACTGGGGGATAACCTCCTTTTCATACTTTTCCCTTAATATCCCCAACGAGCCCTCCCATCAAAGAGTCCACCTAATGACTATTTATCCAATAATTCTCCGCACTTTTTGCACGCTCGGACTTTTTTCCCATCATCCAAGATCTTCTTCCCAACCCGAATCGGAAGGTTGCACTTCTCACAGACGACCATCACATTGGAGACGTGAATGGGGGCCTCTCTTTCGACGATTCCCCCTTGTTTTGTGTGTCCACTGGGACGAGTATGCCTCTTGATAAAATTGATCTTTTCAATGAGGACGCGATTCTTCCGTGGGAATACCTTCAAAATACGACCGCTCTTGCCCCTTTCCTTTCCCGATATAACCATTACCAAATCGTTCTTTCTCAAGGAAAATCTGTTCCTCATCATTCCTTTCCGTCTTTCCCCGTCATAATACCTCGGGGGCCAGCGATACGATCTTCATAAAATTCTTGGCCCTTAACTCCCGAGCCACGGGGCCGAAAATCCGAGTGCCGATGGGATCTCCTTGGGGGTTGATCAAGACGGCGGAATTGTCGTCAAATTTGATGAAAGATCCATCTGGTCGCCCCACTTCTTTCTTGGTGCGCACGATCACTGCCTTTACCACATCTCCCTTTCTGATCTTGGAATTGGGGATGGCATCTTTTACGGATGCCACAACTACATCCCCGAGGCTGGCATACCGCCTCCTCGTTCCTCCCAGAATTTTTATGCACCCCACTTTCTTAGCGCCCGAATTGTCCGCCACGTCGAGAATGGTCTGCATCTGAATCATCTGTACCTCGCCGTTCCACCAGCAGGTTTCACATGGCTCTTCTGATGACTTCCTTAACCCTCCACCTCTTCTCTCGGCTCAGTGGACGAGTCTCAATGATCGATACGGTATCACCTGTATGGCATTCATTCCTCTCATCATGGGCTTTATATTTGGCCCTCTTCTTCATATATTTCTTATATCGGGGATGTTTCACCAACCGTTCTATCATAACCACCACGGTTTTATCCATTTTATCGCTGCATACGGTACCGATCAATGTCTTCCGAATTCCCCTCTCCTTCATTTGGCAAACCCCAAATAAGATCAACGATCCGTGAGGCCATCCGAGGCCTCGCGTTTTCCCTCCCTCTCCAAATCTCTCTCCCTGAGAAGGGTCTTCACCCGAGCGATGTCTTTCTTAACCCGGACGATGGCCATGGTATTTTCCAGTTGACCCGTCGCATGCTGGAACCTCAAATTGAATAGTTCCTCCTTCAGTTCCCTCTCCTGTTCGGTCAGTTCGCTATCGCTCTTATCCCTTAATTCACGCGCCTTCATGGCTTCCCCTTCGGCTGATAAATCGAGTAGCTATGGGGAGCTTATGGGAGGCCAGCCGAAAGGCCTCCATCGCCTTCTCCTCCGGAACGCCCTCCATCTCATAAAGGATGCGCCCTGGTCTAATCACCGCCACCCAGTCCTCGGGAGCCCCCTTTCCCTTTCCCATCCTCGTTTCAGCGGGTTTCTTTGTTATGGGTTTATCGGGGAAGACTCGAATCCACAATTTCCCGGTCCTTTTGACGAATCGCGTTACGGCGATACGGGCGGCTTCGATTTGGCGGGCCGTTATCCATCCACACTGGGTCGCCTGGAGCGCATAGTCGCCGAAATTGAGGCTATTTCCTCGAGGAGACTTCCCCCTCCTCCTTCCCTTCTGCATTTTCCTGTATTTAACCTTTTTGGGCGTCAACATGGCAGTTTATCTTCCCCATGATAGGATTACGCTGCTGTTTCTTCCTCCCCAGTACCGAAGATTTCGCCTTTGAATATCCAAACCTTGACGCCGATGATTCCGTATGTCGTTCTCGCTTCCGCAAACCCGTAGTCGATATCAGCCCGCAGTGTATGGAGGGGAACCCGTCCCTCCCTGTACCACTCCCTTCGAGCCATCTCCGCGCCTCCAAGCCTTCCCGCACACGCAATTCTAATTCCCTTTGCTCCCACCTTCAAGGCCGAGGATACCGCCCTTTTCATGGCTCTCCGAAAAGAAACCCTTCTTTCCAGTTGAATCGCCACGTTTTCCGCTACCAGTTGAGCGTCCATCTCAGCCTTCTTGATCTCCTTGATGTTGATAATCATCTCCTTTTGGGTCTTCTTCTGAAGCTCCCTTCTCAAATTCTCCACCTCGGCCCCCTTCTTCCCGATGATAATTCCGGGTCGGGCCGTAAAAATATTGATTTTTGCCTTTTTCCCTTTATCGGCAGCCCTTTCAATTTCAATCTTAGAGACCCCCGCATGGTAGAGCCTTTCCTTAAGAAAATCGCGAATTCGAATATCCTCCTCCAACAACTGGGGGAAACTCCTGCCGGCATACCACCTTGAATCCCAGGTCTTAATAATTCCCAATCGAAAACCCGTAGGGTGAACTTTTTGGCCCAATGTCGCCTCCTCTCGAAATTGGTCTAATAACTCTCCTCCAAGACCACCGTAATGTGACTCATCCTCCTTCGAATCATGGTGGCCCTCCCCATGGCCCTTGGCCGATACCGCTTCATAGTCGGGCCCTGATCAACGGTGATCTGCTTTATGAAAAGGGTATCCACATCGACATTTTTCATCTGGTCTGCGCTCGCAACGGCGGATTTGAGCAGTTTGGCAACGATCTTGGCGGGGGCCCTTTTCGTAAACGCCAAGATGTTTAAGGCCTCTTCGACCCCCTTTCCCTTAACCAACTCAGTCACCATTCGAGCTTTTCTGGGCGAGGTCCTAATGAATTTCGCCCTCGCTTTAACCTCCACAGCTCTCCTCTCCTCAGTTCCGCTATTTCTTTCCCCCTATCCTCGTCTTCTTATCCCCGGCATGGCTGTGAAAGGTCCGCGTGGGGGAAAAATCTCCCAATTTATGGCCCACCATCTCTTCGGTGATGAAGACGGGGAAAAATTTCTTTCCGTTATGAACGCCAATAGTGAGGCCAACCATCTCGGGCAAGACGGTAGAGCGTCTTGACCACGTTTTGATAATTTTCCCACCCCCTCCCTCTCTGACCTTCCTCAACAGACTTTCTTCGACAAAGGGACCCTTCTTAACTGACCGTCCCATCCCTCCTCCTCCGCCATCTGAGGAGCCTCACTTCCTCCTCTTGACGATATACTTCTCCGTAGCCTTATTTCTCCTCGTCTTGAAGCCCTTAGTCGGGACACCCCAAGGGGTAACCGGATGTCTTCCCCCAGAGCTCTTGCCTTCACCCCCACCCAAGGGATGATCGACTGGATTCATGGCCACCCCCCTAACCCAAGGCCTCCTTCCCAACCACCTTCTCCTGCCCGCCTTTCCCAGGGAGATACTTTCGTGATCGATATTGCCGACTTGCCCAATGGTGGCAAAACAGTCCAACAATACAAGGCGGACCTCTCCGGAGGGGAGGCGGATGCGGGCGTATTTCCCCTCTTTCGCTAAGAGTTGACCATTTGAGCCGGCGCTTCGAATAATCTGCCCTCCCTTTCCCGGTTTCAATTCGACATTGTGAATAACAGTCCCGGAGGGGATATTCCGCAAGGGAAGGGCATTGCCGGGTTTGATGTCGGCGGATTCACTAGCAATAATGGTCTCGCCCACTTTCAGATCCACAGGGGCGATGATATATCTCTTTTCCCCGTCCACATACTGTAGGAGGGCAATTCGAGCAGACCGATTTGGATCGTATTCAATGGAGGTCACCTTCGCCGGTATATCCCTCTTATTCCTTTTGAAGTCGACAATCCTGTACCTTCTCTTGTGCGCCCCACCAACATGGCGGATGGTCATCCTTCCATAGTTGTTCCTGCCACCGCTCTTCTTCAGGGGCTTCAGGAGCCCCTTTTCGGGCCTGTCCCGGGTGATCTCCTCAAAAGTGGAGACGGTTTGAAACCTCCTCCCCGGTGAAGTAGGCCTATATTTCACAATTCCCATGGGTCAATGCCCCCCCAGGAGGAATCAGAGCTAGGCTCCCTCAAAGAAGTCGATCCGATCTCCCTCTTTCACTGTTACGATGGCCTTTTTCCAATCAGGCCTCTTGCCGAACCGTCTTCCCAGCCTCTTCACTTTCCCCCTAACCGTAGCAGTCCTAACTTCCCTCACCTTTACCTTAAAGAGGCGTTCAACGGCTTCTTTGACCTCGATTTTATTTGCCCTTTTGTTTACCTTAAAGCTGTATTGATTTTGGCCTTCCCGTTGGATCGTGCTCTTCTCCGTTACCAGCGGGCTGATGATGATATCGTGGATTTCCTTCATGCTGCTAATCTCTCTTGGATCTTCTCAACGGCTTTTTTGACCAGAATCAAATGTTCATGATTCAAGATGTCGTATACATTTAACCCTTCAACCCTCAACACCTTAACCCCTGGTACATTTCTGGCTGACCGCTCCAGGTTGAAATTTTCCCCACTGATAACGATGAGGGCCTTCTCCACGCCGAGACGGTTGAGGATCTCTATGAAGGATTTCGTCTTAACTTCCTTTAATTGAAACTGGTTGAGAACCAGCAATTTCCCCTCCC
>Ga0114921_10000912_pt1 | contig 12877 bp, 9 predicted proteins | sample BentaG_FD_87016 | JGI IMG/M metagenome (GOLD analysis project Ga0114921, IMG submission 87016) | Deep subsurface microbial communities from South Atlantic Ocean to uncover new lineages of life (NeLLi) - Benguela_00093 metaG | ecosystem: Environmental > Aquatic > Marine > Oceanic > Sediment ...
AGATAACATTTCAGATAGGGTTTTTGATATCGATTCGATAATTGTGTGACTATAATCAAAACCCTGCCATCTTAATTGATGGCTGAAGATAATCACATTCTATTAAATGGTGGGGAATGCCGACATCAGTTTTGGTATTGAACTCCCCCCAAAGACAGCAGATAGAGAGCGAGATGGATCTTCAATCACTTGTCGAGAATATCCCCCTGGGAATTTTCCGGATAACATGTGATCCACCAGGAACATTCCTACTGGCAAATTCCGAATTCCTGGAAATCTTTGGGTATGGATCGGTAGAGGATTTGTTGGAGATAGAGATGAAAGACCTTTACCTGAATCCAAGTGATTGTATTGAATTTCTTCATGATTTAAGGTTAAGGGGTAAAGTAAATGGAGTAGAAATCCAACTGAAGGAAATTGGGGGCGCAAGTTTTTGGGCTTCGATCAATGCCAGGGTTGTTGAAGATGATCAATTGGGAGAAGGATCCTGGATTGATGGCACTATTGAGGACATCAGCGCAAGAAAGCTGGGGGAATTGAGAAATATCGCTCAAATGGAAAATTTACGGCAGGCAAGTTTGACCTTGACTGCCAGCCTAGATTTAAAAGAAGTGCTCGATACGATCGCGCAATGTGCGCTGGACTTAGTCCCTGGGATGAGAAATTGCCACATTTTCTTGTATCAATCCGAGAATGGGTCCAAACTCATCTTTGGGACCGCCCTTTGGGGGGATGGCAAAAGGAGTCAACCGTTCTCGAATCCCCGATACGACGGTTTGACGATGACCGTTGCGCAATCTGGGAATCCAATTCTCGTATCTGATTTGCGCTCCCATCCTCTGTATGTTGGGACGCCAGATTCCTGGACGGGTTCAATCATCGGTTTACCTTTAAAGATCGGTGATCGGGTAGTCGGTGTGATGAATGTATCTAACACGCAGCCAGGAGCATTATCGGAATCTGATATCAGGATGCTGCGTCTATTAGGTGACCAAGCTGCGATCGCGATAGAGAATGCGCACTTATATGAAGCCATAGCGACAGAGGAACGTCATTTGAGCCTGGTCTATGATATTGGCAGGGAATTAGCTCCCAGCCTGGACTCTGATGAAATATTAGACCGGGCGATCAGATTGACCTGCCAAGCTTTAGGTGGTTCACTTGGCATGGCTTTTATTCATCTTCCTGAGGAGAATAAACTCCGCTGGCAGAAGGTGTATCAGACGAAACAGCAGGGATCAGAGAAAATCAATCTACCGGTAGATATCAGCATGGGAGAAGGTTTGCCTGGATGGATTGGATTAAACTGTAAGGCGGTCAATATTGCGGATATCACTCAAGATGACCGATACGATGATATCCCTGGATGGCAGGATGGTATGCGTTCAATGCTGGGTTCACCAATCGTTCATGGTGAGCAGCTGATGGGGGTTTTCTGCTTATTCCATCATAAACCAGCAGCTTTTTCGCTAGATCATCTAGAGCTAATCCAAGCGATATGTCACCAGGTGGGAGTGGCTTTGAGCAACGTTGGTAGATATGAACAAGTTCAGCACCTGGTAGAAATGCTGGAGCGAGAACAAGAACGATTATCGAATTTAGTTGAGCGATTGCCGGTAGGGGTTATATTATTGAATCAAGAATATCATCCGGTAGTGGTCAATACATATGGCAGTGAGATCCTTACTCTCTTTGGGATCAACGATTTCAGCACCGGCCTGAACCAGTTAGGACCCTATTCCATAAGTGAATTGATCGAGCGCTGTGATGATCCACATCCTGTTGAAATCAACCTGGATCATGGACGTCCGAGAACTTTTGAAATAGAGACGCGCGCTCTGGGAGGTGAACACCGCCATTGGATACTGATGCTGCGCGATGTTACCCTGGATCGCCACAATCAATCCCGAATCCAGATGCAAGACCGCCTGGCTACAGTTGGGCAATTAGCTGCTGGCATTGCGCATGATTTTAACAATATTATGGCCACCATTCTGGTTTATAGCGATCTGTTAAGAAAAGATCTGGCTTTGAATTCTGCAGGGCTTGAACGATTAGCGATCATCCAGCAGCAGGTGCAGCGCGCAGCAAGTTTGATCAGACAGATCTTGGATTTCAGCCGGCAATCTGTGATGGAACAAAGCACACTTGATCTTTTGCCGTTCATCAAGGAATTTGACAAACTCCTTGTGCGAGTGTTGCCCGAAACGATCCGAGTGGAATTTAAATTCCAGCCCGGGGTTTACCCAGTTCACGCCGATCCGACTCGCCTGCAGCAGGTCTTAATGAATCTGGCAATTAATGCTCGAGATGCGATGCCAGACGGAGGTGTGTTAAGTTTCAATATCAGTCGATTGATATTGAAACCGGGGGATATTCCTCCGAGCCCATATCTCCCGGCGAGAGAGTGGATCTCAATCACGGTTGGTGATACAGGCGTGGGTATCCCACCAGAAGTGGTCCCGCATATCTTCGAACCATTCTTCACCACCAAACCATTAGGAGAGGGAACTGGATTAGGCCTCGCCCAAGCATATGGGATTGTCAAGCAGCATGGTGGTTATATTGATGTTCAAAGCCAAGTGGGTGAAGGAACCAGATTTTCAATGTATTTACCGACCTTGCCAGTTCAACAAATCGAGAAAGCCCCTGTGGAATATTCTTTACCTTTGCAAGGAAATGACCAGACGATATTAGTTGTCGAAGACGATCCGACGACATTAAATGCGATACAAGATTTACTCGAAGCACAAGAATACCAGGTACTGGTAGCATCAAATGGGAATGAAGCGATACAGGTTTTTGAACAGAATCCAGAAATGATCGATTTGCTGGTAAGCGATATGGTGATGCCAGAGATGGGAGGATTGGCCTTGTTCAATCAGGTCCAGAATCGATGGCCGAAGGTGAAGACCTTATTCGTCACAGGTCATCCGATGGGGATTGAAAGTAAATCTTTGCTCGAAGAGAAGCGGATTACCTGGCTACAGAAGCCATTCTCCGTGCCGGAGTTCTTCTACACGGTTGAAGAGATATTAGCTGATAGTTGAACTCAGTGAACTTGCTCAATCATCATGACCGTTCAAAAACACAAGAGGCACGTCGCGGTATGGATGGGGGATGATATCGAGCGGCACCTGGTAAACATCTGATAAGTATTGGGGGATAAGAACTTCTTGGGGACTCCCAAAGGCGAGTATTTGACCGTCATTTAACAATGCGATCCGGTCACTGTAAAGGCTTACCAAATTTAAATCATGGAGGGACATCAATACGGCCAGACCGCGCTCTCGAGCCAAGCTGTGCACTAAATCGAGTATGATGGCTTGGTGGCGCAAATCCAGATGGGCGGTGGGCTCGTCGAGGAGGACCACTGGAGAATCCTGGGCAAGGGCTCGGGCAACCAGGACCAGCTGTTGTTCTCCTCCGGAAAGCTCGTCGACCCGGCGTTCGCTAAAGTCAGATATCTGGGTTCGATCGATCGCCCATCTGACTTTCTCATAATCGTTTTTACTAGGATTGCCAAGCCAACCCAAATAAGGTGTGCGGCCCATGAGCACGGCTTGTTGGACGGAATATTCTGGAGGAAGCCTGCGAGCCTGCGGTACAACTGCTAATAATCGAGCTCGCTCAGTAATTGATATGGCTGCAAGATCCTGCTTATCAACCTGGACTGAACCAGATCGGAGAGGGAGGACGCCACTGATCGCCCGAATCAAGGTGGTCTTTCCGGCGCCGTTAGGTCCGATCAAGGAGACAACTTCCCCTCCTTCAACGGTCAAGGATAATTCGTGAAGGATCTCTATCTCCCCGTAATTTACTGAAATCGAACGAATACTAAGCATGCGTTAACCAACCTTTAGATTTAAACCTGGATCACACCACGCTGAGAACGTCTCAGGATCCAGAGGAAAAACGGGGCTCCAGCTAAGGCTGTGATCACACCGATGGGCACCACTTGGGGTGCGAAAAGTATGCGAGCCAGAAAATCTGCAATTAATAAAGTCGTTGCTCCAGCCAGGATAGACAGCGGTATCAGATTGCGGTAATCCGGTCCCCATAAAATCCTTACCAAATGGGGGACGATGAGGCCAACAAATCCAATCACACCGGTAAATGATACAGCGGTAGCGGTGGCTAAAGAAGCTGCCAGGATAATCAAGATTTTGATGCGCTCCACGGGTAAGCCGAGCTGTTGGGCTTGCTCATCTCCGAATTGGAGAACATTCAAGGCATAACCAGAGGTGATCAAAACTCCTAGGCTTATTACAAGATACGGCAGCGAGGCGAGCACCGGTGCCCAGCCACTGAGGGTGGAACCGCCCAGCAACCAGGCAATTGCGCGCCGCACCTCGCCCTCAGAGCGGAGCATAGTGAACGAAGTCAGTGCTGAAGCAAACGATCCAACCGCAACACCCGCCAGGATTAAATTTGTGGTAGAGAGCACATTCCCAAACCTGGCAAGTCTGTATACGATTATCACGGTCAAGGCAGCCCCGACAAAAGCAGCGACAGGTATTGAAAAGAAGCCCAGCAGAGTACTGGGCCAATTCAAGGACATGGCGAGAACTGCTCCCAGCCCAGCACCTGAGGCGACACCGATCAAGTATGGATCGGCAAGGGGATTCTGGAAGAGTCCCTGGTAGCCTGCTCCACTGGCAGCTAGCGCTGCCCCTACCATGGCAATCAGAATGGTATGGGGTAAGCGCAACTGCAGCACGATGGTAGCCATTGTGTCCGACCAGATTTCGGGGTCAGATGAGAATGATAGCGCCTCGAGGATAAAACGTGCAACCGAGGCTGGAGGAATATAAACTGCTCCAATTGCTACACTGAGTATCAGGGCTGCAGATAAGAATAAAGCGTTTAATAAGTAAGGACGCTGCATATAATCAGTCCAGGTTTGGATGAGCACATGGTCCAGTGTTGGAGTTTAAGAGCACTCCATCAAAGGAATTAATAGTCAGGAGATAACTCTGGATGGAGTAAGCTAGCCAATTGTTCCAATCCGTCGACCAATCGAGGACCGGGGCGGCTGACAAGGTTGTCGTCAAAAGTGTAAATTCGATCATTGACCACTGCACTGATATTGTTCCATCCGGTTCGATCCAATAACGATTCTGGGGTAATTCCATATGCTGCGTCGCCCAATAAGATCACCAGCGGGTCACGGATGAGCAACGCCTCGATGGAAATTTGCAAATACTGGCCTTCCATATCGGCAGCGATATTCTCTCCTCCAGCCATCGTGATCAATGTGTCGATAAATGTGCCAGATCCTGCAGTCCAAGGAGCCGATGGATCAGTTGCGTCCAATTCATAAAATACTGTGGGTTGATCTTCTGCAGATTCGATGCTTGACTCAATTTTAGATACTCGGCTGCGAAGTGTATCGACAAGATCTTCAGCCTCGGAGATGTGGGCAGTTAGCTCAGCGACAGTTAACAGGTTCTCATACATTTCATCAAGCGAAATGGGATTCGACAGTAGAAAAACGGTTAAACCCAAATCCTCTAGGGCTTTTACCTGTTCTGGGGTGTTGATTTCGGCCGCTAGAACTAAATCAGGTTCAAGATCGAGGATGGCTTCGAGATTGTAATCGCCAAAGCCACCGCCGACGCTGGGCAGGTCAGCGGCCTGGGGCGGGTAATCTGAAAATTCATCTCGTCCTATGACTTGCTCGCCGGCACCAATCGCGAACAGGATCTCTGTATTTGAGGGAGCCAGGGACACTACCTTTTGAGCTGGTTCAACCAAAGTCACTTCACGGTCTAAGCCATCGACGATAGTAATCTGCTCCTGTGTTGGTTGTGGAACTGGGGTATCTGTGACTTCTACAGTCGGCTCAACCGCTTTGGTACTGGTCGGTTCTGGCAATTCGGTAGGTAGAGGATCAGTGGTAATCTGCGCTTGGGGTGAACAAGCGGTAATGATAAGAATTGATAATGCGAGCAGGATGATAAGCGGAAAAGTTGTTGATGTTAGCTTGGTTGTCATGATTAGCTCCTATAAGTCTTTCCCAGATTAATCCTGATAATGAAATACCCCTATCTTCAAGGATAGGGGTAGGGGACAAGTTCCAACTTCGTGTTCCCACCCTCTATCCGCGAGGAGGTGGAAATCCCAACTTAGGCGGGCGTCCTGACTTGTCAGCGTGTTGAATAAGGGGTTTATTCTGACTGACTTACAGTTGCGGGACAGTGCCGGACTTAAACCGGCTTCGCCATTAAACCTTCCCATCCGGGGGAAGAGGTACCCAAGCTGAAAGATTATTTGATTGTTGGTGAATTTTATGACAGATAGGTCAAATGGTCAAGTAATTAGAAGAATTAATCACAGATCCGGTTGAGAAAAGGTTTGAATGACAAGCATATCATCCTTCCACAACAATTAAAGAAGCCGTCCCTCTTTGAGACGGCTTATTCGAAGTAATTACCTTTCTTTGAAGGAAATATCTGTCAGTTAATCCATAAATACCTGTCTGGCTTCGACCTTCTCTAGGTCTGCGAAGACAACCAGTCGGCGCAAATAGCTCAATGTCTCTTCATCCCAGGTAGTGCAGGTAATAAGAGTCAATTGAGGCTGAGAAGTATCATTGAGTACCGAACTCTCCTCGGGATACACCAGCACTTGTTCCCGCACAACGTAAGTATAGATCATATTGTCATCATGCAGGATTATCTCTTCTCCCGGGTTCAACTTCCAGAGGTAACGGAAGGGGCCATGACTTCCATTTCTCACTGTAACATGTCCGGCAAAGACGATATTATTCTCAGAGGTCTGGTTTGGTATATCATGCAAAGCAGCGACATCTTGCCCGAGATTGGAGAGATCCCAGGTCAACTCGGAATAGGGTTTTGAGATGATTGAGGCATTAACTTTCAAGGAAGGGATGACAAGGCGCTCAAACTCCTGGGATGTTCGTGATGGTTCTGTGACCTTGCGCCGGTATTTTCTGCTGAAAGTTTTGCCCCTTATGCTAGGTTTTTCGGCAGAAAGATCTGCTGGTTGTACCACGAACTCTGGGTTTTCCTGATTAATGGATTCATCTCCGAATAGCTCAGTAGGATCCGGTGCATAATCCGGTCGGGGCGGAGCTGCAGCAACGCGGTCTTTATTTGCGTTGGATGATTGCACCCGCGCACCTTGGACCGGATCGATACGATCCATAGCTTTCCAAAAGAGCATCCCGATTAACACCAGAATGATGATTACGCCAATATTGCGCATACCTTGACTCAAGGCTCGTTATTTCTTTGTTTTCGCGCCTTTAACAGTGCGGAACAAGATCAACCCGATCAAGAAGATCATAGTTAAGGCGAAGAACCACTGCATTCCCATCCCTGGATCAATCGGGAAATCACCCGTCGCAGGCAGGAGGACCAGTTCGGTGGCTTTTGGCTTGGCGGTTTTTTTAGGGGATTCCGGGATGCTTGTTGGCGAGTCCGTCGCGGGTGGTGGTTCAGTCACTGGCGGTGGTTCTGTCGTCGGTGGTGGTTCAGTTGTTGGCGGTGGCTCTGTGGTGGGCGGTGGTTCTGTTATCGGTGGAGGCTCAGTTGTTGGTGGGTCTTTGGGTGTTGGCGTGATCCCCAGTAGCTGGGACGCTGTGGCTTTTCCAGGAATTGCCACTATCGCAACGGCCAGAATTAGGGCTGCGACTGTCAGGATGGGTAGATATTTTTTTGACATGGTAATACCTCCAGAGTATTATTTTTTAGTTAATGGCAAATAATTTTGATATGAGCGCTCAAGATTTGTTGCTGGGTCACCCAGCAGAGTAAAGGTGTCGATCAGATCGAGATTACTGCCCACTGATAGAAGGTTCAACTTCCCGGCCAGGGTTGCTGAGCCAATATCACTGATGCCGTCTTGGTAAATGGTTTCCATGAACCCTTCCGCCAACCAGTGATGACCGGTGGCGATACCTAGTCCAGTTGGACCCCAGACAGCAACAGCACCGCCTCCTGGTTGGCGCAGCAGCGCTTCATCGAGGGTTGGGTATTCAGGTATCTGAAATGAGCCGGTGAAGCAGGTCATCTCTAGAACTACAGGCAGCTTCTGTCCATTCTCCAGACCGGATACATCGTCCAAATGAAAGAGTATCTCGTGAGCCCACTGGTGGATCGATGAATGACCAGTGAACATGATCAGGCCATTACCGGCATCCCAGACTTGCTGCAATTGCTGTCGGAATTCAGCCTTAAGGGCTTCGATCTCTTCCAATGAAAAATTGGGATCAGGTGTTTGGAAATAAAGCCGTTGCGCTGAAAACGGGTTGGTCGGGAATTTACCGATCAGGATTTCGGAAAGGCTGTGGTAGCTGCCGCCTGTATCGGGATCATCAGCCACAAATACTGCCTGGTGCTGCCACGGGCTCTGGAAAGGATTCGTCTCATATTGAATGATTTTCGAAACCATAGTGTCGAGCTCGGCGATATTGTTGGCAGGTAAGCGACCGATGATCATATCGGGAAGCGCGTCCTCGCCTTCCACGGTGACATAGCGGTTGTCGGCAGCTGTTTCACCCATCCAGGGATCGACGTCGACCAGGAAAGGGGGAATTATTGTTGCGGATGATGAAGGCAGGTAGCCTCGAGGGTCATGGGTACCATCGCCGACCAGTAAGACATACAGCGGGGGCAGATTCCAGGTGGAATACGCTTCTTTCAGAAAAGCTTGAATGGCAGATGGCTGGGGACGCCCGCCTGCGTAAGAATCATAAATCGCCTGAACATCTTCGATAACGACTTCCAATCCTTGGGATTTGTGTAAATCTACCAGACCACTCAGGGAGGGGATGAATTCTGCGGGGGAAATGATCAGGTAATCCGCGCCGGTGAAATCCGGACTGAGCAATGGTTGGCGAAGCAGACGCAGGTTGTCAGTTTGATTCACAACGGTTGTGGGGGAGAGCCAATAATTGTGATTTGGACTATTGAAGGATGAAGGGTCTGAAATTGTTATTGTTCCAGAAGGGATTCCAGTCAAAATTTCCGGTTGATCTGGGTTGGTGACATCGTAGGCTGAATAATTAGTTGCCGAAGGGACGCTGAAAGTGTATTCTTTGCGCGAGGTTTCCCCGGAAAAGAATAGAGATTCATCTGCGGCAATGCTGGTTGCACGCGCATGGCGGATCGAGAATGCATCCAACCAGATGCCATCGATTGGGATGCCAGATACCTCGGGGATTGTGATGGTGAGGGTATTATCCCCTTCATTCAACAAATTTCCAGAGAAGGAAAAATCCACCTGGTAAGTATTTTTTCCATCCCACTGTCTTGATCCAAGATCAATCCCATTGACCATGATATTCACATGGTGGTCGGGATTAGCAACGAGACTGGTGAAACCGATTAACCATACAGACAGCTCAGCTGTTTGGGATTTATCAACACCCTTAAGATAGAAGTCATACATACCAGTATATGGAGAGGGTCGCTGCAGACGATCCCAAACCCAGCGGTCCCCGTCTCTGCCTGGTGGGATGGGTGCGCAGTAGCATTCGGGGGTATAGATGAGGTTTTCTTCAAAGATCGGCTCAACCCAGGCAATACCAGTGGTAATTCCCGCGTTAGCAGCACGTGATCCCATCCGCAGACCATCGGTGCCCTCTACTGATAGAAGATAAGTGTCTGAAGATGTCCAGCGACTGAACCGGGGATCGGCGTAAAAAAGGATTTTTTCACCAGGATCGAAAACACCATCACTATTGCCCTGCCATTCATAGGCGATATCTGTTCCCCCGCGGGTGAGATGGATAAGTTGAGGGTTGGATGAATTGACCGGAAAACCAGTTCCTGCCAGGTTTGCATAAGAGATTTCAGTCAGGCCAGTTTCTGAGACCTCGATGGCAACCGTCGGTGTGTTGGCGAGCTGAAGACCAGAGCCTGGTGAGTACGCAGACAATTCAAGGGATGCGACCTGCAGGTGCTCTGGATTGATCACCGCAGATGCCAGCATAGCTAACAACGGATCTGCAGATTTGGCAGCTGGAGAGGTTAACAGGAGAGGCGCATTGAAACTAACTTGCGCTTTGAGATAAGAGGTCAGGCGCAGGGTGTCCCCTTCAGGGAGGGCGGGGTAGAAAGACAACCGGGCAAGATGGACGCCACGCATGATTCCCAATCTTTCCAGTACCACTGGTTTGGGAGTCCAATCTTCTTCTTGTAGGGTGGGAGTGAATGCGCCACCCAGGACCTGTTCCTGCGAGTTGAGATGGACACCTCCCGGTTGTTCACCCAAAACCAAGGGCGCATTGAGAGACTGTGTGGTCTCGGAAGAGGTCATGATCTCAACGGTTGGGTGAGCTCCTGAGGGTAATGCAACCAGGACAGAGGCGTAAGGCATTTGTGGCTCACCCGGTTGGTTCAAGTTAGAAAAGCCAGGTATGTCTACCACAGATCGCCCGTCAGGTCCCTCGCTGACCTTTGGTGGCGGTACGGACCATTCCACGATCAACCCACCGGGTGCAGACGTGACACGCGGATTGGAATCGGGCAGTTCCCTTGGAGAAGCGAGGGAGGCTTGCGGGCCGATCATCGAACCCATGAATATAAGCAGGAGTGGTAGACGGCGGACCAATTTGATTATTTGCCGACTAAGAGGGGCAAGTACGTTGTGTGGCTGAACATGGCTCTCTGCAGAGATGGCAGATGGAATGTTTCAACACCATGGGTGTCGATATCAGAAAGCCAGTAAAACCAAGATCCCTCTCCAGGTGAGTCGGTGAAGCTATAGGCATGGCCTGCTGAGCCGCCGCCAGCCGGTTCGAAGTGAATCCGTTCTGCATCGCCAAGATTCAGCGATGAAGCACGATAAATGTAGAAACCAAGGTTGTCTATCTCGGCTGCAGTTGCCCAGCTCAGATTTACATCACCTCCAGCAGGTCTATTGACACGGAAGTAGAGCAGTTCCACCGCGGTGGGTTGAGTGACAAAGCGGATATTATTGATGGTGCCAGAGCCAGCCAGGTCAACTTCCATCGCGTCTACATTAGCCATATTCACTGGCACGAGTGCTGTATTGCCATTCCCTGTATTGGGGATATCGACCGTACCGACTGGTGTGCCTCCAAGACCACCCTCGAAAAATGTGATCTTTGCATCTTCCAGCTCACCCTGCTCCTCTTCAATATCCTGAACTTCGAGGCTTTCAATGTAAGCGCCGCTGCCATCACCGAGATTTGAATACTCAAAACTGATTTTAGATCCAAGAACATCGCCGTCATCAGGATCAGTCGTGTCAAGGTCTTCGCTGATGATGAGAGTATTGCCGAATGTAGGATTGAAAAGATCCGCGTCATTTCCTGAACAGGCGCTTGCAACGCCAGGTGGGCATCTGGCATCGAAAATCATAGCTGCATTTACATTGCCTAAATCCGGATTGTAGGCGTTAACGTAGACGAAGCCGGCTATAGGATCGCCACTAATCCCATAGCCCGAGTAAAGGCTATCGACGATCGTGCCGGGTTCGATGCCTTCGAAGTCAATCACCGCGAATACAGGTTGGGCTTTCGTGCTCACACTTGTCGATAAGATGAACACAAACACGAATATCAGAGCGAAAGCGATAACGATGGATTTATACGGTCGCATGGTTCCCTTCCTTTTTAGTTAAATTACTTCTGGTTATAAGTAGGTTTGATAGATTTTGGATTTTTGCCTTTAAGAGTAGGCTGTTCGTGTGGAGTGGGTTCAATTTTGCTAAATCAGTGCTTATCGTAGAGGGAATTCGGTCACCCCCGCAAGAATTAGCGGAAAATTAAAAGAACCTTACATTTTTGTTATTTTACCAAACTATTACTAAAGAATCAACTGAGAATTTAACCCCAAATTGTCTCATTTTATATTTTTGTGGGTTCTTGTGGACAGGGATAGTTTATGTAGGAAAAGAAAGAGAGAATTTAGGTAATTAATGCGCGCCCAAGTACAATGGCTTCTTGAGACAATCAGTTGCTGGATATTATCCCTTGCGCAAACAGATATTCGCTCGGTTTATCCAACAGAGATTATGATTCGCGAATCTAAAATTTGATTATTTTCTAGAAAATATTTCCAACCAGAGAGATCACCATGGAGAGGATGAGAATAATTCCGATTCCGATAAAGATAATCTGCCGGGTGCGCAGTCGTCTTCTTTCATAAGTGGATAGTTCTTTCTTCTTTTTCTTCTTTTTAGCCATAATTTTGTCCTTATAAATTATTCAAGTTGGGTTTTGATCGAGTGAGCAAGGCTCTCTGAAATCCCGGGGATCGAAGAGAGATCATCAATACTGGCATTGAGGATGTTTTGGATCGAACCGAATTTTCCCAGCAGCGCTTTTCGTTTAGCAGGTCCGACACCGGCGATTGAATCCAGCCGAGAGGCAATACCCGTCTTTGTGCGCTGTTTGCGGTGTGCAGTGATTGCGAAGCGGTGCGCTTCGTCTCGTACGCGCTGAAGGAGGAAAAGCCCTTGAGAACCTTTTGGAAGTACGATCGGGTTTGATTGCCCGGGCATAAAGAGCTCTTCATTCTGTTTGGCAAGACCAACTACGGGGATTTGATCTAGCAAATTAAACTTCTCCAATACAGCGACTGCCCGGCTGAGCTGCCCTTTTCCCCCATCGACAATGAGTATATCTGGGAGCAGTGCGAAGGATTGGTCAACTTTTTCTCCTGGTTTGTCAATGAGTTCTTGAGCCGCTTGCCAGCGATTGAAGCGCCGTAAGAGCACTTCTTCCATGCTGGCGAAGTCATCTGGACCCGTTACGCTGCGGATATTGAAACGCCGGTAAAACTTCTTGCTGGGCACTCCCTGTTCGAAAACCACCATACTGCCAACCGCGAAAGTACCCTGAGTGTTGGAAATATCATAACACTCGATCCTGTTTGGCGGG
>Ga0114921_10000913_pt1 | contig 12871 bp, 9 predicted proteins | sample BentaG_FD_87016 | JGI IMG/M metagenome (GOLD analysis project Ga0114921, IMG submission 87016) | Deep subsurface microbial communities from South Atlantic Ocean to uncover new lineages of life (NeLLi) - Benguela_00093 metaG | ecosystem: Environmental > Aquatic > Marine > Oceanic > Sediment ...
CGCAAAAACTCAAGTGAGATAATTAACCCTATTACACGCAAAAAAATTAACATTAATATTCCAAATAACACAATTACGTGCATATCCATCTCCTATTTTTTTCCTATATAATAAATTCTTTCTTTTTAAATTTAATTCTTATTATGATAAAAAACAACTACTCAATTTTAGATAAAGATCCATAACATCTTTTAAGAAATCTTCTCAATTAAGGTGAAAAAAGAAAAAAAAAAACCTCATATTTCAAGCGTAATTATACTGAATTAATTGATTTTAGGTAAAAAAAATTCTTAGAATTGAGAAAAGATTTGACTGAAAGCTGCGAAAAAGAACCGAACAAGGATCATTTTCTGCACCAATTTCTTAATCCAAAAAGTATTGCTATTTTTGGAGCAAATAATAATTTGCTCACAACAATGGGTTCAATGCAGCTACGAAACATAATAGCTGGTGGTGGACTTAATAGTAATATTTATCCAATACATCCTCGGTTAGATCTTGTTCAAGGATTGAAGGTATATAAATCGGTAAGCGATTTACCTATTATTCCTGATCTAGCTTTCCTTATACTACCTACCAGAGCGGTCCCTCAAGTTATGGAAGAATGTGGTGAAAAGGGAATTAAAAATCTTCTGATAACTTCAGGTGGGTTTAGAGAGATTGGTGAAGAGGGGGTGAAATTCTCGAATATGATTGATAATATCGCTAAAAAGTACAATATGCGATTTATAGGTCCGAACTGTTTAGGAATTTATAATGCCTGGTATGGATTTCCTGAAAGAGAGGATGCCTATCTAAATACATTCTGGCCCTACGCAATACCAAAAAGAGGAAATATTTCAATAATAAGCCAATCAGGCACAGTTGCGGCTCAAACTTTCTGGCATGCGAAAGAAATGGGTGTAAATATTAGTACGTCAATTTCAATAGGTAATGAAAGAAACATTGACATGGTGGATTTTCTGCAATTCTTTAAGGATGATCCCCACACTGAGGTAATTGGGCTCTATATCGAAGAAATAAAACGGGGAAAAGAATTTATTAAAATTGCAAAAGAAATCACTCCTTTTAAACCAATCGTGGCAATTTATACCGGAGGAACTATTGCAGCAAATAGGTCGATTAAAAGTCACACAGGTTCTCTCAGTGGTAATCAAAAAATTTTTGATGCCGTTTTCAAAGATTCAGGGATAATTCCAACAAATTCCGTTAAGGATTTCCTATATTATTTGAGAACATTATCGTTCGCTCAAAAGTACAACATATTTATGAAAGGCAAACGGGTTGGAATTATTACCGATTCGGGAGGTAGCGGTTCAATGATGGCAAAATCTTTAGAACTCTATGGATTAGAGGTTCCAGAATTTTCTACGCAGCTAAAGGATGATTTTTCTGAATTGATCCCATTTACTGCAAGCGCGAACAATCCTATAGATGTTACTTTCGATGCAAACTTTTTAAACCTATTCTACAAATTTCCTAAAATGTTGATGAAATCAGGAGAAATTGATGGCATTATTATATGGGGTCTCTTTGATTTTGATGATGTGATGGACACTATTGAAAACTCTGGTGCGGTGATCGATGAAAGTTTAAAAAAAATGGGGCCTATACTAGAATCATCCGTTTTAAAACCTATTAAGAAACTTATGCAGAAATACTCTATCCCTGTTTATTTTAGTGGACCTTTTCCATACAGATTTTCTTGGTTACAAAAATTCATATCATCAGACTTACCTACTTTTGATTTTTGGGATGCTCCACCAAAATGTTTAAAAGTACTTTATCAGTATTCAGAATATCGCAAGAAGCATCAAGATTTAAATTTTGATCATTTATAATCGAACGCACATTGAGAATAAAGAGAATATTAAAAATACTGAATTTATTACTTTACTAATTTAATAAATTGAAAATAGTTTAAACTAGAGTTTTATTAATTAAGAATTTTGACAAGTCCTAATAATGAAACAGAGGATTTTTTCCTCCCTCAAGATAATTATAAACTACTTTTTGACAAAACTCCAATTTCTATCGTATTAATAGATAATAGCGGTCAAGTTGTGCAAGTAAATTCTGCCACTTTAAGTCTTTTTGGATTTAAAAGAGAAAACTTAATTGGTTGCAAATTTACCGAACTCTACGGAGTTCCCGAAGAGGAAATGATCCGTATGAAAAAAATTTTTACACATTTATTCAAGGGAGGTATATTTGGACCTGAGGATATTCAAATCTATAACCAAGAAAAACAACTTATTTGGGTTAATGTTATTGCTTCGAAAATTGAGTTAGAAAAGAAAAGTTATATTCAAGTCTTAACACAAGACATAAGCCTACGTAAGAGTTTAGAACAAGAAATAAAAGAATCTGAGGAGAGGTATCGAGTTTTAGCGGATTCCCTTCCAGAAGTTATTTTTGAAATTGACTTAGCTTTTAATTTAACATATACAAATTCAATCGCTTCTAAAATATTTGGCTATACTAGTGAAGAATTTAAGAAGGATATGAATATTTTTCAATTTGTTTCATTGGAAGACAAAGAATTGGTTCTAAAACAAACCAAGCAAATTTTTAGAGGAGAATATGTAAAACCAATAGAATTAAAATTAAAGAAAAAAAATGGGACCTACTTTTATGCCAATATTCACGCAAGCCGATTATTTAAGGATGATAAAGTCATCGGAGTAAACTGCATAATACATGACATTACAGAGATGAAAAATACTCAAGAAAAGATAGAGGAATCGGAAGAGAAATATAGATTATTATCAGAAAATGCACAAGATTTAATAACGGTGGTTGACAATCATTTAAAAATTGATTATATCAATGAAAAAGCTCATAAAAGGTTAATGGGATACTCTTCAGAGGATCTTATAGGTAAAAGTGCTTTAGATCTTGTCCATCCAGAAGATCGAGAAGTAGTCATTAAAGCAATAAATGAGAAATACAAGTCAATTGAAGTAAGGATTAGAAACAATAATGGTAAATATGTCTGGCTGGATACTACTGCTGAGTCATATAAAAATCCGGATGGTAAAAATTTTATTCTCACAATCTCAAGAGATATAAGCGAAAGAAGGGAAGTTGCTCAAAAATTAATTGAATCTGAAAAGAAATATAAAGAATTAGCAAATTCGTTGCCAGAAGTAATCTTTGAAATTGATTTAGATTTTAAATTAGTCTATACCAATGCAATCGCTTCAGATATATTCGGATATTCTCATGAAGACTTCAAAAAAGGATTAAATGCGAATGATTTCATTCGCGAAGAAGATAGAGATGACGTTATAAGAAATCTTAACCTGATATTTAGGGGCAAAACTGTCGATCCTGGTATTATGCAATTTAGAAAAAAGGATGGGTCTTTTTTTTACGGGACTATTAATGCAACACCAATTTATAAGGATTCAAAAATAGTGGGTATGAGAAGCGTAATCCACGATGTTACTGAGATGGTAAAAGTTGAAGAAAGAATAAAAGAATCTGAAGAACAATTCCGTACAATTACTGAACAATCTTTAATGGGAATATCCATTATTCAAGATGAAAAGATAAAATATGTCAATAAAACGCTTGCGGACATCTTAGGATATTCAATAAAAGAATTGTTGAGTTGGGAACCAGGAGTATTCTTCAAAACTATATACCCCGATGATAAGCAAAAAATCATTGAATACGCAACTAAAATGAGTACTCAAAATGAAAAGAAATTTCAATATTATGAAGCTCGAGGAATCCACAAAAATGGGAGTATAATTTGGTTAGAAGTATATAATAAAGGTATTACGTTTCAGGATAAACCAGCATTCTTAACATCCTATATAGACATAACTGAAAGAAAAAAAACGAAAGAAGAATTAAAAGAATCTGAGGAAAAATATAGGTTCCTTTTTGAGAAATCTCCCGTTTCAATCTTATTAATTGATACTACTGGTATAATTGAAGATTGTAATCCTTCTATGGAGAAACTAATAAATTATGATAGAAGTGAAGTTATTGATAAGCATTTTGCTGATCTCAACATAGCTCTTCCTGAATATTTACCAATTTTATATAAAAGACTAAAAATTATTGCGCAAGGAAAGACGATCGATCCAATCGATATCCAATTGAAGAAAAAAGATGGAAGTGTTATTTGGGTAACCATAGAATCAACGTTGGTGAAATTGGGAGAAAAACCAATTCTAATGGTGATGGTTCATGATATATCTGCTACAAAGCAACTAGAGATAAAACTGAAGGATTTAGATGAAATGAGAAAAGAATTTATAGATAGAGCCTCTCACGAGCTAAAAACTCCAATCACAACTGTTTATGGTGCATACCAACTTTTAGATCTTCTTCATAAAGATAGCTTCAATCCAGAACAATTAGAACTATTGGAAATGGCCTCCATAGGAACCAAAAGAATTAAAAAACTTGTGGACGATCTACTTGATGTTTCTTTAATGGAATCTAAAACATTTAAGCTCCATAAAAGTAAAACCAACATTAGTGACATAATAATGAATTGCATCAAAGAGATGAAGTACTTTTGCAACAAGCGCAACCACCAAATAGATATTGATATTATTCCTGATCTTTACATGAATATAGACGAGTCTCGAATAGAACTTGTTTTAACAAATATTATATCAAATGCTATAAAGTATACACCCCCTAATGGGAAAATAAGAGTTAAATTGAAGTTTGACGCTCATTTTGCCCATATAGAAATAAAGGATTCAGGAGTGGGATTAACTAAAGAGGAAATTAGCAATCTTTTCAAAAAATTCAGTACTATAGAGTCTCCACTTAAAAAAGATCTTGACATGGATTTAGGAAGTACGGGATTAGGATTGTTTTTATCTAAAGAGATTATTAAACTCCACCGAGGAGATATTTGGGCTGAATCTGAAGGAAAAGGCCAAGGTTCTACGTTTATAGTTAAAATTCCCGTTAACTAGAACTTAAAAAATTCGGTTTAATTTTCGATTAACTTTTTTTCTATTATATTCCGATGCTTGAAAAAACCATATTTAATAATATGAACTCTATTAATATTTTAAAGCATAATTTATAAAACGGTTAATTAATTGTCGCTTGAATTTTATAATCCACCTCTGAAAATATTTAGTTCTTCAAGCACCAAAAAAGGGGTGGAGATTGGTGGAGCTAAATCGATTATTAGTATAGATAGTGAGCATAATTTCTACAATGAAGGTAATATTTATACTGAAATGTCGTGGGCTGCTTTTTACGAAGAGGAGGGATTAGAAGATAGTATTGATACTTTTACTACCACTGAATTTGACTCGATTCGAGAAGACCCAGAAGCTTTAGTAGATACAATTATAAAGACAATCTATCAGATTATCAATAATCGAAAAATTTTTTATGGAATCGCTGATTTTGAAGTAGATGCATTTTTAGATGCAAATACAACTGTTATTCAAGGACTTAAATTAGATTACGAGATTATTAATAAATTATTGGAAGCTCATAAGAGATCTCGTGAAAAAGATTTGTTTCCTAAAATAATTAGTAATGAACAAGACATAAAAAAAATAAAAATTGAATTTCAGGGGAATAAAAAAGCGAATGTGCACATTAAAGGCTCAAAATTAGAAGATCTTATTAATAAGTTGCGATTAGCTAAAGGTTTTGCTGTAGGAATTGTGTGTACGTCAAAAAACGCAGCTAACATGTACATTATGAGCGATAACATTGTTTTCAGTAAGGATGAAATAGCTGAAATGTATACCGATGAAGAAAATATCAAAGTAATCGAATATGGAATCAAAAAAAAATTATTATTTCCGATTAGTTGGTTTAGAATTGACATCGGAGTTCGAAGCTTAGAAACCCTTGAATTATGGGATCAGATCAAAGATAATCCTGATCTTAATAAAGCATTAGGTCACTACGAACGCTATATAAACGCCTTAGTCTATAAAAAATTTAAATCGCAAGCAGAGTCGCAAAAAATTGGAACAAACTCCGAGGAAGATTTCTATAACATGAGTCCTAAAGAGAGAAAAAAGGCGTTAAGAGACATGGAAAAAGCCATTGAGTTCTTAGATAAAGAATATAAAGAGTAATTCGTTACTTTTTTACTACTTTTGAAGTTTTGAAATACCCCTCCTTAGTATGTGTAGCATTCTTCAGTGCTTCTTCATTAGAAAGCGATTTCCAAGGAATATCTTCTCTGAATACATTTTTTAGTCCTTCGATAGGGTGTGTCATTGGTTTTACATCTGAAGTGTCTATATCGTTTAACTTACTGAAGTAGTCAAGGATATCTCCTAACTGTTTAGCTAATTTGTTTTTTTCTTCATCGGAAATATCTAACAATGCTAATTTAGAAATATGTTCCAAAGTTTCCTCTGAAAAATCTTCCTTATCCGACATAATATTATAAACCCTTGGCTACAATTAAGCTTGATCATCTCGTACTCCGAAGATAATTAACTGAGAGATCAATAATTAATAATAAGAAGAGTTAATTATAATACTCTTTTTTATCAATTATGACTGACGAAGAAGATCTAAGAGATCAAATTCCAACTCACGCATACATATCACTTGCTCGAAGAGGAATGGAAAAGATTTCCTTAGATCAATGCTTTTTAAAAAATTGCGATAATGACGATCCAAAATTACTAGAACCTTTTAAGAAAGAAGAATCCGAAAATAGCAAGGAAAAAATTCAGAAAATCTACATTAAATGTAAAAAGTGTGGTGGAACGTTTATATTAAAGTTGAAAACGTTAAAACAAATTGGCAAATCTACAAAAGAAAGTGATGAAGAGCCACTTTCAATGGGGCTAGTTTACGCCCTTGATGAAGATGAAAAAAATTTGGGGCACATTGGTTATTTTTAAGATTGAAAGAGTTTAAGTATATTATAAACTTAAAAACCAGAGGAATTCGTCTTTAAAAGCATCGTTTCACTTTGAAACTAATATACACAGTTTTTCTCCTCCAAGTTAAGAAAATAATACTAATTTTTATATAAGTGAACTGATTTTTATTTAATATTAAAAATCTTACGAGAATTCCTCAAATGTCGACAAAAATAGCAGAAGAAGAGTTATTAAGGAAGAAAGTGTGGAAGATAATCAATTTAACTCAAGCGAATCAATTATTTGTTCATTCTAAGAACCTAGAAATAAAATACCTAAATAGAGAAACTCAAAAAGTTAGTATAAAAGTTTTACCCGAAATCCTATCAATATGCGTTTTAAATGCCCTAGTGCCAAATTCAGCGATGTTATTAGTCGGTGGACACGGGGGAGGGAAAACTAGCCTCACGAAGCTTTTAGGACGCATGTTTACAGGATTTTCCTTAAATGAGATTGAAAATTCAATTATTAGAGGTCATCCCCAACTAACGGAAGAAAAATTGGTTGGAACTCTTAAACTAGGAAAATTAATGCATGATGGAGAAGAAGAAGTTTTATGGAGACAATTTGTTACAAACTTTTGGAAAATTATTGATGAAGTTAACCGTCTGACTCCATATGCCCAAGATATTCTAATGTCTCTTTTAGCTGAAGGTTCTATCAAATATTACGACGAAATCAAGACCGTTGACAAGTATTGCTTGTTTGCAACAATTAATCCCCAAGATGTTGGAACATTTGAACTATCAAAGCCCTTTTTAGATAGGTTTGGAATATCAATTCCAATCGTAATGCCTTCGAGTCACGATTTAGAATTGATTTTAACCGGTAAAGATGAAAAGTACAGTGGTTTTGATGAGCTGATTCAAGTGCCAAAAATATTAACAATTGACGCGTTAATGGAAATATGGTATTATGTTAACAAAATTCCCTTCGATGCAGAAGTAAATAATTATATCCAAGCTATCATCCGAGATTTTACATTATGTATAAGGGTAGATAAAGGGAGTTCTGAGAATTTAAAACCAAGTACCGGATTATGCTCGGGATGTCATTTCAATACAAACCAGAATGTATGTAATAAAATCGACTCTATATTAAGCGTAAGGGTAGCTAAGGATCTTTTAAGATATTCGAAAGCTTTAACTTGGTTATTAAATCTCAATCAAATTGACATCAATCTGGTAAATACAATTGCTCCTTATGTAATTTCACACAGAGTTATGTATTCAAGAAGAGAGTTAGAAAAATCGCCTTATTGGGGAAATCCATATAAATTTTCAAAGAATATATTAAATGTAATTCAAAAACGGTACATTAATCGTGAAGTTTGTTATAAAATAGCTGAGAGATTTAGAGATGGTGAATCTAAAGATGATGATTTAGCTACCCTAAAGAATTACCAGAAAAATGATTTAATTGTCAAAAACGATTTACTCCCTTTTGTCAATTCTATTAAAGATAAGAAATATTCAAAACTTGCTCAAAAGATAAAGATTGCTTCAAAAAAGGGAGATATCAATGTGCTTGCAAGCATTCGAAATAATCTGATTGAGGATATAGATTTCCCAAATAGAGCTTATTTAATCAATTTCTGTAATCAAGAATTATATAAACAAACGGTTACCGATTATCTTTTTAAATATATAAACCATAAAGAAATTTGGGCTGACATTGCCAGTGAGTTTCCCAATTTAGATAAATCTTTGCAAGAGGCTTTTAGTAGAAGACAAACCAGACAAATTAGAACCGAAGATCTAGTCATTGAAATAAATGTCACTGGTACAAATGATGATTCTTTAGTGAATATTCAAATTTCGGGGGGTTCTGAAGCATTAAAATTGAGAGCCATTTTAGACAAAATAGACTATATTCAAAAGGAGGAGTAGTAAAGAGAAAATTCTAGATGGCAATGACGAAAAAAAAGAAGATCAGAAGTGCACCTAAGAAGGATTTAACTCCAAAGGAACAACACATTGTTGAATTAGCAAACACTGCTTGGTCTAGAACACTAAAAGATTTTTATTTCCCTCCGTTAGATATACCTAATTTCATTTTTGATTACTCAAATTTAGAAGGATTTTATATTGACCCTCAAGATAAGTGGAAAATTACTATGAATCTAGCAAATACGCCTATTTTCATAGAAGATCAAGATTTTATAAAATATTTTTACGCAATATCTCTTCATGAAGTTTCTCATTATCAGATTATTCCATATGACGGTTTGATTAATGCGAAACTATTAAAAGCTGCAATGATCTATGTAAACGAGCATTTTGCTCCAATTGTGGTTAATATTTTTGCCGATTTTGTAATTGATGCTAAACTCCATAAAAAAAACCCAGATCTAATCTCTTGGGAACTTACTAAAACTTATGCTAATTTATTAGACAAAAGTAAAAATAAACTAAGTGAGTTCTCAAAATTCTTATTTCGATGTTACGAAAAACTGTTGAGCATCAATATAGCCGAAGATGATTTACTCTCTAGCGTAGAAGGTGTCGCGAGCAGGGTTGTGAATGTTGTAAAAAAGAACTTTGAAGATGAAACTCTTTGGGAAGATAAAGTGTCTAGGATAGCTTATCATTTGAAATCGCTTGTGAACAATACATTTACTTTAATTGGTACTAGTACATCACACGGTGATGGTAAAGCAAACCGAAAATCTCAAGGAAGGAATGGCTCTAATGTAGAATTCCCAGAGGACATTTTAGAGATCATGGATAATCCGTTAGAAAATAAAAATCGAGATAAGTTGAAGGAGGGTAAAGATGACGAATTAAGACAAAAAGCTGAAGAATTCGCGAGAAAAACACCATATTCCGAATATGGGGCTCCAGCAGGTCAAGCAGGATTATTAATTGATGGAAATCCTTTAGCTACATGGTATAGAGGTTTAGCTAAAGATTTAATTCAAATAAAAATCTACGAAGAAAAACCGGGAGGGCAATTACCCATTTACCCTGAAGTCTGGCGTCTTGGAGATCCTTTAGAAGAGTTGGATATTGTTCAAACCATATTAAATAGCCCTATAATAATTCCAAATATAACTACACGAAAATGGGCAAAGAAAATTGGTGAAGGGCATTTAATAGAAAAACAAATACCTGATTTACTTCTAGTTCTTGATTCTTCTGGTTCTATGAAATGGAATTATTTAGCAAAGAAAGCTAGTGGCGTTTATCATACCGCTTTGTTAGCATCTTTTGCTGCACTCCATTTTGCTGCCAATAAAGGTGTTGAATTTAGCATTATAAATTTTTCTAATCGAGCAGATATATGTGATTGGACAAATAATTACCAAAAGGCAGAACGAATCTTATTACGATATCAAGGTGGAGGGACACAATTACCAATAAAAGCGATTGTAAGGCAATGCGAGAAATCGGAAAGAGAAGTATTAATCTTTATTATAACTGATTTCGGAATCTACAATTGGAATAATGCAAAAAAGCTACTTCTAGGTTTATCTAACAAAGGTCACAAAATTGTGGGATTCTTCATTGGAGCTTCTAAAATCCCAGTAGATAAATTCAAAGGATTATTGGAAAAGGTTACATTCTACGCAATTAAGAATAGTAAAGATTTAATTAATTTAGTAATAGAAGAAGTAAGAAAATATTATGTGGAGTGAATTTCAAGGTTGTCTATTCATTTCCCGTAGATATTGCTTCATGAAATACCTCTGACTCTCACAATACATTAATCTTTGATTTTCCGTTAAGTGCGTACATCTCTGTAAAACCGTTTGGATTTCCTGAAGCAGTTTCAAATTTGATCTCTTGCTTTTTTCCGGTAGCTGCTGAAGTTTTACTTCAATTTTCTCTCTTATTTCTTCGCTATAAAACAAATCTTTAAGGTTGAGAATAGGTTCCGAATCATTTAATCTTGAGCTTATCATATTCTTCGTCCCTGAGCAATATTAAGTATAACATATTTTCGATGCAGAGATATTCAGATATTAGCCATGAAATATCTACATATATAGAAGTCAGAATTCTTGTTCTTTTGAAACTGTGTGATATGCAGGTAATATCTTTATATGCTTTATAAGCCGACTAAATTGATTTTACTAATTTCGTAGAAAATAAAAAAAGAAATTGTTAACTAATAATAAAGATAAATTTTTGTTTAACGCGATATCCTAACTAAAGGACTGCAAAAATTTTAGGAAGTAATAACCAACCCTTTCTTTGATGAAGAATGTTTCCATCTTCGCCAATAACAAATTGACCTGCACTCTGTTTTTCCCAACCTTCATAAGGTCCATGAGTTATACCTAGTTTATTAGCTTCCTTTATTTTTTTTGGCAGTTGCATAACGGCACCACTGGTCATCAATCCTAGTCCATAATCGGCATATAATTCATCCTTCGATGAGGGAATAATCGGGAAGTCTACATTGTACTTTTTAATAAATTCCTGAGCAGCTTCTTCACCAGATTGGGTTACATAAAGTAGTTTAGCGCCTTTCTCTTTAATCTCTTGAACCGCTTCTAACAGTATAGAGAAGTCAAGTTGGCAAATCGGGCAGCCAAAATACCTTGAAAAAATTAAGACGATTTTTTGCCCCCCACTTATTACTTCACCTAAATCAATCCTTCCCGCGTTATAGGAATCTAATTTGAAAAGGGGCGCTTTATCTCCTACTTTTATTTTGATTTTAACCATCCTTTACTCACAACTTTCAATTTTATACTTTATAATACACTTGTAATAAATAATTTAAGATCATCTAAATAGATTACCTCTAATCGAAACTATGAGGGTTACCTATAATGAACTCCTATAAGGTGCAAGAAAATATAAAATTGGCAGAAATTACTGCTCTCTAAGTCACTAATGTTACTTACCAGTAAAAACCAAGACTTCCTATCCAGACTATAAAAACTAGAACTCCGAAAAAAGCTGTAATTCCTAAAATATCTGATCTATATTTCCTTAGTAGATCCCTTTTTTTCTTATTTTCAGTTTTATTCATGATCAATTATGATAAAAGAAGATATTTATCTCTCCCGATGATAAAAAATAAAATTAAGGTGAATTCGTCTTATGTTTTGAATCAAGAATGCTTTTATATATAATAAAAAATACATAAGAGGAATTTTAATATTGATATGTTTCCTAAATATAATATTAGAAGTACTTATATTGAAATTTAAAAAATTAAATAATTCATCAAATTTGAGAAGAAATGAATATGGTTAAAAAAGAATACATTTGTGAAAAGGGTAAAAAAAGTTCAATAATCATTGAGGACTTAAAAACAGAGATAAAAGAAGGAGCAACAATGATTTTAGGGTTTGCTGGAGTTGGTTTAATCGGTCCAATCGTGTCAAATACTTTAATCGAGCAAATACCTGACATTATCGAGATAGGATTCGTTACCAGCGAGTATTTACCCCCAATTTCTGTCTTTTACGAGGGAGTTCTAAAACATCCATTTAGAATATATTATTCTCCTCAGCATAACCTCATTGTTGGTATTTCAGAAGTACCATTTCAAGTAGCAACTGCTTATAATGACTTGTCCAAGACTATCAATAACTGGCTATTATCTGAAGATGTAAAGGCAAAGGAAGTTGTGATTTTCCAAGGAATACCTCAACATGGAATTATTGACGATTATCCTGTTTACTATGCTGCCGAAGCTGATATGATTGAGAATTTGGAAACTTTCGATATTAAGAAAGTCGAAAAAGGAATTATCGTAGGCGCTGAAGCGACAGTATTAAACGAGGCATTATCAAATAAATTAAAAGCGTATGCTCTATTCACTCCTGTGTTAGAAATCCCAACACCCGAAGGCGCCGCAGCAATCATCGAAGTATTAAATAAAATATATAAATTAAGCATCGAAACTTCTAAATTAATAGAGGAAGGAAAAGAGATTAAAGCAAAAATGCTTGAACTAGCTGAAAAAGCGCAACAATATCAAAATCAACAACAGCTACCAGAGCACCCTAAAGAAGGATATACGCG
>Ga0114921_10000914_pt1 | contig 12871 bp, 7 predicted proteins | sample BentaG_FD_87016 | JGI IMG/M metagenome (GOLD analysis project Ga0114921, IMG submission 87016) | Deep subsurface microbial communities from South Atlantic Ocean to uncover new lineages of life (NeLLi) - Benguela_00093 metaG | ecosystem: Environmental > Aquatic > Marine > Oceanic > Sediment ...
ATATCATCTCATGCAGTGTTATGAAAATGATGTAGATAATCAAGAACTCGAGGAAGCACTTGCCATAGGTCTTGTGATAGGTGGTTCTATTACCATTTCGCATATCAGGAGAATCTTTGCTGCATGGGACGAGTTAAAAAAGGAAGAGAAATAAATAAAGGAAAGGATTAATGAAAATTTCACGAGCTAAGGGTTTTGATACTATTCGCGACTGGTGTAATAAGAGTATGTTATTACATGTCGTTAAATCCTTGCAGAAGAGGGACTTTGATGCCTCATACTTTCCCAATATAAGCACTGTGAATAGAAATCTTTTAAAAAAAATACCCGAATCAGCTACTATCGGAATAGGTGGTTCTGTGACAATCCGTGAGTTGGGGATAATTACAGAATTAGAGAAAAGGGGTAACAAAGTATTTCATCACTGGAAAAAGGGATTGACTGAAAAAACCGACAGGGAAACGAGAAAACAAGAAAATCTTGCTGATTACTATCTGACCAGTGCAAATGCCATAACACGTGATGGGGACATAATTAATATTGATGGTATCGGCAATCGAGTAGCCGCAATGATTTACGGTCCTAAAAACGTAATTATCATTGCAGGGTGTAATAAGATTGTCCACACAATAGAGGAAGGTATCAGGCGTAGTAAAGATATCGCGGCGGTAATGAATGCAAAGAGAGTTGGAGCCAAAACCCCTTGTGTCTCAACCGGCATCTGCGTGGATTGCAATGCACCACATAGGATATGTCGGGTAACCTCAATTATTCAGTATTGGCCCTTACAGACCAATATTTCTGTGATGCTGGTAAACCAACAATTGGGATTTTAATGCTTTTCTTGTCATTGCAAGAACGCCACTCTTTCTTCCTCTGTCATTACGAGGGTTCGGCTGTTTATTTCCCTGTCATTGCGAGTCTGAACGCAGTGAAGGCGTGGCAATCTCAATGGAGGCGATATGAGAATTGGTTTTTTACAATTTAATCCATTATTTGGAGAGAAACAAAGAAATTTCAACAGGGTTAGGGAGTTGCTTACAGGGATCAAGGCTGATATAATTGTCCTGCCTGAATTATTCAACACTGGATACACATTTTTGAATAAAGAAGAATTAGCCGCACTTGCCGAAACAATAGAAGGTGAAACTGGAGATTTTATGTTATCATTGGCCAAGGAGAAAAAATGTTCTCTCGCATATGGTTTTGCTGAAGAGGATAACAATCTTTTATACGATTCCATGGCTTTAGTGTCACCTGATGGATTAATTGGAGTATATCGTAAATCCCATCTCTTTTTCGAAGAAAAAAAATTTTTTCAACCAGGGAATACAGGTTTTCAAGTTTTTGAATACAAAAATGTCAAACTCGGAATGCTCATATGTTTTGATTGGATCTATCCTGAGGCAATTAGAACACTTGCCTTAAAAGGAGCGCACATTATTCTCCATCCGGCAAATCTGGTTACGCCTTATTGCCCTGATGCAATGATTACGCGAGCACTTGAGAACCGTCTCTTCATAATAACAGCCGATCGTTGTGGTGAAGAGAAAAGGGATGGAAAAAATAATAGATTTATTGGTCAAAGTGAAGTGATTTCTCCAAAAGGGGAAATCTTGATAAGGGTCGAGCAAGAAGAATGCGTAGAGATTGTAGACATTGACCCTAGTTTAGCATTTAACAAGAAATTCAATCAATATAACGATCTCTTCGCTGACCGCAGAGAGGATCTCTATTTCAAATGATATCTACAAGGTTAAGCCTCTTTTTGAGAGGCTTAACCTTTTGTATCAGACCTATCTTGACAATATGTTAAAAATGCCTATACTTGCATAAATATGTTCTTGCTATTGCTACTTTTTTTGGATTACAACCCACAGACACTAGCCGTTCCGCCTTTTAAGCACACGTTCGGATTCTATCGAGCTTCAAAATACTATCTACAATTATTTTTGGGGCCTGGATACGATTATGATGACCCTCAGGGAATCGCTGGGGTGAAATTGAAGGAATTGGATAATCCGAAGACCAAGAAGGATGATGACGAACTCAGCGTCTTTGCGGTGAACTCAGGCTCCGGGCAGATTGTTTATAATATTGGTCTTATGTCTGTAAAAGTATACGGTAGTAATAAACTCTTCGCGAGTCCGAAAGGTATTGCCGTGAATGAAGATGGGCTCATTGCGTTAGCCGACTATGGTAACAAGAGAGTAGTGAAGTTACAATATTCGAAGGGTAGTGTTACCCAGGTGGGGGAGATCCCCATACCGGGTCGGCCCTTTGATGTTTGCTTTGATTCAAAGGGCAATCTTTATGTTACTGATTTTGACAGTTCAAAAGTTTATGTCTATTCCTCAGATGATTCTTTAATTTTGAGGTTCGGAAAAGAAGGTAGGGCTCTCGGTGAAATTTACCATCCTATGGGTATTGAGGTCATTGATGCCAATGCCCACCACAATCACTACAAGGATGATTTTATTGTGATAACTGATAATGATGGTCGCAGAATTTCAAAATTTTCAACCCACGGCAGTTTTCAGGGGTCTGTATATAGTTTTGAATTAGGCCTTGTGGGCGCCGATTTTTCTTATGTAGCGGTTGATTATTTTGGTAGCATTTATGTCACCGATGAGACAAATAATCAGATTCATAAATTCGACCATAATCTATCATATATTATTTCGGTGGGAAGAACAGGGACAGGTCAAGGTGAATTCATCTCGCCGAGGGGCATATCAATATGGCGCAGATATGGTCAGGTTTTTATAGCCGAGAAAGATGGAGGTCAATATCTGTGGATCGCTGCTGATGGTTTTGTAGTAGGATGTTTTCCAGAAAGGTTTTCTCACAGTCGGCCTGGGACAACCCTGGCGATTTATACGACCGAGCAAGCCAAGATTAATATTACTATATATAATCAGTTAGGCGAAAAGGTACGTGATTTAATCGAAGGTGTGAGAAGACCCCCCGGTGAATTTCTTGTAGTATGGGATGGTCTCGATAACTATAATAAATTAGTGCCACCTGGAGACTATGAGTTTCATATTGGATTGAAATCGCTGCATGGTCATTCTAGGAGGCTACGCAGAATAATAAAAGTAGGTGTAAAATGTGTCGTATTATAAAAATATTATTTATTCCTGTGTTACTCATGGGAACAAAATATGCAGGTGAGTTCCAAGAATTAGGCGTGGGTGGTAGGGCTTGTGCAATGGGTGGTACTGGTGTTGCGCAGTTTGTTGATCCCTCAGTCATTTACTTTAACCCAGCAGGTTCATTTTTTGTCCCGAGGAGTGTTCTTTTAATGCATGCAGAAAATTTTGCTGGTGTAGTAAAAAACGAATTTGGCTCAGTTATTCTAACGAAGGGGAATATGGCTATCGGGCTCGGGGTACAGTATGTTTCTGTGAGTGGTATTAAACTCACAACACTGCCGGATACAACGTCTGCGCCGAACAGTGATAATCAGCCGATTCCTTATGATACTGTTGGTACCAACGATATGATTGTATACATTAATGGCGCACGGGGAAATGAGAAGTTTGCATATGGCGCAAACATCAAGATATTTTATCGCAATTTGGCAGTCATGAGTGGGTTTGGTGGTGGCCTGGATCTAGGGCTGATACTCAATATGGACTATCTTAAAATTGGGTTCGCAGTTCGGGACTTCATTCTTTCACCAATCATTTGGAGTAATGGTTCTAAAGAAACTATATTCCCAAAAGTTTCATTTGGTTGTGCGCCAGTTATACAAATTAAAAAGATTAATTCGGTCATTACCCTTGAGTGTGATTTCGTAAAAACACTCGATGTTTCAGGTTTCGATTTCAATTTCGGTTTTGAGTATACCTATAAACACCTTATCTTCGGACGGATTGGTGTGCATAGAGGTAACTATACCCTGGGTATCGGTTTGTTCTACAAAAAAATTCGGTTTGATTATGCACTCGTTACACATTCGTGGCTAGAAAACTCCAATAAATTTTCTGCGGGGTTACAATTTTAATAAAGGCAGAAGTATTCAGAAAATTACTCAATTTATGGGCAATTTTCATACCAGCGGTTTATTATGTCATGCCCCGAGAGTCGGGACGATTACTACTTTTAATGGTGACCCTCGCTATTGTCATTATCGATTTTTTGAGACTACATATTAATGGTGTTAAAGAAGGTTTTATTCTTTTCTTTGGTTCATTTTTGCGGAGACATGAATTCACACGGCTCAGTGGTGCAACCTATCTGCTGTTGGGATGTTTAATTACATCTTTTTTATATAAAAAACCAATCGTTATCGCAGCCTGTACTTTTGTCATTGTTGGTGACACATTTGCAGCAGTGTTGGGAGCGAATATAAAGAGTCCTAAGATATTTCGAAAAAAGAGTATACTTGGTAGTGTGGGTTTCTTAGGTTCTGCTATTATTGTAGCTTTGATTCTCTACAACCTTACAGGATCATTACCAATGAAGCATCTCATTTTCGGCGCAATTGCCGCTACCGTTATTGAATCGTTGCCACTCCCGTGGGATGATAACTTTTCGATTCCAATTATTACAGGGGCAATAATGAGCCTCCTTTGAGGAAATCACAAATTCTAATATCTAAATCCAATAGAAAGTAGAAGTTAAGAAGTTAAGAAGTTAAGAAGTTACGAAATCATAACCTCCTATCTTCATAATTTCCTAACTTCAATTTTATTTTATCATTTAGGATTTAGTGCTTAGTATTTTTGTATCAATGAAGCGTCCCGACGAAGTCGGGACGCCTACTGTCTACTATCTACTAACTACTGTCTACTCTATTATATCGCCTTTGCCTCTGTTTCTTCTTCCTCCTCTAAGGCGATATTCTTGAATTTTGTCAAACCAGTGCCGGCGGGGATGATACGGCCAACGATGACGTTTTCTTTAAGACCTTCGAGTCTGTCTAATTTCCCTTCAACAGCAGCATCGGCCAATATCTTTGTAGTCTCTTGGAAGCTTGAAGCCGAGAAGAATGATTCGGTGGAAAGTGCTGCTTTGGTGATACCCAATAAAATGGGCCTATAGGTGGCTGGTTTTTTACCTTCAACGAGTGCTTGTTGATTGACTTCAATAACCTTTCTCTTATCCACAATTTCGCCGCCAACAAATGGCGTATTGCCGGGCTCTTCGATCTTAACCTTCTGTAGCATCTGACGGACGATTACCTCGATATGCTTATCATCAATTTTAACATCTTGGATTCGATATACCTCCAGTATTTCATTTACCAAGAATCGCTGCGTCTCCATTGGTCCTTTTATTCTAAGAATATCGTGCGGGTCTATTGCCCCCTCACAAAGGGGATCTCCGGCGCGGACAAATTCACCTGAATGAACCTTGAGGTACCTTGTTGTGGGAATTTTGTAGGTTCGCACATCACCGACGTCTGGAGTCGCAGAAACTTTCCAAGACCCCTTTTCTTCCTCAACATCACATACACCATCAATTTCTGTAACAACAGCTGGATTTTTAACAAACTTTGCTTCAAAAAGTTCTTCGACCCGCGGCAGACCACCGGTGATGTCTTTACTCTTGCCAATCTCTTTAGGTATTCTGGCAACGAGCGTCCCTGGGGTTATCTTATCGCCGTCTTTTACCAAAAGGTAAGCTCCGGCTGGAATGGAAAAACTCTTGAGTGTTTTTACCTTTTTAGCATCCATGAGGTTAAGCTTTGGATGATGGTGCCTGACCCGATCTTCTACGATAACAAACTGTTTACCACCAGACCTTTCATCAACCCAATTTTCTTGAAGGGTAACACCTGATATGATATCGTGAAATTTAATGATACCTCCTGTTGGTGAGAGAATCGGTATTGAATACGGATCCCATTCAAAGAGTATGTCTCCCTCATGCACGGTAGATTTTTTCTTTGGATAGATAATAGCACCGATTGGGACATTATAACTCATTTTTCTACTATTGCTCTTGATGATCATGCGACCTTTGTCATTTAAGCTCACCAGTAGACCGTCAGGTCTTTGGGCTGCTGATAGATTTTCGAAACTGACTTCCCCGGCGAATTCAGCATTTCTCGACGTGCTCTCGGCGATTCGCAGCGCCACACCACCGCCATGGAAGGTCCTTAAAGTAAGTTGTGTGCCTGGTTCCCCAATGGATTGGGCAGCAATGATTCCTACTGCTTCACCGATTTCGACCATCTTACCCGTAGCAAGATTTCGACCATAGCATTTCGCACAGAGTCCTAGTGGTGCTTCACAGGTTAAAGTAGATCTTACCTTGACTTTCTCGATTCCACTTTTTTCGATTTTTGAAGCCTGTTCATTTGATATTTCGAAATCCCCTTTGACAACAATTTCATCAGATACAGGATCGATGACATCAACTAAGGCAACGCGACCAGTGATTCTCTCGCTTAATGGCTCAACTATTTTTTCACCCTCTTTTAGTGCACCAATGTCCTGACCCATAATCGTACCACAATCTTCCTGGGTTATAGTAACATTCTGAGCTACATCAACGAGACGGCGCGTAAGATATCCAGCATCGGCCGTCTTCAAAGCAGTATCAGCGAGCCCCTTTCGTGCACCATGTGTTGAAATGAAGTACTCAAGGACTGAAAGTCCTTCTTTACAAGACGATTTTATTGGTGTTTCAATAATTTGAACTGCAGTGACCTTTCTCTGCGGTTTCGACATTAATCCTCTCAATCCACAGATTTGACATGCCTGGTTTCTTGATCCACGAGCCCCTGAATGAACCATCATAAATAATGGGTTGAATCCATCATGGTCTTTTTCAAGTGCTTTTATCAAGTCTTCCTCAATCTCCATGGAAATTCTTGTCCAGGTGTCGATGACCTTATTATAACGCTCAGTCTCGGATATGAGACCAGTTTTATGTGCTCTATTTATTTCCATTACCTCTTTAGTACCCCTTGACCATATTTTGTCTTTATGTTTGAGAGTGATCATATCGTCGATGCCGATTGTTAAACCTGATTTTGTTGCATACTCGAAACCACTTTTTTTCAGGTTGTCCAAGAGTGCAATAGTTTTTTCCGTCCCAAAAGTATTCAGACATTCGTCAACAAGGGTTGAGAGGATCTTCTTCGTAATAAGAATATTTCTAAACCTCATCTCCACAGGCAGCAGTTCATTGAAGACCACTCTGCCCGGGGTTGTATCAAAAACTTTATCTTTAAATTTATATTTTATCGGCTGATGGAGGGAGATGAAATTGTGACTCAGTGCCATATTAATCTCTTCAATTGAGGAGAAGAACTTAACTTTTTTCGTTTGCGCTTTCTTCTCCTTTGTCAGATAGTGCAATCCGATAACCATATCTTGGGTTGGAGAAACGACCGAACGACCGTCGGATGGTTTACGGATATTATGAATAGAGAGCATTAAAAGGTATGATTCCAATATTGCCTCAGGAGAGAGGGGTACATGAACACTCATTGTATCGCCATCGAAATCGGCGTTATAGGCCACGCAAACAAGAGGATGGAGAGTAATTGCCCTGCCTTCCCTTAAAACAGGCAAGAATGCCTGGATTGATATACGGTGTAAGGTGGGGGCTCTATTCAGGAGCACTGGATGGTCTTTTGTGATCTGCTCAAGAATCTCATACACCTCAGTAGAACGCGCCCTTACGAGTCTCCGCGCGCTCCTTTCCGAATCTACGACACCGCGTTCCTCTAACTTCCGTACGATCATCGGTTTAAAAAGTTCGAGGGCCATTTCCTTTGGTATCCCGCACTCATACAATTTCAATGAGGGGTCGACTACAATGACCGACCGTCCGGAATAATCAACCCTCTTTCCTAAGAGATTTCTTCGAAATCTTCCTTGTTTTCCCTTCAATGCATCAGCTAGGGACTTCAATGGTCTATTACCCCTTCCCTTTATGGGGCGAGACCGTCTCGAGTTGTCGAGTAAGGCATCAATCGAATCCTGAAGCATTCTTTTTTCATTTCGGATAATGACTTCAGGAGTTTTGATACCCGAGGTGATGGATTTCACACGATTGTTTCGCGTAATGACACGTTTATAAAGATCATTCAGGTCGCTCGTTGCATACCGTCCGCCCTCAAGGGCGACAAGTGGTCTGAGGTCAGGGGGTATTACTGGAATTTTCGTTAACACCATCCATTCGGGTCGATTTCCTGAGAGTCTAAATGCCTCAACAAGTTTCAATTTCTTTAACAGTTGGAGACGTCGAGGTTGGAGTGTTTCCTTTTCTAATCGTATGCGCAAGTCAGAGGAGTAATTTTCTAAATCAATATCCTTGAGTAAATCATATATTGGTTGTCCCCCCATATCTGCCCTGAAACCTTCATATTTTTCCTTGGCTTCTTGATATTCTTCTTCAACAAGCACTTCCCCTTTACGATACGGTGAATCCCCCGATTCCAAAACAATGTATGCCTCGTAATTTAATATTGCTTCAAGTTGGCTTACTGATATGTCTAAGAGTAGGCCGATTTTACTTGGAGGAATTTTATAATAGAACAAATGCGCCACCGGTACAGCGAGGTCAACATGTCCCATTCTCTCTCTTCTTACAGATGCAGGCGCAACCTCAACTCCACATCGGTCGCACACGGTTCCGCGGTATTTAGCCTTTTTATATTTACCACAAGAACATTCAAAATCTTTTACCGGGCCGAAGATCCGTTCACAAAATAGTCCATCCTTTTCTGGTCGCTGTGTTCGATAATTGATCGTATCCGCTCTAGTAACCTCACCTCTTGACCAGGACAATATTGTCTCTGGGGAAGCAAGGCTCAATCTTATTCCATCATACTCCATAAGGTCCAAACTATGGTACATTTTACTTCTCATGAGATTCCTCCTTTTTCTCAAGAGTTATGTTAAAACATAAACCCTGAAGTTCTTTCAGGAGGACATTAAATGATGCCGGGGCTTTTGGTCGAGGAGGATTCTTACCACGAATTAAAGCCTCATACATTGCTGCCCTACCTTCTACATCATCCGATTTGACTGTTAACATTTCTTGAAGAGTATAGGCAGCACCATACGCCTCTAATGCCCACACCTCCATTTCACCGAGACGCTGGCCGCCAAACTGCGCCTTTCCGCCGAGTGGCTGTTGGGTAATGAGAGAATAAGGGCCGGTGGATCGGGCGTGTATCTTTTCGTCGACCATATGAATCAATTTAAGCATATACATATAGCCAACAGTAATCTTAGAATCGAATAGTATGCCTGTTCTGCCATCACGTAGTTCTATTTGACCATCTTCTGGTAGATTTGAATCCAACAACTTCTCCTTTATTTCGGCAACCGTTGCGCCATTAAAGATCGGCGAAATTGCGTAAAATTTCAATTTTTCTGCTGCCCAACTGAGGTGGGTTTCAAGAATCTGCCCAACATTCATTCGTGAAGGAACCCCTAAGGGATTGAGCACAATATCGATAGGTGTTCCGTCTGGTAAAAAGGGCATGTCTTCTTCAGGCATAATCTTTGCGACGACACCTTTATTTCCATGCCTACCTGCCATCTTATCACCAACGGCAATCTTCCTTTTTTGGGCAATAAAGACCTTAACAATTTTTAAAACGCCATGGGGTAATTCATCGCCTCTCATTAATTTATCTTCCTCTATCTTTTTGTCGGCAGTAATTTGGAGTAGTTTTTCTTCCCCTTCAATAACAACCTTCTCGACCCTTGTATTGATCCTTGGATTGTTAGTGAAACTCTCATCGGCGACAATTTTCATTACATTTAAATCATCAAAAAATTCGTCATCAAATGTGCTTCCCCTTCTCAAAAGGATTCTTCCCTTTTCATTTCTGATTGTTGAGGCTGCGGCCTCGCCTGAAAGCGCGTGTTTCAAAAAATTATTACGCACTGTCAGTACCTCTTTATAGAAGGAGGAGAACTCTTCGTGAATTTTACGTCTCCGTTCGTCCTCGACGAGTTTCGCCAGTGGGTCAGTCGTCCTACGCGTCAATATCTTACGGTCAATGACGATACCCTCAACTCCGGGTTCCACTCTTAATGATGTATCCCTCACATTTGTAGCCTTCTCAGCGAAGACAGCGCGCATAAGTCTTTCTTCGGGTGTCAATTCGGTTTCTCCTTTGGGCGTTATTTTACCAACGAGAATATCGTCGGGCCCCACCTCGGCACCAACGCGCACAATGCCGTATTCATCTAAATCTTTGAGAAGAAAATCAGAAACACCAGGAATGTCTCTTGTTACCTCTTCGGGACCAAGTTTTGTTTCCCTTACCTCACAGTCAAATTCTAGGATATGGATTGATGTAAAGGTATCATTCTTGAGTAGCCTTTCACTGACCACTATTGCATCTTCAAAGTTGAATCCCAAAAAGGGCATAAATGCAACGAGGATATTCTTCCCCAACGTAAGGACCCCCTCTTTTGTGGCATAACCATCAGCCAGTACACCACCTTTTTTCACCTTTTGGCCAATCTGTACCAAGGGTCTTTGATGTATACAGGTATTTTGGTTGGATCTTAAAAACTTTGCTAATTGATAGCGTTCCTTTATTCCTTTGCTCGTCTCAACAATGATCTTTGTCGCGTCGACATATTCGACCTTACCATCTTCTTCGGCCATGAGTAAAATTCCGGAGTTTTTAGCAATTCGTTCTTCCATGCCAGTTCCCACATAGGGTACGTCTGGATTTATTAGCGGAACGGCTTGCCTTTGCATATTGGAACCCATGAGGGCACGGTCTGCATCATTGTGTTCCAAGAATGGAATGAGAGATGCAGTCGGGCTGAAAACCTGTTCTGGTGAAACGTCCATTAAATCTACTTCACCGGGCGGGACTAGTGGGAAATCGCCCTTACGACGGCACAAGACTCGCTCACTTAAAATTTTACCATTTTTATTAATCGGGGTATTGGCTTGGGCGATAGTGTAGCGATCTTCTTCATCTGCCCGCAGATATACAACATCATTTTTTACAGAACTGTTCTTTACTACCCAATAGGGTGCCAGAATAAAACCAAACTTATCAATTTTGGCAAAATTTGCGAGACTCGAAATGAGTCCGATGTTGGGACCCTCTGGTGTTTCAATAGGGCAGATCCTTGAATAGTGGGAATAGTGAACATCACGGACTTCGAACCCGGCGGTTTGACGTGTTAGACCGCCAAGACCAAGTGAAGAAATTCGACGTTTGTGAGTCATTTCAGTAATTGGATTTGTCTGCTCCATAAATTGAGATAGTTGAGACGTGGTAAAGAATTTGTTGATGATATTAGAAACCAGCCGCGGATTGATAAGGTCCTGGGGTGACAATCCTGATTCATCCATCAATGAGGCTCTCTCTTTAATATTTTGAATGAGTTGTGTAATCGCCAATCTAAATTGTGATTCAAGGAGTTCACCGACACGACGCACACGACGATTACCCAGGTGGTCAATATCATCAGTAGTAATCTCTCCATTAGCGAACTTGAAAAGTTGACGGAATACTTCAAATAGATCATCGACGGTTAAACTTGTTTGCTTGGTGCGTTCATTAATACCGAGTCTCATATTTAATTTGAAACGGCCCACTTCACCTAAATCGAGGTGTCCTGGATCAAAAAGGAGATTGTTTATATAGGCAACAGCAATGTCTAATGTCGGGGGTGCCATTGAGCGAAGCAGGGTATAAATTTTCTTCGCTGCCTCATCCTTTGAGTGAGTTCGGTCCTTTTTCAATGTATTGGTTAAGATCTTAACACCAGGTTCGTGAGAGTTAATAATTGTTACTTTCTTTATGTTTTTTTGTGTTAAGAATTCGATGTTCGGACCATCCAGAAGTTCGCCGGCTAGTAGAAGGAGCGTTTCGCCCTCGTAGACACTCTCTGCACAGAAGTAATTCGCTGCTTCTTTGAGAGAAACATTTTTGACAGGGAAGAATATTTTTATTATTTCTTCATTTGTTTCGAATCCCAAACTGCGGAGAAACATTGTCCCGAGAAGTTTCCTTCGTCTATCGAGAATAGCATGGAAGATATCCAAACGGTCCACAATAAACTCAAGCCATTGACCACGATACGGAATTACCATCACGGAATGCGTGTTTTCACCTTCATTGAAATAAACTCCGGGTGAACGGTGAATCTGATTGACAACCACTCTTTCTACCCCATTGATGACAAATGTTCCGCGAGGCGTCATTAATGGAAGATCACACAAATAAATTTCCTGCTCAGTTATATCATGCAGTTCACCATTCTCTTCCTTACTTACTAATCTAAAGCTCACCTTTAAAGGGACGCTATAGGTTGCGCCCTTTTCGATTGCCTCATTCACTAAATATTTTGCAGCTCCAAAGCGGTGTGAGTTGTAAACGAGCTGATAACGATTATGAATGTCCGAAACTGGAAATTCTTTTTCAAAGACCTTCTTTATTGTTTTATTCATAAACTGAGAGTAAGACTCAAGTTGAACCTCAAGTAAATGAGGCATCGCAAAGGTTGTTTTATGTTTTGAAAAATCAGTAATATTCCCCATATGCTCCTTAATTATTTAAATAAATGTTATTTGTTAAACGGTGTACGACATGGAAGCCCGCCCTGTTAAATGCAAGAAATCTATGTCTTTGAATACGGTGATTTTTCTTGCTCAACTTATTTTCTTTTGACACCATAATTCTCCCTTTAGTTATTTAACGGGGCTCGCCCTATGGAATACTCTTTCTTCAGAGCTTCACACCGTTTTTTGAGTAACGAAAGCCTACCGATGTCTTTAATCATCGTGGTTTATCCTTTATTCCACGGGGCTCGCCCTATGGAATACTCTTTCTTCAGAGCTTCACACCGTTTTTTGAATAACGAAAGCCTACCGATGTCTTTAATCATCGTGGTTTATCCTTTATTCCACGGGGGGGCCC
>Ga0114921_10000915_pt1 | contig 12868 bp, 11 predicted proteins | sample BentaG_FD_87016 | JGI IMG/M metagenome (GOLD analysis project Ga0114921, IMG submission 87016) | Deep subsurface microbial communities from South Atlantic Ocean to uncover new lineages of life (NeLLi) - Benguela_00093 metaG | ecosystem: Environmental > Aquatic > Marine > Oceanic > Sediment ...
ACTTGGGAGGAAAAGAAGAGATTTACAGGAAACTTTCTGAAGAAGAACGGAAAAATATTATCGGGCTTTATGATGGCGAGATTCGCTACACAGATGAAAAATTGATCAAGCCGCTCCTGGAGAAGCTGAAAGAGATGAATCTCTATGACCAGACCATGATTATTTTTACCAGCGATCATGGCGAAGAATTTTATGACCACGGAAGCTGGCATCACGGCCATAATCTCTATGATGAATCCCTGAAAGTCCCTCTTATCATTAAATTTCCTGAGTCAAAATTCAGGGCGAAGAAAATTGAAAGTTATGTTCGGCTTATAGATGTCATGCCCACTATCCTGGAGGAGCTCGGCCTGGATTTCTCCCTTAAAACACTCGAAGGTCAAAGCTTGATTCCTCTTTTAAAAAATAAAGAGGCCGAAGACAGAATATTTCTGGCCGATATAGGAAGCAATGTTTTAAATTCCCATGTTCCTCAAAAAATCACTATGAATTTCCTGAGGTATAAACTCATTCTTAACAAAGAATTCAGCGGAGATGACCTGCGTTTTTTTCTCTCTCCTCCTCCTTCCATTCCTTCAGTCGAACTTTATGATTTAGCCAAAGATCCCCTCGAAAAAAAGAACTTAGCATCCAGAAAGCCGGATATTGTTAATCAACTGATCCGAGAGATCGATGAAATATACCGAAAAGCAAAGGAGAAGGAAAAGACAAAACTTAAAATAGATAAAGAATTGAGGGAACAATTGAAAGCCCTGGGATATATTCGTTGAACAATCAAGGAGGAGAAAATGTCTGATTTTTTAGAAATAAAAAGCTTGGACAGAAAAACCCAGAGAAAGATGCTGGAAGAGATTGAAAGAAGAATCGAAGAAAAAAAGAGAGAGAGTGCCTTCACTGAGAGAGAAATCCGAGAAATCGAGGAAATGAGACTTCATCCCCTTCCCGATATTCAAGATGTCCAAAGTGTTTATGATAACCATCTTTTCAAAAAGCCAGAAAAAAAGCAAAAAAAAATAAAGCCAAAAACTTTATTTCTTGAAGGAGAATCTCATGGAAAAGAAAAATAAAAAAGACAGCAAAGAAGAGATTTCTATCAAGATTGACTACGAAGATATCGATGTGGCTGATATCATGGGCCAGATTAAAAGGAAAATTGCCAAAGAAGCTGAAAAACCTTCTCCAGGAGAATCCTTGAAGGAAGAACCTGCCTTAACTCCTCCTTCTCCTCCTCAGTTTCAGGAAGAACCGGATATGGAGGAAGAGGAAGTCTCAGGATTTAAGAAAAAGGCAAAAAGGATTTTATTAAAGCTTATGAAGCCTTTTACTCCTCTTATTAAGCTGATGATCTTGCCTGTTCATGAGCAGATCCTGGAGACCATGCGCCATCTCCACCAGACAAATAAGAGGTTGGATTTTATCCATGCAAAACTCGAACGGAGGGGAGATGAAATCTACTCCTCTTTAACCAACAGATTAGATGAAGCTATTCCAGCTCTCCACGAAAGAATAGATAAACTCAGTGAAGCTTTAAGCAGCAGGATAAATAAAGATTTCGAAAAGACGAACAAAAAAATTGGTCAAGTCAGCCAAACCATAAACAAGAGAATGAATGTTCTCTTTGCTGACTTGGCCAAGACTATGGAATACACCAAGCTTCTTCATAGCCTTTCTCACAATATGGTGGTCGAGTTCAGTAAGCTGAAAATCGAAGAGGAAAACTTAAAGAATAAAACCCGGATCATGGAGAAAGATTTTGAATTTTTAGGAAAAAGGGAAAAAGCTCTGGAAAAACTTATTCTCAAATGAAAATAGCCTTTGTCGTTCAAAGATATGGATTGGAAATAAACGGAGGAGCAGAGCTGCACTGCCGCTGGGTAGCCGAACACATGAAGAAATACTGTGAAGTAGAGGTGCTGACCACAAGAGCCTATGATTATATCACCTGGAAAAATCATTATCCAAAGGGTGAAGAAGTCGTCAACAATATTCCGGTGAAAAGGTTCTCGGTTACCCGCACAAGAAACCCGGAGAGGTTTGGCCGCATCCAGAACCACATCCTGGAAAATGAACACAAAGAGGGAGATGAGCTGAAGTGGTTGGAAGAGGAAGGTCCTTTATCCCTTTCTCTCATTCGATACATAAAAGATCATCAGGATGATTACGATTATTTTATTTTTTTCAGCTACCGTTATTATCACTCTTACTGGGGAATACACACAGTCCCCCACAAAAGCATATTGGTTCCGACTGCGGAGCATGATCCGATCATCCACCTTAAAATATTCAAAAACTTATTCAGAAAGCCCCAGGCCTTTATCTATAATTCTTTCGAAGAGCGAAAGATGATTCACACCCTTTCCCAAAATGAACATGTTTTAGGAGATGTAGTCGGAGTGGGAACAGAGATCCCTTCTCAATATTCTGGGGAGCAATTTCGCCGGAAATATCAGATTAGGGGAGACTACATCATTTATATAGGCAGGATTGATGAAAATAAAGGTTGTCATCAGCTCTTTGATTATTTTCTCAGGTTCAAAGAAGAAATTGCCTCTGACATTAAATTGGTTTTAGTGGGGAGCACCGTCCTGAAAATTCCCTCTCACCCCGATATATTCTATCTTGGCTTTTTACCTGAAGAAGATAAATTCAATGGTCTCGACGGGGCTGTAATCCTGGCTATGCCCTCTTTTTATGAAAGCCTATCTATGGTGACTCTTGAGGCCTGGGCCCTGCAAAAACCCGTATTGGCCAACGGCCAGTGCAGGGTGCTCAAGGGGCAGTGTTTGAGGAGCAATGGAGGGCTTTTTTATGAAAATTATCAGGAATTCAAGGAGGCGTTGAGACTCCTCCTCTCTTTACCAGAGCTTCGCCTGGCCATGGGAGGAAATGCTCACAAATATTTCAAAGAAAATTACACATGGGAAGTCATTGAGAATAAATATTTATCCATTCTTAATCAGCTAAAAGAGAGCAAATAGTGGAGGTTCATCAGTTCGCCACCTCTTTGACTTACGGTGATGCCATATCAGATGAAATCCTTGAAATCCAGAAAGTTCTGAGAGAAAGAGGATATAATTCTGAAATCTTTATCCGTTTTTATGACCCCCGAATGGCCAGATACATAAAGGATTACAGAGAGTACAGAAAATTCAGCTCTCCCCGGAATGTTGTTATTTTCCATTTTTCTATATCTTCTCCGGTATCCAAGATGTTTTTCCGCATTCCAGATAAAAAAATTATGATTTATCATAATATTACTCCTCATGAGTATTTTTTGGATTCCCATCGGATATTAACAAGAGAATGCTATAAAGGCCGCCTGGAAATGAGGCTTTTTGTGGACAAGGTTGATTTAGCTTTGGGAGATTCAGGGTTTAACCGTCAGGAGCTTGAGGAGGTCGGTTACCCTAAAACTGGAGTTCTTCCCCTTCTTCTGGATTTTAAGAAATTTGACAGAGAAGAGGATCCTGTTTGCCAGCAGGTTTTTTCGAACGGAAAAGCCACAATCATTTTTGTAGGACGCCTCATCCCTAACAAAAAATATGAAGATCTAATTAAAACGTTTTATTTCTATAAGAAATATTTTAATAGAAGTTCTCAGCTTATTTTGGTCGGCGATTACAGGGGATTGGAAAGATATTATGCTGCGCTCCAGAGTCTGGTTAAGAGATTAGAATTGTCAGATGTTTATTTTACCGGACATGTAGAATTGCGAGAGCTCGTCTCTTTTTATAAGCTCTCTCATATCTATTTAAGCTTAAGTGAACACGAAGGCTTTGGAGTTCCCCTTTTAGAGTCTTTCTATATGGGAATTCCTGTGATTGCTTATGCAGCAGGAGCTGTAGAAGAAACTATGAACAGCGGAGGCATCCTCCTCCGCAGGAAAGATTTTTTTAAGACAGCAGCCCTCATGGATACAGTAATGAAGGATAGAAGTTTGAGAGATAGAATAATCCGCGCTCAGCTTAAGGCATTAGAGAAATATAAGAAGGAAAATGTAAGCCAGATTTTGCTGCGGCATATAAAAAGTGTGAGTCAAGGATGAGAGTTGACCAGCTTGTTCCTGCTTTTCATAAAGGGGATGCCATTGGAGATACAGCTTATCATTTGAAGGGTTTTTTTCACTCCCAAGGATTTTCCTCAGAGATTTACTGCTTAACCTGTGACCGTGAACTTGAGGGCAAGTCAAGGCCCTTCACTTCCTTCCTTGAAGTTTCTTCTTCAGATGTGACCATTCTTCATTTTGCCCTGCCTTCTCCTTTAACCCAGGCGTTAATAAAACTTCCAAGCCGCAAAGTTCTCATCTATCACAACATCACACCTCCTGAATTCTTTGCCGACTTCAGCCGGGAAATGACTGATATTTCTCGCCTTGGCCGCGAGGAGCTTGCATCTTTGGCTCCTCACATCTCTTTAGCTTTAGCTGACTCTGAGTTTAACCGCCAAGAGCTTGACCAGTTTGGCTTTAGAAAAACAGCTGTCTTTCCTCTTTTTATTGATTTTGCCAAGTATAATAGGCAGATGAGTCGCTTTATTTATGACCTCTTCAGAGATGAGAGGACAAATGTTCTCTTTGTTGGCCGGATTGTACCCAATAAAAGAATAGAAGATCTCATCAAAGTCATATTTTATTATAAAAAATACATCTCTCCTCTGGTGAGGCTGATCGTGGTCGGCAAAACCCGGTCTCTTTCCAGCTATTTCCAAAGCTTGGTATGCCTGGCAGATGAATTCTACCTAAAGCCAGACGAAATCTGTTTTACGGGGCATATTCCAGATGAAGAGATGTACGCTCTTTATAAGGCATCCGATGTCTTTCTTTCGTTAAGTGAGCATGAAGGATTTGGCCTGCCCTTTGTGGAGAGCATGGTCTTTGATCTGCCCATTATCGCTTATGACTCAACAGCCGTGCCTTATACCCTGGATGGGGCTGGAGTATTGATCAAGCACAAAAGAGTAGATTATGTGGGAGAGCTGGTGGATGTTGTGGCTCATGATAGAAAATTAAGGGAGAGGCTCATAAAGGGTCAACGCCGGCGACTAAAAGAATTCAAAGAACAAAATTTGGAGAAATTTCTACTAAACAATTTAGAAAGCCTGATGAGAGAAAATTAAGATGAGAATTGCCTTTGTTATCCAGAGATACGGAAAAGAAGTTATGGGTGGCTCAGAGCTCCACTGCCGCCAGATAGCTGAAAGACTAATTGATAGAGGGTATGACTGCACAGTTTACACCACCACAGCAAAGGATTATATCACCTGGAAAAATGAATACCCTTCAGGAGAAAGTGTACTCAACGGGGTAGTGATCAAGCGCTTTAAAGTCGAGAAAGAAAGAGATATTGAATCCTTTAACAAATATTCTGACTGGATCTTTTTTCATGAACATACTTACGAAGATGAGATTGAGTGGCTAGAACAACAAGGCCCCTTTTGTCCGCTTCTCGTTGAAGCTCTTGAGAAGGCAGAGGGCGATCATGATCTTTTTATCTTTTTTACTTATCTCTATTACAATACCTATTGGGGGTTGCGAAGGCTAAAAGGGAAGAAAGTCTTGGTGCCCACAGCTCATGATGAGCCCGCTCTCTATTTGGGTGTAATGAAGGAGGTGTTTTCTGCTCCTCAAGCTTTTATGTTTAACACCGAATCAGAGAAAAAGATGCTCAGCCGGCCATTTTCTTTCGAGAAAAAATACCAGGATATTGTTGGAGTTGGAGTTGAAATCCCTGAAGAATTGGAGCGTTTCCGATTTGGCCAGAAATATGGAGTCTTGCCTCCTTATATTCTTTACGCAGGTCGGATTGAACCAGGAAAGGGATGTCGCGAGCTGATTGATTATTTTCTCAGGTTTAGTCGTAAGAATTCCAGACTTACCTTGGTTTTAATCGGAAAGCTTCTGATGGATCTGCCAATTCATCCCCAGATAAAATATCTTGGTTTTCTTTCCCCTGAGGACAAAAATGAAGCTATGGCCTCTGCTTTAGTCACGATCCATTCTTCCCATTATGAGAGCCTGTGTATGGCAGCCTTGGAATCTATGGCTGTTCGCACCCCTCTTTTGGTCCAGGAGGGAACAGATCCTCTTAAAAGCCATTGTCTTAAAGGAAAAAGCGGGTTGTTTTACTCCAACTATGAAGAATTCGAAGAAGCCCTGATTCTTTTCCTCAAGGACTCAAAACTGACAAAAGTAATGGGTGAGAATGGTCTGGAATATGTTAAAGAGAGTTATTCCTGGCCAAAAGTCATCGAGAAATATTCAAAACTTTTTCACTACTTGCTTCACTTTGACAATCAAAAGAAAAGATAGATGTTGAAGGAGAAATTTGTTTAATTATTGGAGTATTTTTGTGATATAATGGTGGAAGAAGAACAGCTGAAGAAAAATAGATGCCTTTTATTAATCATGTAACGCATCATATAGGTATCAAAGTTATCTATTATGGGCCAGGTCTAAGCGGAAAGACAACCAACCTCCGATACATATATTTTAATCTGGAACCATCTTCACGAGGAGAATTTATCTGTTTGGAGACAGAGACCGAAAGGACATTTTTCTTTGATCTTCTTCCCATAAAGGCAGGTTTGGTCGGAGACTTCAAAATCCATTTTCAACTTTTAACTGTCCCAGGTCAGGTCTTTTACGAAGCTTCCCGAAAAAGTGTGTTAAAAGGCGCAGATGGCTTAGTCTTTGTTGCCGATTCTCAGGTTGCCCTTCTCGATGCAAACATCGATAGTTTTGATGGTCTTAGACAAAACTTGCTCGAGCACGATATGGATATTAACTTTATACCCTTGGTCTTCCAGTATAACAAGAGAGATTTAAGCAACCTCATTCCTGTTGAGACCTTTAATAACATCCTTAACCCCAGGAAAGCTCCTTTTGTCGAGGCTGCAGCAATCAATGGAATGGGAGTTTTTGAAACTTTAAGAGAAATTTCCAAATTGGCTATCTCTGCCGTGAGAAAAGAACTTGTTGAGATTGGAGGAGAAGAAGAGATTGAAGATTTTGAAGAAAGAATAGGAAAGACTGAAGAAGAGAAGGTTGAAAAAGAGGAGGATGTGAAGTTTGTCTCCAATCAAAGTGATTCTGCTATTAGCATAAGAAAGATAAAAATTAAAAGCCAAGACGATATCGAAAAAGAAATAGAAAATTTGGTGCGGGAATTTACGAGCGAGAAAACCAAACGATAATTATATCAAAAGTCATTTCTGGCTTCTGTCCTGGTTAGGTAACCAAATCATTCCCAATTATTGATCAAATGCCATTTTTGTGCCTTTCTATAAAAACCTGAAGTCCAAAATCCCCGGAGTTCAGTCTATTCAGCCTTACCAACCTGGATTATTCACGAGTCGGGATTGCCTCAGACGCGAGGCTTTTGGGGTCAGGCTTTATTGTTATAGGGGTCAAACTTCATTATGGATAAATGATTGAAAAAGCAATGGGGTCAGACTTTATTATTAAACAAAGCTCAAAGCACGAAATTTAGTCCAAACCTCACAATGACGACAAAGTCTGACCCCATTGGACTATGATAAGGCCTGACCCCGCTGTAGTTTCCCTTCGCGAATGGGCCGCAACAAAGCAGACGTCGTTGCGAGGAGCGAAGAAGATTCCTTCGCTTTGCTCGGAACAGGCTGTGCAATCTCATACAATAATATGGTCGTTGCGAGTGAAACGAAGCAATCTCATCAATTAAGGAGATCGCCACGCTTCGCTCGCGATGACAATTTTATTATAGCCCATGTCGTCAGATCGGAGAAGTGGAAAAGTCGAACAGATGGAACAGATAAAATAGACCGGATAGATTCGATTCTTTTCCCCTTTGATATAATTCAGGATTTTCCTTCGTCTTTATAGCTGAATAGAATATGCTAGCAAAAGTTTCAAGTGCTTCTTTAATGGGAATAGAGGCTTATATTGTTGATGTTGAGGTCGATATTTCTGGTGGGCTTCCGGCTTTTATTATTGTGGGCTTGCCGGATACTTCTGTTCGCGAAAGCAAAGAGAGAGTGAGGGCGGCTTTGAAGAATTGCTGCTATGAGTTTCCTCTCAGGAAAATTACTGTAAACTTAGCCCCGGCTGATATAAGAAAAGAAGGCTCAGCCTTTGACCTTCCGATATCCCTTGGTCTCTTGGCCCATACTGGCCTTTTTTCTCAGGATAGACTCAAGGATTATCTGTTCATGGGAGAACTGGCTTTGGATGGACGGCTTAAACCAGTCAAAGGTGTTCTTTCCTCTGCAGTTCTTGCCAAGAAAGAAAATTTCAAAGGAATAGTCTTCTCTAAGGGGAACGAGGAAGAGACGGCCTTAGTCCAGGGACTCAATATTTATGGAATGGAGAATTTAGTTCAAGTTGTCGAATTTCTCCGCGCTCCTGAAGAGATAGCTCCCCGCAAATATTCCTTAAAAGAGCTTTTACCTCAGCCAAGCTACAGAGTGGATTTTCAGGAAGTAAGAGGTCAGCAGCATGTCAAGCGGGCTTTAGAGGTAGCTGCTGCGGGTTCCCACAATATCCTTCTCATCGGGCCTCCTGGCGCGGGAAAAACCATGCTCGCGAGGAGACTGCCGACCATACTGCCCTGTATGTCTTTTGAGGAAATAATAGAGGCGACTCAAATCTATAGTGTTTCAGGCCTTCTAAAAGAAAAAGGTGTTCTGGTGGAAAGGCCCTTTCGGGCTCCTCATCATACCATCTCTGATGCAGGGATGATTGGCGGCGGTGTCATCCCTAAGCCTGGAGAGGTCAGCTTAGCCCATAACGGTGTTTTGTTTTTGGATGAGCTGCCTGAATTCCGGAGACGTCTGCTTGAGGATTTACGCCAGCCTGTGGAGGATAGAAGAGTAACTGTTTCTCGATCTTCCATGAGTGTAACTTTTCCCTCTTCTTTTATGCTGGTAGCAGCCATGAATCCCTGTGAGGATGTTTATCGGGGTCTTGCCTCTTCCAATCTTGACTGCACTGATAGCCAGAGAAGCCGCTACTACTCCAAAATATCAGGGCCTCTTCTGGATCGGATTGATATCCAGGTGGAGGTGCCTGGAGTTAAATTTAAGGACATCATCTCCAAGTTTGAGGCTGAAAGCTCAGCCCGGATAAGGGCCAGAGTCATCCAGGCCAGGGAGATACAACTTCAGAGATTCAGGGGGAAAAGAATTTACGCCAATGCTCAGATGGGAACAAAAGAGGTTAAAAAATTCTGTCAGGTTGATGATCAGGGAAAGGAGCTTTTGGAGATGGCTGTCAATCGCCTGGGATTCAGTGCGAGAGCCTACGATCGTGTTTTAAAGGTTTCGCGCACCATTGCTGATTTAGCCGGGGAGGAAGAGGTTAGCCCTGTTTATGTTTCTGAAGCCATCCAGTACCGCATGATGGACAAGTATTTTTAGCATCATTTTATTTTTTCTTGACATTCGTTTGAGAATCCCATTCTAATATTTGTCTGGATAGGAAGAAACAACCAAAACGAACGAAATTATAGGAGGAAATGATGAAAAAAATCTTTGCCTTGATCCTGGGAATGGCGCTTCTTTTTTCCCTTTATGCTTTAGCCGACAAAGAACAGAAAGATCCCCTTTTGATTGAGGTTAAACCAGCTAAGCTCACTCCTTTGAAGAAAGAAGCTTTCGAATGGCTTGAGAAAAACAGGGCTGAATTGACCAAAATCAACGAAGAGATTTGGCGTTTTGCAGAAGTAGCCATGGAAGAGTATAAATCAGCCGAGCTTTTAGCTTCTTATCTTGAGAAAAAAGGATTCCAGGTCAAAAGAGGAGTGGCTGAGATGCCCACAGCTTTTGTGGCGGTTTATGGTTCGGGAAAACCGGTTATAGGCATTCTGGCTGAATATGATGCGTTGCCCGGTCTTTCACAGGACCTTGTCTCCAGCAAGAAGCCTGTAGAAGAAGGAGAGCCAGGCCATGGATGTGGCCACAACATTTTCGGTACGGCCAGCACTGCTGCGGCTGTGGCCCTGAAAGAAGTTATGGAGAAACGGGGACTTTCAGGAACAATCAAGCTTTTTGGCTGCCCGGCCGAAGAAACAGTAGTGGGAAAAGTCTTTATGGCCCGCGATGGTATCTTTGACGGCCTTTGTTGCTGTATTCAATGGCATCCAAGCTCATCGAATAATGTCTCTATAGGCTCGAGCAATGCCATGAATCAGTTCGAGGTTGAATTTTTCGGGAAAGCAGCGCATGCAGCGGGCGACCCCTGGCATGGCCGGAGCGCGCTGGATGCCATTGAGTTGACAAATGTTGGTTTGAATTATCTCCGGGAGCATCTTAAGCCGACTGCGCGGATTCACTATGTGATTCTTGATGGGGGAGGAGCCCCTAATGTTGTTCCTGATTATGCCCGGGCTTGGTATTATGTTCGGGATATAGACCGGGAGTATGTAGAAAAAGATTATGAGCGCGTTTTAAAGATAATAGAGGCAGCTTCTCTTATGACCGATACAACTTATAAGATAAAATTCAACAGCGGAGTTCATGAGATGTTATCTAACCGTGTGGGTTCAGAAGTGGTTTACAGCAATTTGCTCTTGGTTGGACCGCCGCAGTTTGATGAGCAAGAACAGGCCTTTGCCAAAGAGATTCAGAAGAGTTTAGAACTTGAAGAGAAGGGTTTGAAATCAGAGATTGAACCTTTTAAGCTTCCCCAGAGGAGTTGGGGAAGTGGCTCTACTGATGTGGCTGAGGTAAGCTGGCTCACGCCGACCACAGGTTTGGGAGTTGTCTATAAACCTGTGGGGACACCCGGACATCACTGGTCAGCTGTTGCCTGCGGTGGAATGTCCATCGGCCATAAGTGTATGTTAACGGCTGCCAAAGTCATGGCCGCTTCCGGGCTCGATATGCTCTCCCATCCTGAAATAATAAAGAAAATGAGGGAAGAGTGGATGGAAAAAAAGAAAGACAAGGAATATAAGTCTCCGTTGCCCCCTGACCTTAAGCCTCCCGTAAAACCGAGGAAATAAGAAAGCGAGAAGAGATTAATTAAGGAAATAAGTTGGTCTGGGTGAGAACCTCACCCATATTATTTTACTATTTTAGGGAAAAACTAAAGCCAGCAGAGGGAGTCGAACCCTCGACCTACTGATTACGAATCAGTTCTTCCTCCATTTTTAGTTTGAAAACCTTTTAATGGAGATCGTCTATGTACTGAGGCGCTAATTCGCTCAGCTGTCTATTTTTAAAACAGGAAGCTGAGGCTTTTGTAATGATTGAATTTTGTTTCCTTCCTGTATCTACTCAACGTGAAAGAACTAAAATCAAAATGATCTAAAATTCTTTTCACAAATCTCATTGACCCCACATTCTTCGCACTTTTTCCTATCTCTGCAAAATCCATAATTTTCTCTTTCTGTTTCTGAGCAGTAAGTATATATTCCTGTATTTATTTCTCTAACTGAATATTGGTGCTTTAAATTAAGTTCTTTTAAAAATCCGATAATACTATCTCTGCTTTGTATCCTAAGCAATTTCGAAATTCCTGTAACATTTAAAAAATGCATATTTGCTGCATCTAATTTAAAAGAATCCTCATTAAATTTAAATTCCTTAATATCGCCAACTATAAAATCAAAAACATTTTCTCCAATCCCGTAGAGTTCTTCCCAAGGAGGAGCTTCTTTTTTAAATCTCTCCCAGTCATCACTATCTATGTTGCAAAAATCCCTATCTGAAATATTTGGAATATTTTTAAATTCACAATATTTCTTTTTCAGATAAAATTTAAAGCTTGACCTATAGTCTTCCTTTAAATGCCTACAGCAGATAAGCATTTGCCATAATTTAACCCAAAACCAACCTCCTGGATTTCCTAAAGATTTATTCAAGAATTCATCAACACATCTATAAAACTTTTTCCCATAAACATTATATAATCCATTCTTCATATCATAATAAAATGAACTTTCAAGAGAACCTTTTTCATTTCTTGAATATTTCTTTTCCCCTGTATAGCTTTCTAATATAGAACCTAGACAATTAACTGTAGCAATCTTCTTTTTTTCCAATAAACCAAAAAATATTGAGGCTGCAAAGCCTCCTTGCTCGTATCCTCGTGGAATGAAAATTTTGTCTAAATTCGAATAACTCTCATATTTCCAATTGCTAAATCTTTCCTTTGCCTCCGTAACAACATAATCAATAATTTCTTCTGCATTTTCTTTTTTCATTCATTTCTCCTATCTTTATTCCTCTTTTGCCAATATGAAAATTTCCCCTCCCCCCAACTGTCTTTCTATTGAGGCTACCTGTGAGCTTGATCATTAATGCTTATAAATCTTCCCGAGATTAAATTTCCTTCCATTAAAAATCACGTATTTATTCCCTTTATCATCTAGGAGAATTTCATATTCTTTCTTAACCACAAATGGCATTCCTTCACTTTCTATGGTCAGTCGGCTTAATTCTATAGCTACTTCCGGAGCTCGTAGTATCAGATCCTCTAATTTGATTTTCTTATCTGGCATTTGCCGAATCCTTCACACCTAGATCCTCAATAAGTGTTCGCAATCTTTGTATTTATTTATCTTTTGAGAATTTCTCACAACTTCATTCGTCCCTCTATTTATGAATATATCCATTTTTTATTATCGGAAGGATAAATAGCATTTTCACACTATAGATATAAATCCTTCTTTTGCATTTTCTATTTGATTTTCAGATTGATTACTAATATCTGCCAACTCTCCATTGGCCTGTCTCAATCTTGTTTTGGATTATCCGTACCGCCAATTTGATATAGAAGATTCTAGTGAGTGGAAATAACATACTTAGCCCTATGAAGTCTGTGATAAATCCTGGAGTTAAAAGAGTAAAACCTCCCAATAAAACAAATAGGCCACCCAATAGTTCCCGAGCG
>Ga0114921_10000916_pt1 | contig 12865 bp, 14 predicted proteins | sample BentaG_FD_87016 | JGI IMG/M metagenome (GOLD analysis project Ga0114921, IMG submission 87016) | Deep subsurface microbial communities from South Atlantic Ocean to uncover new lineages of life (NeLLi) - Benguela_00093 metaG | ecosystem: Environmental > Aquatic > Marine > Oceanic > Sediment ...
GAGCAAATTATTATGCCGGTAGCCAAACGCTTTAAACCCCAGCTTATCCTGGTCTCGGCTGGCTATGACCCCCACTGGGCTGATGAGCTAGCCCTGATGCAAGTAAGTGCTGCCGGCTTCGCCCAAGTGGCAAAAATTATCAAAGAGCTAGCTGATGAACTATGCAATGGTCGTCTCGTCTTGAGCCTGGAGGGCGGCTACAACCTCACCGCCTTAGCTGCCTCAGTAAAAGCTACCTTTGATGTCCTTTTAGGTAACACCAATATTGAAGACCCGCTAGGTCAAACCCGATACCGTTCGGCTACCCCCAACCTCGTTCCCCTGATTAAGGCAATAAAGGAAATACATAACCTGCTTTAAGGTCTATCCTTACATAAATCAGGGGGGATAGGGCATTGGTCACATTCCCCATTACATGGTTCAACATGAATAGTTACGCTAGCATGTTGCAGCCTAGTTTTTATATCCTGCTCCAAGTGATCGCACATCCGGTGCGCCTCTTCCACACTAATATTCTTAGGCATTACTACATGCAGGTCAATGTAGCGCTGGTTTCCTGTCTTACGAGTACGCAGTTGATGGAAATCGACCAGCTCACCAACATGCTCCATAATGGATGACCTTATGGCATTCTCTTCAGCCTCAGGCAATTTTACATCAACCAGTCCACCAAATGACCTTCGCAATACATCACAAGCCACTTTCAGGATAAGCAAAGCGACTAACAGTGCAATAATGGGGTCAAGAATATTGAGTCCGGTAAGGCGTATAGCTACTAACCCTGCTAACACCCCTGCAGCGGAATAGACATCGGCAGCAATATTACGAGCAATTGCCTCTAGTGCCATCGAATCTGCAGCTCGTGATACCTTGAGTAGGTGACGAGACAGGAAGACGCTGGCCATGATGGAAACCAGCATTATCCCTATTCCAGCTTCAGTCAGCTCTAGCGGCACTCCCGTTATTATTCTACGCACTGCCGAGTAGATTATTAAACCGCCAGCGATAAAAATCAGCATCGCCTGTAATATGGCGGCAATGTTCTCCACTTTGCCATGTCCGAAAGGGTGTTCTTCATCAGCAGGCTTGGCAGCTATACTAACAGCAAAGACGGTGATTACTATGGCAAACAAGTCAAGGAAACTATCTACTGCCTGAGCAAGAATGCTGATGCTTCCGGTTATAACTGCCACCACTACTTTGAATACAACTAACCCAATTATAACTATGAGAGAAAGTTTAGCGGCACCACTCTTGGTAGAAAACATCACCCATCACCTACCTCTGGCTTTTGCCGCCAGTAGAGGCAACCACCGAATAAACCTGCCCCATTCTCCCCTCTCCCAGACTACCAGTAGCGGGCTGGCAATACAGATTGAACTAAAGGTTCCGGCAACAATACCCACCAGCAGAACTACAGCGAAATTCTGAATTGATACCCCAACAAAGAATAACAAAGCCAACACTACGAATAAGGTAGTTAGACTAGTATTCAAGGAGCGACTCAGAGTCTCAATCAAACTATTATTGACTACAACCTCAAAGTCGGAGCTAACACCTATTGTCAAATTCTCGCGTATTCTATCAAAAACAACAACGGTGTTGTTCACACTATAGCCAATAACCGCCAAAATACCGGTAATGAACATCAAGTTAATCTGCCAGTTTAATAAGCCTCCAAGGATAGAAAAAACCCCCACTGCCACTAGAGCATCGTGTATCAGGGCAATTATGGCACAGGTGCCGTAACGGAAAGGTTTTGGCATTCGGTGAAATGCCCAGGTTACATAAAGAAGTATGCCAAGCGCAGCTACAGCTACCGCAATAGCCGCATTCTGTGCTGTTTCCTTAGCTATCATGGGCGACACTGAATAAAACTCGGTCTCAATGAGATGACCAAACTTAGCCGCTAAGGCATCCTGTAGCCCTGTCTTCTCCTCCCCAGTCAATTTATGCGTCCGAATAAGAAAGTCGCCGGCTCCAGTGTGTTGAATAATGGCATTGGCATAGCCTAAACTGGTTAATTCCCGTTTCAAATCATCCTGGTCTACTCTCTGCTCAAAGCTTACCGTCATCAATGAACCGCTGCTAAATTCAATCCCAGTTTCAAGGCCAAAGGTCACCAGCGAAATAATACTAACAAGGATGACCACCCCTGAAATAAGAAAAAACCAGAACCTTTTACCTACAATATCCAACATTATTTCCTTCCCAGGTATGGACTAAATAGCGACACCTGCTGCGCCAGATTAGTACCCACGAATAGGCGTAGTAGGGTTCGAGTAACCACAATAGCGGTAAACATACTTATCGCCACACCGATAAACAAGGTTAAGGCAAAGCCCATTACTGGCGCACTGGCGACAATACTACTGCCTAACCAATATAAAATGCCACAGACAATGAAGGTAGTTACATTGCTATCCTTGATAGCTGTCCAGGCACGATTAAACCCAGTCTCAATGGCTGCTCCCAGCGTCCGTCCTGTCCTAAGTTCCTCCTTCATTCGCTCAAAGATAAGCACGTTAGCATCTACCGCCATGCCGATAGATAAGACAAAGCCACCCAGCCCAGCCAGGGTGAGGGTAACTGGTATCAACTTAAATAGTGCCAATACCGATGCCCCATAAAACATTAGTGCTAGGCAAGCTAGGAGTCCAGGCACACGGTAGTAAATAATCATAAATAACATAACCAGTATTATGCCAATCACCCCTGCCCTAACGCTCATATCGATGAAATTAGCTCCCAAAATAGGTGATACAGTTTGGTCATAAAGTATTTCAAGGGACACGGGCAGGCGGCCGGCATTCAATTGTTTAGACAATTTAGCAGCTTCATTATAGCTTAAGCCTTCAATCACCCCCCTATCTTTAATAACACTACGGACAATAGGGGCAATGGGGCTGTCATCCTCCCCCAGCAAGGACTCACCACCCTCAAATATACCCAGAGGCCTATCTATCAGGCGACTGGTAATCTCTTCAGAAAGTCTGCTCCCTTCTTCATCCCATTCGAAAGCCAGCACCAGCCTGCCCAAGTTATCCCGGTCTACATAGGTATTTTCTCTGAAGTATCTGCTGGTCAGTGCCTTCTCCTCGCCATCAATCACTGCTGTAGCTGGTTTCCATCTACCCAGTTCATTTTCCCACCTCGCCTCTTCCTCATCAGTTGCCAGTTCCCCAAACTCCAATAGCGCCACACGTGAGAGGCGCTCCTTCTCCCTATCAGTAATGTCTATGCCGGGCAGTTCAACTAATATATGGTCTCGACCCTGTTTCTGGATAATTGGCTCAGTCACGCCTAGGGGGTTGATTCGGTTACTGATAACCGCCATCACCCCATCCATAATATCAGCCTCCTCTCCTGGCTCCACCGAGGATAAATCAGCCCGATAAACGATATGGATACCACCCTGCAAATCAAGCCCTAGACGCATTGCTTCCCTGCCAAACAAAGGGTAGATAAGAGCACTGATGGCAAAGGCAAAGAGAACTAATATAAATATCAAGACCCACGTATTTTTTCTAATCATCTTTCTACCTAAAGCCACTTATCTTCTGGAAGGAGACGAAGCTAGCAAATGTTCTATATAAGATAGAGTTTCCTCTCTGGTAGCTACCTCTCCGGCAGCCTGCGCTTCACGCACCGCCTCCAGAATTTCCCCAATCTTAGGTCCCGGACTCATACCAAAGACACTGATTAAATCATGTCCACTAACTAGTTTAGGAGGAGCGACCAAACTCTCCTGCTCAAAGCGCTGAGTCAATATATAGTCAACTACTTGAACATGCTCTCGCCACTCAGCTAAATCCAGGTGTGAACCTCTGGTGGCTAGATGGTCAGCCAGACTTAAGAATAGGATATCACTACCAGCATCTCCAGTATCACGAAAGAAACGGTAAATAGCCCGACGGGTGGGAAGCTCCTCGTGACTCATCTGCATTGGTCGAAGGTGATGCTTCACCAAAGCTTCCACCAGCTTTACTTCCTTACTACTAAACCTCAGCCTTTCCAATATATTAACCGCAATAGCTGCCCCCTCCTTAGCATGCCCTAAAAAACGCACCCGACCTTGAGCATCAATAGCTTTAGCTTGAGGCTTGGCAATATCATGAAGCAGTGCTGCCAGTTTGAGGAGTAACCTCCTGGTGCTGCCGCTGCTAACCTCCTGGTCAAAGTGCTGACTCAGTACTGTTGACCAAGGGGTAATAGCCAGAATCTCTTCATTGGCATACTCCCAAGCTCCTTGCCTGAGTAGAAAATCAACAGCACCTACCGCCTCTATGGAATGGTCAAAAACATCCCAGAAGTGTTCCTTAGGCTGCTTAACCCCCTTCGCCTGAGCCAGCTCTGGAATCATGGCTGTTAGTAAACCCAGTTCATCAAGGTAGGTTAAAAATCGCCTAGCTTGAGGCACAGCCAGTAACCGCAGTAGCTCTTCTCTTACCCGTTCACCAGCTACACTAGCTATAAGGTGGCAGTAAGACCGAATTAGAGACTCGGTTTTGATATCAATACTAAAATCAAGCTCAGCCGCCAAACGCACCGCTCGTAATAAGCGCACCGCATCCAATTCAAAAACGGTATCGGAAACAGTCCGAATCACACGCTGCTGGAGGTCATCCCGGCCATTAAAAGGGTCAATAAGTTGAACATCAGACGAGTCCTTCTCGAACTGGCTAAGGTCAATTGCCATGGCATCTATAGTGAAATCACGCCGTGCCAGGTCCTGCTCGATGCTGCCTTTAAATGTAGAGAAATCAAGCTGCCATCGACTACTAGCTAGGGGTGCTTTTTGATTAGCCAGGACTACCCTACCTACCCTATTTACCTCGTCTAACCGGACAAACTTGCCGTCAAGAACAGTAGCTACCTTGGGGGCAACTTCCAGGGCATCAGCGGCTACAGCAATATCAATATCAGCCGTAGCTCGCCCCAGCAACATATCACGCACAAAGCCACCAACAAGATATGACTTTATACCCTGCTCGGTGAGAAAATTACTTGTCTTCCTCAATAATAACGAGGCTCTGGGCTTAATCAGACTACCGAGAAAGTCATTCGGACCTTTTTCAGCAAGACTCATCCTCACCCTCGCTTTAACCCTGCTGAAAAACTGCGTTTTTCAGCGCTCTTACAAATACACCTAAGGCTAAACTATACTCCCAAAGCATACATTTATCAAGAGAGGGGACAAGAGATTGTTTAGTAACCCCAACTCTCCCTTGACAATTGTCTTAATTAAATTAGAAATCAGCTATGGGGGGCTTGACAATTGGCATATTGTGGATTATAATTAGCCATCTGGCATCAAAAGGTGGGATAGAAATGATACTAAAGACAAGGGTCTTTGAGCTGTACAATGGGAAATACAGGAACTTATCTGAGTTAGCCCAAGCTATGGGACTATCAGTAAGCCAGGTTTATCGGGTGCGAGAAGACAAGCGCAATATCAATCAGAAATTCATTATCGGGGCGATAAACGCCTTTCTTGGACACAAATTTGATGACCTTTTTTATTTCCCCCCTGAGCCAGCAGCAAAAGAGAAACAGAGGATGGAGAGCACGCAACAAGCGTTAGAAAAGTTTACCTCAGCTACTGAGGTATATGCCCAGCACCTCAAGAGCCACACAAGTGCCCTCGTTAACCTTAAAGAGGCGTCCCAAGAGCTGAAGAAGGGTGCCGAGGAGCTGAATAAGGTTCTGAGTTACCTGATAGACGTTCAGTCATTTTCAGTCAATTAACTTTATTATCAAAAAGTCTCCAGTTAAAGTTGAACTTCTTCTGGCTCAATCTTACGTAGCTTATCCATGCCTTCCAGTCGATCTATATAAAGAACTCCGTTTAGGTGGTCTATCTCGTGCTCCAGGGCTTGAGCTAGAAGTTCGCCTGCCTTAATCCGTATTTCCTTCCCATTCTGGTCACGCCCTTTAACTGTAACCGAGACGGCGCGTTTAAGCTCCCCAACATAGCCCGGTACACTAAGGCAGCCCTCATTTACCAAGCGTTCTCCACTCCTCCGCACTATCTTAGGATTGATTAAGGCTATATCTTCTTGCTCAGGTAGGCCGATAACAATCACTCTCAGCGGAGTGCCCACCTGTGGAGCAGCCAACCCTACCCCCGAAGCTGAGTGCATTGCTTCCAGCATATTGCCTATCAGCTTGCGGATTGAGCCATCAATAATCCTGACTCGTTTTGACTTCTGCCTTAGCACCGAGTCAGGAGCAACACGAATAGGAACAATTGCCATCTAACCTTCACGACAGAGCTTGGTAAATAATGCCTCACCTGGGTCTTACTTTGCCTCATATGAGCTGAAAATGAAATTTAGGTCATCTTGCAAAGCAGAGACATGCTCCTGAGAAAAGAGCTTTTCATCTATATCTAACATTATTTTCGTTTCACCTTTAGCTGAGCCCACGATATGTGCCCTGATGCATTCCTTTTCTGCCTTACCTTGCTCGTCCCGAATCTTGAAAGTCAGTGTGCCGCGAGAAATGAACGACGATGAGTCAGTAGGTAAGGAGTATGTTTCCAGCTTCGCTTCACCTATAATTACTCCCTGCTTCAGGATAAAATCTCTTATCTCGTGATAGAGTAGTTCAGGGTTTACTTCTTTGTATGTTTTCCTAATTTGCATTCTCAGCTCCTTCACATCCTTAGCTCACATCCCCCCATTTAAGATTATAGCACCCTTGGGTGAATTGTAAAACTTCAGGCTAGACCCATCGGGTTAATGTCAATTGTCCAGCCCTGAGGAATAGGTATTTGCGATAGAAAAGTAGAAAGCTCAGAGCCACGAAGTATTAGCTGCCAGCGAAATCTGCCCCGTAGTCGGTGAATAAATGCCGGTGCCGGACCAATTAGACTGAGGTCAGCTATTCCCTTTGAATTTATTTCCTCAATAAGGAGGCGCTTCATCCTTTCTGCCTCTCTCTGGCAGAGAGCATCATTAGTATGAGTATAAACAAGGCTAGCCAGCTGGGTAAATGGGGGATTACGAAGCTGGCGGCGATAGGCAATTTCTTTGTCGTAGAAGAGGGTGTAGTCATGTTTAGCCGCCGCCTGAATAGCATAATGTTCCGGCGAATAGGTCTGGATGATGACCTGTCCTCCTAAAGGACCACGCCCGGCTCTCCCTGCTACCTGGCTCAGCAGCTGGAAAGCCCTCTCCCCGGCCCGGAAGTCAGGCAGGTTTAGTCCGGTATCAGCACTAACTACTCCCACCAGGGTAACCTGTGGTAAATCCAACCCCTTGGCAACCATCTGGGTGCCAATAAGAATGTCAGCCTGGTGGGCACGGAACCGGTTTAGTATCTCCTGATGGGAATGCTTCCGTTTGGTAGCATCGCTGTCCCAGCGCAGCCGCCTGGCTTGGGGAAAGGTATAGCCTGCTTCCTGCTCTAATTTCTGGGTGCCAACGCCTAGAAACTTTATCCGCCGACTCAGGCACTGGGGACAAAGCTGAGGAACTGGCATCCTGTAGTTGCACTGGTGGCAGACCATGCTGTCCTCAGTCAGATGATAAGTGAGAGGAACCTCGCAGCGCTTACAGCGGAGGACAAAGCCACAATTACGGCATTGAACAAAGGTAGCTGCTCCCCTCCGATTAAGAAATAGAATCACCTGCTCCTCACCAGCCACTGCTTTAGCCATAGCCTGTGACAAAGAGCGACTAAAAAGGCTCCTATTCCCTGCCTTAAGCTCTTCCCTTAAATCCACCACCTTAACCTGGGGCAGGGCTGAACCTTCGCTGGGGGTAACCCGCTCGGGGAGTTGAAGCAGGTGATAGTCTCCCCTTTGAGCGTGATAGAAGGTCTCCACATCAGGAGTAGCACTGCCTAGAATAACCACGGCTCCAGTTAGCTCAGCCAGCTTAATAGCTGCAGCACGAGCATGATAGCGCGGTGTATCGTTCTGTTTGTAGGCCCATTCATGCTCTTCATCAATAACTATGAGACCCAAGTCAGGTTGAGGAGCAAAAACAGCACTCCGGGGACCAATGACTACATCAACTTCCCCGCTTCTTATTCGCTGCCACTCATCAAATTGCTCACCCAAGGAGAGCTTAGAATGAAGGACAGCCACCTTATTAGGAAAGCGTGAGGCGAACCGCTCTATCGTCTGGGGAGTAAGGGCGATTTCTGGAACCAGAACAATGCCTCGCTTACCCAGTCTCACCGCTTCAGCCAGAGCCTGCAGGTAAATTTCTGTCTTACCGCTACCGGTAACCCCATGAAGTAAGAAAATAGCTGGTGAAGTCTGGCCCTTCGTCGTCTCCAGCAGGCTTGATTGAATAGACTTAAAGGCTGATTCTTGGGCGGCAGTAAGAGTCAGTGGATAAGATGGAGTTATATCCTGGGAAGAAAGAGGGTCACGTTTTACTTGAATGTGCTGAATTGTGACTAAACCTTTATTGACTAGGGCATCAGCCACTGCTTTATCACAGTTAACCCTCTGCCTAGCTTCTGTTAAGGGCACCAGTTTGGACTGCTGAGCTAGGAAGTCAAGAAGAGCCGCCTGTTTGTTTGCCCTCATTTTAGACAGCCTGGCTACCTCCTTGAGAGCTTCACTGGCATCAACTGCCAGGCTGAGGTAAGGCGCTACTTTTGGTCTTGCTCTGACTGACTCCAGTTCGTAGCTTCTTACGACTAGTCCTCGTCTTACCAGTTGTGAAACGATGGTCTGAGCCTTTTTCTTGCCTAACGTCTTCTCCAGCTGCCTCAGGTTTACCTTGCCTTGTCGTCGAACTAATTCAAAGACGTGTCTGTGTTCATGGGTAAAAGAAAACAAGTCATAGTCATCAGCAATTGAGGAGATAGAGATAAAAGTGAGCACCTTTCGCTCAAACCCCGGTGGTAGCATTAGAGCTACGGCGTCAAAGAGAGGCGATAGATAGTGCTGGCTTATCCAGCGAGCCAACAATACATGCGAGGGAGATAATACCGGGTGGGGCTCAATAATCCCGGCTATTTCTCTGGTTTCCTCCACTGCCGGGTAATCGGTTAGCTCTAAAACGACACCCTGGAGGAGCTTATCACCAAAGGGAACCCATACTGCCTGCCCGACATCAATACTTAGACCTGCGGGTATGGCATAGCTAAATGTCCTGCGCTGCGCTATTGGCGAATTAACACTAACCTCAGCATACCTCATCCTATACTCCAGGAGGTAGCTCTACACGATAATCTTTCTAATCTTATCCCGGCTTCTTTTCCTTGCCTGCTCGCTTTTCCTTGATGCGGGCTTTTTTGCCACTTAGCCCACGCAGGTAATAAAGCCTAGCCCGGCGTACTTTTCCATGCCGCACTATTTCTACCTTTTCCACCAGCGGTGAATGCAAGGGAAAAGTACGCTCCACACCTACACCATAGGCAACACGCCTCACGGTAAAGTTAGCACCAACTCCACCGTGGCGAACCCTAGTTACTACCCCTTGAAATAGCTGGGTGCGCTGCCTGTCTCCCTCCACAACCTTAGCATTGACCTTAACTGTGTCACCCGGGGCAAGAGGCGGAATATTAGGATTTGGTTTGACTTCAATTGGAGATACCATACTCATTCGTTAAGACTCCATAATATTTTAATCACAGGTAGCTCGAAAGGAGCACAGCCCCTTCAAAAATCTTTTAACCTGTCTACTAATCGTCTTTACGTAGACTAACTTTATCTAATAGCTCTGGACGACGCTCCCGGGTACGTCGGATAGCCTGCTCGCGACGCCATTTAGCGATTTGAGCATGATTTCCGGAAAGTAAGACCTCAGGCACAGACCACCCTCTATATATGGCAGGACGAGTGTATTGGGGATATTCCAATAGCCCATCAACATGAGAATCATCCACTAACGAAGCTTCTGAGCCAAGAACCCCAGGCAGTAGCCTAACCACAGCATCTACCACCACCATAGCCGCTAGCTCACCTCCACTAAGAACATAGTCGCCAATACTAATCTCATCACTAACCAGATGCTCACGCACCCGCTCATCAATGCCCTCATAGCGGCCACAGATAAGAATTAGATGGTTATATTTTGAGAGTTCTTGAGCAATTTGTTGAGAAAAAAGGCGACCCTGCGGGGTAAGCAGAATAATTGGCAATTCATCAGCCCCTTGTTTAGATTTTATTGACTCTACCGCCTCAAAAACAGGTTCAGGCTTGAGTATCATGCCGGCACCACCACCGTAAGCATAGTCATCAACAGTATGATGTTTATCATGAGTATAGTCTCGAATATTATGAATGTTAATACTAACCAGCTTACGGCCAATAGCCCGGTTAAGGATACTAGCGCCGAACGGACCCTGGAACATCTGGGGAAATAGGGTCAAAATATCAATATGCACCTGTTAATCCCTCCCAGTGTCTGAAGGGGCACACTCAGTTACCTCTCCTTTAATAATTTCCAGTGCATGAGGAATGACAGGGAGTATTACCTCAAGGCATTCCCGAACTCCCTTAGGGCTACCTGGCAGATTGATAATAAGGCACTTTTTCCTCACACCAGCCACAGCTCGACTCAGTATGGCGAATGGTGTCATACTAAAAGTTTTGGCTCTCATCGCCTCAGCAAAACCAGGCACAACCTTATCCACTATGGAAAGGGTAGCTTCAGGGGTAACATCACGCTGGCTGAGTCCAGTGCCCCCGGTAGTTAGAATAATATCCACACCACCTTCATCTGCCCACTCAGCCAGCTTGCTGGCAATAACATTCGCCTCATCAGGAATGACCTCATATTTAACGACACGGCTATCTAATAGAGATAGGCTATCCCTAATTACCTTGCCACTCTCATCATAGCGCTGCCCTTGCCACCCCTTATCACTAATGGTAAGTATGCCCAGATTAAACATAAAATTACCCTTCCCAAGCTAAATTGTATTTTACCACATATAAAAAATATAGCAAAATTAGGAATTTTATGAAAAATTTATGAAAAAGACTTGACAAAAAGGAAATTGTGTTGCAAAATGGTAAATTATGGTAGATAGTGGTAGTAAGTGGTAAATCAGGACATACCTGGAGAGTCAAAAAATGTTTTTGGGCGAGTTTGAATATAAGATTGATGAGAAGGGTAGGGTGCCTATCCCGCCAAAGTTCAGGAGAGAACTTAAGGATGGAGTGGTATTAACAACGGGCGTAGAGAAGTGCATCACCGCCTACCCCCTATCTGAATGGAAAAAGCTGGCGGCTACCCTGACTACCGGTTCAGTCACCCCCAGTAAGTTGAGAAGGCTAAATCGGGCTATTTTTGCTACTGCCTTTAGCCTTAATATCGATGGGCAGGGGAGAATAGCCCTACCTATTCCGTTGCGAGAGTATGCCGGGATTGAGGATGAGGTGGTCATCGCCGGAGCCAATACCTATCTTGAACTGTGGAACAAGGAACAGTGGGAATCAGAGAAGGCTGTTAGCCAGGAACAAGCTTGGCAAATTATAGAAAGCCTGGAGAAGCACTGATGAATCTAAACACATCAACACCCACCCATATCCCGGTTCTTCTTCAAGAGACCATTATGGCACTGGTGGTTCAGTCTGGGGGTCACTATATCGATTGTACCCTCGGCGGTGGCGGACATGCTGCCGCCATTTTAGAGCATAGCTCACCTGGTGGGCAGCTACTGGGCATTGATGCTGACCCTGAAGCTATAAAAATAGCTAGGGCAAGGCTTGAAGCCTATAGTGGCTCAACCCTTCTTGTTAATGAAAACTTCGTTAATCTACAGGCTATTTGTTACAAGTATGACTGTCTCCCGGTGCATGGCATCTTGTTTGACCTGGGACTTTCTTCACTTCAGCTCAACGGCAATGGTCGTGGCTTCAGCTTTCAGCATGATGCCCCTTTAGACATGCGCTTGAATCCCAACCAGGAACTTACCGCTGCCGATATCGTTAACACATACTCCGAGACCGAACTAGCTCGCCTGATAAAAACATATGGTGAAGAAGGCTACAGCCGCCAAATAGCCCGCCGCATCACGCAGGAACGCCCGATAAAGACCACCCTTCACCTGGCTCGAACGATAGAGCGGGTTATTGGAAGCAGAAGGGGTAGAATCCACCCTGCTACCAGAACCTTTCAGGCACTACGAATTGCGGTTAACCAGGAACTTGAACACCTGGAATCAGCTTTAAGACAAGCGGTTAACCTCCTTGGCTTCGAAGGTAGACTGGTTGTTATCAGCTATCACTCTCTCGAAGACCGCATAGTAAAACAGTTTATGCAACAAGAAGCAAAGGGCTGTATTTGTCCTCCAGGTACACCAACCTGTGTTTGCCAACATACCCCCAGCTTGAGATTAATCAATAAGAAGGTTATCACCCCTTCTCCTGCAGAGGTTCAACTTAATCCACGCAGCCATAGTGCCAAATTAAGAGCGGCTGAGCGCCTTATTACCCAGGATGGACAATATAAGACCATTGAAAAGCTATGTTTTTCAGTAGAGGTTAAAGCTAATGGGTGGAGGAGACCAACTCTGTTGAAAAGACTCCAGCAGGCCTTTTCAACAGCCTAGATTGGTCAGGAATATTGAGATTATAAAAAGGTTCTAAAAATTTAAAAATTGATAGAACTTAAAAGGGGTGAAATCTAGTTAGTGAGGAGGGGCTAGATGGAAAAACAGACTACAGCTTCCAGTGATGTTGGTAGCACTAAGGTGTGCGCTACTATAGCCGACTTACAATCGAGAGTGGCTGAGCACATTATTGCTCAAGATGATTGCTACAGGGCTGATGATGTGCAGAGTATTTTAGCCGAGACCAAGGTTGGAGCGTGGAGAAGGGCGGATTTGCTGAAGAAGCTCAAAATGATCTTTTCCGCAGCCTAGATTAGTCAAGAATATTGAGACTCCTAAA
>Ga0114921_10000917_pt1 | contig 12861 bp, 12 predicted proteins | sample BentaG_FD_87016 | JGI IMG/M metagenome (GOLD analysis project Ga0114921, IMG submission 87016) | Deep subsurface microbial communities from South Atlantic Ocean to uncover new lineages of life (NeLLi) - Benguela_00093 metaG | ecosystem: Environmental > Aquatic > Marine > Oceanic > Sediment ...
AGGGTAGTTTTTTCAGTTCAATCATGATTCTCTTGGGACGCCGCTGTCTTATGAGGTGTGACTACGCACTAGGACTTAGCGATTCATTTGAACAGAAATGATTCGACGGGCAACCCGGTTGTTACCCATACGATTTCACAACACACAACGGAGGGAGTAAGCAATTATTATCGGAAGGTTTCCATAACCTGCTTAAGGCTCTCTTCAGAAGGCCGTAAAGTACTTTCAGGAAGATAAGCCAGGGGTATCTCGACCATATCCTCAATATCAGGTAGCGCTGGTTGTTCTTCGTTGAAGTAGATCAACCCCGTTACCAGGATGTGAGCACGGTAAGCCTCGTCAAGAAGTTGTAAGGCATCAAAGCGATTAGTCGGGTCGTAGTCACGTTCAAGCTTCCTCAGCGTAAGGGTCGACCCATCATGCATACTCACCTCGGTAACCTCACCCGGCTTATATGTCACATCGATCTCCTCACGTTTGGGCACCCAGGTTATATCGTGCAACGGGTATTTATGAGCCCTACTCCAAGAATAGCTTTGGGTGGATTCACCCCGGTTATTAAAAGTCACGCAGGGACTGATGATGTCGATTACAGCCGTTCCATTGAAGCTCAATGCGGCCTTTATCAATTCCTTGACCTGCTTGGGGTCACCGGCAAATGAACGAGAGACAAACCCACAATTGGCGATTAATGCTTCCATGCACACATCAACCGGCATGAAGGGGTTCACCCCTACTTTCTTTAATTCCAGATCTTTATCAGCTGTGGCCGAGAACTGTCCTTTAGTCAAACCGTATACACCATTGTTCTCGACAATGTAGACCATCGGAACATTTCGACGTAGAAGATGAATGAATTGACCGATACCGATGCTGGCAGTATCACCATCACCTGAAATGCCAATCGCCTTTAATGTCGTGTTTGCAAGCACCGCGCCAGTGGCGATGGATGGCATACGTCCATGCAGACTATTGAAACCGTGTGAGTTGCCTAAGAAATAGGTCGGACTTTTACTCGAACAACCAATCCCGGAGAGTTTTATAACCTGTTCCGGTTTAATCGACATCTCATAACAAGCCGCGATGATCTGGCTTGAAATTGAGTTGTGACCGCAACCCTGGCATAATGTCGTCGGTCTTCCCTTGTAGTCAACCTTACTAAGCCCAACACGATTAAGCTTTTTATTCCGGATCACCTTCGTCTTAGAATGGGTAACCATATTAGACTCCATCGTGGGAACGAACTGCTTCAAAAACCCAACGCGGACTCATTGGTAATCCATTGTTAATCGTCAGCGAGTGGATTTTCGTCGATTGATCTGGGACTTCAAGCTGCAGGAGTTGATGCATTTGACCGTCGGTGTTCATCTCAATAACATATACAATGTCATGCTCGCGTATAAAAACTTCAATCTCGTGCGCGAAGGGCACGGCTCTTATTCGTAGATAGTCCGTTGGCACACCCTGAACCGCTAACCGGTCGCGTGCCTCCTGGATAGCCGGATCAGTTGAACCATAGGCGATCAAGCCAATACAAGCCTCCTCCATATGATGAATTTGAGGGGTTGGGAGATATTCTCGGGCGGTCTCCAGCTTCCGCCAAAGTCGCATGAGGTTAGCTTCCCAATCCTCGGGACGTTCGCTGTAAATAGCCTGATCCGTGTGGCCTGTTCCACGGGTGAAATACGCCGCCAGAGGGTGTTCAGTCCCTGGCAGCGTCCGATAGGTTATGCCATCTCCATCTACATCCCGGTAACGGGCAAACTCATCAAGGCGATCGAGATCCTCCGCTGAGAGGACCTTGCCCCTATCCAAAGGATGATCCGGATATGAGAAGGTCTCTGACATCCAAAGGTTCTTACCCATGTCTAGGTCGCTAAGCACGAATATCGGGGTTTGCAGACGTTCCGCCAGGTCAAATGCCCGCCAGCCAAACTCGAAGCACTCCGATATCGATCCAGGTATGAGCATCACCTGCCTTGTGTCTCCATGACCAAGGTAGCGTATGAACAGCACATCTCCCTGCGAAGTGCGCGTCGGCAAACCAGTGCTAGGTCCCATGCGTTGGACGTCCCAGATCACGACCGGGATTTCAGCGAAGAAAGCTAATCCGACGAACTCGGCCATCAAAGATATTCCAGGTCCAGAGGTAGACGTCATCGCTCGCGCACCAACCCAACCAGCGCCCACTACCATCCCGATCGCCGCCAACTCATCTTCCGCCTGAATGACGACATAGGTGGCTTTTCCAGTCTCCTTGTCCTTCCGCAGTTGAGGTAGATACTCCTCTAGGGCATCTACCAAGCTGGAGGCGGGTGTGATCGGATACCATGAGGTAAAACTCATCCCGCCATAGATCGCTCCAAGTGCGGCAGCGGTATTGCCATCGATCATGACCATATCGCGTGTCTGTTCATCACGCTTGACAAGATAAGGGTCCCGCTTGGTGAGGTTTTCATGTGCCCACGTTGCCGCCGACTCGATCATCCGCATATTCAGATCTACTGCTCCTCGCTTGCCCTTGAAGTGCGTGTCCAACGCACCACAGATCTCGGTCAACTCGATTCCAAGCATCTCAGCAACAACGCCAACGTAACACATATTAACGATATAGTCCCGCAGCTCCTTCGGAGGATCAACCTCTTTGACCAGCCGGCGTACAGGCATTGGATAATAAACGACATCTGATCGTTCTCGTTGCACCGCAAAATGGTCAGCGTAGAAACATACCCCCCCTTGAACCAAATCCATTAGGTCTTCTGCAAATGTGTCCTGATTCATGGCAACTAGTAGTTCGACCGTATCACGTCGAGCGGTATAACCTTCTGCACTCACCCTGATCATGAACCAAGTCGGTAAGCCTTGAATATTGGACGGAAACAAGTTCTTCCCACTAACCGGGATCCCCATTCTGAATAACGCCCGGATGAGGGCTAAGTTGGATGTCTGACTTCCGGATCCATTGACCGTCGCTACAGCCATGGAAAAGTCGTTGACGATCGGTTCCTTGACCGTTTTTCTCTGTGCTGTAGACTGAGGCTCCACCATTAGTTATCACTCCGTTGAGCATCGCGCCCACGCTTTTCTCTTGTTTTTATCAACTTGGAGGAGCGGTAGCGATTTAGTTCAGGACGATGATGTAGCATTCCTATGTGGTCAACAAGTGCGATATACCCCGAGTCGAAATCTTCATCCAGAATCGCTTCGACCATCTGTTGGTGATACATCCACACTTGCTCTAAGTATTTGTAATCCGAATGCACGTTAAGACCGATCATCTCATACGCGTCCCAATAGGCTTCAAGCAGACCAAGAACAAAGGGATTGTTGAGCTTGGAAAAAATGGTGAGATGCAATTCCCGGTGTTCCCCATGGGGAATCATAACTGGAGTAGCACGCAACTTCTGCCAGGCTCGCTCCACGAGGTCCTTCAGATGTTCCTTATCCTCTGGTTGGAGTAACCGAACAGCCTCATGCCAGAAGGCAACCTCAATGTGGTCTCGCAACCAACCATAGAGTTCAAAGTAGCCTGGATCGAGTTCCAATGCAAAACGTAAACTAGTTCGCAGACCAGACAAGAAGGAATAGTCAAGTGTGCGAATACCTATTTTCGGTCGGACTTCCACCAATCCCAGAGTTCGTGCAACCTCCAACTGCTCCCGTAATTTACTCGTGCTGATTCCAAGCTGTTGAGCGAGCTGGTTAATTGTAGGAAGGCGATGACCAGATTCACAACCTTGTTGAGCGAGATAACTCAGGAATTCTGATTGAAGTTGTTGGAGCATGTCATCCTCGCTGTTTAGATCGTATTAATAAAATTAATATTATTAATATGATTATTACACTACTTTGATTGTATCACACCCCCCGATAACGTTCAACATGCGCTTAATCCTCCCCACGACTCTGGTACAATCGGGATATGTTCCTCAGCAATCTTTTTCCTCGCTTAATGTGGATGTTACTCGGCTCGCTAGTCGTGGTCGCACTAATCCTGCCCCGCTGGTTACTGAGCCTGCATTATGCTAACCACATCTACACGCTAAAAGACGCGCCGGTAATGCCAACCGCGGTCGTCTTCGGCGCAGGTCTTCGCCGTGACGGTCACCCCTCTACAGTGCTTGCTGATCGAGTTGCGACCGCGGCTGCCCTCTACCACCAAGGTAAGGTCAGCCAGATCTTAATGAGCGGTACTGTACGTGGATCCGACTATGATGAACCATCTGCCATGCGCTCTCTGGCTTTGAAAATAGGCGTTCCCGCAGAGGACATCCTTGTCGATTCGGGCGGAAATCGCACGCTGTATACCTGCCTGCGAGCCCGGCAGATTTTTGGCGTTGAACAAGCATTGTTGATCTCCCAACGATTCCATCTCCCCCGGGCGTTGGTTATCTGTGATGCCAACGGAGTATCGGCTGTGGGTGTAGCTGCTGACTTACATCCTTATCGGTTCCAGTTCTTCTGGGAGCTGAGAGAGATCCCGGCCACCTTGAGGGCTATATGGGACGCCTATTTCCACAAACCAAAGATCGAGCTTAATACCTAAGAAAGCAATAACCCAAAAGAAGGATGAGCCGATGGATCGTGAACAAGCGCTTGATATACTCCACGAATATGTTCAAAATCTAAATCTCAGGCGTCATATGCTCGCGGTTGAAGCCGCTATGCGTGACTATGCGAAATTTTATAGTGCTAACCCGGATGAATGGGGCCTTGCTGGTCTGTTGCACGATTTTGATTGGGAGATCCATCCCTCGCTCGAACAACATCCTCAAGATGGTGCTCCCATTCTACGCTCGCGCGGTGTCCCCGAGCCTATCATCCAATGTATTCTCTCTCACGCCGATCACACCGGCATTCCACGACAAACCCTAATGCAGCGGGCGTTGTTCGCTTGCGATGAGGTAACTGGTCTTATTACTGCGGTCGCTTTGGTGCGTCCCTCCCGCTCCCTGCATGATCTAAAGGTGCGCTCTGTACGCAAAAAATGGAAAAACCCTCGCTTCGCGGCGAACGTCGATAGAGATGAGATTGTTCGTGCTACTAATGAACTAGGCGTGGATTTGTGGGATCACATCGAGCGCGTCATCCACGCCATGCGCGGCGTGGGATCGGAACTAGGTCTGGATGGAGAATCCGGAAACTGAACAACTCACGATAGACTCTCGGTCGACCCCTTTATATCATGCAGGACGATCCTTGGGATCTGACCAAGCTACTGGTATAATTCGACGGCTTTTGGACTCGAATAGCCGTCAAAAAAATGACAGATCAACCTAAAGAACTCTCCTCTGAACTAAATATTTGCCCGACATGCGGCACGAGCGTGGGCGAAAATACCACCCGGTGTGTGGTATGCGGGACTGTCCTCCAGACCAACGCCAACCATAATCCCCAAAAAGGTACATCCCAGATCACCCTCTCCATCCCGTTGGCCATATTATTGCTGGCAGTTTTCGCTCTAATCTCCGCCGGCTTGACTTATGGAGCCACATTCATCATAGGCAATCGTGAAAGCGCAATACCTTCGAGAACGCCGACGACTGCTCCAACTGAGACGAGTACCTCAGCTCCAACCTCAACCGAGACAATCGTTCCAACACCAACTCCTCTCCCCACATTTGAATATACGATTGTCGCCGGCGATACCTGTCTCGGCATCGCCTTATATCACGACGTATCAGTTCAATCGATTAGGAATATCAATCCAGGTTTGGTCTGTGAGGTATTAAGCCTTGGTCAGAAAATCAACATTTCCCAACCAACACCCACACCCTCACCCGCGCCAACCGCCACCCTTCCGCCGGCAGAAGCTACCTTAGCAGCATGCGAGACAATTACCTATACTGTCGAATCGGATGACACTTTAAGCGGCATAGCTACGAATTACAGCGTTATTATGCGGGCGATCATGGATTACAATGGGATGACCAGTGATACTGTTTACATCGGTCAAGTTCTGATTATTCCTCTCTGCGAACGTCTGCCTACACCTGGTCCCTCACCGACGGTCACCCTACCGCCACCCCACTCAGCACCCAACCTGCTATTGCCCCAGGATGGTGCCGCCTTCTCCCTCGCCAATGACACCGTCACTTTGCAATGGGCTTCAGTGGGAGAATTGCGCGAGAACGAGTTCTACAAGGTTACGGTTGAGGACATCACCGAAGGCTCTGGCATGCTACGGTTTATGGCGTATGTCACTGATACCAAGTACATCATCCCCACTTCATTCCGACCCACCGAGACTATTCCCCATATTATGCGCTGGTGGGTGCAAGTGGTCCGTCAAGCCGGCACCACAGTTACCGGCGATCCCAACTATCGGTCCGCCGGTGCAATTAGCGTCAAACGCGATTTCACCTGGTCGGGCGCCGCTCCCGCAGTAACTCCTACACCTTAGATATTTTGTTTTAAACACAAGTGTGAATATAAACAGCCCGGCGGTCATCCACCGGGCTTATAGGCAAATACTATTCATAAATGCGGTTCCCATACCACAAAACCAATTAGCGCGGATGGCTATGCGCAGCAAAAGTTACAGATTTAGCGCTCCAATCAACTCCCTGACATGCGAGGCTGATCTCTCCAGAGCCTGCTGCTCCTCTAGATTTAAATCGTACTCGATGATCTCTTTAAATCCACCACGCCCCAACTTCACAGGCACGCCGAAACAAATGTCTGATTGACCATATTCACCTTGAAGGTAGACCGACGCCGGGATGATCAAGTTTCGATCGAGCAGAATAGCTTCCACCATCTGAGCCAAAGCAGCGGCTGGCGCATAATAGGCACTCCCTGTCTTGAGCAAACCTACGATCTCACCTCCACCTTTACGTGTGCGCTCTACAATCGCCTCCAGCCGATCTGGTGGCAAGGCATCGATCAATGGAACGCCGGCTACATTCGAGTGGCGGGTCAAAGGAACCATGTCGTCCCCGTGACCACCCAACACGTAACAATGTACATTGTGTACACTCACGCCCAATTCCAAAGCCACAAACGACCTCATTCGGGTTGAATCTAGGATGCCTGCTTGCCCGATAACCCGCTCCCTCGATAACCCGCTGACCTTCATTGCCAAGTAGCTCATAGCATCCAGCGGATTGGTGAGGATTATAAATATCGCCCCAGGAGAAGCCTTCAACGATTCACTAATCACGCTGCGTACAATACCACCATTGGTATCCAATAGATCATCACGACTCATCCCTGGCTTACGCGACAACCCAGCGGTAATAACCACGATATCCGAACCGGCTGTTTTATCATAGCTGTTGGACCCAATAACTCTAACATCGGATCCGATCACCGGCATCGCTTCAGTCATATCAAGCGATTTACCTTGAGCCTTACCTTCAACGATGTCTACCAGGACGATATCGGCAATCTCGCGTTGTGCAAGCCATAACGCAGTCGTGGCACCAGTTTGGCCTGCACCGATAATGCTTACTTTCGCCATATCCCCTCCAATACAAATTTCTTCCACCCTGAACGCCCCGACGCTAAGAGTGTTACTATTTTCTTCCTTATTGTTGCAGGTAGGTGGGAATCTCCGCCATCGATTTTGCGAGGCGGGTGCCATGCCAGGTAATCAGTCTGCCATCGATCTGGTACACACGTCCTTCAAGCACAGCCAGAGTACTGTCCAGCAGTTCGGTCAGCTGAGCATATTGATTATCCCCATTCGACACTGCAGTCGATAGCAAGATAACTTCCGGAGCGAGGGCTATCACTTCATCTGGAGTTACCCTAGGATATCGAGTGTCACGCTTACCCGGGTCTTCAGAATCTGCCAAGCCCATATCCGCCTCAAGTGGGTAGCGACGAATGCGGTCAGCGAAGATGTTTAATCCACCGCAGCAAGAGAGTAAATCATGAGCATAAGTCTCTCGATTGAAAGTCATCCACCAATCACCGTGCGTTGATTTCCCGCCTTCAATTGGGCAAAATAACCTCACTGGTGGACGACTACGTGTAGCATGTATGGTCCATTCAACGGTTACCTCAAGGGTTCTAATCCGTGACGAACTTACCCCTTCAACATGGAAAAGACGCACCAACAACCAGAGGATCTCAATGGCTTCCTGTACTGTTCGAGGGAAAGTTACCCAGACTCTGAGCCCAGCCTCCTCTATCGCCACTACATCTTCCAGATGGTTTTCTTCCTGATTGGCGATCACAAGCTCTGGCGCTAGGTCGATCACCTTCGCAATGTCTGGGGATTTTGGTTCCCCAATACGGATTATGCGCTGTGCCGTATCCTCAGGAACCAGGCAGAAATCTGTGATCCCGACCAGATAATCTCCTGCTCCGAGGTCGAAGAGACTTTCGGTCATCGAAGGCACCAGGCTTACCACCCTTTTCGGAGGAGCATTTAAGTCCAACAGGGGAGGTCGGTTGTCAACGTTCATAAGGCATCCCATCCTCGACCTAGAGCGATTATGGGCGGTGTCCCTCCCCACACCTCCACCTCTCCCTTCGGTCCTAGAGCTAAAATGGCACCATGGGGAAAACCGAGCGCATATGAGAGATCATGTTGAGATATCAATTCTTTTACACCTGGGATCGTAATAGGATTCTGAACCTTGGGAAGCACAACCGCTCCATCCATCCCAGACCGGGAACGGGTTTCTCATCGATATCTATGAAAACCCATGACCCAAGAGCCGACGCTGCGGGTCCGGTCGCTAATACCAATCCGCAGTCCTCTAATAATCGCCCAATCTTAAGACATGACTCCGGCAATTCGAGAGCTCGTATCCAATCTTGCGTTTGCCCCCCGGTCAACAGGATTAAACCCGCAGTTGCATACAACTCCTCACACTCAAGCTCCGAAATGTTCTGAGCCCGGATCACTGCCACTGGCGCATCCAACAATGCCTCCACATCGTCGATGAAGAGATGTAATTCTTCCGAGATCATTTCCCCCATCAATAGACACATCGACGTGCGGGATAGATCAACCCGCTCAATCAACCGCTCTGCCAACTGGGGTGATTCACTGCCAAAAGTTGGCACTGGACCAGAAATCACAATCCAACCGTCGGACGGTGGACGCCGAAACACCTGGCTCGGTTGGCTCACTCTCCCTCCAGAAGCATCCAAGCTGCCGCTGCCATCAGTGCAGATGCCTTTGGTAGCACGACTTCATCAAAATCGTAACCAGGGTTGTGATGAGGTGCATCCAATCCCTTTGCTGGATTGCCTGATCCGACAAACATATAACAACCAGGTACATCTTCCATCATAAAAGCCATGTCCTCAGAACCCATTACCACCTCTTCCGAATCGACAATCGCTTCAGGGTACACCTTCTTAATTAACGACTGGATTCTTATTGCCAACGTTTGGTTGTTGATCACCGGTGGTGTCAGGCGTTTAATTTTTACCTTCGCTTCGCAGCCCATCGCCTCGGCAATACCATAAACGATTTCCTTAACTCGTTGGAGAACCAAATCTCGAACCTCACCACCGAAGGTACGGATCGTACCCCCCAAAAGAGCCCTGGAGGGGATGACATTGAACGCATCCCCTGCCCGGATTTGCGTCACGCTCACCACTGCCGGTTTACCGGGGTCTAGATTGCGCGAGACGACCGATTGCAACGCACAAATCACCTGAGCTGTAGCCAGGACCGGGTCAACCGTCTGGTGCGGAGCTGCACCATGTCCACCGCGTCCGGATATCTCTATTTCGAGCCTCTCACTGCCGGCCATAGCGGGACCCGGTGTGACCCCAATCCAACCCACTGGTTTGTCATTCCATAGATGCATCGCCAATGTATAGTCCGGTGTTGGATCCAGCAGAACACCTTCTTCCACCATACGTTCAGCACCGCTTAGTCCCTCCTCTGCTGGCTGAAATACAAGCTTGACCGTGCCCGGAAGTTCCTGACGATGACCATGCAGCAGCTTCGCTACCGCCATTCCAATAGCTGTATGGCCGTCATGTCCACAGGCATGCATCACTCCATCAAATGTCGAGGCGTACGAAGCACCCGTTTCCTCCTGTATGGGTAACGCATCCATATCGAAGCGCAGTAAAATGGTAGGACCAGGCCGTTCCCCTTTAAGCAGTGCGATCACACCTGTTTCCGCCACCCCGGTACGAATCTTCAGACCAAGGTCGTTCATAGCATCGGCCACAATTCCAGCAGTACGATGTTCTTGAAATCCGAGTTCAGGATGACGGTGAAAATCACGACGTTGGGCGATGATCTCATCGGCGAGTGCCTCTGATTCTGTTTGAAATATGGAAAAATTCATCGATTAAACCTTTCTCCAAAGTTGGATCGGTATAGAATTAGGAAGGCAAAACCCAGCACTTCCGGTCGGTTATTTGGTTCCTATATCTCTTAATATAAACCAATTTCCAGTCTAGCAAGTATGTTTAGCCCAAAAATAAGGCCGACTTCTAACAAAGTAGCTGGTTGTAAAAATCCGGATCATTGGAGTGCGTCAAGCACTACCAGGACCCGGACACATGAAACATCAGGGATGCCTCCATCAGTCACAACCCATCCTCACTTTTTACCGCAATTGAATCCTCCATTTTTATTCTGGCAAGGTCGTTTTTTTGTTTTCTCCTCCAGCGCCCTGTGTTCATCATATGGTTGGATCTCATCTTTGGAGAACTCAACCTTACGGTCGTCCTCCAGGAGCACAATCACTGCCTGTTTAAGCGGCAACACTTCCACCACCTTACCTTCCCCGCTCGGTGTAAGTACTCGCTTGTTGCGTTTGGGGAGATGTTTTCGTGCTGCAACGTATTGTTCGTATTCATAAAGCAGACAACACCGAAGCCGCCCACACAATCCGGTAATTTCCTGCGGATTAAGAGAGATCCCTTGAGCCTTGGCCATCCTGATTGAAATTGGGCTGAATTCCATGAGGAACTTGGAACAACAGCGCTCTTCCATTCCACAGGCGCCCATCCCACCGATTATTTTGGCAACATCTCGTGGTCCGACCTGACGCATTTCAACCCGCGATTGACGATTCGCTCTTCGCATATGCTTAAGCAGTTCCTTCAGAGCGACTTTTTCATCACCCTCAGTATTATAGAGGAATGTCAAACGGGAACCGTCGTAAGAAAATTCAGCCTTGGCTATCTTAACACCTAGTAATCCCAGCTCGGTTGCCTTTTCTCGGCATGCAATCAACACTTCAAGCTCCCGCCCTTTCCACATCCTGCGGGTGACCAGTTCCTGAGGTTGAGCTCGTCGTTCGATTGGCTTCAGGCCCCCTTCGATTGGTGGAGAGGGATCAGAATCCAAACTAATAACCTGTCCCAGCTCTCGACCCCTCCTGGTTGCAACGATTACATAATCGTTAATCTGCAAATCATGCACCTGGGAGGCATCAAAATGATAAAGTTTGCCAATAGGCTGAAAACGAATTGCAACAATTCGGGTAGTTGCTTTCTTATCCATCACCGCTAGTCTCTTCTATTATCTCTGCTGATTGAAATCTTCTTCGCTACCAATCTTAGTGCACTCAATCATAATGTTCAAAAGAACGGCAACAATTCAGGGACGTTACCTGACTACCTCATTGCTTGGATGCTGACCTTGGCCGCCAGGTCCTGAGCTATTGAAGTCAATGCCTTTGCCACTGCGGAATCAGGGTGCGACACAACGATCGGAACACCTACATCCCCACCTTCCCGCACATGGGGGTCTAAGGGTATGGCACCGATGAAAGGCACACCAGCCTCACGGGCAAGTTTTTCACCCCCTCCCTGCCCGAATATATCCATCCGATCTCCATCTGGTAATTCAAGATAACTCATATTTTCGACGACACCCAGGATAGGAACATCCAGCGTCCGGAACATCTCTAATCCGCGTCGTGCATCCTCAATCGATACCTTCTGTGGCAAGGTCACAATCAAGCTCCCAGATAGCGGCATCAACTGAGCCAGACTGAGTTGAGCATCCCCTGTTCCAGGCGGGAGATCGACGATTAGGTAATCCAGTTTCCCCCATTCAACATCGGTGATGAACTGACCAATGGCGCTGTGGAGCATCGGACCTCGCCAGATCAGTGGTTGGCCAGGTTGAACCAGAAAGCCAATCGACATAAGCTTAACGCCATAAGCCTCGGCCGGCACTAGTTTCTCACCCGTCGACCCAGGGATACTATCGACACCCATCATAGTCGGAACATTTGGACCATAGATATCAGCATCCATCAATCCCACCCTGGCACCTAATCTTGCCAGAACTACAGCCACGTTTACCGCTACAGTTGTTTTGCCAACACCCCCCTTACCTGAAGCAACTGCCACCGCGTTGCGAATCATTTGTTGGCTAAGAGTACTTATCCGTCCATCGGATGGCACACTTGAGGATAAATTGATATCAACCTCTGAAACACCGTCTAAAGCCTCCACTGCATGACGCGCGTCCGCCTCGATCTTAGCTTTCAACGGACAAGCAGGTGTTGTTAACTCAATGGTGAAAGAAACTTTTCCACCATCGATCAACAAGTCTTTAATCATTCCCAAGCTGACTAAATCCTTCTTAAGTTCTGGATCTTGCACCTTGCTGAGAGTAGCCATCACAGTTTCAGGTGTGAGGGATTCTGCTTTATTATTCATTTCTTCCTCTAACCGGTATATCACTAAAGAAATCGGCTAGTACTTGCCCACATTCAAAGAAAGCATCCACTTCATCCCATGCATATTGAAAGAGAACCAGCAACTCCGAATCCTCGCCACGAAAACGCCGGACTGTATGCTTAGCGCACAGAGTGCAGCCGCGTAACGCCCGGTAGGAATGGGAATGACATGTCAGACACCCACTCAGCCGGACGAGCAGCAGAGTAAAAGCTAATTGTTCGAGCGAAGCATCAGCCG
>Ga0114921_10000918_pt1 | contig 12860 bp, 7 predicted proteins | sample BentaG_FD_87016 | JGI IMG/M metagenome (GOLD analysis project Ga0114921, IMG submission 87016) | Deep subsurface microbial communities from South Atlantic Ocean to uncover new lineages of life (NeLLi) - Benguela_00093 metaG | ecosystem: Environmental > Aquatic > Marine > Oceanic > Sediment ...
CTGATGCCTTCACCTGCCTCATCTGCTTATCCATCACCAGGTGAATGATCCTTAAACGTTCAATCTCTCTTTTGCTCAACGTGATAAGATCCTTTCTCATGTCGGTTCTCCTTGCTTGTCTTCCAAAAGAAGAACCTTACACGATTTTCTAAAAACCGGAAATTTTTGCTTGGCACAAACCGGAAATTATCACGTGGCAGTGACAAAAAACAAAAACAGAAGGATTAACCTAGGAAGTGCCAAGACAGGTTGTATAGGAGATTGCCACGCTCCCTTTAGTCGTCTGCCTGTTTGTCTACGCCCGCAGGCAGGCTCGCCAAGACTCTTTATCAAGTGGCTTTAGGACAATACCTGAAAATCTAATACTGACTGGCCAGGGCTCTAACAGTTGATATTGTTTCCATCAATGCCTTGCTTGTCACAGATGGCGAAATTGCCACCAAGCGTAAGACAGTTTTATTATCTAATTCTGTTAAAGAGATAGAACGTTTTCCCTCTGCCATGATTCTCTTCTGGATGGATTTCTGCAGTCGATCCAGTTGTTCATCCGGAAAGCCCTCAGGAATGATGCGAAAACAGAGAATTCCTGTGTCAGGCTGAAGGCATAATTCTATATCAGGTTCGCTCTTGAGCTTATCAGCCACGGTCTTGATCACAGCGAGTGGAGCACGGAGTCTCTGGATTAGCTTTGCTATCCCTTGATAGCGCAGAGATGTCACAAGGGACAAGGCAGAAAAAGGTCGGGTAGATGGAGGAGACTTCAGTCCTGGGTTGGGTTCAGAGTCCGCTTCAGGGTTGAAATAGTCGCTGTGCAGGGCCATCCTGTTAAAGTCTTCATGGCGGCGAACAAAAAGCAGAGAATTAGGAATAGGAACTCTGAGTTGTTTGTGAGGATCCCAGGAGACTGAATCCGCAAGTTCTATTCCAGAAAACAACGGCTTCCACTCAGGAACAAGGGAGAAGGCCAATCCATACGCACCGTCCACGTGCAACCAAGCACCTAATTTATCGCATATTCTTGCAATCGGCTGAACCGGATCTACAGAACCGGTAGAAGTTGTGCCTGTTGTAGCAACAATACAAAAGATATCCTTGGTTTCTCGCAATTCGCTTAAGGTTTCTTCCATGCGCTTCAGGTCAATACGACGATTCTTATCAACAGCCAGAGTCACGAGGCTCTGCTCACCAAGTCCCAGCATGCGCACAGCGTGCTTTAAGGAGAAATGAGCATCGCAGGAAGCTAAAACCTTGAGTCGGGTCGGGTCTTCGAACCCCTGGAGCCCTTTCTGAGTAAAATCAAAACCGTACTTCTCAGCTTTCCAGTGAAGCGCCAGATACAGGGCTTCTTGGTTGGCATAGGTACCACAGTACATAAAAGTGGCATCAGAATTCGCTGAGAGTTTAAAGAGTCGACACAAAGCTTTGCAGCAGAGTTCTTCCAGCATAACTCCCCCTGGAGAGACCTGCCAGTTCGTCATTCCCTGGTTGTAATGGAGGGAGATTATGGCGCCGAGTTCTGCCCCTTGTTCTGGGAATGCGTTGAACATGGATTGGAATTCAGGTAGATCATAGCGCATCAGGTGAGGGAGTAGACGCTCTTTAACCAGTTTGGTTAAGGCTTCGAGAGAAAGTCCTTCATCTTGAAAATCGATGAGAGGTTCTAAATCTTCTGAAATTTGCTCTGGAGAGGCCCCCGAATATAGGGGAATTTTCCTCTGTTTTTTCATTGGCTTTCACCTATAGGCTAAATATATTAAGTTTTTAACCTTGTCCCAAAGCTTTGTGATTAGGTGACATTGCAGGCGAACAAAGGAGCGGGGCAATCTCAATAGCTTTTTTGACAACAGCCCAAGAAAAACTAATGAAGACTGCGCAGCCTTTTCCGAGCAAAGATAAAAGAAATAGAGAATGCATTTCATCGACTACTTAAATTGGGGACAAAGCCCTATTTAAAATCATATTGATGAGCGAATAGATAAATCGAGCTGGCGAGGGAGATAACGACCTCTTCCTTTTTCAGCTAAGCATTGATCTCCGTCACTATTCTCTCTTCACTTCTCGCCGAAAAATCTTAACATTCTAAAAAATTGAAGTCAAAATATTACATGGGTTATTGAGACCTGACCACTGCTTTGTGAGTCCTGTTTTGATACTTTGTTATTTTATTTTGATAAAAATATCAAAATTTTTTCTTAATTATGATATCTTATTTAGCTTATGAAAGTGGAACGAATTACAACTCTAGAAAATCTGGATAATATCGGAGAGAAATGGAATAAGTTTCTGTTTTCCTCCCCTCAGAATTGCATATTTTTGACTAATGAGTGGTTCTATTCGTGGTGGAAATGTTTCTCTGAGGATAATTCTTTAGAGATACTTATTTTTAAAGATGAAGATGAAAATATATTAGGCATTGCTCCTTTTATGTCCAAAGAAAGAAAATTACAATTCCTCGCCAGCCATGAAGTTAGTGACTACTGTGATTTTATAACACCCGAAGAGAGAATAAATGAGTTCTATGAGAATTTATTGGAATACTTAAAAATAAATTATTCCGGAATAGACAAAATCAAATTGATAAACATAAAATATTCATCTCCCACTTTAAAAGTGTTACCTGAGTTAGGCTCAACCAATAAGCTTGATTATAAATGCTCCAGAACAGGTGTGGCTCCTTTCCTTGTTCTTCCTTCTTCCTACAGGGATTATCTGGCCCGGTTAGACAAAAAAAATCGGCACGAACTTAGGCGAAAGCTGAAAAGGATAGAATCTCTCAAGGGAGTAAAAATTTTAAAGATAACAGATACAGAGGAATTACAAACATATACTGATGACTTTATCTCCCTTCACAAGAAGAGCTCTCCTTCCAAGGCGGAATTCTGGCGGAAAAAAGGGATGACTGATTTTTTCCGTGAACTCATTTATCGTTTTTCCCAGAAGCGTTGGATTGAACTGAATTTTTTATTTTATAGAGATAAAATTATTGCTGCCCTCTTAAATTTTTCTTTTTTTGACCAAATTTATTTCTATAATTCTACCTATGATAAAGAATATGCCTGGTATAGCCCTGGTCTCTTTCTTTTTAATCACTGTTTGAAACAGGCCATTCATGAGGGAAAAAGGGAAGCCGATTTCTTGAGGGGGGAGGAGAAATATAAATATAATCTTGGTGCTAAGGAAAGCAGCCTATTTCAAATAATTTTGAGTTTAAAGTGAGTTGAAGATGAATATCTGTGTTATCAGCTTTCATTGTTGTCCTTTCTCCCTTTTAGGAGGGGACGGCACAGGCGGTATGAATGTTTACTTAAGAGAATTGAGTTCAGCCATGAAATACTTTCCTGAAGTCAATATGGATATTTTTACCCGTATTCAGAATCCGAGGATTAGAGGAGTTAGAGACATATCCCCTAAAATCCGAGTTATTCATTTAAAGGGAGGGCCGGAACATTCTGTTAATCGCAAACATCTGTATAATTTTCTCCCAGAATTTTCGAAAAATTTGGAGGAATTTATTTTTCTAAATAAATTTAGATATGACCTTGTTTACAGTCATTACTGGTTTTCTGGCCTTATAGGAGAAGGGATAAAGAATAAATACAATCTTCGCCTCATTCATATGTTTCATACTCTGGCCTTTTTAAAACAGAGAGAAGCAAAGGAGAAATATGAAGAACACTCCAGCAGGCTCAGGTCTGAGCGCCACCTTGCCCAAATTTCAGAGATACTTGTTTCTTCATCAGAACAGGAGAAAAGAAATTTACTTGAAGAGTATGAGATTCCTCCTTCAAAGATAAAGGTCATTTACCCAGGCGTAAACAAAGAGCTTTTTTGCCCTATGAACAAGAAAGGAGTTCGCCTAAAATTGGGGTTTGGAGAAGAGGATAAAATTATCTTGTACGTTGGTCGAATTGATCCGGTAAAAGGACTTTTTAATCTAATAGAATCCTTAGAATTGCTAAGAAAGGAAGCCTCGCTTTTGTATAATCAGTTAAAATTAGTGGTAATCGGAGGAGGAAGTAAATCTTCTGACCATCTTAAGAATGAGGAAATCCTTCGGATTAAGAAAATAGTAAAAGTAAAAAATTTAGGAGAGAAAATCTTTTTCTTGGGATCCAAAAAACAAAACAAGCTAAAAAAATATTATTCCGCTGCAGATGTATTAGTTATGCCTTCTCTTTATGAATCCTTTGGTTTAGTGGTTTTAGAAGCTTTAGCCTGCGGGACTCCAGTCGTTGTTTCAAGAATAGGTGAGATGAAGACCATTATAAAAGAAGGCAAGAATGGGTTTCACTTTGCTCCAGATGATGCCTCTTCATTGTTTTTCTGTCTAAATTATTTTTTCTCCCACAGAAATGGTTTGCAGAGCAGAGAGATAATACGCCAAGATATTATAAATAGATTTTCATGGGAAAAGACTGCAGAGGAAACTTATATTTTTTTCAAAGAAATTGTCAAAGAAAGCCTCTATCCTACCAGAATATTTCAACCCGGTGAAAGCCTTCTGCCAGCTTGAACCTTTCTCCTTCAGCCATGGTTTTAGCCCGCTGGCAAAGCCATTTTTCCATTTCAGCAGAAAAGGACTCCTTTATCTGGCTTTTATGGCAACGGAGGGCTTTAAGTTTCAACTCAAAAGTATTCGTTATATCAGACCGGAAATTTATATCCTCTGAGGCCCAGAGCCATACTTCTTTGACCTTATGAGGCATAAGTCCTTCTTGGCGCAGGTCAGTGTAAGACCACAAATCCCTGGCATAGGGAAAAACAGCATCTAAAGTGACTCGACCAACAATTCGGTGGTCTCTATGCCAAACATAACGGCGATAGGGATCAGAAGTTATAACTATCTCTGGCTTGTATAGTCTTATGAGCCTGACAATTTCTTTTCTAAATTCAGGCGTGTCCTCTAGGCTCTGGTCTGGATGGCGAAGGAAGATGACTTCCTTTACTCCTAAAATCCTGGTTGCGTCCAATTGCTCTTTTTCCCGTATCTTGGCCAATTCTTCTGGCTTTATGTTTATATCATCAATGCCTTTGTCGCCGTTGGTGCAGATAACATAAACGACTTTTTTTTCTTGCCGAACCCATTTCACAACTGTTCCTGCGACTCCGAATTCAGCATCATCAGGGTGAGGAGAGATCACCAGTATATCAGCCTTTTTTTCCTCCATTAGCCTACCTTTTTAAACTTAAATTGCATTTAAAAATTGTATATCATAATTCTCTTTGCTACAATTAATTTTCTTTTTCTATAGCAGAAATTTTCTGAATGTTTTTGTAGAAGAGAATATCTTCCTCAAGATTAAAAGAAAAAATTTTATCATGAATCTCAGAATATTTTTAAATCAAAAGGAGGGTAATTCCTGATGAATAAAATTGAAGCCCTAGAAAAAATAGCCACAAGGCTCCGTATTCATTCTTTGAAGATGACAACCATGGCCGGGTCGGGTCATCCCACAACTTGTTTATCCATGGCAGAGTTAATGGCTTGTTTATTTTTTGATGTGATGCGATATAACCCAAAAAATCCTGATGATTGGCTTAATGACGAATTTGTCCTTTCCAAAGGACACGCAGCTCCAATTTTATGGGCAGTTTATGCAGAGGCAGGAATAATTCCCATGAAAGAATTGATGAATTTGAGGAAGATTACGAGCGATCTTGAAGGCCACCCTACGCCAAGGATGAAATGGGTTAAGGCTGCCACAGGCTCCCTTGGTCAGGGCCTTTCTGTTGGGGCTGGCATAGCCACCGCGATGAAGATAGGCAGGTCTTCGGGAAGAGTGTTTGTTTTAATGGGCGATGGGGAATGTGCTGAGGGAGGAGTCTGGGAGGCGGCAAATATTGCTGCCCATTTTAAGCTCGACAATCTCTATGCCATTATAGATGTGAACCGTCTGGGCCAATCAGAAGCAACAATGCATGGTCATGACACCAGAGCCTATGCCAAAAAATTCAAAGCCTTTAACTGGAATGTCTTCACCATTAATGGCCATAAGGTTAATGAAATCCTTTCGGCTTTCAAAAAGGCAAAAGAAAAGGGGCGGCCAACAGTCATCTTGGCCAAAACAATTAAAGGAAAAGGTGTTTCTTTTGTCGAAAATATAAACGGCTGGCATGGCAAGGCTTTAAAGGAAGATGAATTAAAAAAAGCCCTTGAAGAAATCGGGACTATGCCAGAGATCAATGCCAAAAAATATGTCAAAGTGCCAAAGAAAACAAACAAGCCAAAGATTGTTAAAAAATATAACTTCAAAAGGAATCTCTATAAAGAGGAAGCTGCTACCAGGAAGGCTTATGGCAACGCTCTTTTTAACCTGGGTAAAATAAACAAGGCTGTTGTCGTTCTTGATGGAGATGTCAAGAATTCCACCTATAATGAGATATTTTTTAAGGCCTTCCCTGAGAGATCTTTCCAGAATTATATTGCAGAGCAGGGTATGGTTGGGATGGGGATTGGCTTGGCAGCCAAGGGTTATCTGCCCTTTATTGCCACTTTTGCCGCCTTCCTTGGCCGAGCCCATGATCAGATCAGGATGGCTTCTTATTCCTTTTCAAATATTAAATTTGTTGGTTCTCATGTGGGAGTCAGTATTGGCGCGGACGGCCCCTCCCAAATGGGACTCGAAGATTTAGCCATTTTTAGGCCCATTCCTGGTTGTGTCATTTTTTACCCCAGCGATGCTTATTCGGCAGAAGGATGTGTTGAATCTTTAGCAAAGCACAAGGGCATGGGCTATTTGAGGACAACCAGGCCAAAAACTCCCCTGATTTACGATAATAAAGAAGAATTTCCCCTAGGTGGTTCAAAGGTATTAAAGAAGAGCAAGAGAGATGTGGCGACGATAATCGCGGCAGGGATTACTGTTCATGAGGGACTGAAGGCCCATGAAGAGCTTAAAAAAGAAAACATTTCTATCCGGGTAATAGATGCCTACTCTATTCAGCCCTTAGATAGAGAAACAATAGCCAGAGAAGTGAAAGAGACAGGGAATAATGTTGTTGTTGTCGAGGATCATTACCAAAATTGTGGTCTTGGAGAAGCTGTCTCCCTGGCTTTAGGGAGGGGGGCGAGAATAGTCCATCTCTGTATAAAAGAATTACCGCGGTCGGGAAAACCAGAAGAGCTCTTGAATAAATACGGAATAGATGCCAATCATATTAAAAAAGCCGTTAAGAAGTTAATAAATATTTGATTTTTTACCTTCTCAGGCCAAAATTATTGATGGAGATTAAGCTCCTCGCGCCGATAGATTTAATCTATTAAATGGAGCGAGAAATGATACATGTAAACAGAAATGGATTTTACGTTATAAAATAACTTAGGAATAGGCTATAGGTTTAGAGGAATAAAGTGGAAGAGGGAAATCTCCTTTTTTATTTTTTCATCATTTTCACCTCAGCCAAAATTATGGGCGAAGTATGCGTCAGAATGAAAATTCCAAGCATAATCGGGGAGCTAATGGCCGGGATTCTCCTCGGTAATTATGTTTTGGGAGTGATTGATACCTCAAACCATACCTTGATGTCCTTTGCTGAACTTGGAGTTGTTTTCCTCATGTTTCATGTGGGACTCGAAATAAGAGTTAAGGACCTTTTTGCTGTTGGCAAGACTGCTGTCCTGGTCGGGGTTCTCGGGGGGATTTTTCCCTTGATTATGGGTTTCCTAACCATGTTTTTCCTGGGTTACCAGGTCGTTGAAAGCCTCTTTGTTGCCACAGCTATCCTGGCAACCAGTGTAGGAATTTCGGTCAAAGTCTTGCAGGAAATGGGTCTGATCAAACACAAGGTGGCCTACATTGTTATAGGAGCAGCAGTGTTGGATGATATCCTGGCCCTGATCGTTTTAGCCGTAGTTAAAGGCCTGGCCAAGGGAGAATTTCATATCGCGGAGTTTACCTTGCTGGTTATTGAATCCCTGGCTTTTGTAGGATTTCTCACTCTATGGGGGCCTAAGTTGGCCCGCCGTACCCGTTCCTGGGTAGAAAAACTGAATATTCCAGAAGGTCCGTTTGTCCTCTCTGTTATCCTCTGTCTGGGGCTGGCAGAGCTGGCTGATGTGATTGGCTTGGCAGCCATTATCGGGTCTTTCATGGCCGGAATTGTGATAGATGAATTGGCCGGTGTTTATGACCTGGAAAATAAGGTGAAATACGTGAATGAATTCCTCCTCCCTTTCTTTTTTGTAATGATGGGGGCCCATCTTAATCCCAGAGCTTTCCTAGAGCTAGATTTAGCTGCATTGATACTCGTTGTCAGTGTGATCGCTATCCTGAGTAAAATGCTGGGTTCAGCCTTGGCCTGCTGGAAGGAAAGTCGGGCAGTAAAAACTCAGACTGGAATCTGCATGGTACCCCGGGGAGAAGTAGGTATCATTGTAGGACTCGTCGGGCTTTCCCTTCACACTATTACTCAGGAGATTTATACAGTCGTGCTGGGAATGTCCATTGTCACCACTTTATTTACGCCCCCTATGATTCATTTGGCCTTCAAGAAGAGGGGGAAGAAACTTGAATCATAGGGCTAGTTTGGGAGGCAGCTGGTGAATTTAGAGATAAGTGAGGACAACCTTTATGGGACCAATTTTTACCCATGTTTTTGTATCTGAGAAGTTAGGCAATAGAGAGAGAAGAATACTCGAATCCGGGTACTGTCTTTGTAAGCGTGCTTGGGTAACATCTTGATCCTTTTTTCTTCAAATTTTTTGGATCATCATGAATAACCAAGGTTGCATCCTTTTTGAGATTGAGTTTAGTAAGCCTAACTTGAGAGATGTATACATTTTTATTTTGATTTTCACCTAAATCTTAAACATTTGACATCAAGATTCTCATAGTTTATAAATCCTATGATTTGGTTCAGGCAGGGAAATGAAAAAAGGGGAGAAAAATCCTTTAGAGAAAGGAGCTTTTTCATGAAATCAGGTAAAGTTTTTATCATGAGTCTTTTTGTTCTTGTATTCCTCTGGAATTTTCAGACAGGACAAGGATGGAGCTATCCTCAGCCGGAAAAAAAGATGAATAAGGACAAGTACGACCAAAGGCTCTACAAGGCCATGAAGTGGCGCTGTATCGGTCCTTTTCGGGGTGGTCGGGTTACTGCTGTAACAGGCATTCCCAGCCAGCCTTATACCTATTATTTTGGTGCTACAGGAGGAGGTGTTTGGAAAACAGAAGATGGAGGGCTCAATTGGCATCCTGTATCTGATGGCTTCTTTAAGACAGGTTCAGTTGGGGCTATTGCTGTATCTGAAGTGGATCCGAATGTGGTTTATGTCGGCATGGGAGAGTCTCCGATTCGGGGTAACGTCTCCCACGGCGATGGCCTGTATAGATCCGAGGATGCTGGTAAAACCTGGAAGCATATCGGCCTTTCCGATACCAGTCAAATCTCGAGAGTGCGTGTCCATCCTCGTAATCCTGATCTGGCCTATGTTGCAGCCATGGGGCATGTCTATGGACCAAACGAAGAAAGGGGAGTGTTTCGGACCAGGGATGGTGGGAAAACGTGGGAAAAAATACTCTATCGCCATAAAAAGGCAGGTGCCATCGACCTCATCCTCGATCCTTCCAACCCGAGAATCATTTACGCAGCTCTCTGGGAGTTTTACCGCACCCCTTACAGCCTCTCTAGCGGTGGTAATGGCAGTGGCCTCTTCAAATCCACAGATGGAGGTGATAACTGGAAAGAGATTTCCCATAACAAAGGACTTCCCCAGGGAATGCTTGGAAAAATTGGGGTGACAGTTTCGCCAGCTAAGCCAGATCGCCTCTGGGCCATTATTGAAGCTGAGGATGGGGGTGTGTTTCGCTCTGACGATGCTGGCCATACCTGGCGTAGAGTCAATTCTGAGCGCCGTCTTCGACAAAGGGCTTGGTATTACAGCCGCATTTATGCTGATACGAAGGATCTTGAAACTGTCTATGTCCTCAACACGGGTTTGTACAAATCTGTTGACGGCGGGAAAACATACACGCCTATCCGTGTCCCCCACGGTGATAACCATGACCTTTGGATTGACCTAGAAAATCCGAAGAGGATGATAAACTCAAATGATGGAGGAGCTAATGTGACCTATAATGGGGGGCTTTCTTGGACGAGGCAGGATAATCAACCTACGGCCCAATTTTACCATGTGACGACCGACAACCAATTTCCCTATTGGGTTTACGGAGCCCAGCAGGATAATTCGACTGTCCGAATCGCCAGCCGGACCCCAGGCTCTGGCATTGGCAAGCAAGACTGGCATCCTGTTGGAGGAGGGGAGAGCGGTCACATTGCTCCCCGCCATGACAATCCTGATATTGTCTATGCAGGAAGCTACGGAGGGCTGATTACTCGCTGGGATTACAAGACGCGCCAACAGAGAATCATCACAGCCTGGCCTGAGAATCCTATGGGATGGGGTGCGGAAGAGCTTAAATATCGTTTCCAGTGGACAGCGCCTATCGTTGTATCCCGCTTTGATTCCAATGTTCTATATCATGCAGCCCAGGTTCTCTTTAAAACGACTAATGAAGGTCAAAGCTGGGAAATCATAAGCCCTGACCTGACCACAAACGACAAGGAAAAACAGAAATCTTCTGGAGGCCCTATCACTAAGGATAATACCAGTGTCGAGTATTATTGTACAATTTTTGCTTTGGGCGAGTCTTTCCATGACCCGAATGTCCTCTGGACAGGCACAGATGACGGCCTGGTCCACATAACCAAGGACGGAGGTAAAAACTGGGAGAATATTACTCCAAAAGAAATGCCGAAATGGAGTCTGATTAGTATGATTGAGCCTTCCACCTTTGATCCAGCCACAGCCTACATAGCTGTTGACCGCCATGAGCTTGATGATTTCAGGCCCTATATCTACAAGACAGCCAATTACGGCAAGTCCTGGGCAAAAATCGTCCATGGCCTTCCCAAAAACACCTTTGTGAGAGTCCTACGCTCAGACCCCAAACGCAGGGGCCTCCTCTATGCTGGAACAGAAACAAGTGTTTTTGTCTCTTTTGATGACGGGGCTCACTGGCAGTCCTTGCAGCTCAACCTTCCTGTTGTTCCGATTCATGATCTGGTTGTAAAAGAGAATGACCTTGTTGTGGCGACTCATGGACGTTCCTTCTGGATTCTTGATGACCTGACTCCTCTGCACCAGATAGCAGAAGAAGTTGCCAAGGCAGATTTCTTCCTTTTCAAGCCGCGGGATGCTTATTGGATGAGGGGCAGGAGTGCCCAGAGACCAAATATCGGGCTGAATCCGCCCAGCGGTTCAGTCATCTATTACTCCTTCAAAAGCAAGCCCGAGGAAGAGGTCACGCTTGAGTTCTTGGATGCTCAGGGCAGTTTAATCAGGAAATTCACAAGCAAATCCAGAGAGAAAAAGGAGGAAGAGGATATATTCAGGAGATTCGATGCGGGAGGAAGTTCCCAACGCGTTCCTGCTGAACAAGGTATGAACCGTTTTATTTGGAATATGCGTTATCCTGACGCCGAGCGAGTCCCAGGGGCTGTTCTCTGGGCTGGAATGCTCAACGGTCCGGTAGCTGTTCCAGGCAAATACAAAGTAAAGCTGACTGTTGGTGAAAAAGCGATGACTCAGAGTTGGTTATGGAAGAAGGACCTCCGTATCGCCACCACTCAGGAAGAGTTTCAGGAACAATTTGATTTGTTGATAGAAATTCGTGATAAGCTCACAGAAGTGAACCGGGCCATAAACAGGCTCCGCGATGTTAAAAAACAGATTGATAACCTTTTAAAGCATATTAGAGGTCATGATAAAGCCAAAAAGGTCATGAAAGCTGGAAAGGGACTCACAGAGAAACTTACGTCTGTTGAGGATGAGCTCATCCAGTCAAAGTCAAAAAGCAGACAAGACCCACTCAATTATCCCGTAAAGCTAGATAACAAGATCGCAGCTCTGGTTAGGATAGTAGCTAATGCTGATGCGCGCCCTACGGAGCAGTTTTATACACTTTTTAAGGAACTTTCGGCCGAAGCAGACACTCAGCTCGATAAATTGAAGACCTTATTGGAAACTGATCTTTTAAACTTCAACAGATTGGTCAATGAGGCTGACATTCCAGCTGTCTATATTAAGAAGTGACTCCGTTACTAAAACAAACGCAATAAATGTTTTTACATTGTCATTGCGAGCCCGAAGAGCGTGGCCATCTCTTTCTCTATGATTTTAGGTGAGATTGCTTTGTTTCACTCGCAATGACCTATTATTTATTGCGTTTGTATTTGATGACCCCTTAATAATAGAGTTAGATTGGCAAGACAAAACTCAAAGGCCAAACCTCAAAACAGAGAAATAGTTTATGGATAAAGGGACAAAGTAAATTTAGTAAAAAGTGAGCCGTAAAATGGATATAAAGCCAGAAAAGCAAAATCGTTTACTGGTTTTTTTCGTTTATTTAGTTTATTTGGTGCTAATAAATTTTATTAAAATTGATTGATAATTTTTTTACTTATTAACGAAACAAACGAGGCAAAAAAAACAAGCGAGACAAACGAAATAAACGAGATATACTTTTTAAACGAACCAGTTAAGACTAGAAAAAGAAAGGGTTAAGAATTATGTATAACAAGATTACTCAAAGAATCAGGGAGGAAATAGAGAAAATTGTGGGCCAAAAAAACATGATTGCTGATTCGGAAAAAATGTTAGACTACAGCCATGATGAATTTTCCCTTATGGATATAGCCGAAGAACCTGAATTAGTGGTAAAGCCCGATAAAACAGAAGATGTTGCAGCCATTCTTAAACTGGCCAGCAAAGAAATGATTCCTGTGACACCTCGAGGAGGAGCCACTGGCCTCTGCGGAGGTTGTGTCCCTTCTGAGGGAGGGATAGTCCTTTCTCTTGA
>Ga0114921_10000919_pt1 | contig 12847 bp, 10 predicted proteins | sample BentaG_FD_87016 | JGI IMG/M metagenome (GOLD analysis project Ga0114921, IMG submission 87016) | Deep subsurface microbial communities from South Atlantic Ocean to uncover new lineages of life (NeLLi) - Benguela_00093 metaG | ecosystem: Environmental > Aquatic > Marine > Oceanic > Sediment ...
CACTCACAGGAACAGATAGATAAATTGGAAGAAGAAGGAGTCATTCGATAAGAAGAGTAATCAAGCCAGTACAACGTTTCCTAAATAATGTTACAACAATTTGTCCTTGCAAACGAAACGTGGCAATCTAATACAATAAGAATGTCATTGCAAGGAACAGAGAAGACTCCTTCGCTTTGCTCGGAGCAGGCCAAACAATCTGCGAGACAGATAAAAATGACCATAGAATACAAAATAGGCATAGATGTTGGAGGCACGTTCACTGATTTTTTGTTGACCTCTGAGGATGGAAGCTCAGAAATATATAAAGTTTCATCTACTCCGGAAGATCCATCGGTGGGATTGATGAACGGCCTCGAGGAAATGGCCAAAGCCAAGCAAATCTCTTTAAGAAAATTCATCAAGTGTGTTAAGACTATCGTCCATGGAACCACAGTCACCACAAATGCAGTGTTAACTCGCAGGGGAGCCAAGACAGGTCTTTTGACCACAAAAGGTGTGAGAGACGCTTTGGAGATGAGAAGGGGAATAAGGGAAGAGCAGTATAACAATAGATACACAAACGTGGAGCCCTTGGTTCCGAGATACTTGAGGCATTCTGTCGAGGAGAGGCTTAATTACAAGGGCGATGTAGTTACTGAACTCAATGAGTCAGACGTTTTAGCAGCTGCAAAGCTGTTTAAAAAAGAAGGGGTAGAGGCTATCGCCATCTGCTTCATGAATTCTTTTGCCAATGATAAACATGAATCATTAGCCGCGAAAATAATAAAGGAACAATTTGGTATTGGACTTGATGAATCGAGTCTCTACTTGACAGTTTCATCTGAATTTTTGCCTTCTATCAGGTTTTATGACCGGATTTCAACAACAGTCCTAAACTCATATGTTGGACCTATATTAAGGAATTATTTAACGAGTCTTATTGAGAAGTTGAAAGATATTGGGTTTAAAGGAGTCTTACTCATCATGCAATCGAATGGAGGAATCGTCTCACCGCAGATTGCCATGGATAATGCGGCCGTAATCCTCTTGTCTGGTCCTGCAGCCGGACCAGTGGCTGGAATCGAGTATACTTCTATCCAAGGTTATGATGACTGCCTAACCATTGATATGGGAGGAACGAGTTTTGATGCCGCTTTAATCAAAGATAAAACGCCGCTGGTCACTACGGAAGGTGAAATTAATCGGTTAAGATTGGCTCTTCCTATGTTGGGAATAGTGACTATCGGAGCTGGGGGTGGAAGTATAGGCTGGGTAGATGAAGGAGGGCTCTTGCGCATGGGACCCCAGAGTGCTGGCTCAAAGCCGGGCCCTGCCTGTTATGACTTGGGAGGAGAACTCCCAACCTGTACAGACGCAGATCTGATACTCGGTTATCTGGATAAAGATTTCTTTGCAGGAGGGAAGATACCGCTGAATTACGACCGATCAGAAAAGGCGGTTAAAGAAAGAATCGCTGACCCATTAGGTATGGATGTGGTTGAGGCCGTTGCAGGAATGTACAGGGTGATAAATGTCAACATGGCCTCAGGAGTGCGAGAAGTGAGTGTTAAACGCGGCCACGACCCAAGAGAGTTTCCCCTGGTCGTTGCTGGGGGAGCGGGACCGGTTCATGCATGTATGATTGCCCTTGAGCTTGAGATTCCGGTTATGATTATTCCGAAGGAATCATCTATTTTCTGTGCAGCCGGGATGTTGATGTCTGATTTGAAGCATAACTTTGTTAGAACCTATTCTGCGCACTTTGATGAGTTAGATGTACAGAAATTCAAGTCTCTGTTTAGTGAAATGGAGAAAGGAGCCACAAAGCTTCTCAAATCAGAACACATTCCAGAGAACTCTATTCAACATATCTATTCCCTGGATATGAGATACGTTAAACAATACCATGAAGTGAACGTGGAGATAACAGAGGAAGAGTTGGAGAAAGGTGATACCGGATTAATAGCTTCGAAATTTCATCCTGAGCATGACCGGCTTTATGGGTACTCTCTGGAGGAGGAGAGAACGCCGATTGAATTAATCAATTTGCGACTCACTAGCATCGGAAAAACAACCAAGCCAACCTTCAGGGAGGAAGAATTTGACCAAGAAGATCCTTCAAAAGCTCTAAAAAAGAAGAGAAAAGTTTATTTGCCGCTTAGGAAAGCCTTTGAGGAAGTCCCTGTTTATGATGGACACAGACTCAAGTTTGGAAACAAAGTAGAGGGTCCGGCCATCATAGAGCAGGTTAACACGACGACTTTTGTTACTCCAGAATTTAATGTGCTCTGTGATAAATACGGAAGCTATACCATGTACTTAAAAGCCAAGGAAGATGAAATTAAAGAAAAAGTTGTAGGGGTTTGATTTATCAAGCCCACATATAAAAAGATTAGATGAGTAATGTTGTTTCTTTATGTCACATAAATCTAGGCGAAGGCCAATTAATGATTAAGTAATGGTTGATGAAATGAAGATAGACAAAATACTGACTTCTGTGTTTCAGAGGAGGTTTAAGTCAATAACTGAAGAGATGAGTATCGTCTTAACCAAGACGACAAGGTCGCCCATCCTCTGCGAGGCTAAAGATTTCGTTACCGGACTGTATGATGGAAAGGGGAAGATGCTTGAGCAAACCGAAAACCTTCCTATCCTCTCGTTTTCTCTAGGTCCTGTATGTGAGTATATCGTTCGCTATTTCGGAAATGAAGTCTATCCCGGTGATGTCATGTTTCACAACGATGTCTTCTCCATGGGCAACCAAAACAACGACGTAGCTGTTTATAAACCTATATTCTACGAGGATAGGCTCATAGCCTGGGCTGCTTCAAAGGGACATCAAGCAGATGTAGGAGGTGCAGTCCCAGGTGGGTATAATCCCAAAGCCACTGAAGTCTGGCAGGAAACGCTCCGCATTCCCCCGGTTAAAGTCTATGAACGGGGCAAGTTGAGAAAGGATGTATGGGACCTCATCTTTGCCAATATCCGTTTCGATATGGTGGCGGCGGATATGAGAGCTCAGATAGGCTCCTGTGTTGTAGGAGAGAGAGGAATCTTGAAGTTACTCGAAAAATACGGGCTCGAAGTTTTCGAATCCCATAAGGAGTATCTTTTTGATTCCACAGAGAAGATGATGCGTGCTGAAATAAAGACCATACCCAATGGAGTATACCGAGGAGAGTCAACTGTCTATTATGACGGCAGAACTCCGGGTTCAAAATACAAAATAAGGGTTAAAATAACCGTTGAAGATGAGGAAATTACTTTTGATTATTCAGATACAGACCCTCAGACTGATGGTTTTGTTAACGGTACTTATACTTCATCGGCGAGTGCCACTCTTTTGACTTTCCTCCAGATGGTCAATCCTGATATCCCCCATAATGATGGGATGGTGAGGCCGGTGAAGATCATAATACCAGAGGGCACGATCCTCAACGCCAAATATCCTGCTGCAACAACCTTCGGAAATCACCTCTGCCCTCCGAATGCAGATTCTATAATAAGAGCTTTGTCTCAAGCGATACCCAAAAGAGTGACCGCGGGTTGGAACCAACTGCTGTGCTATTTGACTAGTGGGTACGACCCTAGGAAAAAAGATAACTATGTCGATATAGGATTCATGGGATTGAAAGGAGGCTCTGGCGGCACCCACGGAGTGGATGGATATGACCACATAGGCATGATCGATGCTTCTGGAGGCGTGTTAGACCAGGATTATGAGATGTTCGAACAGCAGACACCCCATTTGCTGTTAAGACACGAATACTGGACGGATTCTGCAGGTGCTGGTCAGTGGAGAGGAGGACTTGGAGTCGAAACCAAGTTCAAAATAGGAGGAGAAAACACAAAGGTTGTGACTTTCGGAGACGGAGATGTTGAGCCTGCCTTTGGGCTTTTCGAAGGAAAGGAAGCCACATTGAATAAGATAGAACTTCAGTATCCAGATGGAAAAATCTATAGGACTACAAGCAAAGACCTGGTTGAGAATGTGCTTTCTGGAACCATCCTCTTTCAACAGGCTGGAGGGGGTGGAGGATACGGAAATCCCTATCTCAGAGAACCATCTCAAGTCGCCCGAGAAGTGAAGAACGGAATTATCAGTGTTGAACGGGCAAGGCAAGATTATGGAGTAGCAGTCGACCCAGAAACCTTCGAAGTGAATCAGAAAGAAACTAAAAAACTGAGAGAGAAAAAGGAAGTCAAAGGTCGATGAAAGCACTTCCACTGTTTTTAAAGTTTGGGTTTCTGTTATTAGTTATTCTAATTGTCTATTTGTTATTGGGGCCTACGGTGTGTGAAATGGCTTTCAAAGGAGGACAACAAAGAGTAATAACTCTGGCCAGGCTTCATAGTCTTAAGGTAGTGATGTTTCATATAACCGAGATGGCAGCCCAAGGAATAATAGATTTCCCGGAGGACATGGGTGATCTTGTGCCTTTATTGCTTGAAGAATTAGGCCCAGCAGATTTCATGGACATTTCCTCCTCACTTGAAACTCTTATAGATGGTTGGGGAAATGAGATGCGCTTCGAGGGTGATATTGAGGAATATTTCGTACGTTCAGCCGGTCCAGACAAAAGGTTTTATACGGATGATGATATTTACCTTACAGGGGATCCGGATGGAGAATACATAATCGATGGTTCAAGCCAGAAAATCCTCACTGCAAGAGCTCTCTCGAGAAGGATGAAGGCAGTGCCCTTTCTAGAACCAACGGGTTATTATCGAGTATCTTTGCCAGGAAGATATACGGTTATTCCAAAGTATGAAGGTGACCGAAGCGAGATAACATTTCTTTATGCGCGTGACAATTATGTCAAGATCATTGCTGAGCCTATCCGGAGAGACTGGGCTCCTGAGGAAGAGATGAATAACAGATTAGATGCGCTTCAAAGCGGACTGGATGAGGAATTTTTTGAATTTGAGATTTTGAGCTATAATCTTGTCCAGTTTGAAGACGGCAGTGGCTATGAAATCAATTTACAGAATGATGATATCCTTGCCCATGAGTACGGGATGTACAATAATTTTTATGTATCCGTTACTGTTTTTATCATGGCCAGCGGCGAAGAACGTCAGGAAATAATGGACATCTTGACCGAAGAAGTGAGAACAAATTTGAAAATACATTGACATTATGGATTAAACAAGGCGATTACCCATCTAATCTTACTGTGAACCTATAACTTCTTGAATAGGTGAAATAAAAGGCTTTATTGACAATCCATCTACTGGATTGATAACTTGTATGGAATGAAGTTCTTGAGGTATCGCAAGGAGGAAGAGTATGTTACCCGGAGAAAAGAATTACCCGCATATCTTCAGTCCAATTCAGATTGGTCAAGCATGGGCAAAAAACAGGATTAAGTACGCTTCTACTGAGACTAATTTTAACTACAGTGACGGCTTTGTCTCTGAAAAGGAACTGGCTTACATCGAAGCTCATGCCCGAGGTGGTTCGGGGATTGTGACAACCCAAGGTGCCTACACAGACCCAAGAGGCGAAGGACAGGGCTATGTGGGAATGATGGGAATCTGGGATGATAAGTTTATCCCTGGTTTGAAAAAGATGGCAGATGTCATTCACAGTGGTGATGCGCTGGCCTGCCTCCAATTGATGCACTGTGGCAGGGTTGGCGGGATTAACCTCCCTTATACTGTCGGACCTTCGGCGATTAAACAAAGGTTGCGCCGATTCCGTCCGCAGAGAAAGATGAGCATACCTGAAATTGAGGAGTGTATTCAGGAGCACATTGACGGTGCGCGCAGAGCAGTAGAAGCCGGATACGATATAATCGAGATCTCTGGTATTGTTGGCTACCTCATCTCTAACTTCGTCTCCAAATTCACCAACTGGAGGAGCGATGAGTACGGAGGAGACATACACGGACGGTGTACGCTTATGAGGAAAATTATCGAGGGAATTCGTAAAGAGATAGGTTCAGATGTTGCCTTAGGCATCCGCCTGTGTGCTTGGGAGATGCTTGACGAGGTGGAAGGAAACACTGAAGAGGAGAGCCTAGAGTCGATTAAGATAGCTGAGGCTGCTGGATGCGATTACATAAGCGTGACCGTTGGCTGGCAGGAATCATTGGGTTCTGTCATTTCCAGGGACATTCCGATGGGAAAATGGCTTTATGTAGCTGAACAGACAAAGAAACACATCAAGGTTCCAATCAGCATGGCTTACCGGCTTTTCACACCCGATATTCCGGAAAAGGCCATCGCTGATGGAAAGCTTGATATATGGGAGATGTGCCGTCCGCAGATCGCAGACCCAGCTCTGCCGAATAAAATCAGGTGGGACCGCCAGGAGGAAATTATTCCCTGTCTGGCCTGCCAGACCTGCCTAACCCGGCTCTTTCGCGATGCTCCGGTGACCTGCATGGTCCGTCCATCCATAGGACATGAGTCTGAACCTGAATGGGGTTACTACCGTTTCGCCAAGGCTGAGAAAAAGAGAAAGATAATCGTGGCAGGAGCTGGCATCGCCGGACTCCGAGCAGCAAGCATTGCGGCTGAAAAAGGCCATGATGTTACCGTCTACGAAAAGACAGGGAACATTGGCGGACAGTTCTTCTATGCCTCCAGGAATCCCTGGGGAGAAGGCTCTGATAAATACTGGGATGACCAGGAATTCATGAGGTATGTTAACTATCTCAAGTCACAGTGTGATAAGTTTGGAGTAAAAATTGTCCTAAACACTCCAGTAACAAAGGAACTCATTGAAAAGGAGCGCCCTGATTCCCTTGTAATAGCTACTGGCACTGTGGCTGAGGTCCCCGATGTTCCCGGAGCAGATAAACGGCATGTGGTAAGCATGTTTGACGTATTCACCGGGAAGGCAAAACTGGGGAAGAACATTGTCGTTCTTGGCGGCTCAGGTGCTGCGATATCCCTCACCCTCTTTGTGAGCAGCAAAATGGAGAGGGAAAGTGTGAAAGATTACAGCATCGCCATGATTGACCCTGCTTCGAGGTTTGGCTGGGATGTCACCGCTGCCTACATATGGAGGTACAGGCTCAGGCTCAAGAAGGCAAACGTGCAACAGCTAACATTCGGGAAGGTGAAGGAAATCACCGATACTGATGTGGTGGCAGACTGGACAATTGTGGACAGGAAAACAAAAGAGAAGCAGGAGTTTAAAGACCAGACAATTCCGGCTGACACTGTTATCCTGGCTAAGCTCTTTCCGAATAAAGAACTGGGCTATGGTTCTTTCAAGGGTGATACAGCCATGATCGGAGACTGTGTATTAGTGAGGCGGGGCATTGATGCTATTCAGGATGGTTACCGCCTGGGAATGAGATATTAAATTAATTCCTCTGGCGTCAGGCTTTATTGACAAACAATGCCCAGAGAGGAAACGCAGTCCAATTCTGACAAGGATGACAAAGCCTGACTCCGTTAGTTATAAAGAAAGGAGATATAAATATGATATTAAATGAAATCGCATCTGCTCCCCCTCTTATACCAGGTACTAAGATGAGTGTCTTTCCTAATTCTTATTCCAGCAGCGCTAGTCTGTATCCATGGATAGATGCCTACCGGTGCAATGGATGCGGAGCTTGCGTGAGAGCATGCCCCCCGGGCATTATTGGGTCGGTAAAAGCGAAAGCAGCGATTATCCTCGATCTCTGCCAGCAGTGTGGAGAATGTTTTGAGGCGTGCCCGGTTGAGGGTGCTGTTCTTTTTAAACTTTCTCCAGGCTCGCCCGAAACTGGCAACACCCAATACTTATCCAAGGTATAAGGAGGATGTATAAATGCCTGAAAAACTAAAGGTCAACTATGTGGATCATATCTGTATGGCTGTTAATGATGTAAAGAAGGCGGAAAAAGACTATGTAGATGCCTTTGGCTGGGAGGTTGCCTACCGCTATGTAGATGAACCTGAAAAGATCAGAGTTACTGGCTTTATGGTAGGACCTACAGCAATAGAGATTATGGAAGATCTTGATGGCACAGGGGAAGTAGCAAAGTTTATCAAAAGAGCTGGTGAAGGCGTCATGCTCATCAGCTATAATGTGGATAATTGTGAAGAGTCTCTAGAATTGTTAAAGAAAAATAAGGTAAAGTTGATCGATCAAAAGCCGAGATTGTTTGCCCAGTACAACAGAAATTATGCCTTCATTCACCCTGCAGTTACCCACGGTGTTTTAACCGAGATAATTGACGGCAAATATTAACATCATGAGTTGTAACACCAATTTTTCTAGCAGGAAAAAGGCTAAGGTGTCTTTATGATTTGCCCTAATTTTTGAAGAATTAGGCGACTAGACCAATGAGTGACTTCGAGTATCATTCGCCCGGGACATTAGAGGAGGCTTGTGGACTCCTGAAAAAATATGACGGAAAAGCTCAGGTGCTGGCCGGAGGGACAGACCTCATCCCCGATATGTACTACCGTGAAGTTGCGCCTGAGCATGTGGTCAGTATCAAAAGAATCCCGGGATTAAACCATATAACCTATGATGAGTCAAAGGGCTTGACTCTCGGTGCGCTGGTGACGTTTAACAAGATAATCTATTCCGAAATAATAAAGGAGAACTTTTCAATATTGAAAGAAGTATCAACAAGGATTGCCTCACACCAGATCCGGAACCTGGCCACAGTGGGAGGCAACCTCTGTAATGCTGCGCCGTCTGCAGATTCTGTACCGATCCTGATCGCTCTCGATTCTACTGTAACTATTATCGGACCAGGAAGGGAGGAGCGTACATTACCTCTTGAACAGTTCTTCACTGGTCCGGGCACGAATGCGCTCGCTCCAGGCGAGATTTTAACCGAGATTCGCATCCCGCCCATCAAGCCACGCACAGGCATCGTCTACTTCAAGCACACAACACGCAAGACTCTAGAAATCGCAGTGGTGGGAGTGGCAAGTCTCATTCAACTGGAAGAGAAGGCGGATAAATGTTGCATGGCTCGTGTTGTGATAGGCGCTTGCGCGCCTACACCTTTGAGGATTCACAAAGCAGAGGAAATGCTTGCAGGCAAAAAGATTAGAAAAAAGGACATCGAAGCTGCAGCGGAGGCGGCCAGCAAAGTGGTAGAACCCATTTCTGATGTCCGTGGAGGCGATCTCTACCGCCGCGAGATGGTAAGGGTTCAGGGCAGTCGCGCTTTAAAGGAAACTTTATCCCGGGCGCTCTCTCATAAATAGAGATTTTGCAATGAAGAATCAAATAAAACTACGCGTGAATGGCCTGGACTATGAAGTATACGTGAAGTCCAACGCTATTCTGGTCGATGTCTTGCGGGACGAGCTGGGATTGACAGGAACGAATAAAGGTTGTGGAACAGGGGAATGCGGTGCCTGCACCATCATAATGAATGGTAACGCTGTCAACTCCTGCCTGGTTCTAGCCACGGATGCAGATGGTGCGGAGATCATCACCATTGAGGGCTTGGCCCGCGATGGGAAACTCGACGCACTTCAGCAAGCATTTGTGGATGAAGGCGCGGTTCAGTGTGGGTTCTGCATACCGGGCATGATCCTGGTGGCCAAAGATTTTCTGAATAAGACTCCTCATCCCACAGAGGAGGATTTCCAGACAGCAATCTCTGGTAATCTCTGCCGGTGCACGGGATACGTAAAGATTGTAAAGGCAATTAAGAAGGTGTCTGAAAGTGAGTAACAAGGGAAAATACACCAACATCGGAAAACGCATTCCAAAGCTGGACGCTGTTGATAAGGCAACAGGTAAAGCTGTCTACCCGCAGGATATCAAGCTCTCCGGGATGTTGTACGGGAAAATTCTGTGGAGCGAGTACCCCCATGCCGAGATTCTGGAAATAGACACCAGTGAAGCAGAAAAATTATCCGGTGTAAAGACGGTCATTACAGCCAGAGATATGCCGCCAACCAAGCTTGGCTTTGCCCAGGATAATCCACCGCTAAAGGGCGATAAAGTCAGGAGCCTAAGAGATGAAGTTGCTGCTGTTGCTGCAGTGGATGAAGATACTGCAGCGCGTGCATTGGAACTCATCAAGGTAAAGTACAAACCGCTTCCCCCAGTTTTCGATCCAGAGGAGGCCATGGAAGATGATGCGCCTCAAATACATGCCGAAGCAAAGGGAAACCGCAATAAACTCCATTATGCCTTTGAGTACGGCGAGGTGGATGCTGCAAAGGCCGAGTCTGATGTAGTGGTGAAGCATCGGTTTAAATTAGGGTGGGTCAAACATTGCTGTTTGGCTCCTTACAGCTGTGTGGCTGCCTGGGATGGCGCTGGTAAACTCACCATGTATTCCCCAACTCAGGTTCCATTTCTCTACCAACGTGACTTGGCGGATATCTTACAGATTCTTCCTTCGAAGATCCGTGTGATTCAGCCTAAAATTGGCGGTGCGTTCGGAAGCAAGTTGGACCTGTATCCAAATGAAGTGATCTGTGCAGTATTAGCCAAAAAAGCTGGCCATCCGGTCAAGCTCACCTACACCCGTCAAGAAGAGTTCAAGTGTACCCCCTCGCGGCAACCGGTGATCGTGGATGTTGAGATGGGAGCTAAGAAAGATGGCACCCTGATTTTCAGGGACGCCTTTGTGATACTAGATAATGGCGCCTACACCTCTTGGGGTGCCACAATTCCGTATGTCCTTATGAATTCTATAACTTCGCTTTATAGATGCAAAAACATCAGGTTCAACACGGCGACCATTTACACGAACAATGCCTACTCTGGTGCAATGCGTGGATACGGTAACCCCCAAGGAACTTTTATAGTTGAGAGAATGATGGATATTTTAGCTGAGAAAATAGGCATGGATGCGCTCGAACTGCGCCTCAAGAACTGCAACCAACCCGGTGAGGTAACGCCCCAGGGTTTTCAGGTGACCACCTGTGGCCTGCGGGAATGCCTTGAGACAGTGGCCAAACGACTGGATTGGGTGCATAAACGCAATAAAGGCAAAAATCAGACCGGTACAATACGTCGCGGTGTTGGCTTGGCATCGTTTATCCACGTAGGAGGCGGTGCCCGTGTATACCGTTCGGACGGCTGTGGTGCAGTGGTCAAAATGGATGATTTCGGTCATGTCACTCTGATCACAGGCGCCACAGACATCGGTACAGGCTCTGAGACAGCTCTAGCTCAGATTACCGCTGAAGAGCTGGGTATACGTACTGAAGATGTAACGGTCGTGAATGATGATACTGCCATCAAGCCCTGGGACGTGGGTATACATGCCTCACGCACAACCTTCATTGCAGGTAATGCTGCCCGCAAGGCGGCTGCAAAGATCAAGGCCAATATTTTGAAAGTAGCTTCTGATCTGTTAGATGAGCCAGAAAGCGATCTTGAAATCAATGACCGAAGAATATTCTCTAAGGCAAACCCAGAAAAAAACATGGATATTGATAAAATCATAAGGAGGGCACACTTCCGAGAGGATGGGCAAACGTTTACTGCCGAAGCGTTTTACGACCCACCCACCCAGATGCAGGATAAAGAATATAGAGGTAATATCTCTGTGAGCTATGGCTTTGGAACCCAAGGAGCAGAAGTGGAAGTGGATACTGAGACAGGTCAAGTACGGGTGCTCAAGATGGTAATAGCCCATGATGTTGGACGCGCCCTAAATCCTATGCTTATCGAGGGCCAGCTCGAAGGTGGAGTGTCCATGGGCATTGGGTATGCGTTGCTTGAGAAATTGGTCGTGGAGAAAGGCGAAGTTAAGAATCCAAATTTCCTCGATTATAAGATGCCAACCGTCAAAGACATGCCTCCCATAGAAATTGTGCTCGTTGAAACCAATGATTCGGCAGGGCCTTTTGGGGAGAAAGGATGCGGCGAGGCGGGTACCATACCCACAGCAGCTGCCATAGGCAATGCTGTCGCGGACGCGTTGGGATTTCATATGTTTGAGCTCCCGATGCAGCCAGAATTGGTGCTGAACGCCATAAAAGCCCATAAAAAGTGATTAAGAAAATCCTATTTCATGACCAGAATTGATCAACTTAATAGATGATTTAAATTAAAGATAAATAAATTATAGATATAGCTGAAATAAATTTTATTCCCTCTCCCTATTATTTTATCCTGTAGAACCACATCAAGGGGAGCCAGAGTTGATGACCATAAGGGATTTTTTTATGATTGACAAGGATTTCAGTATCCTCCCAGTCATGAGTGAGGTTAAAAAGCTGGAAGAGGTTCTCCACCTCAGCTGGGGTGTAAGTGGCTGAATGACGAATAAATTCGCCTGATCCTTCTTCTTTGTAGGTAGGATTTTTTTTGGCAATGGCCACAGCTTTCTTATAGTCAGGGGAAAGCTTGTGGCCAAAAACCAATGTGATTTTGAAAGCTTTAGCTTTGGTGCTTGGATAGAGGATCTCGGCTAATTTCTCTTCCATCTCCACATTATCTTTTTTCTTCTTTACCTTTTTTTCTTGTTTTTTGCCTTTCACCATTAGTCTTAAACAATAGTTGTTTATTTAGTTTGTCTAGTTTATTTAGCTTATCTAGGAAGGGTTTGATAGATCAAGCCCCTACAAAAAACGACCACTTTTCTGGCTCCTCGTCTCCGTTTTTTCTCCTGACTCCTTACTCTTCACTCTTTACTGGATTCTTGATTCATGTTTATATGATAAGAAATCGTATTTGTCAACAGCATTCAACAATCAGAGTCAGGTCTACATTTTTAACTAATTCCCTCTTTTTTCCTCACAGATGACCCGATAAAAACAAGCCTGCTTTCTGAGCATAATCGGACACTTTCCCCCAATTTACGCGCAACTACTAAAAACGTGGCTACCCAGAAGCTTAATTCACACTGCCTGCTATTCTTTCTCCTGGATTTCCCCTAATGTGTCTTTTTGCGTCTCAATAGTTGTTTTCTCAATCTGATCCGCGACCCAG
>Ga0114921_10000920_pt1 | contig 12847 bp, 12 predicted proteins | sample BentaG_FD_87016 | JGI IMG/M metagenome (GOLD analysis project Ga0114921, IMG submission 87016) | Deep subsurface microbial communities from South Atlantic Ocean to uncover new lineages of life (NeLLi) - Benguela_00093 metaG | ecosystem: Environmental > Aquatic > Marine > Oceanic > Sediment ...
GATTTGACTAGTGGTTTGAAAATTCTACGAAGTCTAAATTTTGAAGCCATAACTTTTATAATCCCTTTAATCTATGGTTATTTCTAATAAATCTTTAATTTTAAATTTCATTATAAATTTATACAAGAAAAAATAAGTTGTGTGAATTTTATTGAAATTGCGGCTTGTACTGAATACTTCAACCAAAAAGGAAAAAGATGTATCTATCAAATTCAATATTGCTCCAAGTAAACATTATGGATTTATAAATTTCATCAATCTAGCTTTAGAGCAAGGTAAACCTGTTACAATATCTTTTGAAAAAATAAGTAAGTCGGGAGAGAGAGAAGAGAGTAAAGTTATTGGAACTTTCAAATTCGAGGGAAAGGATGTGTCAGGATTAAAACAATTGGAAGAAGAAATAATAGATAAAGAAAAAAAAAGAAAAAAACAGCACCAAAAAAGAGTTCAAGGATAGCAATATTATTTTATATTCTTATTTATCATTAATTTTATGACATTTAGATAATCTTATTCATGCCTACTCAATAATGAAAGAAGAAATATATCTTAAAATTCCTGGACGTATTTGCATTATCGGAGATAAAGTAGATTTATTAGGAAAGCCTGTTATTGCTATGGCTATTAATCTAATGATGAAGTTTTATTACAAATCACGATCCGATGATAGAATTGAGTTTTTTAGCCATAATACGCATGAAAGAATAGAGTTCAATTTACGAGATTCACCTCCAAGAAATATTGATCTAGCTTATTGGAGTGTTTTGTTTGAAAGACTTAAAAATAACATTACCCATGGGTTTTATCTGGAAGTTAAATCTGATATTCCTATTGGTGTGGGGTTGTCTACATCCGCAGCAGTATCAGTAGGCTTTCTAAAGGTTATGAACCAAGCTTTTTCCTTAAATTTCTCTAATAATGAAATTGCTGAACTTGCGTATTTAGGAGAAAATAACGATCTAGGAATACAATGTGGAAGAATGGATCAATATAGCATTGCTCACGGGGGGATAACTTTTATTCATACTGATGAAAATCCTAAAGTTGAGCAACTAAAAGTTAACTATCTTCCTATTGTTGTAGGAGATTCGATGGAGGAAAGAAAAGCAGCAACGGTGTTAAATCAGATTAAAAAAAGAATTAAAGAGAATGATATTGAAACATTAGAAGCATTTAAAGTGATTGAAAATTGCGTTTATCAAGGAAAAGAAGCTTTGGTAACAAAAGATTTTGAAAAACTTGGAGGGCTTATGGATACACAACAAAAGCAGGAAATTAAACTAGGTGCCGCAACAGATAAAATTCTAAAACTCTGTATAGTTGCTAAAAAAGCTGGTGCTCTTGGGGCAAAACAAATGGGTGCTGGTGGCGGAGGTTGTATGCTCGCGATTGCTCCTGGTAAAGAAAAAGAAGTTGCCCGCGCTATTGAAAAAGCGGGAGGACGAGCTTGGATTTTTGATATCTATAATTATGAATCTTAAGCTAAATTCACAAATCCAAATTTTACGAGACTTTTACATATATTATATACTTGTTCATGCTTGAGATCCAAACTTTCTGTAATTTGTCTAATGGATTTCTTCCCATCAATTTGATAATAAACTTTGTGTGAAGTTTCACCAGTTATATAATATTTTGGATTAATTTTCTTGAGTGATGTAAAGCGAGGAATTTGATTGCAATAACTAGGCAAGTTAGGTGGGGGATCTAACTTGCTTTTTAGAGTTAATAGATTTGTTTCCTCATTAATTTTTTCTTCTACGCATTTAAATAAAGCTACCACTCTTTCTTTAAACCCAGTATCGCTCTCTTTTAGTTCTTCTTCTTGGAAAGCTGTTAAGATGGGATCAAAAGATTTAAAATAGTTTACATTACCACTCCAATTTAGAATATTTTCAATATTGAATTTTTGTATAAAAGTTCGAGCAATTTTTCTTAAAATCCTTAAAATATTAATCGGTTTAGATTCTTCATCGTATGTGGCAATATATATTAAATTAGGAATACTTGCATCCTTTAAAAAAGATAATTTTAAATCATTGTTCGATAATTTCAATTCACTAATCGAACCTAAGTCTTCAAAAGAGTCAGAAAATGAGTTTAACGCAGAAAAAAAACCAGAAACCATTATCAATGAATCTGATTCCGAAAAAATATTTTTAGCTATGGAAAAATTCTTGAATAATAATGGTAAGCCGTCTTTAATTATTAAAAAATCATGTATCATTAGTTAAACTCATCAAAAGCTTTTTAGGTAATAATAAAAACTCAACGAATATTCATTACGTAATGTGTCAATAAAATCTAACAACCAAAAAAGAAAAAAAAAAGTAATATCCTTGTATTATCCTAAGCATATACAAAATTCTTTTTTAAATTAAAACCTCTGATAAGAAATGAATAATAACTAAATGCTGCTAGTTTAGCACTATTAAATAATAAAAAAATGATAAAGATAAAGTCTCCGGGAAGAATTTGTCTTTTTGGGGAGCATCAGGACTATTTGAATTATCCAATTATCTCGATGGCGATATCAAAATATATATATTTACAAGCTGAAAGAATTCCAGAACCCAAATTTTTGATTAATCAACCAGATATAGACAATTCAATAGAACTCCCACTCAATAGTGGAGAATTAGAATACACATCTGATCGAGACTATTTAAGAAGTGGTTACAATCAATTTATTCGGAGAAACAGCAAATTTGATAAAGGGTATAAAATTAAAATCACTGGCGATATACCTATTAACGCAGGTGTTGCAAGCTCTTCTGCTTTAGTTATCGCGTGGTTGTACTTTTTAAATTTAATTAGTGATAAAAAATATGACTCCTTTCAAATGGCGTTAGAAGGTTATAATACAGAAGTAAAGGAATTTAAAGAAGGCGGAGGTATGATGGATCATTTCACCTCTGTATTCGGAAACCTAATCTTTTTGAAACCTGAAATCCCAAAACCTAGTTTGTTCGTATACAACTTACCGTTAGAAGGATTTGTACTAGGAAACTCCAATGAAAAAAAAGCGACTGTGGATGATTTATTGAAGACGAAAAATGCTACATTAAAGGCATTTAAAATGATAAGAGAACTCATGCCCGATTTCAATCAATTTCACACAAAATTAGAAGATATTGAACCATTCTTAACCGATATAAAAAAAGAGTATAAACAAAAGATTGTAGGAAATATTATTAATAGAAATATTACTTTAAAAGCTAAACAATTAATCGATAAGCAGTATTCATTAATGTCTACAAAGGCGATGATGAATGTCAATATTGGTTTCTATCAAGAACTCGGGAATCTTTTAAATCTTCACCAACAACAATTAAATGAAAACATTCAGATTTCTACTGAGAAAATTAACACAATAATTAATAATTGTTTAAAACACGGAGCTCTTGGTTGTAAAATCAATGGCTCAGGATTCGGTGGAACAATGTTTGCACTACACCCAAATAATGAAGAGTTAATTAAGAATGCAATTGAAGATGTAGGTGGAGAAGGTTATGTCTTAAAAACTAGCAGTGGAGTTGAAGAATATTGAAAGCTGTAATTCTATGCGCTGGTCTTGGAAAAAGGTTAAAACCTTATACTGACAAAATCCAAAAAACTATGTTGCCAGTTCATGGTAAACCTTTTCTAGAATATATCATAAACGGAATGAAATATGTCGGTCTTCGAGATATTATTTTAGTAGTAGGTTATCGAAAAACGCAGATTATTGATTATTTTCAATCTGGTAAAAAGTGGAATGTAAATATTGAATATATTGAACAAAAAGAATTAAACGGGACAGGAGGGGCTTTATTGCTTTGTAAAAAATCAATTCTTGATAACCACTTTTTTCTAACATGGGGAGATACGTTGGTTCCTTACGAAATTTATAAAGAAGTGTGTGATATCTACCTAAATGAGAGTCGAGATTTCATTTTAGTAGCAAATTACACAGAAGATCCTTACTTGGGAGCAGCGATTTATTGCGATGATTCTATTTTGACAAATATAATTGAAAAACCCCCACAAGGGTCTTCTAAAACAAATTTAAATAATTGTGGGATTTTCATTTTTTCAAAGGAATTTTTTGATGTTCTGAAAACTCTTACTCCTTCTGAAAGGGGCGAGATAGAAGTACCTAACGCTCTGTTAAAGGGGATAAAAGAACGAAATTGGAAAGTCAGAGTAATTAAGATGGAAAAAAATCAATTTAAAGGAGATATTGGAGCAAAACAAAAATATGAACGCTTAAAAAACGATCCATCATGGCTCCAACTATTAAAAATTTAAATAGATAAAAAGCAAAATTAAATACATAGCATAAGAATTAAGAAATTATACTTTACTAGTAAATTAAGAGCGGTTTAAATGCGAATAAGAACGAGAAAAAACCTTCTAAAAAAAAATATTGTTGTTACAATTTTATTTTCCATTCCAGTTATTAGTTTTTTTGGCTATATAGGCTTTGGTCTTTATATCCTTGACGATTTGGCTTCACTCACATTAAATCTCGACCCTCCTAACACCACTTATTTTACTCCTTTAAATCAGATCATTGGAAATCAAACATATTTAGACCAAATGGCAGATACCTATGATTATCAATTAGAGAAATGGCACATCCCCACTAATATTAGTATTGATATCACTTTTTCTAGTGATAACTATAGCGAAGTCGATGTGTATCACGGAACAGATAATGGGAACTTACATTTAGGGTATACACTTGCTTCTCAATGTTTACGTTATAAATTTGCCTTAGATAACAATGATGACAATGAACGCCAAAATGCAACACGTGTGGTGAAGAAATGTGTGTCTGGGTTCACTAACATGCTTGCTGCTCCAAACGGAGGCATAGGACCTGATTATCCTGGGATGCCGGCAAGGTTTGTTTCTGCTCCAGAGAATCGAAAGTATCACGAGTGGTTATTCGATCAAGATGCAGTTGAACCTAACCCCCGTCACTTTAATGGAACAGGTCTTTATAGCAATTGGAGAGTTAGACTACATACATCCCGTGATGAGTTAGCAGGTTATTATTTGGGATTCGCTAGCGTTTTAAAATTTATTGATCCTGAAGTTGACGAAGATAGTCGATGGTGTGTTGAAAGGATAAAAGTTTTAACCGCTCAAATGATTGAAGGTTTTCGTAAAACTAACTGGTTACTATTAGGTGGGAACGGTGAACCGGTAGGATCGGATTTAAATCCAATTTTAGGAGATAGTATTTGGCAACTAGCGCTACTTCGCATTGGCGCTACAGCTTATCCAGATAAATACGATTCTCTTTATAATTACGCAGCAACAAAAATAATGTCAATGCACAACGGCCACATGGGCTCAGTAAGCAACACAGCATATGATACTTATGCTCTTGCTTTTAGTATGGACGTGGAATTTGCATTAATAATGTTAGAAGATAATCCACTTTTACAACATCATTATATTAAGAGGTTTGAAGATGGTTTTTACAGTTTCTTAAGATATCATCGAAACGCTTTTTTCAACATCATTCACCTTACTTTTATGACTCTAATACAAGACTCCTCCTTATTTGAGGATCCTAGTTATAACGACGAGATGATTCGATGGGATATTTTAGATCAATTGTGGAGGTTTAACACTTCAGGATGGGGAAATGGTATAAGAGATTATAATTTAACAGTAAGACCTAACTCTACGAGAGCTACCAGTTTAAATCCAGAAATCGCTAGTATGGAAGTTGATCCTAGTAGAGCAAAATGGGTTAGTTTCTTTGAAAACAATATATACGGAACTCTTTTTTCTTGGGTCGGAGAAACAATTGATATTTGGAGCGATGATCCAAGGGATATTCATTATAAACTCCCTTTAACGGTCTCAGAAATGGGTGTTCATCATTTCCTCTGGGAACATAGTAAATTCTTTGGACTTGGTGGTAATAATGAAGCTTATAATCTTGGATTAAAACAGGTAATACCTAATAGTTATTTGGTTGTATACTGGATGGGAAAGGCGTTTAATATATTCTAAAACTGTTTTTATATACTCCTTTTTTTCATTTTCGAGACTCTTTCGACTTCTTAAAGTGTTTCACATAAATTGGTCTCCAAATGTTTTTAAACTAATGAATCATCTCAATACTTACAATTCGATTCTATAAACTAAAAATGTCTTAATTAAAGAAGTGATAAGAAAATATGTCGGATGAGAGATATAAGAATCGCTACTATACGAAAAAAAAATATGAAGCTGCAATCGAGACTTTAGGTGTAGGTGTAGTTTTTTTATTCGTTGCCATACTTTCTCTATTTTTCATAGCATTTAATGTCGATTTTATTGGTCTTAAATCTTGGGGCTTTTGGCTTTTTATACCTGCTTTCTTTATAATCCTTGGGGGCTTTTCGCAATATTATACCAATTTGAAATTTCAAAAATCTGTAAAAGTTGCGGTACTTGACCGTGGTAACCAAGGTACCCATAAATTAGAGGATATTGCTCTTGAAGTCGGAATCAAGCCCAAAGATGTGCTTCAAGTTCTTATTGATCTACGCAATAAAGGAATTATGCGTTACCGTTTTAATTCGGATACAGGAGAAATAATTTTCGGGGAAAAAGTTTCATATAAGAAATCTGAAGAGTATGTTGTTCCCCCCAAAAAACTTGAAGAGCCTTTAGAAACTAAAGGAAAATCATATTGCGTTTATTGTGGTCATCAACTACCTAAAGAAGGTAATTTTTGCGAAAATTGTGGTTCAAAGGTCTAGATTTAATCATATATTTTTTCCTTTTTTTACTCTATTCATAATTGCGATATTAAAATTGAAAGTTTAAAAACTATGTGAATTTTAATCATCATGTTAAAGCTGAGATGATTAAAATGAGTCAAAAAGTGCTCACTTTTGGAGAAATAATGTTAAGGTTATCCCCTCCGTATTTTAAAAGATTTACCCAAACTAGATCTTTTGATGTTATATTTGGTGGGGGAGAAGCTAATGTTGCTGTTTCATTGGCAAACTTCGGTATTCCTGTTGAGTATATTACAAGGTTACCTAGTAATGATCTTGGGGATGCTTGTATTCAATATTTACGACAATTTGGAGTTAATACCGCTAAAATCATAAGAGGTGGAGATAGAATCGGAATCTATTTTCTAGAAATTGGAGCATCTGCTCGGTCTAGTAAAGTGATTTACGATCGTGCAAATTCTGCTATAGCGACTGCTAACTTAAGCATGTTTGACTGGGATGTTATATTTAAGAATGTGCAATGGTTTCACTGGACTGGTATCACTCCTGCGATATCTCAAAACTTGGCAGAAATATGCCTTAGTGCCGTTAAAGAAGCAAAAAAGAGAGGTATTACTATTTCATGTGATTTAAACTACCGAAGTAAATTATGGAACTACGGAAAATCACCCTTAGACATCATACCCGAGTTAGTGAAATATTGCGATATAGCAATTGGTAACGAGGAAGATGCTGAAAAAGTACTTGGAATTCATGCTCCTGACACAGATGTTACCTCGGGAAAGTTAGATCCAGAAAAATATAAATATGTTGTCAACATTATAACCCAACAATTTCCAAATTTGAAATATGTAGCAATTACCCTTAGAGGATCAATTTCAGCTAGTCATAATACATGGGCTGGTTTGTTATATAATGGTAGCAAAATGTTTATTAGTCCTCATTATGAAATAACTCATATTGTTGATAGAGTTGGTGGTGGAGATTCCTTTGTGGCTGGTTTAATTTATGGGCTTCTAACTTTTAAAAACGATCTTCAACAAGTCTTAAATTTCGCGGTAGCTGCCTCGTGTTTAAAGCATACTATTTTTGGCGATTTTAACTTAGTTACAGTCGAAGAGGTAAGAAAAATAATGAAAGGAGATGTCTCTGGGCGTGTATCAAGATAAATTCGAACAGATGGTAATTACCGCAACCACGGCTAATAACGAAGCAAGAAAGAATTTAGGGATTTAGCACTTTGGTTTGGTTAAATAACTCATGATATTGCGCCAAGAAATTCTCAAAACTTTTTTGAGAAAAAAAACGCACAAAATTGTCTTTAGTCCAAGACTTTATTACTGGTACTTTGGAAATAAGATTTATTCAAACCTGAAAAAAAATTACTCAAAAGCAATCCCTACTCATTATTATGGAAAAACTCAGTTAGATATCTACAAAGACCTAGGTAGTAGTCCACGTTATTCAGAAGAAACATTATATTTACCATTGTATTATGAAATAATTAATCCTCTGTCCCATATTAAAGTTCAAAGAGAAGCTGGAACAAAGAAAGGACAAACTATCACCATCCATAAAACCCCCCACGGAAAGCTTACACAAGTGGAATCGATAGGAAGTGGACTCGGAGGACATAAAACTGAATATCCGATAAAAACTTTAGCTGATATTGAAACAATGCGATATATTTTAAAAAATACAACATTTTCTTTTTCAAGAAAGAATTTTGAGTTAGCAGATAAACAATTTGGAGATACCTGTGTCACTAGTACATACTTATCAAAATCTCCATATCAAAAATTAGTCACTGAATTCATGGGTTTTACCAGAACTATCTTATTTTTAAAAAGATATCCCTCTCAAATGGAGAATTTCATGAAGTTCTTGGAAGATTGGGATGATCAAATGTATAATGAGATATTAAATTCTCCACTACAAATCGTTAATTTTGGTGAAAATATTGATTCAAATTTAAGTCCTCCACATTATTTTGAGAAGTACCTTCTCCCTTACTATGAAAAACGAGTAAATCAACTTCATCGGGCTGGAAAATATTGCCATATTCACATAGATGGATCTCTAAGAGATCTTCTTCCTTACTTTGAGCAATTACCTTTTGACGGGTTAGAGGCTTTAACAGCTAAGCCTCAAGGTGATGTCGGCTTGGAAGAAATCAAGGAAGCAATTGGAAATAAGATCCTTTTAGACGGGATTCCTTCTATATTATTTATCCCAGAATATAGTGAAGATTATCTCATTAAATATACTCAAAATGTTTTAGAATTGTTTTCACCACATTTGATACTTGGAGTATCAGACGAACTCTCCCCGAATGGAGATATTCGAAAAATAGAAAAAATATCAGATATTGTAAAGAATTTTAATTCATAAGATTCAAATAATATTTAATACCCAAATAGGAAGTAAGAAAATGAAATTAAAAGGAAAAATCACAACCATGGAAGAGTTATTAAATTCTTATAAAACCAAGGGAACGAAATATATTTGAGAAGAATTACCAAATTCTATCAAGGATAACTTATCCATTGAGTAAAAAACCATCGATTTATATTACTAAACCTAAAGAGGCTGTTTTTTTAAATACGTTTTTCGTTTTAATTTCATTAATTTGAAAATTCTCCGAGATGAATATTCATTTCAAAAGGCTTTAGTAATAACTCAGAAGTAGATAAATTATCTGAAAGAGAGCTTATTGAGACTACTCCTTTAATCAATAATGGAGAATTTCAAAACGGAAACCCCACAATTACTCCTTTATTAAACGATGATTTATTAATTCAGAAATGTGACGCTGCAAAAAATGAATATTTGGTTATGATTCACGATGTTCACGCGCTTTTAGAAAATTATAACGATTTAACAAACACCCAAAAATTGGAGTACTGTAACAGTGAAAGGCATTTTATGAAGCAGTATCTGAGACATGCACTAATAAAAGTAAATAAATATTTTCCAGATTAGCTTAAATTATAAAAATTAAGGTTATTAAATTACAAACCTTAGTGAAAACATTAGTAATAAAAATAGGATATGAGATAATGCAATTTTCGAAATCAGTTATTGAAGTAATAAAAGAACGTACTTCCTGGAGAACTTTTTCGAATAAAACAATGGATCCTAACATAAGAAATGATCTAGAGCAGATTTTGGGACTGAATGAAATTGATAGCCCTTTTAAAAGTCGAGGCGGAAATCCTCGGTTCCAACTAATAAGCATTCCAGATTTTAATCCTGAAGAAAATATAAAAATAGGTACATACGGATTTATTAAAGGCGCTCAAGAATTTATCGCTGGAGCTACTGACATAGCGGAATACAATCTAGAAAATTATGGTTATCTTTTTGAAGCCATTATATTGGCCGCTACTGATATAAATTTAGGAACTTGTTGGTTAGGAGGTACTTTTAGCCGTTCTCAATTTTCCAAATTCATCCAACTTAAAAATAGTGAAAAAATTCCCGCCATAAGCCCAGTAGGATATCCCGCTACTAGAAGATTGAAAGAAAAAGTAATTCGATCGATAGCTAAAGCTAAAGTAAGGAAGCCTTGGGAACAAATATTTTTTTATGGAGATTTTAATTCTCAAATTGAACAAGATGAATTGGGTAAATATAAAACAATACTCGAAATGGTCAGAATAGGTCCATCAGCGGGAAACAAACAACCGTGGAGAATACTAAAGGAGAAGGAGCAGAATACATTTCACTTTTATGTAAAATATTCAGATGATAAAAAATCATCCTCTTATAACAAATTTGTTCGCTTAGATGTTGGGATTGCAGTTTGTCATTTTGATTTATCTGCTAAAGATCTCGGAATGATAGGAAAATGGGAGTTTAAAGAGCCAAGTGTTGAACGACCTAAGGAATTAAAATATACCATATCATGGAAAGGTCAATAAAACTTCATTTTGAAGTTTCTACATATATGTCAAACTTTCAAAACTTCTCTTATTTTAATACTATTAATTGTTTTAAAAGTTTTAAAAACAAGATTTAATGATTCTCTTTTATTTGAGACTGATATACACTAAGATATTTCTAATAATGACGAACATACTCATAACTGGCGGTACTGGATTTATCGGGAAGGCTTTGGTTAAAAAACTGCACGATTCAGGCCACAATTTAAAACTACTGGTAAGAGAAAGTAGTAATACTGAATACTTTAAAGATCTTAATAATATCGAATATGTTATTGGCGACATCCTAGATTTTAGCAGTTTAGAAAAAGCTGTGAATCAAGTTAGTGCCATTTACCATCTTGCAGCTTACACAGGGATATGGGCTAAAGACAATTCAATTTACTATGATGTTAATGTAAAAGGGACAGAAAACGTTGCTAATATCGCTCTTCAAAACAATTTGAAGTTATTTTATGTTAGTTCCTTTACAGCACTAGGCCCTACTCCTCCAGAACCAGTTGATGAAACTCATGAAAATGAGAATTTTTGTATGGAATATGAGAAATCTAAATGTCAAGCGAAGAATAATGTTAAAGATCTAATACCAAAAGGGTTAAAAGTTATGATTTTCTATCCTGGAATTGTATACGGTCCAGAAGACTTTAATGTATTTGGTAGAATGCTCTTTGATGTTATGAGGGGAAAACTTTTTCCATTGGGTGCTTGCCCTGGAAAGGGAGATTCTATGACTTGTCTAACATATGTTTACGACCTATCAAACGCTTTAACAGATGTATTAAACAGAGAAGATCTTTTTGGAGAAGATTTTATTCTTGGGGGAGAAAATGTTAGGTTTAAAGAATATCTTGATTTAATTGCCAAAATTAGTAGAAATAAAAAAGCAAAAAAATTTCCTTTTCCAATTGCGATGACTTATGCATGGTTCTTAGAAGTTAAAGCAAAGTTTAATAAGAAAACCCCTTTTCTAACTCGATCTACACTAAAAGCAATTAAATATCATAGATCTTATTCTTCAAAAAAAGCCATTGATAAATTTGGTTATAAGATTACTCCATTAAGAGAAGGGTTAGAAGAAACAATTAAGTGGTATAAGGATTATATTGAAGAAGGAAAAAATTAATAATAGCTTACTAAAATCATGTTAGAAAATGAATTTACGAGTCAAATTATTGATAAAGAAGCGTATAAAACAGAAATAGCAAAAAATTACACCACATTTCTAGCACAATTTCCTGAAATTTTTTCTGATTTAATTTTAGGATCAAATTTTGATTTCGCCCTCTATGAATCGGTGGAAACTTATGATAAAGAATCTCCAGTAGATGCCTTTAATGTGCTTAGAAATGGAAATGGAATTGAAATAAAACCAGGAAAAGCAGTTGATGGGGATTTAGAACTAGCACTTTCAGTAAGTGCCGTTAAAAAATTAATCCAAACGAAAACGAAAATAGAATATGCGCAACTTTTAGGAACATTTTATGATGATCCAGATGAAGAAATAGGATGGATTGATTTTGTATTGCATAAAAGAACACAAACTCTAATAGATATGGGCTATGGAAAATTCGCCCAAACTGCTGGTATCCTCAAAATTGATGACGATATTTATAGGATGTAAACCTCTTTTTGAATAAATTATAGATATATCAATAAAAATAGAAAGGTAATAAGAAATATGGCAAAAGTTCACGAATTAGAAATTAAAAATAAGTACACTGGTGAGATTATAGGAACTGTTCCTGCTGACACACCAGAGACGGTTAATGAAAAAATAAAAAAAGTTTATAAAAATCAGCATCTATTAAGAGAAATGAATTTCTATGAACGAGCTCAATTTCTTTCTAAATTTGCTACTAAATTGCGATTTAAAAAAGCTCAATTAAAAGATCTGGTAGTTGCAGAAGGAGGTTTACCGATCAAATATTCTGAATGGGAACTAAATATAGTAATGACGGGTTTCAAATTTTGCGATTGGTATTATCAATTTATAGAAGACAAACCATTAACTGGTATTGAAGGAGAGAAAAATGCAACAATAAAATATTTTCCACATGGATTATCCGCTTGTATATCTCCTCGTAACACACCAATTAGCCTACCCCTCTATCAGATGGGTGCTAATTATTTAGTAGGAAATGGTGCGATTGTTAAACCATCTACTGCATGCCC
>Ga0114921_10000921_pt1 | contig 12846 bp, 12 predicted proteins | sample BentaG_FD_87016 | JGI IMG/M metagenome (GOLD analysis project Ga0114921, IMG submission 87016) | Deep subsurface microbial communities from South Atlantic Ocean to uncover new lineages of life (NeLLi) - Benguela_00093 metaG | ecosystem: Environmental > Aquatic > Marine > Oceanic > Sediment ...
AAAAGGCCGAAGGATTACAAATCGATTTTTTTATCATTGCTGGTGACTTATTCGAATCAGATACCGATGCCACAATTTTAAGACCTGAACTCAGAAAGATATTCGATACTACATCAATAAAATTTTTAATAATCCCTGGCAATCATGATGAAAAATCATTTAGCGAACGATATGATTATGGCAACAATGTCATCCAATTAATGCAAACGCCATTTGAAATTATTGAACTTGATGGATTCAAAATCTGTGGGGTACCATATCAAAACAAACGGTTCAGTGAATGCATTAAGAATATTCCCGGTGACATCGATATTTTAATTGCCCATGGCACCCTCTATGATGAGTCTTTCATTTTTTCAATGCTCGATGATAAAGAAACAGAATATATGCCTATCTATCCAACGAATCTTGAAAATATTGCGCGTTATGTAGCACTCGGCCATTTACACTCTCGAAATATTGAAAAGAAATATAAAAATACAAACGTTGTTTATCCTGGCTCGCCAATTGCACTCGATACAAAGTGTGTGGATTCAAGATTTGTTTATTTTATGGACATCGATAAAAAAAATCTCAAAATAGAATCTATAAAGGTTGAGATTTCACCTTACTGGTCGGAAAGTGAATTTTTTGTCTTTCCAGGAATTGAAAATAAAATTTTAGAGGACATTACATCTCTATTACTCAAGATTGACAATCAAAATGTTATGCCCAATATCACGGTAAAGGGATTTATTGCAGAAAAGGACAAAGATTTTAATAGCGCAATTAGTGCAATAGATAACAAGTTCAAAGAGAAATTTGTAGAGATAAGAATTAATGCGGATGTAGGGTCATGGGATAAAATAATCCAGAATAGTATGGTCAAAAACTTCGTCGAAAAGACCAAGGAATTTGATGATACACTGCGTATGAAGATTTTTGAAATTACCTTTCCAATTTTCAGCAAAGCACTCAAATGAAAATCAAAGCCATTGCAATCAAAAACTACGGTCCGATAAAGAGCTTCACGCTCACCCCAGGGAATTTCGAGCTCATCTTTGGATTGAATGAGTCAGGCAAAACTGCAATCGTCGAGGCACTGACTTATATATTATTCAAAAAAAGTTCTGTAGGACTGAGGTATGGGAAGCCAAAAAATATCAGTATTGAAATTGAAGACGATGGCGAGTTTTATACCTTGCCTGCAAAAAAACTGAATATCGAACTGCCTCAAAGCGATATTGCCAATCTGTTGTATGTACAGGCATCAGAGTCCTCAATTTACGGCCCCAAGGGTGAGGCGAGTTTCTGGGATGGCATTAAAACAATGCTCAGTAAGATTGGCAAGGGTGTACCATTTACAAAATTGGATGGAGATATATTTGAGGCAGTGGGTCTACAGCCTAAAAGAGTAGAATGGAAAAGAGAGAAACAAGACCTTATTCAGAGCGAAGAGAGACGAAGAGATGAACTGGGGATGTATCTCAAAAAGATTGATGAGATAGAAAAGAAAGAAATAGAATTAGCACATCTCGTGGAAAAGCGTGCATCACGAAAAAAGGAGTTAAAGGAAATAGAAAATTATAAAAACTATAAACGTTACCAAGAACTACTCAACATGCACAATTCTTACCTCGAACAGAAGACGAGCCTTCAAGAATACCAGCGATATAAGTATGAATACTTAACCGAGTGGCAGGAATTAGAAGCTAAGAAAAAATCGCGTTCGAGCAACGAGAAGAAACTCATAGAAGTCAAAGAAGAGATAAACGCATTAGAAAAAGAAATTGGAGAACTGAAAAAGAGGGAAGAAATCATTGAAATCGAGGGTTTCAAGTCCTGCATCGCCAAAGCTCAGCAGGAAGTAAGAGAAACACCAATTTTCTATCCAATTATTGGTCTTGCCGCAGCGACAATAATTTTAATTGTGTCCCTTTTTAATAAAATTCCATTGCTTCCTGCATCGGTTATTTTTGTAATAAGTCTTGTAATATTTATAACCTTTCTATTAAGAAAAAAAGTTGCCAAAAAAATTCTCACCGAGAGAAATAGATTGCTAACCAAAGCAAAAAAGATTTTCCCTGAGATCTCCAACCTTGCTGAATTAGCAGATAAAATTGAAACAACACAGGAAATGAAAATCAGAAAGGAAACGCTCATTGATGAAAAGCAGAAACTCGTAGCGCATCTTTCAAGTGAAGGGACGATAGCAAGTATTAATAAGGCAATTTCTGAACTAAGAAATAAAACTGGGCTCGCTGAATTATCTGACCTGGGCGAAAAAATTAAAAGAAAGAGAGCACTCGATGAAGAGCTAAGCAAATCAAGTGGAAAAATTTTAGGCATGCTACATGAAAAAGATGAAAAAAAATGGGAAAGACTGATAAAAGGAATGAAAACAGAATGTCCCGAAAAAGAACCAGACATAGCGTTGGAAAGGGATAAAAAGAGTGAATTAGAAAAAATACAGGAACGAATAGACGAATTAACGAGGGAGATCAAGGTTTTTAAGGAAGTACAGCAAACCAGATTTAACATAACTGATGACCGCTCAGCATTCATCGAATATGACCAATTGGACAAAAGGCTAAAAAATTATGCGCTCGAGAGAAAAGCAGCACTTGCAGCACGCGATATACTCATAAAGATGAGCAGCGAGATGGATGAATTTATTCAACAAATTATTAAGGGTGAAGAGAGTCTCAGCGCATATTTTACACTCATAACAGATCGCTACAAGGAAGTGGAAGTGAAAGATAAAAACTTTGTCGTAACTGATAAAGCCGACAAAAAATTTAAAATAGAAGCATTGAGCAGCGGTGCGCAGGACCAGCTGCTCTTGTGTTTCAGACTAGCGGCATTAAAGAGAATGTATTCTAAAGGTACTTTTTTAATCCTGGATGATGCCTTTATCTTTGCCGATTGGAATCGCCGTAAAAAACTTGCTCAATTGTTAAAGAAATTTATTGATGAAGGGAATCAAGTAATATACCTCACCTCCGACGACCACACCCGAGATCTATTCAAAGAATTTGGCGCGAGGGTTACGACAATATAGAAACTCAAATCCACATTTTCGCTCTCCCATTCGACGAGTGCAAATCCCCGCTACGGGGAGATAGAGGAATTCCAATAAAAAGGAACCGAAAAAAGATTGCGGTACTCCATGCTGCTAAATGATAATCTAAAATCGTATCTCAACCACCTCGTGAATAAATATGGCGTAAATCACACATGATTTTTCAAATGAATACCTCAATTCTACTCAGCACTCTGCAATTAGCCATTTTGCCAATACTACTGTATCTCGCCGAAGGTATCGAGTGCAACGAGATGTAGAGATTGGCAAATTAACTAAATTTAAAATATTACTCTTAGTATACACATTCCGGTAATTATCAGAATGATGGATATTATCACCAACCAAAAATTATATGATTGACATACTGTGAAGTTTGGATAGTATTATAATGTGAGTAACAATACCTTGTATTTCATTGTCAACCCTCATGCTGCCCATGGTCTCGTAGGAAAGAAATGGTCCACTATTTTAAAATATCTAAAAGCACAAGGCATTGAAGTAAATGCACAATTAACCAGGCGTAGATGGCATGCCTATTATATTGCCCAAGATGCAGTTAAGCGTGGTGCACAACTTATTGTCAGCGTTGGTGGTGAAGGTACTTTTAACGAAATTGTAAATGGTATATTAAGCTGTACTACAGAGACGAGGAATCTTCCAGAACTTGCAATAATGCCCATAGGAACCGGTACCGACCTTGTCAGAATATTAAAAATTCCAAATGATTATAGAAAGGCTCTCGACGTCATCAATAATGGCAGAACAATACTGATGGATATAGGGAAGATAGTCTTTAGAACCGGAAATAAAGTTTGGCAACGATATTTCGCCAATGCATTTGATGTTGGACTTGGTGGTAATGTAGCCAGGATTGCAAACAATATGCCCAAAAATCTTGGTGGATTTTTAATCTTTTTACTTTCAAGCCTTGCAGCCCTAATATCATTCAAGCGTAATAAATTAAAGGTCTGGATTGATAAAAATTATGTTGATGATGGGTTAATGACGATTGTCGGTGCGTTAAACGGACAATATTTTGGCGGAGGCATGCATGTCGCACCCATGGCATCAGTCGACGATGGAATTTTGGAGTTTATGTATGTCAAAGACACAAATATTTTCAAATTTATCGCACATGTCTTGGCCAAGGTGTATACCGCCGAACATATGCAATATCAAAATGTTTACCATTACCGGGGCAAAGAGTTGAAGATAGAATGTGATAAGGTTTGCCTTATGGATATTGACGGTGAAGAAGAGAGGGCATGCGAGGTAGTTGTATCAGTTGTTCCTAAGGCGATAAAGATACGAATACCGCAATGATTCATTCCTGGACATAATTTATCCAGCATCCAAAACCCAACCCCTGAACTAAGGTTATTCTTTATCCAAAAAGGTGAACGGACATATTTTCGATATTTCTTCAATAGATAAATAAAATTATTGGTATAAACCTTTACGCGTTATGTATTTGTAAACTGCAGGAGGTACTAAATATTGTACATTAAATTTTCGCTTAATATATTTTCTTATTAACGTTGATGAAATGTCAATTAATGGTGAATGGCCGACTAAAATTTTTTTAAGAAAACGACTCGATTTTTTGATTTTGTAATGTGGCCTTGGAACAACAATGACTTTACATTCGTCAAATAATCTTTTAGGATTTTTCCAGGTCTCGATTTCCTGCCATTGATCACTACCGATTACAAGATAAAATTCCCCCTTAAATTTTTTTTTCAATTTTTTTATTACTTCTATCGTATAGGTCTTTCCAGACATTTTCCTTTCAACGTTAGTGATGAAAAATTTTTCATTACCCATTATTGCCAATTTGGTCATTTCATATCGTATATGATAGGGTGAATATCTTAATTTATGCGGTGGCTTACCAGCCGGTATAAAGATCACTTTCTTAAGGCCAAACTCTTCAGCTATTGACTGAGCAATGATGAGGTGACCAACATGGGGTGGGTCAAAGAGACCACCAAAAATGCCTATTTTATGGTCTATAGATTTAGTCATCTTTACCATCTATTTGCTGCGAACACAGCCTCAAAAAATAACACACATAGCTCAATAACCCGCTCATCCCTGATGGGCGTGGATGAATTGGGCAACTACTTATTAACTAATTTTTTTCTGTCTCTTCAGCCTTCGTTTCGCCCTCTTCAACTTTCAATACGGCAATTTTCTTTAAAACCATTTCTCTCCATTCTTCATCTTCCAGTAGTTCGTTATATAACCTTAACGCCTCCTCGGATTCTCCCTTTTTTTCGTAAATCAAAGCTGCATAATATTTTGCCTCACCACTCACTCTGGTTTCCGGATAAGTTTCAATTACGTACTCAAAATATAAGAGCGCCGCATCAGGTTCATTCAGTTTTAGATAAAGTTTACCATTCTCAACCTCTTTTTTGGCGAGTCGGTTTCGCGCTGAAAGTATGAGGTCTTTTATATCATTAGTGTATTGAGAATTCGGAAATTTTGTAAGGAATTCATCAAGGAGGCTAATTGCATGTTTTGTTTCAGTTTGGTCTTTGTAATAGCTCGGAGCCTGTAGGAGATAGGATTTTGCACGATAAAGAAAGGCTTCTTCTAACAAGGGGGATGTTGAGAAATTTCTAATGAGATAGTCAAATTCACCTATTGCTTGGGCATAATCCCTCTTTTCGAAATAGGTCCTGGCGAGCCAGAATTGGGCATCATCAACATACTCCGATGAGGGATGATAGAAAATTATTCTTTGAAATGCAAGGACAGCATCATTATGCTTTCGATTTTCAAAAAAAGACATTGCCCTTTCAAATTCGTCCTCCGGGTCTAATGGCGATAAAACCTGTTTACTACAAGAAATGAGAATAAGAAATACACATACGAAACACGCTACTTTGGTCATATCTTCTCCTTAATTTCTTTAATCCGCTCTTTCGTCTGTTTTATAATCTCTCCTTTTTCGTAGGGATTCAAACGTAACACCTTTTTATATGCCTTGAGCGCCGCACCCAACATATTTTTTTTCAAATATATTTCGCCAAGATAAAAATGGGCATCATCCAAAAGAGATTTCGGCTCTTGGTTTGATATAATCTCTCCAAAAAAGATTATTGCACTATCCAGCAGCTCAGCATGAAAGAGCTTCTTACCAAGGGCAAATCGTATATCGCTCAGTTGGAGTAGATTAGCTGCAGTTTTCAATTTTTCATACTCTGCCTCAGCAAGTTGCAGGGCGAAATCCAGACTACCACATTCTGTTAATGCCTTTATTAATTTATGTTTAGCCTCTTTTGCTTGAGATGAAGTCGAATCGATTTCGAGTGCCTTGGTATAGGCCTCAGCGGAGAGGACATATTTGCCCTGCTCAAAATTCAAATCACCACTAAGAAATAGGTTATTTGCTTGTTCATATTCGGGGACCAATTGCGCCATCTCTTGATAGAGAAAGAGCGCTCTTGTTGGTTCATCTATCTTAATTGCGTTCTGGGCGAGGACATTGTAAAGATTAAGAACACTATCTTTAAAAACATCAGTGATTGCTAACGAATTTTTAAAATATGTTGCCGCCTCCCCAAATTCATTTTTCTTTAAATAACAATAACCCAAAAGGTACTGGATTTCTGCATCCTGTTGCTTTCGGAAGGCGATGATTTCAGTTAATGCGCGGTCATAATTCCATTCCTTAATAAACTTGCGCGTATTTTTGATACGGTTTTCCTTATTTGCGCAGTTAATAAATAAAAATATAAAAAGTGAAAAAAATAAAAAAATAAATATCCCTGATACTCTGATCCCCTGATCTCCCGACCCCATCATATCTTCTCCACAACGCCACTTACAATTCTTGTCAGCTTTGGTTCAGCACGCCTTGCTGCGCTTAAGATTCTTATTAGGCTTACCGATTTCAAGGCATCGGCAACACCCATATCAGTAATTATTGATAGCCCCAAAACCTTCATTTTTAAATAGCGCGCCATCAAAACCTCAGGAACGGTTGACATACCAACAGCATCAGCACCAATTGTCCTCAAGAACCGATACTCGGCCCTCGTCTCAAGATTAGGACCCGGAACTGCTACATAGACTCCTTTTTTAACTCGTATTCTTTTCTTAAACGCTACCTCCTCAGCAGTTTTTATGAGCTTAGAGTTATAGCAATCGTATAAATCGGGAAATCTTGGACCAAGTTTTAGTTCGTTCTTCCCACGCAATGGATTATCGGGTATCAAATTTATGTGGTCGGTTATCAACATAACATCGCCAGCAGTAAAATCAGGATTCAAACCACCACTCGCATTAGAAACAATCAAATATTTTACTCCGAGCAATTTCATTACTACTACAGGGAAGCTTATCTCTTGTGCGCTATACCCCTCGTAGTAGTGAAACCGCCCCTGCATTGCGATAATCTTTTTTTTGTGTAATCTACCAAAAAGTAATCTGCCCTTATGGAACTCAACCGTCGAGGTCGGAAAGTGGGGTATCTCATTGTATTGAAAAGTTTTTTCAATAGCGATTGCATGTACTAACTTACCCAAACCCGAACCGAGTATAATGCCAATTCTGGGTTTTGTTTCTGTCCGTTTCTTTATGTATTGAGTAGCTTCTAAGGCCTTTTTTTTCACTTCTTCTCTAATCGTTCAAGTAATCTCAAATAGGATTCTAATAAACCACGAAATTCTGAAACCAGAAGTAATTTTTGATGTTCGATCATTTTTGTTTCTTCTTTCATCCCGGCGAGTTCTGTCTGGGCTTCCTTTAAAAATCTCTGCGCTTCAACCCGTGCATTGGCAATGATTGTCTCAGCTTCCTTTTTTGCTCCATTCTTCAGTTCATCGGTTGCTTTTTGAGTCGTCGTGAGGGTATCCTGTAGAATCTTTTCCATGCGATGATAATCTTCAATTTTTGAATCCAAATCCTTTACCTTTTCTGTTAGCCCAGCGTTTTCTCTGAGTAGATTCTCGACCTCAGTAGAGACCATCTCAAGAAATGCCCTCACTTCATGTGGGTCATAACCTCGTAACCCTTTTTTAAATTCCTGCTTTCGAATTTCTAAAGGGGTTATCGGCATTATACCTCCTTATGAAAATAATGTAGGTAGCTACGTACACGCGACGACCCTGCCCCCATCCTCTCGTTTTGCCTGATAGAGAGCAGTATCCGCCTTCTTAATTAACTCATAGGTACCACCAGCATCTTCAGGAAAAGCAGCAACACCTATTGATACATTGAGTACTCTCACTTTTAAGTTATCTTTAAAGAAATCGTAATTTTTTATGCTTTTTAAAATCCGCTCAGCGGTTTTCTTGGCATATGTTTTTTTCGTCTCTGGCAAAAGGGCAATAAACTCATCACCGCCATACCGCGCCACAACATCGACACTACGCAGACATCGTTCAAGAATTTGACATAGTTCTTGCAGCACTTGATCTCCTGTCTGATGACCAAACTCATCATTCACTTTTTTAAACTGGTCAATATCCATAAAGAGAATTGAAAGGGGATGCGTATATCGAGATGCGCGCTGCAATTCCTTACTTAACTGGTTCTCAAAGTATCTTCTATTAAAGATACCGGTCAATGGGTCAAGCCAGATTCGGTGTTTTACCCTTGAATAGAAACAGTTTGGTTTCAATAGATGTTCAACAAATACATAGGGATGCGTTTTGAGAATATCAAGAAGCTGGCTTGAATTAACCTCATCGATTTGGTACTGACAGAGGAGAAAGAGTTTTAGATCTGGTTGAGTGTGGAAATCGTCGATAATATCCTCGTAGTGCAAGAACTCTTTTTCGCTTTCTAAGAAAATCCTCAATCCCTGGTAATGTTTGCCGAGCTTACCGTATTCACGCTTTAACCAAGGAAGAAAATCACCGGCTCCAAGACCATCGCTTATTGTCGTAATGCGTGTTTTAAATTTCTTTTTTAAGGTCTTGCAATCCTCTTTTCTGCCAATGAAGATACACTTCTCCTTATGCTCAACTCCCTCGGTTATGAGAGGAACGATATTGGAGATGAGCTGTTCAGTATCTCTATAAATATAAAGGGCATGAACAGGAAGTTCAAGTTCAATACCCTCAAATCCTAACTTAATATATCTACCCATTTTGTTATCTCCTGTGTTTCAAAACTTCCTCCAAGGCATCGAGTGCCTTGCCCAACTTTGGTACGTTATAGTTTCCCATATGCCCAATCCTGATAATCGTGCCCTTTAAGTGTGCCTGACCATCGGCAAAAAGAATGTGGTGTTTTTCTTTTATCTCTTGAACAACTGATGTGCTATCAATATGATCAGGCATTTTTACAACCGTGAGCGCATTAGAAGGTGAATCTGGTAGAAGTTCGAACCCCATTTTTGCTATGCGTTGACGAACATAGTGTGCCACCTCACTATGGTGCTCCAGATGTTTCTTTACCCCTGTTCGTAAAATCATCTCAAGACCTCTCTTGAAGCCATAAAGAATAGTAATCGCTGGTGTAAATGGTGTTTGATGTTTTGTCAAAAATTTTTCATATAACCGTAAATTAAAGTAATACCGTGGCAAATCGGATTTCTTTATTCTTTCAACCATACGCCTTGATGTAGAAATAAATGATATACCCGGTGGGGCCATTAAAGCCTTCTGAGATGCCCCAATCAACATATCAATATGCCAATCCTTTTGCTGACAAAAATCTGCGCCAATGCCAGCAACGCCGTCTACGATGAAAAATGCATCAAATCGATCTGATATTTCACCAAATGATTTCATGTCATTAAGTGCGCCGGTCGAGGTTTCAGTAAGCGTAGTAAATATTACAGTAGGTTTGTTTGTTTTTTTCAGTGCTTCTTCAATTCTCTCAGGTTTGACACATTTACCATCCTCTTCTTTAATGATAATGGGTTCGATTTTGTATGCAGTGCAGAGTTCAAGCCAACGTTCACCGAATTTACCACAAACTGCGACAATCGGCTTATCACCGCTCGACAATACATTACTACAGGCAGCCTCCATTGCGCCGGTCCCTGAAGAGGTTAGAAAAAAAATTTTATCATCGCCTTCAATAATGCGCTTAAGGTCATCAGTAATCTCAGAAAGTAGTGTTCCAAATTTCTCTTCACGATGATAGCAAAGAGGCTTTGCGGTTTCTCGTAAGATTTCTTCGGGTACGTCAATCGGTCCGGGGGTGAATAATGTATACCTACTCAATTTTTCTCCGGCAATCTTCACACAAATCAGGACCCTTGTTATCAGTATCAAGCAGTGTGTTCGAGAAATACATAACACAGTGTGGATTATCACAGTGTCCCAACCCAATTAAATGACCAACTTCGTGGACGATTTCCTTGGTGATACGTTCCTTGAGCTTGTCACCCGCAAGTCGATGGGTCGCAACAATCGCAGTCTTCCTCAATGGATCAGCCATACCAAAGATAAAATTCATTCCCTTCGAAAAGATATCTACATCAACGATACCAACTGTGTATCGATAATCGGGATTTTTATCGTCGGCAATTTTTTTAATAATCATGCCCGACTCATATTGATTTCTCAAAGGGTTAAAGATCTCCCGAGGTATTGTGAAGAAACCAGCAGGCCTCGATTCCAGATTGAGATACCTCAATAACGCCCCTTGGATTATGTCAAAAAAATCAAGACCCTTTTGCTGGTAGACACCGATCACTCTTTTTCAGTCAATTTTTTAATAAAGGGAGCGAATAGGTCAATCGGTACGGGGAAAATTGTGGTTGAATTCTTTTCGGTTGCAACCTCGGTGAGCGTCTGCAAAAAACGCAACTGGATGCCCACCGGCGTCTCGCCAATAATTTGAGCTGCTTTATTCAATTTATCCGCAGCCTGCAATTCTCCTTCAGCGTGGATTATCTTTGCTCGCCTCGTTCTCTCGGCCTCAGCCTGTCGGGCAATTGCCCGCTGCATTTCTGTAGGAATGTCAACATGCTTAATTTCAACGCTTGTAACCTTAACTCCCCAGGGGTCGGTCTGTGTGTCAATAATCTTTTGTAGCCGCATATTTATCTTTTCACGCTGCATGAGAATCTCGTCGAGTTCGTACTCACCGAGAACACTACGCAATGTGACTTGAGCAAGTTGACTCGTCGCGTAGAGAAAGTCTTCAACCTCCAGAATTGCCTTCGACGGTTCAAACACCCTGAAATAGGTGACCGCATTTACCTTTATTGAAATATTGTCCTTGGTGATGACATCCTGGGGTGGAACATCCATCGTAATAACCCTGAGTGAAACCTTCGCCATTTTATCAATACCAGGCCATAAAATGAAAATACCTGGACCCTTAACCTTGATAAATCTGCCAAGCCTAAACACGATCGCCCTTTCATACTCCTTCAAAATCTTAATTGCGCTCAGGACAATTAAGATAAGAATGATGATTATTATTGTTGTTAAGCCCATTTTTTACCTCCTCATTGTTATATTCTACGTAAATATGTAAGAAAGTCAAGACTCTATCCTTGAGAGCTCTCTTGATTACACAGATTATAAAAGATGGCGATGATTTCTATGTTTTTTGGTTAATTTTAATCCCTGTAATCTACAGTGCATCGCCGTAATCAGAGATTTCTGAATTTCTTCAGAAATCTCATAATTTTAAATTGACATTTCATCAATTCTGGCTACATTAAAGGGATGGGTATTTTTGTTCTATTTTTTATTCTCTATACTGATTTTAAAGGCATCTGGATACCCCGTTGGTCAATTACTGACCACAGTAAAATACTTGCGTGTCTCGATGGAAAATTTAACCACATTTTTCTACAAGTCTTTGCCCTCGGTGAAGCATATTATCCCTCGAAATACGCACCAAGTAAAATGCGTTCTGATACGTGGTTAAAAGAATTTTTGGATGAAGCGCATCGTCGAGAAATCAAGGTCTCGGCATGGATAAATGCGCTCTATTCATGGGGCTATGCGCCAAGAACCTTTAATCAAAAACACCCAATTAATCGAAACCCAGGATGGTATGTTCGGGATCAATATGAACGATCAATTCTTGATTATACGGTTGGTGAGTTAAAACAAATCGGTGTTGAGGGATATTTTCTTTCTCCAGCACATTCAGAGGCACGGTCGTACATAATTAAACTCATTGAAGAAATAATACACAATTATGATTTCGATGGTCTGCACTTAGATTACATTCGATATCCGAGCGGGACGTTTATTTACGATGTACACTTAAGAAGTAAATTTATGAAAAAATACTATTTCGACCCCAAAGACCTCGGTGAACGCTCATTTTTAAAGGAAAGGCTTGGTATTTGGGGATATAATGATTTAACACACCAGTGGCATGAATTTGTCAACAATGATCTGACTGGTTTTATCAGGGATGTAACCAAGCACGTTAAAACAATCAAACCCGACCTTCTCGTCTCGGTCGCGGTCAAACCAAATTATGGAGCTGCCCGGCATCGGTTTCACCAAGATTGGCTACAATGGCTCAATTTCGGTTTGGTCGATTTTGTCTGTTTGATGGCTTATGACAAAAATATCGAGATGGATTTAGCGGAACTTCTTGAGGTTGTTGAAGAACCCCATCGGGTAACAGTCGGGTTAGGACTGTATCTCTTAAGCCCCAAGAAGATTAAAGAACAGGTACACTTAGTAAATACATTCCCCTACGCTGGTGTGGTTTTCTTTTCCTACGAAGAGCTCAAGAGGAATAGAAGGTATCTAAATTCATTAAAATAGAGAGCTCAGTGAAAATTAAGCTGAGATCTTGATGGCGGAGATCATAAGAAGATTACAGAGATTTCTGACAAT
>Ga0114921_10000922_pt1 | contig 12845 bp, 11 predicted proteins | sample BentaG_FD_87016 | JGI IMG/M metagenome (GOLD analysis project Ga0114921, IMG submission 87016) | Deep subsurface microbial communities from South Atlantic Ocean to uncover new lineages of life (NeLLi) - Benguela_00093 metaG | ecosystem: Environmental > Aquatic > Marine > Oceanic > Sediment ...
AAAAGAACGGCTTACTAAGAAAACTGATACTTCGGTAGAAGAATTAGGATTGGAATTGAGAGAAGAAGTAAGTGAATAAAAAGCAATTATTTAATCTAATTTTTAATAATTATTCGAGTAATACAAAGAGCGATATCTGGATAATTTGTTGGTATATATTAAAGATCGTGAAAGTTCAGTTTCACGAAGTAGGAAAAAAAATAATTAAATTTCAAAAATCTTTTTAGCTTTTTCTTCTACTATCGTGTTGTTTACTAAGTCCCAAATTTCACTGTAGAAGAATTCTTTATCATTCTTTACAATTAGGGGTATACTTTCAACACAGGCACTCATATCACAATAGAGACTATTGAACGTAGGATTTTTCATTAATGGATCGTCAAAATCTTTAGGATCTTGGTAATCTAAAACTATATAGTCAATATTTTTATCCTTGAGCCAATTCAATAACATTTCACAGAAAAAGCAACTTTTTTTAATTACAATCTTAAATCGAGTCATGATTGAAAAATTAAAACCCAAATTATTAAATTTTTATTTTATAATTTGAAAATCAATGTTCAACTTCGAAAATAACCTTCAGATATTCGTATTTGGAATTCAATAGAATCAATATTTTTTTCGCAAAAATTCTTAAGTTTTGTGCATGTAATGGTTTCTCTTCTGCTTGTTCGTTATAGAAATCGTGAATCATCTTTCTTGTATCAGCAGCTCCATTAACATCATAATGCTCTTCCCAATGCGTAGAAATACTACTAAGTGATTTTATCTTCTCATCCGAATATTTTGCTTTATCTAGAATAAGATCTTTATATTTTTTAATAACTTTAGCAACTTTTTCAAGATGGTCTGCAATAGCAAAAGAATATCGACAAATACTTATTAAATTGGACGTTGTTCTAGTGCTTCGTGTATTAGCGGCCTGTTCAAAGGAATTCCATGCGTCTAACCACTCATCTTTGTGAATACCATCAATGCCGTTGTTCATCATTGCTACATTAAGAAGATCACTTAAATCTACATCATGTCCTCTTTTTATTTTTTTATCGAAGATTTCCTTTAAACTTGAACCTTCGAGATAGCTACCAGCTCCAAAATCGAGTAGTTGATTAAGGTTATTTGCAGCAAATAGAGTTTCATGTTTGTTTTCATTAGTTCCAAGTTTTTTCCATTCTATGGTTTTTTCCCATTCTCCTGTTTCTTTATTTTTTATAAAACTACACTCCTTTAAAGAAGAATCTAATAAATTAGTCTGAAACATCCAAAAATCTATGTCATCTGTAAATCTTTTTCTTCTCCAATCCCGGGTTGTATATTTTCCTAAATATAGTTTTAACGTACCTCGGACTGACGAAAATTTACCGTTTTTTAACACTGCACGAGCATCTTCGCAGTAATGGTGATTAGTATCTTGGGAACACAGTTCAATTTTCTTGAGAACTTTTCTCGCTTCACCCGCTGCAACATCACATGGAATGCTTCCATCAGATGGATAAGCTCTAGATCCACCTTCAATAAAGTTTTCAAATAGTGTGAAATCATCTTCCGGTATTGTATACCAAAGATTATTAAAATTCGCTTTACTGAAGATATAGTGAGTGAAATCATTTTCATCTTTCCAAATTTTTTCTGTAATGGGGGTAACATCTCTAAGATTATCACCTTTGGTTATAACATCGGCATTTATATCCCATATACCATTCATTTGAAAAACTCTACATATAATTAATAAAATTATATGAAAAAATCAAACTTAAATCTTTTTTCTATAATATATAGAAGTGATCAAGCACATAGTATAAATAGAATATCTATTTCTTTCTCATTATGAAAGAACTCTTTTCAGTTTTTGTTAATGCACCATGGGATAAGGTAAAAACAAAAAAACTAACTGAAATTAGATTACTGTCTCTCAAAAGTGTATTTGAGAAATATCCAGTAGTTGAACGAAAATTTTTTGAAGATTTATCAGAAAATATTAGCAAAAATATGCATTATTCTTGGTTTGAATGTATTAGAAGAATAGTAGGACCAGATAAAGAAGATTATGGAATTCAAAATTGGAATATTATATGGGCAATGGATTTGGATAATAGAATATATCAATTTCTATTCCAGAAAGTAGAGAAGTCTGATGAGACTCAGGCAGTAATGGTTGGATTGGCCCCACCAGAGCTTGTTAGGCTATTTTCTGAATATAAAAGTGATGCAATTCTAAGGATATTATCAGTATTGAATAATCCAAAAAAAATAAAATTCTTGATGGGATTAGCTCCAAAAGGGATATCATTGGCTGTAGAACAGCAACTAATTAAAGCTAATAAAAACGAACTTGACAAGATTGAATTTGTAAACTCGCTAAAAGATATTCCAAACTTCCAAGGACAATGGTTTTTTCCACGAAATCCTATGTGTCCAGTTTGTAATGGACTGCTGATTGAAAAAATGGATGATGTTAAAGGGTTTCAGAAGTTAGAGTGTCCTCAATGTGGTTACGAGAGAAAAAAGAAATAGTAATGATATAAACACACTCATTAGATTTATAATTTATTTGAAATAACATATAATTTTCATTAGTTCTTGAATAATTAAGAACAATCTTTTTATTGATAATCTAATTAGATAGAAATATAATTAGTTAAGATTATATGAGGTACTAAGATGTACATTTCTTCTCTAGATTTAGGAACAACTGGTTGTAGAACATTTATCTTTGATTTAGCTGGTACAATACTCGCAAGTGCTTATCAAGAGTGGGAGAGTTTATATCCCCAGCCATCATATGTGGAACAAGATGCAAATTTGTGGTGGGATTCAATTAAAAGAACGATTGAAACCGCTATCAAAAAAAGTGGTATAGATAAAACTGAAATTGTAAGTTTATCTGTTACAAATCAGAGAGAAACTATTGTTCCTGTAGATAAAGAGGGAACTCCTTTACACAATGCCTTAGTTTGGCAAGATAGAAGAACAACAGAACAAGTAGAATTTATAAAGAGAAAAATAGGCATTGATAAAATATATAAAACAACTGGTTTAACTATAGATCCTTATTTTTCAGCAACTAAAATTCTCTGGTTTAAAGATATAAAACCTAATATTTATCAAAAGACACATAAATTCCTATTAGTTTCGGATTATATAATATATAAATTAACAGGAAAATTTTACACAGATCATTCTAACGCCTCAAGAACAATGCTATTTGATATTAATCAGTTCAAATATTCAGAAGACATCGCTTCAGAACTAGAAATAGATTTAGATAAAATGCCAGAAACGATAGAAAGTGGAGTTGAGATAGGAGAAATTAAAACTGATGAAACTCTATTTGATAAAAAAACTTTGGTCGTTTCAGGGGCAGGTGACCAACAAGCAGCAGCGTTGGGAGTAGGAGTTGTCTCTCCTGGCAAGATAAAATTAACCACTGGAACTGGAAGTTTTATGTTAGCATATCTAGAAAAACCTAATTTTGATCCAATGAAGCGAGTATTATGTAGTTGTCACGCAATCCCTGGTGTGTGGGTTCAAGAAGCAAGTATTTTCACTACTGGTGCTTTTTTAAGGTGGTTTAGAGACGAGTTAGGAAAAGAAGAAAACAGAATAGCTGAAGAACAAAATCGAGATCCATATGTACTTTTAACGGAAGAGGCTGAAAAGTCCCCTATTGGTGCAAACAAGTTATTAGCAATTCCTCATTTAGTAGGTGCTGGGTCTCCACACTGGAATCCATATGCGAGAGGTTTGATATATGGGTTATCATTAGGTCATAAAAGAAGAGATATTATCCGCTCTATTCTAGAGGGAGTAGCCTTTGAAGTTAAAAAAAATATCGAAATTTTTAGAGAATTAGGAATTGACCCAAAAGAATTAAAGCTTACTGGCGGAGGATCACGTTCAGATTTTTGGAATCAAATATATTCTGATGTGTTAGGAATAACTTGCGTTAGAAATGTGATTGAAGAAGCGACTTCTTTAGGAGCTGCAATATTGGCCGCTTCTGGGGCAGGATTGTTTTCAGATGTTGTTAGCGCTGCCGAAAATATATGTAAAGTGGATAGAAATTGGATTCCTGATGCTAATCGACAGAACGTTTACAGTAAAATATATAATTTATCGAAGGAGTTATATTCAATCCTAAACAAAAAGAATTTTCATAAAACTTACATCGACACTCTTCAAAATAAAGATTCTGATTAAATCATTTATTTTCTTACGTTTTTTTTTAATCTTAGCCATATACTCAATTTTATATATTTAGAATGTTATAAATTTTTTAAATAAAATAGAATAGTGAAAAAAATGGAAGAATCATATTCAAGTTCTGAAGAAATTTATCCTTCAAACCAAAGAGTAGTAGGGGATATATTTTATATTTTTATCGTTCTTGCTTGTTTGACTTGCATTACGGGGGGTATCTGGTCAATAGTTGAGTATATAATGCCAACTGGGAAGTTAGAAGCATTCTTAGCGTTGAGTGAAGGATCCCAAATTGCATTAATCGCAGGAATTTTAGCATTACTGTTTTTTCTTTTGATATTTTTCTTTGGATTATTTAAAAAAGGAAGAAAATGGGTGTTACACTTCATTTTCAATGTACGAGAAATAGAGGAAAAGTATAAAAATCGAATTGAAGTTAAGATTGCTGCTGGAGGTCTTTTAATAAGTATAATGGCAGTAATTATAGGTATTGTGATCTCTCTAATTCAAGATCTTTCTAGCGGAAGTACCCCTATTTCTGCTTTTTTAGATTCTTTTTTAACTGGAAACTGGATCTTATTCGCAGGAGTCTCAATGTTTGCAATTTTAGCTGTTACATTATTTATGATCTACTTTTGGAAAAATGGATATTATGTAATACTAAGAGTTATGGGAAAATTAGAGAAATAGAACTTATTTTTTTTTTTTTTCCTTATTTTTATCATAAACTAATATTTTTTAAATCAGTAAATTCTATCACTTATCTTCTTTTTATTGACTTTTATTCTTACCTAAATCAATGTCTTTAAAGCTTGGTATAGTTTTTAATTTTCTTCAATTACCTGATGTTATGAAATATCCGTTTGTAATAAACAAGCGAACAGATGGGATATTTGTTAAAAAGGGTTTATTTGTGTCTACAAAATCAATTGAAGGATATTTAATTGGCATAGTTGAAAAAATCGTTCTATTAAACGAATATTTTTCGGATGCCTTAACAATTAAAGCTTATAACAGTGAAAATAATCCTAATATTCTTAAAGGATTATTTCCGAGCGAAGATTTTGAATATGCTGTTGCGATTGTTAGGAATTTAGGGATCATAGAATTCAAGGAGTCAAGTGAATCTGAAATAAAAACAATCAAAAGGATGATGTATCCTGCAAGTCCCGGAAAGGAAGTATATTTAGTTGAGGACGAAATTCTCAAGAATTTTATAGGTCTTGACCAAAATCATGGATTAAATTTAGGCAAAGTAAAGGTATCAAATCTTGATGCTTGTATTAGTATGGATCGATTATTAAATAAACATTTTGCAATTCTTTCAATTTCAGGGGGAGGTAAAAGTTATCTTACATCGATCATTATTGAAGAATTACTTAGCCGGGAGAAAGCTTCTGGGATCCCGGCAATTATATTGATAGATGTTCATGGAGAATATCAATATCTAAAGACTGCTTCTACATTAAAAAATAAGGTTAAGGTTATAGATACGTCATATTTTCAAATTTCTGTTCCCAAATTGAACGCTTTTGCTTATAAAAAATATCAAGAGCAAATTTCTAACGTTCAGATAAGAGAATTATCTAAGTATATCAAGAAACTAAGAAAGAAGGAAGAAACAAAGAAGAATTTTACTCTTAATAGCATTATAGAATTAATTGAAAAAGAACCAGAAGGCGGGAAAAGCACAAAACAAGCCTTAATTGGGTGGCTGTCTGAATTAGAACGGTTTAATCTTTTTGGACCACAAGAAAATCCAGTGATGAAAAATGTCATAAATCAGGGTGAAATTTCTATTTTTAACCTTCAAAATGAGATATCAATTCGTAAAAAACAAATAATTGTTGACTATATATGTAATCAACTGTTTTATTTAAGAAGAAAAGACGAGATTCCTCCATTCCTGCTAATTATAGAAGAAGCACATCAATTTTGTCCGGAAGCGGCTCACTCTAAAGCATTATCAAGATATATTATTGAAACTATCGCTAGAGAAGGAAGAAAATTTATGGCTTGTTTATGTTTAATTAGCCAAAGGCCTAAAAAGCTAAGTACTACTGCTCTATCTCAAACAAATGCAAAGTTAATTTTAAACATTAAAAATCCCTACGATTTAAAACACTTAATGGATAGCTCAGAAACAATAACTAAAGATTACGCGGATATAATCTCTAGTTTAGGCGTAGGAGAAATGTTACTGATGGGAAATGTAGTAAATTACCCTATTTTTGTAGATATAAGGGAAAGGAAATTTAAATCTCAATCTGAAAATATATCTCTATCGCAAGAATGTGTGAATTGGAAAAAGCTCCAATCAGTTTAACTCTTCCATAATTTCACTTTTAATTTGTTGATTTCTTTTGTTAAGGACAATCATTTTCTTAGTTTTTGAGACTCGAAAAACGTTAACAATGCCTCGACTTTCTAACTTCATCAGTAATTCCTCCAACATTAATGGATTAATAAAAGTAAATTCCTTCTTGAGTAGTTCTTCCAATCGTTTATCTAATACTTCACCCTTATTTTTAATTAGTATTTCGATTAATGAATTAACTACTGGTTTTTGATTCCATCTTTGTGATTCGATAATTGTTCACCTTTTAATTAAACAATATTTAAAATTATATTCATTAAATAGAAATTGTTTCTCCCAAATTAACTTTATGAATATTCTGGTTGTGAAAAAGAAATGATGAATATTAGATAACCATTCGATCTTCTTTTGCTTGTTCAATGATTAGACTTTTTAACCTTTTTCCAAATTTTGCATAAAATTCAATTACTTCTGAAGTAATGCTTGGATTAGTTGATTCTATTGCTAATTCAAAATGAACTTTGGAAATTTTTCTTGCCCTCATATTTTCTCTTAGCGCAATCATACCTGCTTCACGACATAAAGTTTCAACATCTGCCCCAGAATAACCCTCTAACTTCTCATTTAAGGCATTTAAATCTATATTGTTCATTAGTGGCATATCTTTGGTAAAAATTTTCAATATTTTTTCTCTTCCTTTCTCATCAGGAGCGGGAACTAGTAAAATTCTATCTATTCTTCCAGGTCTTATTAAAGCAGGGTCTAAAATATCAGGTCGATTAGTAGCAGCAATTACTATTATATCTTTTTTTACTTCTAACCCATCCAGTTCAGTTAAAAATTGTGAGAGCACTTTTTCTGAAACTCCTGAATCAGTGGTATGTCTGCCTCTACTTGGAGCTATAGAATCAAATTCATCAAAAAAAATAATACAAGGCGCAGCCATTTTGGCTTTTCGAAAAACTTCTCGAATTGCTTTTTCACTTTCTCCAACATATTTGGATAATAACTCAGGACCTTTAATGGATATAAAATTAGCTTTACTTTCATTAGCGACAGCCCGAGCTAAAAGAGTTTTTCCACATCCCGGTGGACCGTAAAGTAAGATGCCTCTCGGAGGAGTTATTCCCATACGTTCAAAGATGTTTGGATGCGACAAAGGCCAATCAACTGACTCTATTAACTTCTGCTTTAAATCTTCCAATCCGCCTATCTGGTCCCAAGTAACATTTGGTATTTCTACAAATACTTCTCTTATTCCAGATGGCATTACTTCTTTTAAAGCCTCTTCAAAATCAGCTTTTGTAACTTCAATTTGTTCAAGCAATTCAGGATCAATGATCTCAGATTCCAAATCAATGTGAGGTAGATATCTTCTTAGCGCAGCCATACCTGCTTCCCGACAGACTGCAGAAATGTCTGCTCCTACAAATCCGTGCGTAATGTTAGAAAACTCTTTTAAAGATATTTTTTTATCGAGGGGCATATTCCTCGTGTGAATCTGAAAAACTTCTCTTCTCCCTTTTTCATTAGGTACTTTTATCTCTATTTCGCGATCGAATCTACCTGGACGCCTTATTGCGGAATCTAAGCTATTGGGCCTATTTGTTGCGCCTATAACGATTACTTTACCTCTACTATGTAATCCATCCATCAAAGCTAGTAATTGGGCAACAACTCTCCGTTCTACTTCACCAGTTACAGTCTCTCTTTTTGGGGCAATTGCATCGATCTCATCTATGAAAATAATAGAAGGGCTCTTTTCTTCAGCTTCAATGAATATATTTCTAAGTTTTTTCTCAGATTCGCCATAGAATTTACTCATAATTTCTGGTCCATTTATTGATATGAAAAAAGCTTCGCTTTCGTTAGCAACAGCTCTTGCTAAGAGAGTTTTTCCGCATCCTGGAGGACCTCTTAACAAAACTCCTTTTGGAGGATCTATACCTAATCGTTTAAATAAAGAGGGATGTCTAAGCGGAAGCTCGACCATTTCTCTAACCCTTTGAATTTCTCGATCCAAACCACCAACATCCTCGTATGTCACATAATCGGCCCCTCTTTCTTCATCTTCAGTAGAATGTTCGCTAATATGCAAGACAGTTTCTGGTTTGATCATACACACTCCGTTTGGTCTCATATTTATAACTTTAAACATGATCTCTCGACTAATACCAATAGAGATATAAATGAAATCATCGATTGTAACAGGATAGTTGTGTAACTTTCGCTTAACAAAAGTCTCAAATCGGGGATTAGATTTAATTTTAACGCTTATCGGTGCTAAAACAATGCTTTGAGCGGGTTGTTCGCTGACTTTTCTAATTTTTATTGTTTCATCTATACTTGATCCCGTATTTTTTTTCAATCGAGAATCAATCCGAATTATTCCTAATCCGCTATCTTGAGGGTAACTTGGCCAAGCAATCCCTGCGCTCTCCTTCTTTCCAACTAGAGCTATGACATCACCAGTTTTAATATCAAGCTCCTGCATAGCCTCTTGATCAATTCTAGCAATGTTTCGGCCTATATCCCTTTTTTTAGCTTCTTGTACCCTTAAAGCTATAACTTTGCTGTTATCGTCACTTTTATCGTTTTCTTTAACTGACATTTTCGATCGACTTAATAAAATTTGATTATCTATAATTGTAAAATAATAATTTTGTAAAAATTTTTGCTTTTTTTCTCAATAAATCTTAATTTTTTTTGAAAAAACTATCTAAAGAAACTTGAGTTTTTGAAGAGTTTTGCTTTTTTAAACGCTCAATAGCATTTTGAACTCTCTGTTTTGAAAAATTATGTTGTTCAATCAGTAATTCCTCAACTTCTTCGTATTTTATTTTTTCCCAGACTATCTTTGGATAATTTTTTTTAATATTTGGGTTTAAAAATATCTCTTTTATTTGTTCAATTAGATCTTTATCAAGTTTAATTTCTATGCTACCTACTTTTACATTATTTTTTATAATATTTTCTAACGAACCATATTTTTTGATTAGATCGAGAGCTTTATGTTGACCTATTCCCTTAATTCCGGGAAAAAAGTCTGTTCCAATTAGAATCCCCATTTCTATTAATTGTTCTCGAGTAATTTTTAGACCGTCAAGAAATTTTGATAAAGAAATATATTCTATATCAAGAGTTACCGTAGTATTTTTAAGTTTTTTACTCCTACTGACAGCAAAATTACGTATTAACCTTTCCCCTCCAAATAACAATGTATCATAATCTTGAGATGCACACGCCCAAGCGTCACCATTTTCAACTATAAAAGCAGATTGAGCTTCACCCTCAGAACTAGCTTCGACAATTGGAATACCAAGATATTTTAACAGTTTTTTGCTCTCGTCAATCATTCCAGAATCTAATTTAGAAGTCATCTGAGCAAATTTTTTTGCTTCTCCAAAATCCTCTTTCTCTTGAGCAATTACCATTTTTTCCCTAGCTATTTCCTTGACCTTCTTTCTTTCTTTAATGGTTTCCAATTTTAGCTCAGAAGGAATTCCATCGAACACATAAATAGGTTTAATATTATGCTCTAAAAAATTAATAGTTCTGTAAAATAATCCAGATAAATGAGAAGTTACGTTTCCATTATAATCTTTTAAGGGAGTGCCATCTCTTTGCCTAATTATTGCTAAAAACTGATAAATCGTATTAAAGGCATCGATAGCTATTTGTTTATTTAATAGGTTTTCAAAAGTAATAGTTCTTCTTACTTCTTTTACAAGCTCGTTAATTTTAGTGCCCATGATTTAACTTTTAATATTTTAATCCATTATTAATTTGGGTTTTTTTCTATATATTTTGCACTATATTTTTTCTTTTTTTAAAAAACGCCTTTTGAGTTTTAGCCCACATCTTTCACAGTTTTTGTATAAATCTTCAGATTTATATATTGTTTTACAGTATGGACAAAATACCTCAAAATATATCTTAGATTTTATCCCATTCTTAAATAAACTTTTAAATTTAAGATTTAATTCGCTACATAAATTTTCCATGGAATAATCGTTTGTATATAGGATGATCTCGTTATCTGTAGTCTTCATCAACTCTAAAGCTAACGCAACTAAATCAACATCTGTTTTTGATAAAGCGTTAATATCACCCGTTAGTTTAGATTTTTCTTCAGCTTTCTTGATATAATATTCATTAGGTTGTCGTATAATTAATTTTTCTACTTCCTTAGCAATTTCAATTCTTTGTATTATGTTTCTATTCTGATCTTTATACTTTTTAACCTTAATCTCATTAATTATTGACGGAGTAGTGACTATCGTTTCTTTGAAATAATTAAAATCTATACCAGTTAAAAAGATATTTGTATCAAAAACCAGAATTGAATTCTTCTTCTGGACTGTCGTCTAAAGGCACCTTTATAGTTCCTATTATTTTTTTTCTTAATCGTCTAATATAATTATCGCTTATACTCTTGGAAAGACGAATAAATCTTGTATGGGAATTTGCTTTACGTATTCTAATAATTGTATTTGGTTGGATTTCTTTTATGGTTCTCTGACCATCAATAATGATCTTTGCGCTTAAACGTTGTCTTAAAAGTTGTACTTCGATCTCACTGTCAATTGGAAGTACAATCGGTTTCAATCCTGCTCGAGCAAAACTATTTAATGGCGTTAATTGCATCACATCCATAGTAGATTTAACAATCGCACCTCCCGCACTTAAATTATATGCTGTAGAGCCAACAGAGGTAGATATAATTATTCCGTCTAAATAGCTACGGTTTAGATAACATCCATCTATTTTGACAGACGCTAATAGTACTTTTGAGCTCTTTGATGAAATAATTAGGATTTCATTTAATGCATTACTCAATCTAATTTCTTCAGAACCTTTAACTACAAATGGAGTTAATTTAGAACACTTCTCTACTAAAAAGTCTCCTTTCAATACGCGGATTATATCGTTAAAAACGGTTCTCTCATTAGACTCGTCTAAAAAACCTATTGATCCAATATTTACTCCCAAAAGCGGTGGTGCGTTACGTTGGGGTAGGCTACCTGCTACTCTTAATATTGTCCCATCTCCACCAATAGAAATTAAAAATTTGGTATTTTCTGCCGTCATTTCCTTTAAATCTTTAGCGCTGTGCGGGAAAATCTTTGGAGCGATTCTGGTTTCCATTTGAACAATTTCTCCCTTTTTCACAAGGAATTCAAAAATCTTCCTTGTTAATTTAATCGCTCTCTCAGAGTCCATTCTACAGGCTAATGAAACTGGTTTTTTTTCCATGAATCTCAGGCTTCTTTTTTAGGTTTTTCTCAAGAATAATATGTCTAAAAAATATAGTAATTTAAGAAAATGATTTTTATATTTTCTAAAAAAGCTTTATTAACTTCTTAATTCACAATTACGCGATTTATTAATGTTTTTCCTGAAAGTTGCCAATATTCTACTTGTGCTAATGACATCTTCCCAGGGTCCGCTTTTAATTCTTTTAATTTCGCTTTTAAATCTTCTTCGGGGGGCCAATTAACATCCACCGACTCATAGGTTTCTAAATCCATAATATTGATAGATTTTTCTTCAATAAAATTAATCTGAGCTGTTCCTTTAATGATTTCTGGAATCTCAACCATATGACCCGATGGTATCGTGAGAGATCTCTTATTATTGTCGAAGACACCGACACATACAACCCGAACTTTCGCATGCCCATGCTTACCGCTTTTAGATCGTTCAGTTGCTTTAATGATGCACGGCTCGTCATCCACCATAATATACTGGCCTGATTTTAACTTTTGAATTTCAGTTCTACGGATTGACATAAACTATTTTCTCCTTTTATTTTCTCTAAAAATTAATAGGTAATATTTTTTATTTTCACATTTCTTTGTTATATAATATAATAATCATTTAAAAAAAAATATTAGTTTTTGTTTATTTTTATTACTAAATATTAAATGCAAAAACCGATGTATCATGGCTTTTAAAAAACTAGGGAAAGACTTAGAGTCAATAATGCGAAAGCTACGAGGATTACCTCAAATTGACAAAGAAGTAATTAATGCAGTAATTCAGGATTTACAACGAGCTTTACTAAGTGCTGATGTAAAAGTTGAGTTAGTTTTCCAGATGACTGAAAATATTAAAAAAGAGGCTAAGAATACAGATCTTAAAAGAGCGAGAAGAAAAGATTTTATAATCAAACTTGTTCATGACGAGTTAGTCAAAACGATAGGTGGGAAATCTGCACCGATTAGAATTAAACTGGGAAAAAGTAATGTAATATTACTTGTGGGAATTCAAGGCTCAGGAAAAACTACGACTATTGGGAAGTTATGCCGATTTTATAAGAGCAAAG
>Ga0114921_10000923_pt1 | contig 12832 bp, 9 predicted proteins | sample BentaG_FD_87016 | JGI IMG/M metagenome (GOLD analysis project Ga0114921, IMG submission 87016) | Deep subsurface microbial communities from South Atlantic Ocean to uncover new lineages of life (NeLLi) - Benguela_00093 metaG | ecosystem: Environmental > Aquatic > Marine > Oceanic > Sediment ...
CAAAACTTTCTGCCCTGGCTCGGCTCGAACGACAAAAGATTGAGAAGGAACTTAAAGAAATGTTGGCCAGAATTAAAGAGCTTACAGCAATTTTAAAAAGTCCGAAGAAAATCAAGGAGGTTGTCAAGAAAGAATTAAATTCTCTTAAACAAGAATTTGGAGACCAAAGAAAGACAAAGATTTATGTTCAGAAGGTTGGTGAGATTATTGAAGAAGATTTGATACCCCAAGAGCCAACAGTTATCACCCTGACTCAAGGCGGTTATATAAAAAGAATAAATCCGGCCATTTATCGTCTTCAGAGAAGAGGAGGAAAAGGGATTTTAGGGATGAAGATAGGGAAGAATGATATTGTTGAACATCTGGTTTTTGCAAACACCAAAGATCCATTACTTTTCTTTACAGATTCAGGGAAGGTCTTTAGGATTTTGTCTTATGAAATCCCGGAAGGGAAAAGGGTTGCCCGCGGTCGAAGCATTTGTAATTTTCTTGAGATTTCTTCACAAGAAAGGGTCTTGTCGATTATACCTTTTCCTAAAGAAAACAAACCTTTGGGAGCGAGATATTTGATAATGGTTACCAAAAAGGGTATAATTAAAAGGACTTCCCTTGAAGACTTTGAGAATATTCGGAGATCAGGTCTTATAGCTATAAAGCTTAAAAAGGGTGACCTTTTACAAAGCGTTGCTACCAGTACCGGCCAGGATAGTGTACTTTTAACGACCAGGAGGGGTCAGTCTATTCATTTTAAAGAGCAAGATATAAGGGTTATGGGAAGAACAGCTGCTGGCGTGAAAGGAATTGGATTGAAAAAGGGAGACGAGGTAATAGGGATGGATGTTATAAAATCAAGAGTCAAACCTCAAGTCTCGAAGGTTGTGTTGGTTGTAAGTGAGAATGGGTTTAGCAAGAGAACAGATTTGAAAGAATACCGAATCCAAAAAAGAGGAGGGATAGGGATCAAGACAGCCAAGATAACGAAAAGAACAGGAGAATTGATAGCCTCAAAGCTTTTGGGGGAACAGGAAGATTTGCTCCTTATTTCCCAAAAGGGTCAGGTTTTGAGAACAAAGCTTGTTTCTGTGTCCAAGATAAGTCGGGTTACTCAGGGTGTAAGGGTGATGAGATTGAAACAAGGAGATAGCATAGCTTCGGTAGTGTGCATTTAATCACACAACATAAAACATGAAACATGAAACATGAAACGCTTAAAGATTGTCAAAAATTTTGTTTCAAGTTTCATACTTCATGTTTCATGAGTTTTTATGAATGGTTTTCTTAATCCCAATAAGGTTTTAGACCAACTTGAGCTGCACGAAGATATGGTTGTGGCTGAGTTTGGTTGTGGGGCAGGCGGTTTTACCATTCCTTTGGCAAAGAGATTAAAAGAGGGAAGGGTTTATGCTCTGGATGTTCAAGAAGAACCTCTGTCTGCTTTAAAAAGCAAGGCAGAACTGGAAAGGGTAATAAACATTAAAACAATCCGTTGCGATTTAGAAAAACAAGGCGGCTCTGGCCTTCCAGATGATTTCTTGGATATGGTTCTGGTTCCCAATATCCTTTTTCAGACAAAAGATAAAGAAGCTGTCATAAATGAAGCAAAAAGGATTTTAAAACAAAAAGGAAAAATCTTGATTATTGATTGGTTACCAAAGGCGGCTTTGGGCTCAAAAAAAGGAAGGATTTCGGCTGAGGAGGTTAAAAAGATAGCTGAAAAAGCGAGCTTGGAATTTGAGAAAGAATTTGAAGCCGGCAGTTATCATTATGGTTTATTGTTTAAAAAGATTTGACGATTTATTTAATTGGGTTAAAATAAAGATATGTGGAAAAGCTTAGCCTTTGTTTTTATCTTTACAGTTGTTGGTGTCTTGTTTTTAGCAGGTTCTGTGGAAGCGGTTATTGAAATTCCTAATCCTTTGGAAGCCACTACGGTTGAGGCCTTGGTTGAGGGGATTATTGATTTCATTCGAATCCTTGCCTTTGCTGTCACGCCTTTATTGATTATTCTGGCTGGTTTTTACTTTATCACTGCCGCTGGCGACCCAAACAAGGTCCAGACTGCTAAAAATGTTATTAAATATACCGTGATTGGACTTGTAATAATCTTGCTTGCGGAAGTATTGATTGCCGTTATAAAAGAGATATTAGAGGTTTCAGAGTAAATTATTTAAAGGTCGATAAAATTTGTTTTAAATTAAGGTAAATTAAAATGAAAAAGAGATTATCTGTTTTAGTCTCAATGGGTTTGTTGACTGTTTTGTTAGTACCAATGCTGGCTCTAGCTCAAGAAGAGCCGCCAGCAGCGGGAGATCTCTGGGTGATAATCGCTAGTGTGACTAATTGGTTTTATGGTATTTTCCTGGCATTAGCAGTGATTATGGTTATATATGCTGGTGTTATGTTTCTGACTGCTGGGGGGGATGCGGAAAAGATTACCAAAGCCAGAAACGCTCTAATGTATGCTGTTATCGGAGTAGTAGTAGCCTTACTAGCAAGGTCAATTGTACCAATTGCAAAAGCGCTTCTGGGTTTACCATAGATTGACTTTTAAGAGAGATATCAGGTTTTAAAAGAGATTTTTCAGAACTATATTAGTCAGGCCTTATTCTGATTGTTTTACCCTTCACCTGTGTACAGGTGAAGGGTTGATTTTTAATCTATTTAAGATAAGATTAAAAGACTGAGTCGGTGAAATCGAAATCTGCGGACGTGGTGAAACTGGGAAACACGTAGGATTTAGGATCCTATGCCGAAAGGTTTGTGGGTTCGAGTCCCACCGTCCGCACAAGTTTAGGCGGGCACAGAGAAGCTTATGAGTTCGCCCCGTTATCCAACGGGGCGTCCGGTCGGATGACCGGACGAGTCTCTCCCGCGGCACAAATATGAGGGTTCGCCACGGTGGCATTCGCCACGTGGTGCCCACGCACCGCATGGTGTTGTGGCGAGTCCCTTCTCTGGCACAAAAAAACACCTTTCAAAGAGGGTGTTTTTTTGTAAAGAATACTCTTTCTTGGTTTTACAAAAACCAGTTTTTTATCCTTTTACCTTTATTTTTCTTTTATTTTTCCTCTGGATCTTTGGCATTCTTATGGTTAAGATTCCTTGTTTAATCGTGGCTTCCACGTTTGAGGCATCTATTTCTTCTGATAACATAATCTCTTTTGAAAAAGGGCCCCAATAGCATTCTTGATAAAAATAATTTTTTTGTTTATTTTCTTCAGAATGCTCTTCAATCTCAGGTTTTTTTCGGGTTCCTCTTATGGTTAATATTTCGTTTTCAATGGCGATATCTAAATCTTCTGGATTTACTCCGGCAATAGTGGACTGAATAACAATTTCATTTTTTGTTTGATAAGCATCAATTGCCAATTCTCCCTCTGGTTCAAACCAGTTTTCTTTTTTTATCCCTATCCCTATCTTCTCTTTCTCTTGTTGAGGGCTCTTCTGTTTTTTTTCTTTTAAAACCTCTTTTTTTGTTTCTTTTTCTAATTTTTTCCAAAAGGCCATAATAATCAACGAATTTACAAATCAATACGAATTTACCGAAGCCATTATACGAATTTACGAATCTGTGGCTTCGGATACGAATTTCATTCATTCGTAATTCGTATAAATTCGTAATTCGTAGGGTTAGTATATTCGTAAGAGATTTGTTATTCGCTGCTAGGTTATTATTTAATTTTACTCCTTTGCTTCCGAGTTGTCGAGGGCAAGGGAGGCGGGTATATATTTGCTTTTTGAAGTTCTCTAAATCCTCGAGATATTGCAAAAGCTAGACTTGCTAAAATAAAAACAGGAATTATAAGATTTAGACCTTGTCCAATTACCATTATAGAGAAATTGTAAAGACCATGCAAGAGTGTTGCAAGTCCCAGCCCGAGTAAGATAAGTCCGGTGCGTTTTCTTGTTTTAAAGAATAAAAGACCCAGGAAATAACCTATTATTCCCGAACAAAGGGCATGTAAAAAAGTGGCAAAAGCAAATCGCCAGCCAGCCAAGCTTAAGCTTTCTGTTGTTGATAGAAAAAAGACTTTAGGGGAGAGAAAGATTAAGATGTTTTCCAGGGCAGCAAAACCCAAAGCAGCAGTGATCATATAAATCATTGCATCCAATGGTTCATCAAATTCAGAATCTTTTAGTACTCGGATTTTTACTACCAAATATTTTAAAGATTCTTCTATTAAGGCTATTCCCAAAAAGCTAAAAAGGAATTTTCCTTCGCGCGAGGAAAAGATTCTGGTAAGGGTTTGAGGGAGAAACCCTAATGATATTTTTTGAGAAACAAAGAATATAGTAGGGATTGATTCTAAAACCGCTGCCAGGATGCTGGATAACATTCCCAAAAAGAAAACCTGCACAATTATTCCTTTTGGTTCAGGGTGAACATCTTTTCGTAAATAAAAACATAGCCAGATGAGGCTGGGAGCAAGACCGAGAATAAGGGATAAGAGAGGACTCATTTATATTTTAGAACCTTGAATTTACAGTAAACAAAGGCTTTTATTCAAGATTTTAGATTCAAAATTTTAAGCTCCAACCTTGGGCCAGTCTTCTATCATCAAACTTTTTTTCTTGTCTTTTATTGGTAATTTTTGGTAGATTTCTTCGGTTATAAATGGCATAAATGGATGAAGCAGAATAATGGTTGTTGTAAGTACCTTCAAAAGCGTTGGTTGGGCCTTTGTTCTGCGTTTTTTAGCCATTTCAATATATTTATCACAAAAAGTATGCCAGAAGAACTGATAAATTTCATCGGCTGCCAAATCAAAACGATATTTTTCAATGAACCGAGTAACTTTTTTTGTTGTTTTGTTTAACTCTTTTAAAATCCACTTATCCTCCGGATACGCTGATTTACGCTGATCTAGACGCTGATTTACGCTGATTTTTCTGCGTTGTCCAGCGTATAGTTCTGCGTTGTTCAGCGTAGGTTTGTTCGCTAGAACAAACCGAGCGGCATTCCAGATTTTGTTAGCAAAATTTCGATAAGCGATAATCTTTTTCTCTTCAATTTTAAGGTCATTTCCAGGAGAATTACCTACTACCAAAGCCATTCTTAAAGCATCGGTTCCGTATTTCTCAATTACCTCTAAAGGATCAAATCCAACACCTTTACTTTTACTGAATTTTCTTCCTTTTTCATCTCGGACTAATCCGTGAAGATAGATTGTTTTGAAGGGCAGTTTGCCGGTCATAGATAGACACATCATGATTTCTCTTGCCACCCAAAAGAACAAGATGTCATAGCCGGTTTCTCTTATAGTGTTTGGGTAAAAATAGTTAAAGTCTTTTGTTTTTTTTGGCCAACCAAAGACCGAAATAGGCCACAAGCTAGAAGAAAACCAGGTGTCCAAAACATCATCAATCCCCTTGAGAGGAATCTTGTGGCCCCACCAGAGCTGGCGGGAAATACACCAATCTCTGATGTTTTCTAGCCAGTGGAAATAAATTTTTTCAAAGCGTTTGGGAACAATCTTAATTTTGCCTTTTTTTACAGCATTAATAGCTAACTTTGCCAGGGGTTTTACTTTTACAAACCATTGTTTAGAAATAAGAGGTTCGGTTGCTGTACCACATCTCTGGCAATGACCAATTGCATGGGTATAATCTTCGATTTTTTTCAAAACCCCAGTTTTTTTGAGATCTTTAACAACTTTTTCTCTCCCTTCTTTTACTGGAAGGCCAGCGTACTTTCCGGTAAGTGTCGTTAGTCTCCCATCAGGACCGACAGCCATCAGGTTCATTGCTAGTTTGTGTCTTTTCCCGATTTCAAAGTCCAACAGATCGTGGCTGGGGGTTATTTTCAGGGCCCCTGTGCCAAACCCCATTTCAACAGCTCTATCTTTGATAACCGGGATTGACCTTTCAGTTAAAGGGAGAGGAACTTTTTTACCAATGAATCTTTTGTATTTTTTGTGTTTTGGATTGACAGCAACAGCCACATCAGCAAACATTGTTTCGGGCCTTGTGGTGGCAATGGTAAGTGGTCCGTATTTTACAAAGTAAAGCTTTCCTTTTTCTTCTTTGTATTCGTTTTCCAAATTGGAGATAACGGTTTGACAGCTGGGGCACCAGTTAATAATATACTCGCCCTGATAAATTAAACCTTTTTGAAGGAGGCGCCTGAAGGCTTCTTTTACCGCCTCAGATCTAACTTTATCTATGGTGTAGGCTTCTCTTGTCCAGTCCAAAGAGAACCCCAGTCTTTGCAGCTGTTCCTTGATATATTTTTTGGAGTCATTAGCAAATTTTTCTGCTCTTTTTAAAAATCTTTCTCTACCAATTTCTCTTTTTGTCTTCCCCTCTTTAGCTAGTTGTTTGCAGACTAAATATTCAACAGCAATTGAGGCATGATCAAAGCCCGGCAAAAACAAGGTAGGGTCACCCTTCATCCTGTGGTATCTAGCCATAATATCCTCGACAACACACATAGCATGGCCCACGTGCAAAGAACCTGTGACATTGGGTAGGGGAAGGGTGATAACAAAAGGTTTTTTTCCGGGAATAATTTCGGGAGTAAAATAACCCCCTTTTATCCAGGATTTATAGATTTTTTTCTCTACTTTATTTGGATTATAAGTTTTTGGCAGTTTCATAAAAGAGCCTACTGACCCCATGTTCCCTCAAGTGGAATACTAGGGAGTTCTTTGTAGGATATACGAATTTATTATAACCTTAAACCTTAAACCTTAAAAGCCTTCAGGGCGCTTAAAATCTGACATTAGATCCTGCATCTTCTGTTAGTTTTGCAGAGCTAAGCTCAGCTTTGGGTTATTTTTAAATTAGCATTGACACTGATATCTGGCCAAGATTTTTTTTCTCCTTTCTTGTAGTTAAAATAACCATTTACTGCTATCATTGCCGCATTGTCAGTACAGTATTTGGTAGGTGGTATATAGCATTTAGTATCTGGTATTTCTTTTTTAATTCTTTTAATGATTTGTCTTCTTAATTCTTTATTTGCCACAACCCCTCCACCAAGAATTATTGTTTTTATTCTAAAGTCTTTTGCCGCTTTCATTGTTTTTTTAATCAAGACATCAATAATAGCTTGTTGAATCTCGGCTGCCATCTCTCTGATATATTGTTTTGATTTTTTTGTTTTTTGCTTTCTTTTTTTAAAGTCATATAAAACCGCGGTTTTTAATCCAGAAAAGGAAAAATCATAATCTTTTGAAAAAATCATTGGTCGGGGCAATTTAATTTGAAGCTTGACATCTGACACTCGATATTTAGTAGCTTCAGTCTCAATCGCCGGACCTCCGGGATAGTCAAGTCCTAAGATTCTTGCTGTTTTATCAAAACATTCTCCAGCTGCATCATCCCTTGTTTCGCCTAAGATTTCGTATTTTCCAAGATTTTTTATTAGAATTAACTGGGTGTGTCCTCCAGAAACAATCAAACAAATAGCCGGAAAAGGGTAGTTTCTATTTTCTAATCTTAAGCCTTTAACTTCTTTACCAAGGAAAATGGCAAGGATGTGGGCTTCAATATGATTTACAGGAACAATAGGGAGGTTCCAGAAATAAGCCAGAGCCCTGGCAAAGTTTACTCCCACCCACAAACATGGTTCCAGCCCAGGTCCTATTGTTACAGCAATGCAATCAATTTTTGGTTTTTGATATTCCTTAAAAAAAATTAACAATCTCTTGGAGAGCCTGGGATCTCTTTCTAAGATTTTTTCTAATTCTTTTGTTTTGCGTAAGAAGCTTAGCTCCTTTCTCCGCTCAGGGAACTTAACTCTCTTAAGAAGTTGAGCTTCTTGTTTAGAGAACTTAGCTCTTTTTAGGGCTCGGGAAAGTACTGGCACCAAGTTTTTTTGATGTTCCCTTTTTGCCAGTGTTGGATACACCCCACCCCATTTTTTATGAATTTTTATTTGAGAGGAAACAATATTTGACAAGATTCTAAAACCAGGTCTTTTTAGACCTTTTGCTTCAAGGATTGCTATACCAGTGTCGTCACATGAAGTTTCAATAGCCAAGATTCTCATAATTATAATTTAGCTTTTTTATTGATTTTTTTCAATTTTCAAGTTAGACTTAGAGAACTTGGCTAAAGCCCAGCTTAGCTTGGACCCCATCGTCTAGCGGCCTAGGACACCAGGTTTTCATCCTGGCAACCGGGGTTCGACTCCCCGTGGGGTCGCTGTTTACTCTTTTATGGATTATTATCTTAAAGTTGGCAGAGCTTCAGATTTAAAAAGCCGGAAAGAGAGATTTCTTTTTCGGCTTTTTGAAATCCTCCCAGGAGCTTTTTCCTGGGCAACCTTGTTTTTGGCGGTTCTTCTTTCTTGGATACAACCTGTCTTTGTCGCTGTTTTTATTATTTTTTTTGTAATTTTCTGGTTTTTGAGAACAACTTATTTTTCTTTTTTTCTCCGTGCGAGTTATAAAAGGATGGAAAAATACGAAAAAACCGATTGGCTAAAGAAGCTAAAGGAGCTACCGGGAGAGAGGTGGCGTGATATTTATCACTTGGTTGTTCTGCCAATGTACAAAGAACCCTTAGAGATTGTTAGGGAAACTTTTTTAGCCCTTCAAAAAAGTGATTATCCAAAAGACAAGATGATTGTGGTTTTGTCCGGAGAGGAAAGAGCTGCTTCTACTTTTGGAGAAGTTTCTCGAGTTATTGCAAAAGAGTTTAAAGATGTATTTTTAAAACTTTTAATAACCATCCATCCGGCAGATATCCCGGGAGAACTTCAGGGTCATGGTGCAAATGATACCTGGGCATCAAGAGAAGTAAAAAAGAAAGTTATTGATCCTTTAAAAATTCCTTATGAAGATATTATTGTTTCTTCTTTTGATATTGATACCGCTCCTTTTCCAAAATATTTTAGTTGTTTAACTTTTCATTATTTGGTTTGTAAAAAACCTTTGAGAACAAGTTTTCAGCCTATTCCTTTGTATATCAACAATATTTGGCAGGCGCCAGTTCTTTCTCGGGTTTTCTCTTTTTCTTCTACCTTTTGGCAAATGATGTGTCAGGAACGGCCCGAGAAATTAATAAGCTTCTCTTCTCACGCAATAAGTTTTAAAGCCTTGGTTGATATTGGTTTTAAACAAACAAATATCGTTTCTGATGATTCCAGGCTTTTCTGGCAAGGGCTTTTGAAGTATGATGGTGATTATCAAGTCGAACCAATTTTTTATCCTGTTTCAATGGATGCAAATGTTGCAAAAAGTTTTTGGCAGACAATGGTTAATATCTATAAACAACAAAGGCGTTGGGCTTATGGAATGGGAGAGATTCCATATTTTCTTTTTGGTTGCTTGAAAAATAAAAAAATTTCTCTATCTCGGAAAGTTTCTTTAGGGTTTGACTTAATTTTTACTCACTGGACCTGGGCCACTTCTTCTTTTTTAATATTTTTTTTAGGATGGCTTCCTTTGATTTTGGGAGGGCCTGATTTTTCCCAAACCCTTATTTCTTATAATCTTCCCAAAATTACCAGTCGGATTTTAACCATTGCCACTTTTGGTTTGATTGGTTCGGCCTATTTCAGCATTCTTTTGCTTCCCCCAAAACCCCCGGAATATGGCCGTTTCAAATATTTGTTTTCTACTCTTGGTTGGCTTCTGCTTCCTTTGATAATGCTTTTTTTTACCAGCCTTCCAGCTCTTGATGCTCAAACTCGGTGGATGTTAGGGAAATACATGGGTTTTTGGCCAACTGAAAAAGGCAGAAAAGCTTTTAAGGGGGCCAAAAACCAGAAGGGGGTCGGGGGAAAGTTTTCCCCTGTGTAGGAAAACAGGCTTAGCTGAGCCTGCCGAAGCTAAACGTTAGAAACCGAGGGTTTCTAGGGAGCGAAGCGACGTTTTTAGCCGACCGAAAAGGTTCGCAACAACCCTTGATACGAGACCAAAATAGTTCACTCCAAATGAACCTTTTTGCCAAATCTTTTAATTGCTGCTTTAAGGTAAGGGTAGTTTTTAAGTTTTAGGTCTTGATGTAAAAGCTCAAGTGCTGCATTTCTTGTTGTTTCTACGAATGACAGGTTTGCCAAGGATGCCATTGCCAGGTCTGGGATTCCCCATTGCCTTACTCCACTGAAGTCCCCCGGACCCCTGATCTTTAGGTCATCTTCAGCTAACTTGAAGCCATTGGTTGTTTTGATAAGGGCGCGCAGTCTTCTGCTTGATTTTTGGTATGGTTGTGTTGTGAGCAGAAAACAGTATGACTGATAGGTAGCCCTTCCAACCCTGCCCCTGAACTGATGAAGCTGTGCCAGCCCAAACCTTTCTGCGCCCTCAATCATCATTATTGTTGCGTTGGGGATATCTACTCCTACCTCAACTACTGAGGTTGAGACCAGGATGTCTATCTTTTTGTTTTTAAAATTATTCATTACTCTTTCTTTTTCCTTGCCTGGCATCTTTCCATGGAGCATTACCACCTTTAGTTCAGGGAAAACCTTTTGGGACAGCCTTTCATACTCTTCCTTGACTGTTTTTACTCCTTGCCAGGCAGTCAGGGCCCTTGTCCTGTTTGAGTTTCCTTGAAACGCTGCAATTAGATTTAAGTCTTGTGCTCCTGAGTCTTCAATCCTGGGGCAGATAATAAAGGCCTGTCTTCCTTTTTTTATTTCTTGTCTTATAAACTCATAGGTTGCTTCTCGTTCCTCAGGCCTTACTATTTTGGTAACCACTTGTTTTCTGCCCCTGGGAAGCTCGTCAATCAAAGAAAGGTCTAAGTCTCCATAAATAGTCAAGGCGAGCGTTCTTGGGATTGGGGTTGCTGTCATTGATAAAAGGTGGGGAATTTCTTTTTTTGTTGTGTTGTTTGTTTTACTCAAAAGCTTTGCTCTTTGTTTTACCCCAAACCTGTGCTGCTCGTCTAAAACAACAAGGCCAAGCTTTTTAAATTTCACTTTATCCTGGATTAGCGCATGGGTTCCAATGAGTATATCTATCTTTCCCTCTTTTGTTCTTTGAAGCAGTTTTTGTCTTGAGATTTCAATTGGGTCATTAAGTTTTTTAGATATCCACCGGTCTGATTTACCAGTTAAAAGACCGACATCAATCCTGAAGCCTCGCAAGAGTCTTGCCACGGATTGGAAGTGCTGGTTTGCCAATATCTCGGTTGGCGCCATAAAGGTTACCTGCCATCCAGCCCTTATTGTGTTAAGTGCTGCCATTACAGCAACAACTGTCTTGCCAGAGCCAACATCTCCTTGAAGAAGGCGATTCATTGGATATGGTCTTTCCAGGTTTTTCAGTATACGCCAGGCTGCCTTTTTTTGGGCATCTGTGAGTTTAAAGGGTAGGGATTTGGTAAACCTTTGAATTAATTCTAAGTTGAAGGGGATAGGAACAGCCTTTTCTTTTGCCATGCGCAGCTTTTCTCTTAAAACAAAAAGCTCAATTAAGAAAAGCTCCTGAAAAGCAAAGCGTTTCTGCGCCTCTTTTGCAATCTTTATTGAGTCAGGAAAATGCACCTGCCACACAGCTTCATTGATTGGCAAAAGCCCTTGCTGTTTTATTAGTTCTTGTGGCAGGATTTCCGGGATTTTGTTCTCAAACTTTTCAAGCAGCGGCCTTAAGATATACCTTAACCATCTTGAAGAAAGACCTGCGGTTTCAGGATAAATAGGAACAAGCCTTGCTGTATGCACAAGGTCTTTTTTATCTGTTTTTTCATAGCTTGGATTTGACAGAAAAGCGCCACCCTTGCCAATCATTACCTTTCCAACAAGATAGACCTCTTCCCCCTTTTTAAGGGTTTTTGTGAGATATGGCTGGTTAAACCAGACCACTTTTATAGCAGCTGTAGCGTCCTCAACCAGCGCCTCTGTTAGATATATCCTTCTTTTCCAGGTGCGTGTCGTTTTTATCTCTAAAATCTTACCCTTTATGCAAGAAGTTTCATTTAGCTTGAGTCTGGAAATAGGAGTAATCTTTGAGAAATCCTCGTAGCGGTGAGGAAAATGAAAAATCAAATCATAAACTGTTTTAATTTCCAGCTTGGCAAGTCTTTTTGCATAGTTTGTTCCCACTCTTGGGATTTCTTTAACAGGGGTTGCAAGATTCATATTATGGAATTATATGGCATCGTGGCCTAAAAAGCAAAAACCTGCTAAAAGCAGGAAAAATTTTGTGCCCTCGGGAGGACCCTCTTTCGCTAAGGCTACAGACGGGCGAGAATGTTAGTATGGCCTAGGATATGCAGATGCTTGCAGTTCCGTAGCCTTGGCGAAGGACTGTGCCCTCGAGAGGACTCGAACCTCTATCACAAACTCCGCAAGTTCGCATTCTATCCATTGAACTACGAGGGCAAACTTTTTTAAAGTTACCATAAAAAACACTATTTTTCAACAAAAAAGTGCTCTTAAAGATTGATTTATCAAGATTTTAGTGTTAAGATCCGAATATACTAGGAGGAGTACTCAAACGGTCACGAGAATAGTTTGCTAAACTATGTCGCGAAAGCGACTTGTGGGTTCGAGTCCCACCTCCTCCGCTCTTTTTTGGTGGGATTCCGGAGTGGACGAACGGGCCTGTCTTGAAAACAGGTGTACCCAAAAGGTACCGGAGGTTCGAATCCTCCTCCCACCGCTTTCTTACAAGACTAGGAAAGCTTTTATATATTAATAGGTTCGAGTCCTATAAGGGGAGTTAATAATAAGAAATCGCCAAGAAGGCGGTTTTTTGGTAGAATGAAAGTGAAAGGTCGCAATATGATTTTAATAAAAAATTCATATGTCTAAAACAATAATTACAATCATTATTATAATAATTGTTCTGGGGGCAGGTTACTGGATTTATCAATCAATGGTAACGCCTGAAGAGCTAACTGAAATAGAACAAGCTTGCGTAAACTCTGGAGGGGA
>Ga0114921_10000924_pt1 | contig 12829 bp, 8 predicted proteins | sample BentaG_FD_87016 | JGI IMG/M metagenome (GOLD analysis project Ga0114921, IMG submission 87016) | Deep subsurface microbial communities from South Atlantic Ocean to uncover new lineages of life (NeLLi) - Benguela_00093 metaG | ecosystem: Environmental > Aquatic > Marine > Oceanic > Sediment ...
GCGTCGCGCAGGTAACCCAGCAGCACCTCGGTGGTCAGACGGGCACGGGCGAAGACGATAGTCTGCACGTCGGCCTGGAGAAAGCGCGCGGCGATGTCCTTGGCCGCCAGGGCGGCGCTGCGGCGGATGCCGAGTTGCGGCTCCACCAACGGGGGGTTATACAGGATAAAATACCTGTCCCCTTGCGGAGCGCCATCGTCGTCCACCAGCGTGACAGGGGCTTCGATGAGCCGCTCGGCCAGTTCGCGCGGGTTGGCGATGGTGGCGGAGGCGCATAGGAAGCGGGGGGCGGAGCCATAGAAATGGCACACCCGGCGCAACCGTCGCAGCACGTTCGCCACGTGCCCACCGAAGATGCCCCGGTAGGTGTGGAGTTCGTCGAGCACGACGTAGCGCAGGTTGCTGAAGAGCCGCGCCCAGCGGGTGTGGTGGGGGAGGATGCCGACGTGGAGCATGTCGGGGTTGGTGACCAGCAGGCGGGCCTCGCGGCGGATGGCAGGGCGATGCGCGGAGGGGGTATCGCCGTCGTAGGGGCGCACAGAGATTGGAGATTGGAGATTTGGGATTGGAGATTTGAGATTTGAGATTTGGTCGTGGGCCAGCGCCTTGGTTGGGAAGAGGTAGAGCGCGCAGGCGGCAGGATCGTTGAGCAGGGTGTGGAGGACGGGCAGGTTGTAGGCCAGTGTCTTGCCGGAGGCGGTGGAGGTGGCCAGAACGACGTGCTGCCCTGTCAGCGCTGCCTCGACCGCCTGGGCCTGGTGGGTGTAAGGCTGCTTGATGCCACGGTCGTGGGTGGCGGCGACCAGGCGCGGGTCGAGCCCGGCCGGCCAGGGAGCGACGCGGGCGGGCCGGGCCGGGATGCGCTCCCAGGCGGTCACGCAGCGCATAAAGGCCGGGTCTTGCCGGAAATTGCTCAGGACATCGGGTAGGGTCATTGCGAATCCTGCTCAGGATTATAAGCGGTGAGCCAGGAGAGTGCAAGTAAAGAGTAGCGTTCTTCTGAGAGAAATGATATAATAGAATAGAGATGCTCGATAAAGACAAGGTGGAAGCCGTTTTATTTGACCTGGACGGGACGCTGATGGACACCGATGATCAGGCGGTGGAGGCGCTGGCACGCCGGCTGCAACGACTACACTGGCCCCACCCGCAGCGGGCCGCCCGTCGTCTGGTCATGGCCTGCGAGACCCCTGGTAACGTGATGATGACACTGTTGGATGTGCTGGGGCTGGATGCGCCGCTAAATACATTCACCGACCGGCTCCGCCGCTGGCGCGGGTTGCGCACGCGGTCTGATTTTCATATCGTCGCGGGTGTGGAGGAGATGCTCGCCGAATTGAACGGGCGCTATCGGTTGGCGGTAGTCACCACACGGGGTTTGGCTGAGGCGGAGGCGTTTCTGGACCAACATAACTTGCGTGGCGTCTTTGACGCGCTGGTGACCCGTGAGAGTACCTGGCGGCTCAAGCCCCACCCGGCTCCTATGCGGCACGCAGCCCGGCTGCTCGGCGCGCCCGTCGAACGGTGCGTGATGGTGGGAGATACGACGGTGGACGTGAGGGCCGCCCGGCGGGCGGGGGCGTGGGCAGTAGCGGTGCTGTGCGGCTTCGGCGAACGGGAGGAATTGGAGCGGGCCGGTGCTCACGTCATCCTGGAGCACACCGCCCAACTCCTGTCACTGCTGTGATAGCGCCTCGGCCAGCGGGCCGGAAATCCTGCTCTCTATCGCAACCCGATTGTAACTGGCCCGTAACCCTGCGCAACCCTGTCCATCCTCATCCTCTGCCACCGGGTAATTGGGGCGGGAGGCTCGCTGACCGGTTACGGTGGCGGGCTGGAGGTGAAGGCGGCGTTGTTACGGCTGGAAGGTGTCCTGCGCGAGGACGTGAAACGTGATGCGTAAACATAATCTCGTTTCACATTTCACGCCTTACGCCTTTTAACTTTAGGAGGAAGAGACCTATGGATAGACGCTACTCATTAATGTATCTAGCCTTGATCGGGCTCGTGGCAAGCATCCTGGCCTGTAACGCTCCGGAGCAGGTGACTCCCGTGCCTCAGGCCCCACCTCCCACCATGACGCCTTACGTCCCGGTCACTCTATCGCCGCAGGAGACGGTGTTGCCTCCACTGACCGAGCCGCCGCAGGAAACAGCGCCGCCTCCGCCGACCAAACCGCCGACCAAACCGCCGACGGAAACGCTGCTGCCAACCCCCACCCAGTGGTTCCCGCCCACCTACACACCCACACCGGAGGTAACCCAACTGGCGGCGACGCCCACGCTCACTACGCCGGTCAGCACCGGGCCGCTGGACTTCTCCAAGCCCACGATGTTAGATCACTGGCAACCCCTGTCCGATGGCGAGTACGAATGTAAGATTATCCTGGACATCACTGGTGGCGCACCTCCTTACACCGTTCACCACGATTTGGACGTCTTCACCACTTCGGAGACTAACCCGGCGATTATCTTCACAGCGCGCGGGTGCGGTGGACTGGTGCATACTATCATCGTCGAATCGGCGGACGGGCAGAGCGTCAAGCACGAATATTGGATCCCGCCTCCCTGGTGTCAGTAGTAACGCCGGCGATAAGACAATCCGTAATTTTCAATTGCGGGAGCCGGCGCTGGGCAGGTTTGCAGCACGGCGCCGCCTGTCCACGGCGGCGCACTGGTTGGCTACATTCCCCTGGAGAATTCGGCCCTCCAGCCTGCCTGCGAGTGGGAGTTGCACTCCGGCCCGTGTGATGTTATACTTGACCTCCGAGGAGGGATGGATGCTGCATCAACAGCGATATGTCTTTGCTGCCTTTACAGCAGCGGCTCTGCTGCTCACTGGTTGCGCTCCCCAGTTCGTGACCGTCACCGTGACGACGCCGCCGGAGACGATCGTGGTTACGGCCACGCCTTCTCCGTCATCTATGTCTACTCCCCTGCCGCCGGAGCCTAAAGTGCTCACCATCTGCCTGGCCGGTGAGCCCGACACGTTGTACCTCTATGGCGGCTCTCGCCTGGCGGCTACGCGGCACGTGATGGAGGCGCTCTACGATGGCCCCATTGATTACCTGAACTATGCCTACCAGCCGGTGATCCTGCAAAAAGTGCCCAGCATCATTGATGGGGACGCGGTCACGCGCACCGTGCGCGTGCGAGAGGGCGACCGGGTGGTTGACGCCGAGGGTGGAGTCTTGGAACTGGCGGAAGGGATGCGCGTCCGTCCGGCTGGCTGCCACGCCGATGAGTGCACGGTCGAGTTCGAGGGTGAGCCGCTGTGGATGGAGAGAATGGAGGTCACGTTTGTACTGCAAGAGGACGTTACCTGGGCCGACGGCGAGCCTCTCACGGCGGACGACTCGGTCTTTGCCTTCCACGTGGCTTCAGACCCTGCTACGCCCAGCAGCCACTATCTGATTGCTCGCACGGCCAGTTACCGCTCCCTGGACAGGTGGCGCGTAAAGTGGGTCGGGCTGCCTGGCTTCATTAGCCCCACCTACTTCTTGAATTTCTTCGCCCCCTTGCCACGCCATCGGTTGGAGGGGCGTTCTCCTGCTGAGTTGCTGCAAGCCGATGAGACCAGGCGGCGCCCGGTGGGTTGGGGGCCGTTCGTCGTCGAGGAGTGGGTAGCAGGGAATCACATCACCCTCTCTCCTAACCCCCACTATTTCCGCGCTGCCGAGGGGCTACCGTATCTGGATCAGGTGGTGTTCAGGTTCACCTCCGGCGGGCCAGACATGATTGCCCGCGTCCTTTCAGGCGAGTGCGATGTCAGCACCCAGGATGCTGGCTTCAGGCCGTTCATGCCGCTGCTAGTGCAGGCTGAGCGGCATGGCCTGTTGAAGGTGATTTCGGCGACCAGCAATGGGTGGGAGCACATTGACTTCGGCATTGACCCGGTGTCTGACTACCGGCAAACTGACTTTTTCGGGGATGTGCGGGTGCGACAGGCTATCGTCCAATGCATTGACCGACAGGCTATCGTAGACGAAGTCACTTATGGTCACAGCGTGGTGCCGGATAGTTATCTGCCACCCGTGCACCCGCTTTACGCGGGCGACCGCCTCGTGCACTGGGACTACGATCCAGCGGCCGGCCGGGTGCTGCTGGAGGAGGTCGGATGGCTGGATGAGAACGAGGACGGCGTGCGCGAGGCCCGCAGCGTGCGGAGCGTTCGTGCTGGTACGCCGTTCGAGATCACGCTGTTGATCCCGGCTGATAGTGCGATCACACAACAGACTGCCCGCATCACCAAAGCCAACCTGGCTGACTGTGGTATCCGCGTGCACGTGGAAGTGCTGTTCCAATGGGAGTTCTTCGCCGACGGGCCCGATGGGCCACTCTTCGGTCGGCAGTTTGATCTGGCCGAAACGACGTGGTGGTTCGACGTGATCCCCTCGTGTGGACATTACATGTCTTCTGAGATCCCGGACGAGGGGCGCTGGTACGGGGACAATCCTGCCGGCTACAGCAATCCCGACTACGATGTGGTCTGCCAGGCAGCGCTCCAGGCATTGCCCGGCACCCAACAGTACGAGGAGTATCACAAGCAGGTGCAGGTCATCTTCTCCGAAGAACTTCCCGCTATCCCGCTGTTCATGTGGCTGCGGGTTGCTTTGGCCCGGCCGGGCGTGCTGAACTTCACGCTGGATTCCACGGCACCGAGTGAGTTGTGGAACATTGAGATGCTGGATTTGCAGGAGATGTCACCGTGAGTGGTTGGCGATTGGCTAACCACTGACCTCAGGCTGATATGCGCGTGATGATGATATGAGCGAGGTACAACAACCGTCTCCTCGCATCTTGATCGTCGAAGACGAGATTGAGATGCTGGAGTTGATGCGAAACATGCTGAGACTGATGCGTTGCCAGGCGCTGGCGGCGTCTTCTGGCGAGGAAGCGCTGGATATTTTGCGTCGGGAAGCGGCGGCAGGACGCGAGATTGATCTGGTCCTACTGGACATCATGATGCCGGAGATGGACGGCTATGAGGTGATTGCCCGGGTCAAGGCCGACGCTGTGCTTTGCAATACCGCGTTCATTGTAACCACGGCCCTCGATTCGGTCAGCGATAAGACGCTGGGTCTGGGTATGGGGGCCGACGATTACCTCACCAAACCTTTCGATCCTCAGGAACTGCTGGCGCGGATTGATGCTGTCATGCGCATCCGCCGCAGTGAACAGACCCTGCGCCAACGCAATCGGGAACTGGCGGCCCTCGTCGAGATCAACCGTATGGTCACCTCTAGCTTGGACCTGGATGAGGTTCTGGAAGCGACGATGCAGGGTATCCGCGAAATCCTGCAGGTACAGGCTGGCTCGTTGGTGCTGGTGGATGAGGAGACGGGCGAGTTAGTCTTCTGCAAAACACTGGGTCCCAAGCGAGACCGGATTGCTGGCCGTATCCTTCAGCCGGGCGAGGGCATTGTGGGCTATGTGGTGCAGTCTGGCGAGCCTCAACTCGTCAACGACGTCGAGCGTGACCCTCATTTCTTGGCCGAGATTGACGAGGAAATAGGATTCACTTGCCGCATCATCCTCTGTGTGCCGTTGAAGATCCACGATCGAGTGATCGGGGCCATTCAGGTGATCAACAAACTGGAAGGAGTATTCACCGAGCGGGACCTGGAACTGCTGCAGGCGATGGCGGCCTCGGTTGCGGTAGCAGTGGATAACGCTAATCTGTATAGTGAGTTGGCCGACTTTACACAGGCATTGGAGCGTTCCCAGGCACAACTTGTGCAGGTGGAGAAGATGGCTGCTATCGGCCGGCTGGCTGCTTCCATTGCCCACGAGATCAACAATCCCCTCCAAGCGATTCACAATAGTCTGCACCTGAGCCTGCACGATGGTCTTGGAGACGATAAACGCTGGCAGTATCTGAGCATGGCCCAGGCCGAGGTGCAACGGTTAATCGAGATCGTGCAGCGCATGCTGGATTTCTATCGGCCCTCGCGTGGTGGCGTGGTGCCTACTGACGTCAACAGCGTCGTGGAGAACGTGCTCGCCCTGGCTCACAAGCAACTACAACATGGCGGTGTCCGCGTGCATACTCACCCGACCACCGACTTGCCTTTCGTGCCTATGGTCTCTGACCAGATCACCCAGGTGTTCTTGAACATCGTCATCAATGCCATCGAGGCATTGCCATCGGGCGGCGACCTGCGATTGGAGACGATGCTTTCGAAAGACGGCGAGTGGGCGCTGGTATGTTTCCATGACACTGGTCCGGGCATGTCGCCGGAACAAATCTCCAACTTGTTTGAGCCTTTCTATACGACCAAGCCCACCGGCACTGGGCTGGGGCTGGCCATAAGTTACGGAATCGTCGAGCGGCACGGCGGGGTGATAGAAGTATCAAGCCCACCGGGCCAGGGGACGACCTTCACCGTCAAATTGCCTGTACATCCGGGGGAGACAGGAGAAGTAAAACGTAAGGAGTGAGGCATAAAGATGATGGAGCAGAGGCAAGTAGCACACATTATGGTGGTGGATGATGAGGCGGTGGCCCGTGTCTCTCTGGCGGAGATACTGAGGTTGGAGGGCTACCAGGTTGCTACTGCTGCCAGTGGCGAGGAGGCGCTGAGCCTGTTGAGCAAGAGCGAGCCCTTTGACTTGATAGTGCTCGATCTCAAGATGCCTGGGATGGATGGGCTTGAGGTAACTGAGGTGGTACAGGAGCGATCTCCTGGCACGGTGGTCATCCTGCTGACTGCCTTCGCGACGCTGGAGACGGCGATCCAAGCCATTCGACGTGGTGCACATGACTACCTGCTTAAGCCTTGTTCTGTCTCTGAGATTCTGGAGAGCGTGTCCAAAGGATTGGCGAAGCGCCAGCAGGAGCAACAGCGCCGGCATCTGGTCAGCCAACTGAAGCGGACACTTTCTAAGTTGGCTGCTGTGGAAGGTGCAGGAGTGATCGAGGAAGCGATGCCTCCTCAGTCCAGCCGTTTCATCCAGATTCGCGATATCGTGCTGGATCGTCAGAAGCATATCGTCATGCTCCAAGGGCGACCGCTGGATCTGACCCCAACTGAGTTCAAGATATTGGTTTGTCTAATAGAGACCCCGGATCAGGTTTGGAGTCCCCAGGAATTGGTGCGGCGCGCCCAGGGATACGAAACCGATGCCTGGGGCGCGCGCGCGATTGTTCGGGTCCACATCCGCCGCTTGCGCAAGAAAATGGAGACAGACCCCTCTAATCCCCAATACATCATCAATGTGCGTGGCGTCGGTTACATGTTCGCGAGCAGTAGCCCGGGCGCAAACTGAGTTTCTCCTCCCGTAACCAAATCGTAACCCCTTCGCAACCCGCAGGTATGGTTTTCTGTGGTATGCTATGTCAGCCTGTAATTATTCAATTGCCTGGTCGGATGAAGCCTCGTGGGAACATAGGTGACGTCCCCTGGCTGCCACGCCGCAGCGACTACAGCGCACATTGCGGCAGGTGTGGAATCGCAGCCGCTGGGGACTGGCGTGGCCGCTGCTGCGTCGGTTTGGTGGGGATGGAGGGACCGCCAGTGCCAGCCAGGGCAAGTATAGATCAGAGGATAAGTTGTGAGGGCGGGTGGAGGGTGTGCTTCGTGATGATGATCTGGTTCGATAAGGTCAAGGCATGTGTCGGGTGGGACAAGGCTGACCGGACACAGATTGCCGAACTGCGTCGCTGGTTGGACTCTGACGCCACCAGGGTGATCGAGTGTCTCGGCAAGCAGTTGGTGCAGTTCAAAGGTACGCAGTCGCTGATGACCAATGCGCGTTTCGTCCGGCGCTTGCACGACGTGCTCAGTGAGTGGCTGATGGGTCTGCTCGATGGAACATTCGATGGGGAGTACGTCAAGGAGCGTTGTACATTTGGACGGAGGTTGGTGGAGATTGATCTGGCATTCGAGGATGTCATTCTACTGGAGGGACTGACGCGAAAGCATTTATTTGAGTTAGCCCAAGGCCAGTTGGATGAGAACCCTCATGCGCTCTCAGCCACGATGCACACGTTGGATAAGGCGTTGAGTCTAGACCTAGCGTTGATCTACAGTGGCTATCTTCAGATTCACGACGCTGAAATGGAGCGCGCACTTCTGGACCGCTTCCTCACTATTACGGGGTTCAGTCGCACGTTGTACGAGAATTTGGTGGAGGCGCGGGAGTGGAATGAGGCAGGCTAGTAGCAGACTGGGCTAAACTATTGACTGGCACGTCACGTGGCAGTCTAAGGAGTAGCAAGGCCGGGCGTTAGTGGCTCGGCTTTTCATTTGGAATCTGTCCGAAGAGTCATCAAAAGTGGCTTCCACGCCGCCAGATTGTTCAACGGACGGCGCTGGACGCACGACCGCTGGTGGTCAGCCGTTACGTCGCTTCTCTGGCTCAACAACGTGCTTGACGCAAGGGGTCTTTGTGGTAAAATCAATGAGTAAGCGCCCCCATCGTCTAGTCTGGTCTAGGACACGGGCCTTTCAAGCCCGCGACAAGGGTTCGAATCCCTTTGGGGGCACAGAGCAATGCTCAAGCCCTGGCGATAGGCCGGGGTCTGTCATATTGGAGACAGATGGGACCACCGGATGGGAATGCCCTTGAGGTAATCGTCGGCCGACTGTTGACACAGCGCGGGTTGACCCTGGCGGTGGCCGAATCGTGCACCGGTGGGCTCATTGGTCATCGCATCACTAACGTTCCCGGCAGTTCGGCTTACTACCAGGGCTCTATTACGGCCTATTCCTACGACGTCAAGGAACTGCTCCTCCACGTGCGACACGACACGCTGTACCACTATGGCGCGGTGAGCGAACAGACGGCGCGTGATATGGCGGTGGGCGTGCGGCGTGCCTTTCGCAGTGATATCGGTCTGGCCGTGACTGGCGTCGCGGGACCGGGCGGTGGCACGCCGGAGAAGCCCGTGGGCCTGGTCTACATCGCGCTGGCTGCGCCAGATGGTGAGTGGGTGGAGCGACACGTTTGGGGTGGCAATCGCCGGGAGAATAAAGCGCGCTCGGCCGAGGCTGCACTCGACCTGTTGCGTCTTTACCTGCAGGGCCAGTTGTGATAGCTGTGAGCGAAGTGACTGTCGTCGAAGCGCGCTTCAGCATAGCAGGTGAGATCATCCTCTGTTGCTTCCCCTGGCATGGCAGCACGCTGCCGGTGGAAGGGGTGGCGTCGTCGGAAGGAAGTAGGGTTTGTTGGAGGCTCTGGGGGGATTAGTCCATGGTTGCTGCTGCGTTACGTGGAGTGGGTGCTCAAGACGGGGTGCGTCCCTTTGATCCCTACCGTGACCTCAGGCCGGTCGCTGAGTTGGTTGCCGCTGCTTTCGGCGATAGATTGGACCCCGCTGGCCAGGTGATGTTGAAGAAGATGTGTCGTGGGGCTCGCTGGGGCCCACTGTTGATGTGGTTGTACTGGCTGGGGTGGAGCGGTGCGGCTGTTGCGCCGGGCTTTGTGTGGGTCGAAGAAGGACGCGTGGTGGGCAACGTTTCACTGCGGCGCGCGCCAGGGTGGGGAGGCTTTCTTATCGGGAACGTAGCCGTTCACCCCAACTGGCAGGGGCGCGGCATAGCCCGCGCGCTGATGGAGGCGGCGCTGGAGGGAATCTCTGCGCGGGGTGGACGTTGGGCAGGGCTGGAGGTGCGGGCCGATAACCAGCAGGCACGTCGGCTCTACGAGCACCTGGGCTTTCGAGAGGTCGGCAGGACGTTGCATATGCTGCGCCCGGCGGGTCTGCCGTGGGTCGGGAATCAGACGCCGCATCCATCATTGCGTCGGGGGCATAGTCGCGATAGCGTGGCGCTGATCGAACTGGTGCGTGCTGTCATCCCTGAATCCCATCGCCCGTTGCTGAAACTGCCAAGGGAAGACTATCAGTTGGGCTGGGAGCGTGCCCTGGATCGCTGGCTGGAAGGGCGGCGCGAGGTCTGGTGGGTGGTCGAGGAGGATGGTGTTATCCGAGGCGCGGTGCGGGCGCTGCACGAGCGTGGACGTAGCCCTGACCGGCTGGAGGTGCTGGTGGCACCCGAGCATGATAGTTGTTTTGAAGCCGTGCTGGTGCAGCAGGGCGTGACCAGTCTACGTAGTGCTTCCAGGAAGATGGTCGAAACCGTGTTGCCGAGGCCCACGGAACCGCTGGTTGCTGCGTTGGAGACAGCCGGCTTCCAGAAACTGCGTCTGTTGGTACAGATGCGGCTTGATCTGGCGCATTGCATTCCCGTGAAATGTTAGGTGATATGCTGGCGGCTGGAGGGTTTCGATATATGGAGACGACTAGGCCCCCTGGAAGGTTCCAGGGGGGCCTTTGTCAAGGTAAATCTGAGCGCCCTTCTCTGGCGGTCGCCGATTTTTGACAAATCGGTCTTCCATGTTATAATTTAAGTTCGTCAATTTTGGTCGTAACATAAATATTTGCGCAGCGGCATGAGGAGAGGGGAATAGGGGAATATAGTTATGATTTATCTAGGGAGCAAGTCTTATGCCCGCACCACCAGCGCGGAGAGGCTGCCGCGTTTGATCGAGGTTCAACTCAAGTCATTTCGTTGGTTCCAGGAGGAGGGCCTGCTTCAACTCTTCGACGAAATCTCCCCCATCGAAAGCTACAACGGTAACCTCAAACTGTACTTCCCTGGTTCCAAGGCCAGGGAGTCCCAGTTCGAGATCGGTTATCGCTTTGGTGAGCCCAAGTATTCAGAGGAAGAGTGCCTCAAGCGGGATATCACGTACGCGGTTCCTCTGCACGTTCAGGTGGTACTCGACAACCACGAAACGGGTGAGATTGTCGAATCGGGGATCTTTCTCGGCGACTTCCCGTTGATGACCGAGAATGGCACTTTTATCATCAACGGTACCGAGCGGGTTGTCGTCAGCCAGTTGATTCGCTCTCCCGGCGTCTACTTCGACGTTGAGGAGGACCGGGTTACCGGCCGGCGGCTCTGTAAAGCCAAACTCATTCCTGATCGCGGGGCCTGGATGGACTTCGAGACTCGCAAGTCCGATTATCTCACCCTCAAGTTCAACCGTAAGCGTACTCTGCCTGTCACTATCCTGTTGCGGGCTTTAGCGGCGGTGGATGACCGAACGGGGAGCGATATCCTGGTCAGTGGGAGCGATGACGAATTGCTGGCGCTTTTCCAGGACGCTGACACCAATCCTCAGCATCAGTATATTCCTACGACTATCCGTCAGGAGCCTGACTGGGAGCCGAAAGATAGGCGTACATTGGCTGAAGAGGCGCTGTTGGAGTTCTACCGCCGTATGCGTCCTGGCGACCCGCCCACGTTAGAGAACGCCCGTCGGTATCTGGAGCAACAGCTCTTCGATCCCCGGCGCTACAATCTGCAGCGGGTGGGGCGTTACAAACTGAACCAGCGGCTTGGCCTCGACATAGACTTCGAACATCGTACCATCACCAAGCAGGACTTGGTGGCCCTGGTAGAGCGTATGATTCGCATTAACAATGGCATCGTTGATGCCGACGATATTGATCATTTGGGCAATCGTCGCGTCAAGACGGTCGGTGAGTTGATCCAAAGTAAATTGCGGATCGGCCTGCGGCGTATGGAGCGGGTGGTGGTAGAGCGCATGTCCATCCGTGAATCTGAGTCACTGACCCCGGTTAACTTGATCAACATTCGTCCGGTCGTGGCGGCCGTCCGCGAGTTCTTTGGCTCCAGTCAGCTCTCGCAGTTTATGGAGCAGACCAACCCGCTGGCAGAACTGACCCACAAGCGCACTCTTTCGGCGCTGGGACCGGGTGGGCTGCGGCGCGAGCGGGCCGGTTTCGACGTGCGCGATGTTCATTACAGCCACTATGGGCGTATCTGCCCTATCGAGACTCCAGAGGGGCCCAATATCGGCTTGATCGGCCGTCTGGCAACCTACGCCCGTGTCAATTCACTGGGCTTCGTCGAGACACCTTATCGCAGGATTATTCACGCCGTAGAGCCCACCGTCGAGGCGCTTGCCGGTCAGACGCTGAAGGAAGATGTGGTGCACCCTGAGAGCGGCGAGGTAGTAGTCGAGGCAGGGACAGAGGTGACACTCGACCTGGCCGAGAGGGTCGCTGCGCTGGGCCTCAGGGATGAAGTTCCCATCGTACCGGTGGTGAGTGGTGATGAGGTGGTGTACCTCTCGGCCGATAAGGAAGACCGCTGCATGATTGCGCAGGCTAATGCCGAGTTGGATGAGCGGGGGCATTTTGTGCAGCCGCGTGTTTCAGCCCGCCACGCTGATAGTTTCTTGTTCGCCGCACCGGAAAAGATTGATTACATTGATGTCGCACCCTGCCAGATCGTGGGTGTCTCGGCATCGCTGATCCCCTTTCTGGAGCACGACGATGCCAACCGTGCGTTGATGGGTTCCAATATGCAGCGTCAAGCGGTGCCGCTTATTCAGCCCGAAGCGCCCATAGTAACCACCGGGATGGAGTGGCGGGCAGCCCTTGACTCAGGGCATGTTGTGTTGGCGGAGGATGATGGAGAGGTCGTCGGCGTCGCGGGCGATAAGATTGTGGTTCGCCATCCCGATGGATTACGCACTTACCCTCTCCGCAAGTACCAGCGTTCGAATCAGAGTACTTGTATTGATCAACGGCCTGTTGTCTACAAGGGGCAGCAGGTGCGCAAAAACCAGGTGCTTGCAGATAGTTCCTCGACCGACGGTGGTGAACTGGCCTTGGGGTATAACTTGTTGTGTGCTTTTCTCCCCTGGGAGGGCGGGAACTTCGAGGATGCGATTCTCATCAGCGAACGTATGGTGCGCGAGGATAGGTTTGCCTCCATCCACATTGAGAAGCACGAGATAGAGGCTCGCGATACCAAGCTCGGCCCGGAGGAGATCACCCGCGACATTCCCAA
>Ga0114921_10000926_pt1 | contig 12817 bp, 10 predicted proteins | sample BentaG_FD_87016 | JGI IMG/M metagenome (GOLD analysis project Ga0114921, IMG submission 87016) | Deep subsurface microbial communities from South Atlantic Ocean to uncover new lineages of life (NeLLi) - Benguela_00093 metaG | ecosystem: Environmental > Aquatic > Marine > Oceanic > Sediment ...
CTGTTCCTTTCAACTCTTCTTTAGAAACGTCAAGAATCGATTTGTAATTTCTTTCCATCTCATCCAGAAGCACATCCAATTTACCAAAGAGATTATCATATTCCTCCTTCAATTGATAGTTCAAAACAGCATCCAGATTGGACTTCGCCAATTTTTTCAAAGCTCGTTTATAAAAATTCTCTGCGAGATCAATCTTTCCTTCTTCGTAGGCTATAACTGCCTGATTATAGAGGTTTTCTGTCTCTTTAATTACCTGCCTTAAAGATTCTATCTTTTCCTGAATAGGTGAAGGTGAACTATTTACAGAGTGGAAGATTAGTGGAAGGAAGAAAAAAATAGCTATAAAAATCGAAAGAAGAAATTTTTGTTTTATTTTCATATTCTTGTACATTTCTAATAGTTTATACTCTTTTTCTTAAATAATCAACCAAAAAATTACGCTTGAATGTCAAATCTTTCTATTTTAAGCGTTTCCTTCAGGGAATTCATATATTCAAATACCTCAGGGTGTACTGGAATCCCTTCTTTTTTTCTCCGATTTTCCATCTCAAATTCTTTCTCCCCGGCAATATAGATTTTCTCTTTCCCGGGAAATTTTTTAGAGTCTTTTATTTCCTTAAACATCGAATCTATCGTCTTCTTAAATTCATCGAGTGGGCGGAAAAGTTCTATCTTAATTGCTCCCAAGAAATGGCCAAGATTGTATCCTCCCTTTTTAAATCGTGAAAGATGTAAGCCATAATTGGCTCCTGTAAAGCAAGCGCATAGAATATCTACAAGCAGACCCATCCCATATCCTTTATGCCCACCCAACTCTTCTCCTATTCCTCCCAGAGGAAGAAGAGCCGCTTTTTTCGTAACTATGTCTTCAGTAACCTTTTTGGGATTAGTGAGAGTCTTGCCGTTTTCATCTATTGCCCAACCTGAGAGCATTTCTTCATTTTCTCTCTCCAAGACTTCCAGTTTTCCTCTCTGGATAATACTCGTGGCCATATCCAGGACAAAGGGAAATAGTCCACCAGTAGGTACAGCCACACTTATAGGATTTGTTCCCAGAACAGGTTCCACTCCGAAAGTGGGAGCGACCGAAAAACGAGCATTAGTGAGAGAAATACCAATCATATCTTTCTCTAAAGCCATTGTTGAATAATAGCCAGCGATTCCAAAGTGGTTGCTATTTCTCACGCCCACAAAACCCACTCCGGTCTTTTCGGCAATTTCGATACACTTTTTCATAGCCTTGTACGCTACTACTTGACCCAAACCGTTTCCGCCATCAATTAAAGCACTCACCGGTGTCTCTTTTACTACCTTTATTTTGGTAGCAGGTTCGATGCCTCCTGTCTTTATCCCCTCCACATATCTTTTCAGACGAGAAACTCCGTGTGAACTAAATCCTTTTAAGTCGGCAGCAACAAGAATATCAGCGACTATCCTGGCATCTGAACTGTCCACTCCCAATTTTTTGAAAACTTCAGTCACGAAATCTTCCAGCAATTCTTTTTTTAATATAACCTGCTTTCTCTTCACCATTTCTCTCTCCTTTTTGTAGCAGCTATAACGCGGAGCTCCCGCTCCGCTACTCCATTATAAAGCAGAGCTTCGTTTTACAGCTACATTATTACTGTATAAATAAGTCCAACCATTATCATCAGAAATACTGGAAGAATCAATTCTTTACGGTAAAGCTTTAGCCAATCAGCCTGGAAATATTCTCTGGTCAATGCCAGACAGAAATGGACAGGCGTCAACAAGACCCCGGCAAAACCACACATAAAGGCAAAAGTCATAAGCGACAACTTACCGTTAAAAAGGGGCAGAATAACAGGGAAAGTGATACCCACTGTAGCCATCGTCATTCCTGTCAAAAAGCCTACAATGAAAGGGAGAAAAGAAATAACTAAGTATCGGGGAATACCAGCAGTGTTAAAGAAAAGAGGCAGGCGTTCTATCATTCCTGTAGTTCCTAACATTGCCTTAAAAATCATAATACCAAAAACCATAAGAATCATTCCGTACTTTTCTTTTGCCACAGAGCGCAAAATCGTTCTAATAGAAATCCGATTGGCGATGATTGTGAACACTATTGCTACAAGGAGGGCGTATAGAACCTTTAATTTAAAAACGAGGACCAGAACCATCACCAAAATAATTGGCGATAGGTTGAAGAGAAAATTCAGGATTGCTCGACCCTTCCCTGAAGGAACTTCTCCCGAATGTTTAGGTCTCCATTTCAGTCTCCCGGTACCCCAAATTATTCCTATAATAATTGCACTGATTGTCAAAATACTATTGCTTGCAATTATCCTGTAGACAGGCACACCCAGAATCCCGGCGGCTACTAAAATTCCCGGATAGAGTGGGAGAGTATACTCCCAGATATGTCTAAACCAAAAATTGAGAAAGGTCTTTCGCTCATTGGATATGGACATCTCCTGGGTAACTTCCTTTACTACCGGAGCAGAAACGAGAGCTCCACCAAACATGGGAAGAAAACCGATTACTGCCGGAATAACGGCGATAATCCACCTTATGTCTAAGAGTATATTTTTCATGTTATCAATGATTTTTTTAAAGGTATATGCAGCCTTCATAGATAGATTGAATATAATCACAAGAAAAAGAGTGGCAGCAATCTCCAGAGTCTCCCTTGATAGACAAGCAGCGTAAAAAGTTTTTGAAATCTCTGCCAGGTTAAACCTGTAAGCAATACCCAGAAAGAGTGCTGCTATTACCATGGTCAGAGTCAGATTCAATTTCCATTTGAAAAGAATCAGAATAATCGCCAGAGAGGCAATTAAGATTATTAAGTCATGCATAATTAACTCCCGAAAATATGGAGTAATTATAGTAGATTTCTCGATAAAAAATCAAATAAAAAAATCTTCCCGTCTGGGAAGATCGATTTTAATACTACAAATTAAAAATATCTTCAAAAATTATTCTTCAAAAGTTTCCTTATGCCTTTCTTGAAAATCCGCCTTATATTCAGCTTTTTCAACAAACATACTAAATTTAGTCTCGATGGTATTGTTAATCGTTACCACCTCAAATGGTTTCACAATATAGTCATCAGCACCTTTCTCAAAAGCACGCTCAACATCTTCTAACCGGTCTAAAGCTGTAAATATGAAAATGGGAATATTTTCTGTCTTCTTATAAGACTTGAGTAACTCACAAACCCTGAAGCCACTCATCCCAGGCATAACCAGGTCTAAAAGGATAAGGTCTGGCTCGAACATCCTTGCTTTTCTAATTCCCTCTATTCCATTATTAGCGGTCATCACTTCGTGTCCAAACTTCCCCAGTCTAAACTTAAGAAGTATCAGGACGCCTTCTTCATCATCTATTACTAATATTCTCAATCCTTTTCTTTCCATGGTCTACTATTATTATACCACCTTCATAAAAAAAATCAAGCATAAAATTTGTAATCGACACTCACTTACGTTTGTTCTTTTTCTTCTCTTTCAAAAAACTCCTGCCGTTCAAACGTTCTCCCTAATCTGGACAATTTTGTATCTCGATTTTTCTCCCCGAACTATTTTTATCTGGTTCTTTTTCACTTTGAATTCTTGAGAGAATAATTTAATCAAAAGTTTATTTGCTCTTCCCTTTTCCGCTGGTGCCCTCAGGTGAACCTTCCAGCAATTTTCTTCCTTTTTGATTTCGTTCTTTCTGGCATTGGGAATCACCTTTACATTTAAAATCATCCCGTTACCTTTCTACTAAATTAAAAAGAAATCTTGCAGTTATCCAATCTTCGGAAAACCCTTTGGCGAAGGAAATCCTCGTTGAATCGGGTCTTCTTTACAACGACAATAAAGCCCAATAAAATTCTTCATATTCTTCTTGAGGTATTTCTCGATTACACAATGTACATCTACGTTTCTCTTCTTCGGGTTTGGTCTCACCACAACCACCCTTGGGGTCAGAAAGAACTTTTGCCAGGTTACAGGGAGCCTTACAATCCCTCGGCACTTTTCTAATCAAACAAAGCCCACTCCTAAACTCTCCCTTTGGGGAGAACTCCAGTTTGATTTATGACCGGAAATAAAAATGGGCCCACTAGGATTTGAACCTAGGACTCCCTGATTATGAGTCAGGTGCTCTAACCAGCTGAGCTATGGGCCCAATTGTGCCTTTCTGCTATGAGTAAATTTATTATATTAGTAGAAAGACAAAACGTCAAGAAAATTTTATTTTCCTTTTAGTACTCCAATCGGCATTCTACCCCGTCCCTAGACCAGGACGATATCAGGAAAGAATGCCTAACCATAATTAAATGAAAATTTTTGGTTCTTTGAGTCTTACGGCAATTAGTGTTTCTGTTGCAGTAGTGCCTGGAATTGCCCTTATCTTATTAATCACAAGTGAAGCAAGTTCATCTATGTCCTCTGCTTGCACGTTAACTACGAGATCCCACCGGCCAAAAACAGCAATAACTCTCTGGACTCCACTAATCTGCCTTAATGCTTCCATAACAGCTTCTTCATGTCCTGATAATAGACGAACAAAAACCAATCCAGAGACCATTGTCTCCTCCTTCTATCACCCCCCTTTCGGGAGGACTCCATAGCCAATTTCATCGGGAATGCAGAGCTTCGCTTTGCTACTACAACTAATTGCGGTTTGCTGATTCACCCTTTCCCCTGAAGGAAAAGGTCGGCAAAATACTTTACTTTACAAGCATGCTCGATAGAACATATCGTTACAAAGGCTTCCTCGACAATCTTTCCGATAGCAATGGGTCCGTGTTCTTTTATTATCACTCCTTTGTGATCTTTGAGTCCATTGGCTGCGTTTTGAGCAAGTTCTTTCGACCCCACTCCTCCTATTATGACAGGAATCTCGTGCAGGAAGTATTTGCTTTCACAGTCGGTGGGGATTAACAGGTTTGTGGAGGAAATCATTGATTGCACTATGGCAAATGGAGAATGGGCGTGGATTATGGCCAATGCTGAGGTTTCTTTATAAATATGCCTATGGACTATTGCTTCTGAGGAAGCTATGGTGTCGAAACTACTGGGCTTATCCAGGTCTAACTCCACGACCATATTCTCATCGATCTCATCGAGCATGCTCCCGCTTCTGGTAATTATGAGTTTGTTTCCCACTCTCACGCTGATATTGCCAAAATGGGAATGGGTTAATCCGCATTGAACCATCTTTTTGCCGAATTTGCTAATTTCTCTCCACATTATGATTCCTTTAATTGGGAGGTCACCCCGCTATAGCGGGATAAACTGCGTGCCTCCCCTACATTTGAATGTTGAGCTGTTCCAGCTTCTCTTTAGTGGGAATCCCTTTTTTATTCCATCCCCGGAAACGGTAGTATTCCAGAAGAGAGGCCAGAAACTCATCTTTGTTAATATTCCTTCCCTCCACTCCTCCGTCTTCTAGGAAAAACCTTTCCGGAAGGGTATCGTCTTTATTACTAAATTTCTCTTTCAGGTTGAATAATCTCTCTATATTCCAGATCCTCTCTCCTATCTCCAGCAAACTTTCCGAGACAAAATCTACCCCGGTTACCGCACTTAAAATATTTGCCCACTCTTCCTCTCCCACACTAAAAAGTGCAAATTTACAAACTACCAGGGAATCGATTGCAGTGAACAGATTCTGAATAACCTGCACAAGGCCAGACTTTCCCGAGAAAGTAAGTCTGTTTACCAGTTTGGGCTTGCCGAAAATCTCTGGACCAATCATATATGCTCTCAGGTGGCATCCTCCTCTGTTGGAAGTGGCATATCCTAAAGCCAATCCTAAGACTCCTCTGGGGTCATAGCCGGGTAACTCGAGACCCTTAACCTGCATACTTATATTAGGTTTCTTATGGGTTCTGGCATATCTCATTGAGCCTTCGGACAATTCTCGACCAATGTCTTTTCTCTCACCAATTAGTTCCACTAACTCTAATAATTTTTCATCTGTGAGTTGCTTTCCGTTCAGTTCCGAATAGCAGGCAATTGTGCTTCCTGTAGTAATGGTATCCATACCATATTCATTGCAGAGTCTATTTGCCTTCATTATTGTCTGAATGTTGGAAATCCTACAGGAGGAGCCGAACATACTTATAGTCTCATATTCGGGTATCTCCATTCCAGTATCCCTGACTTCACGCTTGCAGGCTATGGGACAGGCATAGCAGGGAATCTTTCTTATGGGAAATGCAGAGTTTATCTTCTCTCCAGAAATTTCCTCTGCAAAATCGAACCGGGAAAACCTGAAATTACCCGTGGGAAGAATCCTCATATAATTTATCAGGTTGACCAGAACTGCTGTTCCGTACTCGCCAAGACCTTTCGAAGATACAGGGCTGGCTACAAGAAGCCTGGTTATATCCTGAAAATACTTCTTGTATCTATCCTTGTCAAAGAGCGGTATTTTCTTTTCTCCCCTTACTACAATTGCCTTTAAATTCTTGCTACCCATCACAGCTCCCAAACCGCCGCGACCACAGGTATGGGTATAGTCGTTCATTATGCTGGCAAACCTTACTCCCTTTTCTCCTGCCTTTCCTATACAAGCAACTCTCCCGAATTTCGATAATTCCTGGGTGACTTCCCGCGTATTTTTGCCCCAGAGATGCTTTGCATCTTTTATGGAGATTTCATCATTATGAATCTCTATGTATACTGGCTCATCTGCTTTCCCTGATATTACTAATCCATCAAATCCGGCAGACTTTAATTCAGGGCCAAAAATTCCACCACTATTAGAATCGAATATTGTACCGGTCAGCGGAGATTTGGAAACAGCAGCAAATCGTCCGGAAGTGGGGCAAGTGGTACCGGTGAGGGGTCCGGTAGCAAAAACGAGGATATTTTCCGAAGAGAGTGGGGCAACACCAGGCTTCACTAAATCATAGACAAATTTCACTCCCAGACCGCGGCCTCCCAGATAGTCGGCGAGGAATTCTTCGCCTAATGGAAGGATTTCTATTTTCCTTTCAGCTAAGTAAATTCTTACTATCTTCCCGTTCCAGCCAAACATCTTATCCTCCAGCAATTATCGGGAAGAGGCAAAGGGTGTCCCCTTCTTGAAGTAGAGCCTTTTTTCCCCGGGTATACTCATTGACGATAACAAGAAGAGGTTCATCTGGGGGGATTCCTATCTTGGAAAGTAGAGCTTTTACGCTGGAACCTTCCTCGATATTTATCTCCAGATTGTCTTTCCCGGAGAACTTACGAATACTGGCAAATAATTTTACATTTACTTTCAAGAGGGATTCCAAGTTGTGGGACAAACTTTTGTTTGACACTCCAGAGTCATTAAGAAGGGATTTTTCCAATTAAAAAGTAGCTTGTCCCCTTTTTTATATCACCTTTTTAGAAGAGGCAGTAGGGGGTTGGGCAACCTCCAGCATATTCCGAATCCACACTCACGTATCTAGATGCTCCCTCGCTTACCTCTTCCGGGACAGGACCGAGATAGAGTACCTGCTGGGCTTTGCTTCCATACCGATAGACAGTTACCCCTTTGCATCCGAGTTTATAGGCGAGTTTGTAAACTTTTCCCACTTCTTCCACTGTGGCTTCATACGGAAGATTGACTGTTTTCGATACAGCATTATCTGTATACTTCTGGAAAGCTGCCTGCATTCTCACATGCCATTCAGGGGAGATATCAAAAGCAGTCACAAATATCTTTCTTACCGATTGGGGAATCTTCTTCATATGTTGTATTGAACCCTTCTTTGCTATCTCCATCATTAATTTCTTATCATAAAATCCCTTTTCCATGGCTATTTCTTCAAATAGACTATTGGTCTCCAGAAATTGTGTGCCTTCCAAAATCCTCCTAACATAAGATATAGCAAATAGAGGTTCTATGCCACTGGAACAACCTGCAATTGTGCTTATTGTCCCCGTGGGCGCAATTGTGGTTGAAGAGGCATTTCGCACCCTGATTTTTCTCTTATCCCAAATACTTCCTTTGAAGTTTGGAAAGCTTCCCCTTAGCTGTGTCAGTTTTCTCGATTTTTCCCTCGCCTCTCCGGAAATAAATTTCATAACCTTCTCAGCAATAGCGATTCCCTCCCGGGAATTATAGGGAATGCCCAGTTTAATTAGCATTTCCGCAAATCCCATAACCCCCAGGCCGATTTTTCTGTTACCTTTTGTCATTCTCTCTATCTGGGGGAGCGGATATTTATTAACATCAATAACGTTATCCAGGAAATGGACGGCTGTTCTTACCACGCCTCTCAATTTTTGCCAGTTTATCTTTTTCTTATCTACCATCTTTGATAAATTTATTGAGCCTAAAACGCAGGACTCATATGGCAATAAAAGCTGTTCCCCACAGGGGTTAGTGCTCTCTATTATTCCAATATGGGACGTGGGATTATATCTGTTTATTCGGTCAATGAATACGAGTCCCGGGTCTCCCGTTTTCCAGGCTGTTGTTACTATCAAATTAAATATATCTCTGGCTTTTAATTTTCTGGTGGGCTTTCCTGTTCTGGGATTTATTAACTCATACTCCTTGTCTGCCTCAAGCAATCTTATAAACTTATCTGTAATGGCGACTGAGAGGTTAAAATTAGTAAACGCTCCCTCCTTGGTTTTGGCTGTGATGAACTCCAGGATATCAGGGTGGTCTACTCTTAAGATTCCCATATTTGCTCCCCTTCTCCTGCCTCCCTGTTTGATTATATCTGTTGCCATATCGAATACGCTCATAAATGAAACAGGACCAGAAGCAATTCCTTTAGTTGACTTGACTAAATCTCCTTTTGGTCTCAATTTGGAAAATGAGAATCCCGTTCCCCCACCCGACTGGTGAATTAAAGCCATATCTTTTACTGCTTCAAAGATCGATTTCATAGAATCTTCAACAGGTAAGACAAAGCAAGCAGATAATTGACCCATTCTGGTCCCGGCATTGATCAAAGCAGGGCTGTTAGGAATGAATTCCAGATTCGACATTACCCCGTAGAATTCTCTTTCTGTTTCTTCTGCATTAAATTTTTTCCCATAGAGGCAGTCGGCATTAGCTACTTCTCTGGCTACTCTCTGGAACATTTTCTTAGGAGTTTCGATTATATTACCCGATTCGTCTTTCAACAAGTATCTCTTCTCTAAGATTCTTATAGCATTCACCGGCAATTTCAAATCATCTTCTATGCCAAAGATTCCTTTGGCCTCACGAACCTCTTTTCGCTTCTGGCGATAGAGGATGTATGCCTTTGCTACTCTGGTGAGTCCATTTTTAATCAGAACATTCTCTACAATATCTTGTATATCTTCAACACCCGGAATTTTTCCCACAAATTTCTGCTTGACTATCTTCATAACCTGGCGGGATAATCGTTCTGCCAAGGCCCTGTTTTTTGCCTTTACTGCAAGAATAGACCTTTCAATAGCTCTGGTAATCTTATTCTGGTCAAAATTTACTATCCTGCCATCTCTCTTGCGAATTTTCCCTACCATTTTGTCCCCTAACGGTGAAGCAGAGATTTGAACGATCGTCTCATTTGCACGGGATCCCTACATTGACGCAGAGCTTTGCTCTGCTACTCCTAAAACGCAGACTAAAGTCTGCTACTCCTTTTGAGACAAAAAACCCTGAGTTGAAAAAAAAGCGTTTTTTCTAAAACTCAGGGATTCTATATATCCTATATATGGAATTATTCAACGTATTCTCTCAAAAACTTGCTTCTTGAAGGATGCCGCAGTTTTCTTATTGCTTTTGCCTCGATTTGTCTTACTCTCTCCCTGGTTACATTAAATATATGACCTACCTCTTCTAAAGTGCGGGGATATCCCACTCCAATTCCAAATCTCAATTTGATGATTTTTGCCTCCCGTTCGGTCAAAGTTGATAACACTTTTTCTATCTCTTTTTGGCGCAAAACATCTAAGGCAACATTGACCGGGGAAAGGTCATCGCGGTCTTCTATGAAATCTTCCAGATGGCTTTCTTCTTCTTCACCAATAGGAGTAGCTAAGGATATCGGTTCTTGCATTATCTTTAATACGGCTCGTATTCTTTCTGGCGCCATCTTCATTTCTTTAGCATACTCTTCAATGAGAGGGTCTCGTCCATATTTCTGGCGATACCGACGAGCAATTTTGGTCAATTTACTAATAATCTCTTTCATATGTACGGGAATCCTGATGGTGCGAGCCTGGTCGGCTATTGCCCGATTTATAGATTGTCTAATCCACCAGGTTGCATAGGTGGAAAACTTGAACCCTCTCTTATATTCAAATTTGTCAACCGCTTTCATCAGTCCGATACTGCCTTCCTGAATTAAATCTAACAAAGAGAGGTTGGGATTGATATGTTTTTTGGCAATACTTACTACCAGTCTTAAGTTTGCCTTAACCAGTTTCAGTTTACCGTCAAGAATTTCTGATTCGAGTTGAATAACTTGGTTGTACAACTCCTTTATGGCTAAGGGATCCATTCCTATGGTTCGCTGAAGCTGGAAAAGGCGCTGAGAAACGTTTCTTAAATTCTTGTGTATCTCTTCAATTTCTTTTAAAGTTACTCCCGTTTTCTTCTTGAATTCTGAGCGGGAGATTTTCTTTGCTTTAGCCCTTCGCCAGAACTTTTTAGCCTCAGGAAAGGGGAGTTTAAGTTTTCGTTGATAGTAATCGTTTTCTTTTTCCATCTGTTTTAACTTTAGACCTGTCTGTTTTATTTTTGTAATTATTTTCTTAATTTTCTCTGATTTTAAGTTCAAATCGAGAATCTGTTGTAAAATTTTCTTCTTTTCCTGGCTCAATAATTTCTCGACCTTCTCCTTTGACCTGGGAATAATTCTCTTTGTCCTTAATCTCTTCTCGTAGGTGAGGATTTTCTTTTCGCTTTTAGTGATTTCCCAAACTACTCTTTTCATCTTCTGCCTCATTCTGGCTAAAGCTGCGTTAGTCTTTCGACCTCGAGGCATTAACTCCTTAGGAGTAATCTCGCGTTTCTCTAACATCTTACCCATCTGCCTTATTTCTCTTAAAGCTATGGGGGACTCTAACGCTATCTGTTTCAGTTTCTTTTCGGTGTCTTTTATGCTTTTGGCTAAATACATCTCTTGAGTCCGATTAAGAAGAGAAACTTTACCCATTTCGTTCAGGTACATCTTTATGGAGTCGTTTGTTTCTACTTCAGTGGTAGGAGTTATGGGAACTAAGCCTACCTTCTCCTCCTTAGCTTTCTCCGGCCTCTCAATTAAGGCAATTTTATCAACTACATCGATTCCCAGCTCATCCAGCTTGGTAAAAATATCGTCTATTTCGTCGGAATCGATTATACTTTCAGGAAGTTGTTCGTTTATCTCTTGATAGGTTAGTTTTCCTGTCTCTTTTCCCTGCTCAATTAATTCAGAAATTTTTCCTTTATACTCTTTCATTTTTACTTCCTTTAAGTTGTTTTGTTAGTTTTTGAAACTTCTCTATTTTCTTTGGTTCTACCGGCAGTCCTTTATCTATTAATGTTGCAACTTCTTCACTTATTTTTTTGTATTCCTCTTCTGGTTTGTGCCTCTTTACTTTATCAATTAATGCATTGACTACCCCTGGGGAGAATTCTGCTTTCTTCTCTTCGATAGCCAAGGAAGCGATAATTTGATTGATCTTGCCTGAAAATTGTAAATCCTGACTGTAAACTCTATCCATAATTACTGCCGGGTGTATGGGCTCCTTCTTGTCATGCAATTCGTATATAATCTGCACAGTCGTAGAAAGGTCGCCTATGAGGAAGTCTTCGGGTGCGACTTCTACCCTGATTGTTTCAATTTCCTCTGGAAAATTGATCATTACCTGCACCAGCCCTTTCTCTGCCTTGAGAACACCTTGCTGAGAAGTAGGGTCTCGAAAGTCTCTGGCGAGTTCCTCCTTATAAGAGGGCTTTCCCCACTGGTAAGTCTTTCTGTTTATTCTTCCCAGCTCTAAAAGTAACGTCTCTTCATCCACGGAAATTAACCGGGATAGCTTTTTAATTTCTTCTTTCTGTTCTATCAGATTTTTTATTCTGGCAATAGTTGGCAAGACTTCTTCCACTACGGCAACTTTTCCTTCAGAACTATTCAAATCAGTCGCTTGTGAAACTAACTTAATTCGATAATCAACTAAAGAGAGTGACTGGGAAATTTCTCTTTGAAATTTTTCCACCCCCTGAGAGCGGAGGAAATCGTCAGGGTCAGTACCTTGAGGCAGTGCCACTACTCTCACTTTCAGTCCACTCCCTATCAATAGGTCCAATCCTCTTAATGTGGCCTTAACCCCTGCGGTATCAGCATCGTATATTATTACTACCTCTTCAGCATACCGCGATATTATGGAAACATGGTCACTGGTCAAAGCAGTTCCCAGTGTGGCTATGCTGTTCTCTACTCCAAACTGATGGCAAGTCAGAATATCTGTATATCCCTCTAAAATTATGATCTGATTCTTTTTCTGAATAGATTCCTTGGCGAGATTGAGTGCATAAAGAGTCTTTCTTTTATAAAAGATTGCAGTTTCAGGAGAATTCAGGTATTTGGGTAATTGTTCTCCTAAAGTTCTTCCACCAAATGCAATTATTCTGGACTGAACATCATAAATCGGGAAAATAATCCGATCGAAAAACAGATCGCAATAATCGTTTCTCTTTTCGGAAAAAGTGATTAAGCCGGCTTTTTCTAATAGCGCCTTCGAATAACCTTTATTTATAGCAGCCTCTAACAGTCCCCCTCCCGAACCAGGTCCATAGCCAAGTCCAAATCTATCAATAATTTTTTCTTGCAATCCTCTCTTCTTAAGATATTCCCGTGCCTTTTGAGCAAATCTGGAACTCTTTAAACACTTGTGAAAAAAGTCGGCTGCATGAC
>Ga0114921_10000927_pt1 | contig 12816 bp, 12 predicted proteins | sample BentaG_FD_87016 | JGI IMG/M metagenome (GOLD analysis project Ga0114921, IMG submission 87016) | Deep subsurface microbial communities from South Atlantic Ocean to uncover new lineages of life (NeLLi) - Benguela_00093 metaG | ecosystem: Environmental > Aquatic > Marine > Oceanic > Sediment ...
ATCTTGACAGGGGTACTTTGGTTGGCTAGTATATCGAGATTTTGAACGACGGTACGCTCTCGATCTGGGCGGTAGGATTGGCGTGTCTCATAGCTCCCAGGTGCGATTAAATCCTGAAAATCTTCAAATGGCACAGGTCCAATGGAGTATGACAGATCATTAATATTGGTGACTTGGATAACAATGCTCGATTGTTCGGGTGTTAGGAAAACAACATCCGAACCATAGGAGACTACCAGGGATGGATCAACTGGTTTTGTGCGAAAATTCAGGGTGTATTCCTGGCCTAGACGTCCTTTCCATTTATCAGGCAGATTCGGAGAAAGGATCAGGGTATATGCGGTCTCAGGCTCATAGAATCCGTTGAGCCACAGAGAGTGCCTCTCTTGATCAACATATGCCTCCAAGTCGGGGATTTGAGGTCTGAGGCTGATAAAATGGAGAACGTCTTTAGCCTTGATCGGAGCGTTGAAAATAATTTCGATTCCACTGTAGACCTCTTTTAGACCATTATCTTCAGGATCGCTCCTGAGTATAGCGAGCTCCGGAATTGTCCGGAAAGTAGACTGATGATCTGAACCAAGCTGCGTTCCACCAGCTGAAAGAGTATCTTCGCTCACCGTAATCGAATATTCTCGGTCACGCTTTAACAGATAATTAGGTGTGAAAGTAAATTCGGTGGTCTCCTCGTCCCAGGTAAACTCTCCACGAACCCGGTTGTTCTCCGAATCCCTCATTCTGAAGAGATCAGCAAGGCTGTCCGGGTCCATTGGTTGGTTGAAAGCCAATAAGACATTGGTGTCCAGGCTAATATTCCTGGTACCATCACCAGGTTCAAAGGACATCAATTTAGGTCGAGCCGTATTGAAAGACCAGGATTGGCGGGTTTGCAGCGGACTGCCGTCCACACCAGTTAAGTTATTACTGAGATTGACAGTGTACTCGACCCCACCCGCCAGAGAAGGTTCGGGATAAAAAATATAAGTACTGGTATTGAGCCACTCCCCGCGACCCTGCACGGCAGGTTCCAACAAGAACGCTGTTGGTAACGTCGACTGGTCTCCACCTAATGGCACCACCGGTCGATTGAATGTCGCCACTATCGCTGAGGAGGGATCTATTGCTGTCGATCCATCTTCAGGTAAGCTTTGGGCCAGTCGTAAATCTCCCACTGTATGGTACACCAAGCTAATTGGCTCTACCATTGATAATCCATTAGCAGCTTGCGCCTGAGTATCGATTTGTAAAGTTAGTAGTTTGTTGGGGGGGAGAGGAGAATGTGGAGTAAAGACTAGTGTGGCATCGTCAGTCCAATCGAAGCTTCCAGATAATCCGGAGAATGCAGCCTCCACAGTGCCGTGATCCATGGGTTGGTTGAAATAAAAAATGAACGAGCTATCGAGTCCAACCTCGGAATTCGGGAATGGATCGCTTTCTATCAAATCTGGGGGTAGGGGTTTCGGTGTGGGGGTCGGTTCGACCGGGAAAGTGGCTGTGGCCTCTGGAACGATTTCTTGAGTTGATGTAGGTAAGGGGGTATTTGTGGCCGCAGTGGGGAATGAACAAGCCGAAAGAACCACCAATAATACTACCACCAAAGAATACCGTAATTGGGGTCCCAACTCACTTCGATGAAAAGCTAACAATTGATCAAATCTAAGTTTCATACGAATTTCTCCACATTATGGAGACGGTCCAGCGTACCTCAAGGTTCCTCAAGATATTGAGATTATACTCCAAGGGGTGTATTCGACTTACAGCTGGAGACTAGTAGATAATTCCTAGTTTGATTTCTACTTGCAATCACCATTTTAGACATACTCAGTGTTTTACTAAAGACAGTAGAGAGAATTTGCTGGCGGTCAGCTTGCATTAAGAAATCTAATATTGATCAATTTAGCCCCGCCAATCCTTGCTCAAAGTCAGCCAGGATATCATCCAGGTTCTCAATACCAACCGAAAAACGCACCAATCCATCGTTGATCCCCATTTTCAAGCGTTCAGCAGGCGGTACGCTAAAGTGAGTCATGCTGGCTGGATGTTGGATCAGACTGTCGACATTACCCAAGCTCACCCCGAGAGTGGCTACCCTCATACGGTTCATCAATGCCTCACCAGCTTCCAATCCGCTCTTTAATTCAAATGAGAGCATACCACCGAAGGCGTGCATTTGTTTATTAGCGATGGCGTTCCCCGGATCATTCTCCAAACCCGGGTAGTGCACTCGCGACACGGCTGGATGTACCTCCAGGAAACGAGCGACAGCCATGGCATTTTCACAATGACGCTGCATGCGTAACTCGAAAGTCTTCAATCCCAGGTTCGCCAGCCAGGCATCGAAGGGGCTGGGAGCACCCCCAAGAGTCTTCACAATCAAAGGGATATCCTGACGCATATAATCCAAACGTGAACTAATTAATACCCCACCTATGATCACCCCATGGCCAGAGAGGTATTTAGTTGTGGAGTGGACAACAACATCCACCCCCAAGCTGAGAGGACGTTGACAATATGGTGTTGCAAAAGTGTTATCCACCACCAACCAGCAATCGTGCTGGTGGGCTATCTCAGCCACTTCCGACAAGTCAACTACCAGCATAGTTGGGTTTGCTGGTGTCTCTGCATAGACCAATGTCGCACTGGGGTTCGCACGCAGAGCAGCCTCCCATCCAGAAGCTGAGGTATCCTTTACCCAAACAACCTGGATACCCAATCGGGGGGCGACCTTATCCAGGAAATTAAATGCATTGCTATAAAGCGATTCCTGGGCAACGATCGTCTCTCCGGTCTTAACTCGAGCCAAAATCGCAGCAGAGATAGCCGCCATGCCCGATGCAAACGCTTTACCTGCTACCAATTCGTCTATTTGGGAAGAATCCTGTTCGCGGATTAAATCCAATGCTTCTAACATCGCAACTCTTCTGGCAAAATGATCTGCATTGGGATTTGCTGCGCGGGTATAAGTAAAGCCAGGTTGGGTACCATCGTAAATTGCGACTCCAGTAGCATGATCCGGAAAGCTAAACAGGGATGTTTGGTAAATGGGCATTACATGAGCATTGTATGGGTGCTCACCTTCATCGAAATGGGTCACTAAGGTACCCAATCCATGTCCTGGTGAAAACTGTGTCATAATGTGCTCCTTTTAGAAGAAAATATGAAAATACTAATGAATAATTATACGTCAGGACTTTTTGGTACAATTAATATCCATTTTAATTGGGAACATGCCAGCTATTTTGATCGTTAATATTATTGTATGAAAGACTTATCCGCTACATCAGCGCCCGTCTCCCGTCCAATCGACCTGATTCCCCAGATTCTGACTGCAATCACAGGAGGGGTGATTATTTTTTCCATACTGTTGGCTGGTGTGGCAATCGGTTTTAACATCAATTTTACTGGGAAGATCTACCCTGGAGTAACTGTAGCGGGTGTTGATCTGTCTGGAATGGAACCTACAGAAGCGGCATCCCATCTAATAACCAGGCTAGAATTCCCCAACCAGGGTAAGATCCTCTTCCGTGACGAAGATAATATCTGGTTATCGTCCCCTTCTCAGGTTGGATTTTACCTAAATCCTCAGACTACTGCTGCGGCAGCCTATCAATATGGTCGCACTGGCGGGCCAGTCACGCGTATCATCGACCAGTTCAAATCCTGGTACCTAGGCACTTCTCTGCCTCCTTTGTATGTCTTCGATGAAAACGCCGCCCAATCATACCTGGAGAGAATCGCAGCGCAAACTGATATTCAAAAGGTGTAAGCGTCTCTCAGCGTTGAGGGTGTGGATGTGGTGGTACGCCCTGGACAAATCGGCAGGCACTTAAACATCCCCCAAACTCTTGAATTGCTAAGAGCCCAATTGGGGACAATGCGAGATGGTGAGATCCAACTGGTTATCGATGAAGATACGCCGGTCATATTGAACGTGGAAGAGCAGGCGCAACTCGCTCAGCAGATTCTGGATCAACCACTGAAACTCACCGTTCCCGACTCCCAAGAGGGCGATCCGGGACCCTGGACATTTGAGCCAGATGCCCTGGCGCAAATGATCACCATCGAGCGCATCAGCGACCCTGAGGGGGATCACTACCAGGTCGGTTTACAGACCGATGGGTTGCGCTCATTTCTAGAGGGTATCGCACCTCAATTAGCACGTTACCGTAAGAATGCACGCTTCATCTTCAATGACGACACTCGCCAGCTGGAGGTGATTGAACCAGCTGCAATTGGACGTTCATTAAATGTGGACGGCACTATCGAGGGAATCAATCAAAAACTCCTGGCCGGAGACCACAAAATAGCCCTCGACATCGAGATCATTCAGCCAGAAGTTGGGGATGATGCCACTGCCGAGCAACTGGGCATTTCTGAGCTGGTCAGCTCATATACCTCATATTTCTACGGCTCGAGTTCGGAACGTATCCAAAACATCACCACATCTTCAAGTCAGTTTCACGGGATTCTTATCCCTCCCGGAGCCACCTTCTCGATGGGAGATGAACTGGGAGATGTGACCCTTGATAATGGTTATGCCGAAGCTCTGATCATCTTCGGCAACCGCACAATACAGGGTGTTGGTGGCGGCGTATGCCAGGTAAGTACAACCTTCTTCCGGACAGTGTTTTTCGGCGGATTCCCAGTTATCGAACGCTACCCACACGCCTACCGGGTGGGATATTACGAACTAAAGGCGGATGGAGGCTATAACACCAGCCTAGCCGGATTAGATGCCACAGTATATACTCCACTGGTGGATTTCAAATTCACTAATGATACGCCAAACTGGTTGCTAATGGAAACATATGTCAACCAAGCCGCGCGCACATTAACCTGGAAGTTTTATTCCACCTCAGACGGCCGCGAAGTAGAATGGCACACCAGTGGCTTGAAAAATAAAGTTGACCCGCCAGATCCGCTCTATGAAGAAAATCCAGACCTGGCCAAGGGGCAAGTCAAACAAGTAGATTGGGCAGTAGAAGGGGCAGACGTGACAGTGACACGCGCTGTCAGCCGAAATGGTGAGACACTTTTTGAGGATACTTTCTCAACCCATTACATGCCCTGGAGAGCCGTGTACGAGTATGGTCCCGGCACAAAAGACATGCCACCAAAAGAGACAAAGAAAAAGGATAAGGATGATTAATCAAACCTCATTCAAGGTAGATTCAAAGAGGAGATCAACATGGTCAGTCAGGAACTTTTAGACATCCTCCGATGTCCAAACTGCGTTAGGGAAAAGGAAGGTCTGCTCGAGTACTACCAGGAATCCTGGTTGATATGCCAGGATTGTGATCGCAAATACCCCATTCGGGATGATATTCCAGTGATGCTGATCGATGAGGGGGATAAGTGGCAGGCAACACCCAAAGAAGATCTTCCCATCCCTCCACCTGAATAGGGAAAGTTGGAAGCGATCGACTATTCTGCCTTATTAGCTGAATTCACCTGCGGTTCTGATATTAGAGCCGAGGCAGCTGCAATGCAGCTGGCAGTTCGGGGATCAAATAGTCTGCCTATCATCAGAGAGCTGCTACAGAATTCCAGTGTAGAAATTCGCTGGTGGGCCGCCCGATCACTTGCGGAAATACATGACTCCCAAGTAACCACGTTGCTCCTGCAAGCCCTGAACGATCAGGCATCTGAGGTGCGCCAGTGCGCCGCGCTGGGCTTGCGCCAACAACCGGATGCAGGCGCCATCCCACAATTGATTAATACCCTAAGTGATCCCGATCGGCTTCTGGCGCGCCTGGCAGGGGATGCTCTCATCGCAACAGGTGAAGAAGCTGTACCGGCATTAATTGAGGTGATGCAAAACGGATCCCAGATTGCCCGATTGGAAACTGCGCGCGCATTAAGTGAGATTGGCGACACTCGCGCCATCCCTTCACTGTTCAACGCCCTGGATGAGGATTCTGTTGTATTAGAGCATTGGGCTGGTAAAGGTTTGCAGAAGATGGGGATGGGAATGGTGTTCTTCAAGCCCTAGCTTATTTATTCAATCTCACGGTTTGGCGAGTGCCCAGACCAGCCAGGCAGAGATCATCACCAATCCAATCCCAAAGCGGACTAAAAAAGACAAACCCCAACCCAGAGCCACCCCACGCGTCGCTCGCCAGGCGCCGCGCCATTCACGGTTACGCAATAGCTCAAGAAGAAATATGGCCACCGGGATAGCGATCAACCCCCCGATAGGTGGAAATAACACTGTTCCAGCGATGCCCGCAATAAGCGCAACCCCGATCGTCAACCAGGATGCACCTCCCCGACGAGCGCCAGCCCCCATCAGCAAATTGTCCGCAGTTACACCTGCGATCATGCCCAAAGTGATCAAGACAAATATAACGATCCCTAATGTATCAAAGCCGGTGATTATCCCATACAGCAATGCCGCCAGCCAGATCACTGTGATCCCCGGAAAAATAGGGATGATCAACAACACCAACCCCACCAGCATGACCAGCAGTGTCAACCAAAACGATAGTGCGTCAACCCAGGCAGGCAAATTATTCCTCTGCCTGGATCACATCTACACCGCCCATCCAAGGCTGGAGAACATCCGGTACAACCACTGAGCCATCTTCTTGCTGGTAATTTTCCATAACTGCGATCAAGGTGCGAGGCAAACCCAAACCTGAGCCGTTTAGGGTGTGCACAAACCGTGTCCGACCACCATTGCTTGGTCGATACCTGATATTGGCACGTCTGGCCTGAAAGTCGGTATCATTGGATATCGACGAGACTTCCAACCATTCCCCGACACCGGGAGCCCAGACTTCGATGTCATAAGTAATGTGAGCCGCAAAACCGAGGTCGCCGGTGCACAGCTGGTTGATGCGATAGGTAAATCCTAATTCAGTACAAACCTGCTCAGCGTCAGCGACCATCTTCTCAAACTCAGCTGCTGAATTCTCGGGTTTACAGAATTTATACATCTCCACCTTATCAAACTGGTGACCACGCTTGATACCACGCACGTCTCTTCCGGCGCTCATCTTCTCCCTGCGGAAGCAGGGTGTGTAGGCCGTGTAATGCAGGGGAAGGACCTCTTCATCCATGATATCTTCCATATGCAGACCAGTTAGGGGGACTTCTGCGGTCGGCACCATCCACAAATCTTCCTCATGGTCGCGGTAGAGGTTATCAGAAAACTTGGGGAGTTGTCCTGCCCCGTACAGGACTTCACCCTTGACCATAAAGGGGGTATATTTTTCAGTATATCCTTGACGGATATGTAAATCCAGCATCCAGGCGATCAATGCTCGTTGCAGGAGAGCTCCTGGTCCGCTGAGAACATAGAAACGAGAACCGGTGATTTTTACACCTTGTTCGAAATTTATCATTCCCAAGGCGGGGCCCAAATCCCAGTGTGGTTGCGGCTCGAAATCATATTCAGGTAGTTCGCCTTCCGCCTTGATGATCACATTCTGACTCTCATCGATCCCCAGTGGGACCTGGGGGTCGGGGAGATTGGGCATCTCTGACATCAGATCAGCCAACTGGCTCTCTACCTGGCGCAGGTTTTTATCCAGAGCATCGATACGCTCGCCAACGACACGCATTTGATCAATTTTCTGCTGTCGATCAGCTTGGTCTTTCATCCTACCGATCTCTTTGGAGACCAGGTTACGCTCAGCTTTGAGACTCTCAACCTGCTGGATCAAGGTCCTACGCTGCTCATCGAGCTCCAGAATCTGGTCAACAGGAACGAGATCAATCTGGCGTTTACGCAAAGCGTCTCGCACCAGATCAGGGTCTTCGCGGATCAGGTTGATATCTAACACAGTTGCACCTCCTAAGTCGTTCTATTTATCAGGAATAGATAAGCCCCCTCGCATGCAGGACGAGGGGGCGCTCGTGGTGCCACCTGCTTTCGCCGTTTATCACGGCCTCTTCGACGCGCTAACGGGCGTTCCCGGCTCTCTTACGACAGAGTCCCTGCGAGAGCGACCAGCCCCAAAAGGGGCCGACGGAGGGGATTTCACCGCTTGACCTGCTGCCTCACACCAATCGGCAGCTCTCTGAGAGGATTCACGGCTACTTGGCTCCATGCAAGTCATTTCAGACTATGTGGAGGGGATTATACCCGAGCTTGAGAGAGAGTCAAGTATGAGCGCTAACGGCAAGTTTTATATTAATTGTTTGGTGGTATAAAAGGCGAAAGGAGATTTTAGATGAAATATGGTTTTGTGCTTCCTCGGGGTGACGCCCGCACCGCGGCTGATTTTGCAAGCCAAGCAGAGAAATCCGGTTGGGATGGCTTTTTTGTCTGGGAACCAGTCTGGGGTATTGACGCCTGGGTTGCCTTAACAGCAGCTGCCATGCTGACCGAGCGTATCCGTCTAGGAACTTTGCTCACACCAGTCTCACGCATGCGCCCCTGGAAGCTGGCTAGTGAAACGGCCACTTTAGATAACCTCTCCAACGGTAGAGTCATCTTATCTGTTGGTTTAGGCGCCATAGATACCGGCTTCAAGGACTTTAACGAAATCGTTGACCGCAAGACCCGCGCTGAGTTATTAGACGAAGGATTGCATATCCTGACCAACCTGTGGACTGGTGATCCATTTAGTCACGCTGGTAACCACTATCAAGTTGAGATCACTGAAAAAACCTTCTCGCCACCTCCCCCACCAGCCCAAAAACCACGCATCCCTATTTGGGTCGTCGGTGCCTGGCCAAGCATGAAATCTATGCAGCGAGTACTTCGTTATGATGGATTACTCCCCAATATAATGGACGATAAGGGCAAGGTGCGCATGAGCCAGGCAACCCCCAGTGAGATACTGGAAATGAAGAAGTTTATTGAGGCTAATCGTGAACAAGAAACCCCCTTCGATATCGTCATAGAAGGCCAGACACCAGGAGATGACCCACACAAAGCCGCATCCATCGTGCACCCCTACAAAGAAGCCGGTGCAACCTGGTGAATTGAAGCGCTGTGGTCTAGCCATGAACCTGAGGAAATTCTCACTCGTATCATGGGTGGGCCTCCACGATTAGAATGAATTATAAATAGAAATAATCCCGCTCCCTCGCATAGTTTCCGATATTGGGAGAGCGGGATCGTTCTTTGCTTTTTAGTATGTACCTTCTAAGGGAAAACTCCGCTTTACCTATTAATCTTTTTCTCGCAGATGGGGGAATAAGATCACTTCGCGGATATTTGGCGTATTCGTAAAGAGCATTGTCAACCGATCTATGCCCATGCCAAAGCCGCCGTTGGGAGGCATACCATAGCGCATGGCACGCAGATAGTCCTCATCCATTGGATGGCGTTCCTCATCATCAGCAGCATAATCTCGGCCCATTTCCTGGAAACGAGCCTCCTGGTCGAGGGGATCGTTGAGTTCGCTAAAAGCGTTGCAGATCTCCATCCCAGCGATAAATAACTCAAAACGTTCCACAGTGTTTACATCGCCAGGCTGGCTTTTGGTTAGAGGAGAGATATCGCGCGGGTAATCATAGATTAGAGTAGGTTGCATTAGCTTTGGTTCGAGGAAATCTCCGATCAAAGAATCGATTAACTTACCACGGGTAGCCTTGGGATCGGGCTGCAGGTCCCTCGCGCGCATGGCCTCGGCCAAACTGTCGGCGGTTGGGTGCTGCTGAATATCAATCCCCGCCATTTCAGCCAAACCTTCGCTGAGCTTAATGCGCATCCAGGGAGGTTCGAGGTTAATCGCATTACCCTGATACACTACTTTGTGACTCCCGATTACCTTGTTTGCCACAAAGGTGATCATCTCTTCCGTGAAAGCCATCACCTGATTGTAATCAGCGTATGCCATGTAGAACTCAAGCATGGTGAACTCAGGGTTGTGGGTACGATCGACGCCCTCATTGCGGAAATCACGCCCGATCTCATAAACACGCTCTAGGTTACCAACCAAAAGCCGTTTCAAATATAATTCAAAGGAGATACGCAGGTAAAGATCTTGTTTGAGCTGGTTATGATGGGTGATAAAAGGACGGGCAGCAGCACCACCGTAAATTGGTTGTAAGATAGGCGTCTCAACTTCTAAGAAACCATTGCTATCCATAAAATCACGCAAGGCGCGCACAATGGCAGCTCGAGACTGAAAGATACGGCGAATGTCCGGGTTTACCGCCAGGTCCGCATAGCGCTGCCGGTAGCGTACTTCTGGCTCTGCCAAGGTAGCATGCTGTACAACCTGACCATCAACCAGCTCATCTTTTGCTGCAGGTAACGGGCTGATCGCCTTAGCCAGCAGGCGGAAACCATCCACTCGAAGAGTGACCTCACCAGTGCGGGTCCGGAACATCTCGCCACTGGCCTGAATGAAATCACCCAGGTCATAATAACGTTTGAAGAACTCCAGTTGTTCCTCCCCGATGTCGTTGGCTCTTAAAAAGAGCTGTACGCGCCCAAAACCATCTTCGACATGGGCAAAGGTGATCTTCCCCATCGGGCGTAATGACCGTAAGCGCCCGACCAGAGTCACATCAACAACTTGATCGCCTCCTGATGCTTCACTGGTTTCAAAGGCCTGGATGGCTTCCTGGCTGGTGTGAGAACGTTCAGAGTGCGCGGGATACGGATCGATTCCTTGCTCCCGTAGTTGGTCCACCTTTTCAAGGCGTACCCTTTCCAAGTTTGAGTATTCCCTGGGCATATAAGCTCTCCCATGTTAAGTAAAAACCCCGCGCAGATGTTGATCGCGCGGGGCTTGTGTTCAATAGCCCCTGTGTCACTCCACCTTTACAATCTGCACAGTAAAAGACCCACCGGGTGCTTCGACATCCACCTTATCACCTGCGCGGTGGTCCAGGATCGCCCGACCAAGAGGGGATTCATTTGAAATTCGACCTTCCCGGGGATTTGCCTCTGCGCGACCAACAACTGTATATACTTCAGGTTTGCTTCTACCTTCCTTGATTGTTACTGTAGCACCGACATCGACAACTTCTCGTTTATCTGAATTCTCGATAACGCGCGCATTGGCTAGCAACATTTCCAACTCTTGAATTCGTCCTTCAACGAAAGCTTGTTCATTCTTAGCAGCTTCGTACTCGGCATCAAGATCTACACCCATGTCACCGCCATCCTCCATTGCTTCTCGCAACCGAGCAGCGACTTCCTTGCGTTTAACTGTTCTAAGATGTTCCAACTCATCTTGCAGTTTTTGGTAACCCGTGGGGGTCAGAAAAGAAGGAGGCATTATTTCACCCATAAACTTTTAGTAAGATGTTATTCCAATCCCCAATAAATTTCAGGTGTATCCTGGGTTCATTTATGAAAAGGAGATGCGGCGTCTTGGAAGTACACTACTGCTCTTCCGCCGCCGCGCACGGATTTTAACACAATCCAATCCGAAACGCAAGTGAGCAAAGTTGAACATTTATGCTAGATAACTCGCCAGAGCCCTACTCCCTGCAACGGTTCCCAATAAGATCGGATAGCAATCTGCATTTGGTCAAGGTCCGACCAAAATGTGCTTATCTGGGAAGCATATGACGCAATAGCTGCCACCCACACATCAAGACCCTCCTCCGAGACAGAGAAGATCTTCTGCTGCATTCCGCTAGATATTGCAAGCTGGCTAATATCAAATTGCTCTATATAGGGATAATCGGGGTAATACCAGATTTGCCGATTCAACCCTTCCGTCGCAATTCTCACCAGACGATGATCAACATGCCCACCCACTGCCAGTGGACAGACTAATTCACAGGACTGGGGCAAGGCTTGACTGAGTTTCCTCTCCAGGTCTTCCACCAACTGGGTTTCTTCCAGGGGCAATTCCCCGAAAAGTTTTGAATCCGATGTGTATAAGGGGGTTCCATCTACAGGAGAACGCCGGTATATGGCATCCGGCATTGAAAAATAACGGGGAGTCGCGCCCATTCGTTGGTTGGAGAGAATATCTTCATCTCGACGTTCCGAGACAGCTTCTGAGCTGGTTTCCCAGCGGTTGTGTAAGCTTTTTGCATAAGGGGATAAAGTCTCAGGTGACGGTTCTCCAGCAAAAATCGTCCAAATTGAGACCTTTACCCCTGACCTGACCTGCTCCCAAACCAGCCCCCCACAAGAAAGGGCAACATCATCAAAATGTGGTGAAAGATAAATCCAGTCCATGATCATTCTCCCTTTACCGTCAGGGAATTTTACCTAATTTCTCGCCGACTTGCCACTCCAGCATGCCAGTGTTATCATCTACCTGTGTGAAGCGCAAATATGTTCTCTAACATCTCATCCTCTAATCGCCTGCGCTTAGTATTTGCCGCCATAATCCTGGCGACCATTCCTTGCTATTGCCTTGGCTTGATTGCAGTAGCTCTAGCTCCGGAACGTGGTATCATACCCACCTCAACCCCTACCTGGACACCAACACCTACGCTGGTAGCGACATCCACGCTGCCGCCAACACTTACCGCGATCCCTACTCTACCGCCCACCAGCACACCAACTGAAACAGCGACACCATCCCCCTCACCAACCCCAACTGAAACGGCTCCTCCCACGGATACCCAAGTGCCAACAGCGACTGAAACTTCTCAACCCAGCCCGACAAATACCGAGAGTCCTACTCCTTCCGCGACGCCGACACACACCGAGACCCCAGACCCGACTCCGACGCCTACACCCACACCAACAAGCACAGCGACAGAAGTAGAGCCTCCCACACTCACACCGACATCCGATGATTCCTCCAACTCAACCCTTCCAGCAACTGAAAATCCTTGAAAAATAAACTATCAAAATCTTCAAAATTCCTATCTCCGCCGCAAGCGGACGGAGTATTACGGAATTTTGCCCCTACGGGTACAGATTTTGTTAAAGCTCGGAAC
>Ga0114921_10000928_pt1 | contig 12816 bp, 13 predicted proteins | sample BentaG_FD_87016 | JGI IMG/M metagenome (GOLD analysis project Ga0114921, IMG submission 87016) | Deep subsurface microbial communities from South Atlantic Ocean to uncover new lineages of life (NeLLi) - Benguela_00093 metaG | ecosystem: Environmental > Aquatic > Marine > Oceanic > Sediment ...
TTATCTCTCAGTACAGTGACCGTAACCTCATTTTCGTATTCGACAATTTCCAAGAGTTCTTCCCAGTTTTTGACACTCTTTGAATTAACAGAAATTATTGAGTCGTTAGTCAAAAACCCCATTCTTTCATAATAACTTCCTTTTTCCACTTCGATTTTCATGTAAGGATTTACTGTTAGGCCATAAATAGTAAAAGATAAAAATAAAACCACGAATGCTGATATTATATTAAATAATGGTCCATTAAACAGTACCAATATTCTTTTATAGACTGGTGCATCATAAAAACCCGGTACTTCCCTTTCCTTCTCGCTTGCTGATTTTTCTTCATGTTTTACAATTTCTCCCTCGTCTTCACCTGCCATTTTTACATACCCTCCCAGCGGAAAATATGCAATTCTAAAATCTGTTTCGCCAATCTTTTTGCGTATAAGAGGAGGTCCGTAGCCGATAGAGAATTTTTCGACAGGAATATGAAACAACTTCGCCATTAAAAAATGACCAAATTCGTGAATAGTAATACAAAATCCAAGTATAAATAAAAATGGAAGAACAGAATATAGTAGAAAACTTAACATACTAAACTCCTCACCGTTTCCCGTGCCCATTGCTCAGCCGCTAAATAAAACTTTATACCACCTTTTTTAGGAGAATGTCTCGACATAACCTTGCGAATTACTTTCGGTATTTCGTTAAATTTTAATTTATCTTCAAGGAAAAGTTTAACTACCTCTGCATTTGCAGCATTAAGTACTGCTGGCATACTCTTATCCTTCCTTAACGCATCATAGGCAAGTTTAAGACAGGAAAAATTTTTAAAATCTGGAGCTTGAAAACTCAAGGTTTCGACCTTTTTTATATTTAGGTACTTCACAGGGGCGCGTAACCTGTGTGGCGCGGTCAGCGCATATTGTATGGGCAATTTCATATCAGGGGTAGAAACCTGGGCTAGTAATGTTCCATCAATAAATTGAACGAGTGAATGGCATAGTGCCTGTGGATGAATAACCACCTTGATTCTATCCGCGGGAAGATGAAAGAGATGATGGGCTTCAATTACCTCAAGCCCCTTATTCATCATTGTTGCCGAATCTACGGTTATTTTCTTACCCATTCTCCATACTGGATGTTTCAATACATCAGACTTCTTTACATTGTTAGTGTTTTTATTTAAAAATGGTCCACCACTTGCCGTTAAGAAAATATTCAATACATCATTTATATTTTTCCCCTCGAGACATTGGTAAATAGCAGAATGCTCACTATCAATAGGAATAAGTAGTACATTATGCTTTTTTACCTTATGCATTATAATATCGCCAAAACTCACTAAGATCTCTTTTGTTGCAAGACAGATGCGCATATTTTTTTCAATTGCCCTCAGTATTCCATAAATGCCAATGGAACTGGATAGAGCACATATTATAATATCAGCACTGATTGCCTCAACCATCTCCGTTATTCCTTTTTCTCCGCAAGTGATCTGTGTTCGTTCCAATCCCTCTTTAATGTTTCTATAATACGTATCATCGACAAGTGTTACTACCTCGGGTTTAATATCTCTTGCCTGTTGTAACAACAATCGATGGTTTGCATAAGCTGCAATTCCGACAATCCGAAAATTCTTCAATTTCTTGAGAACAGTTATTGCATTACGGCCAATAGAGCCTGTAGACCCTAAGAGTATAATCCTCTTCATGGTAGAATACAATTAAGAACTTTTAAATCACTTTTTTTTGTAATCTTAATGTTATAACGATCTCCAAGAAAACAACGCACAGGAATTCCTAATGACTCAAGGAGTGCCGCTTCATCAGTATATTCGATAGCGAGATTTGCCCGTCGGTATGCGTTTTCTATAAGACTATGTTTAAAGAATTGTGGTGTCTGAATGAGATAAAGATTTCTTCTCAGTACTGTTTGCAGGACAACACCTCGGTTTATTTTTTTAACTGTCTCAAATATCGGTATTCCACAAATAACCGCTTTATATTTACGGCATAACGTGATACCCTTTTCTATAATAGTTTGCGAAACTACGGGCCTTACACCATCGTGGATGACGACGATGCCAGAGCTGTTCCTTATAGCTTTGAGGCCATTTAAAACTGAATCTTGTCTACGTTTTCCTCCCACCACTATGGCCTGAACTTTTTTATAATTATTTTTTTTTATCAAAACTTTGATATCGACAATTCTCTCTTTGGGAACAACAATTATTATAGTATTGATATTTTTGTTAACTTCAAAGGCGTCGAGGGCATAGAGGAAAAGGGCGCGTTTCCGAAATAAATAGAATTGCTTTGCCTCTCCAAATCTTCTACCTTCGCCAGCAGCAACGATGATTGCACTATTGGCCATATAACATGATAACCAGAATCATAGAAATGTCAACAATTTGGCGTATGGGGCACTGATTTCTGTATGTGGATTTTCCATCCACGAGCTCATTAATTTGACTATTGACATTCGACAAATTATGGATATCATTTAGTGTGAAAGTAGAATATAAGGAGGTAGCATTATGAAAAAGATACTTGCGGTACTCCTTTTTGCCGTCCTGATAATAGGTTGTGGACCAAAGATGGCGAAACAGGAAACGCTAGATGCCCTCGCAGAAGCTAGAGCCGCCTTGGAGGCTGCACAAGCTAGAATTACTGATCTCGGGAATGAAAAGGCTGCTTTAGAAGCGCAAATGGCTGAAATCGAACAAGGAATCGCGAATCTGAATGAGGAAATCGAAATCGTGCAACATAAAATCGACACCAGGTGTAAGAAATAAGGAGGATGAGATGAAGAGAATTCTAACTATGAGCTTCGTTCTTTTCTTATTGATTCCTGTTTTTGCGTTGGCCCAAGAAAAAATGACCGAAGAAGAAGCACAGGCAGAACTCGCTAGCTTACATGAACAATTGACAGAGGCAGAGGCGACAATTTCTACACTCGAAGCTGAGATTGAGGCACTTACGACGCAACTTGCAGAATGGGAAGCCCGCCATGATGAACTTGCATCCAAATTTGCTGAGCTCAAGGAGACCTGGAAGCGATGTCAGTATGGCAGATACACTGTCGTTGAGGGCGATTGGCTGTCTATGATTGCCACCATGCGTAACGTTTATCATGATGGTTCTAAGTGGCCAATGATATATGAATCGAATAAAGATAAAATAACAAATCCAAATCTTATTTATCCGGGCTGGGTATTGCTTATCCCATATCTTGACCGTTACACGGTTGTCCCGGGTGATTGTCTTTGGTTAATAGCCTCATATCTATCAATTTATTCAGATGCTCGAAGATGGCCAGAGATCTATGAGGCGAACAAAGATAACATCAAAGATCCTGATTGGATTTATCCAAACCAGGAATTTATTATACCTCATGATTAAAAAACTAGGGAGGGACTAAGCACCTGTCCCTCCCTTTTGATGTGAAAGTATCTATACCTATATCGGGTTTAGAACCCACTCTTATCTCAGGTTTCCACGATGAGTTTCTAAAGGAAATTCAGAATCAATTTAACATTATTGTATCAATGCGCAATGACTACATATATTTAAAAGGTAATGAGCAAAAAGTCAAAGAGGCGAAAAAGGCTATTCAAACAATACTAAAAAGTGTCGAAGCGAAGGGTAAGAAAATTGAAAGGCCCAAAGAGAAAGAACCATTTTCTGTGACAACGCCGAAACGATTAATTAAGGCGAAGAGTTCTGGCCAGGCAGAATACATACAGGCAATGGATGATTATGATATTGTTGTGAGCATTGGCCCGGCTGGGACTGGTAAAACCTATCTCGGGGTTGCCCAAGCGATTTCCTATTTAATGGAGAAAAGGATTGAAAGGTTGATCTTAACGAGACCCGCTGTTGAGGCAGGAGAATCGTTAGGTTTTCTCCCTGGTGCAATAGAAGACAAAGTTGACCCTTACCTCCGGCCACTCTATGATGCCCTGAATGATTTCTTGCCTTATGAGCGAATTAGAAAATATCTCGATATGAAAATTATCGAAGTGGCGCCACTTGCTTATATGCGAGGGAGAACACTCAACGATGCATTTATTATCCTCGATGAAGCCCAAAATACAACCGGTATGCAAATGAAGATGTTCTTGACGCGAATGGGTTGGCGTTCAAAAATAGTGATCACCGGAGATATTACACAAGTAGATCTCCCAAGCAACATATTTTCTGGACTCATTGAAATACAACATTTATTAAAGAATATTGATGGTATAAAATTTGTCTATTTAAGTGAAAAGGATGTGGTGCGACACAGCCTCGTCCAAGAAGTAATCAAGGCGTATGAAACTAAAAATTCAACATAAACTTTTCATTTTTATTGGTATAATTATTTTACTCAATCTAATATTCCCACCACCCTTGGTGCCCAGAAGATTTAATATTAATACAGGAGGAATAGCATCCTTTGATGTTATAGCACCCTATGACTTTTTTATTCCTAAAACCGAGCAGGAACTTTCTGAGGAAAGGCAAGAAATAGCAAAAAGAATTTTACCAGTATTTGAATTAAATAACACAGTATTGAAAACAGTTCATAAAAGGATCAATGACCTTGAGCGCATCATCGATTCTTTAATTACATTGAGGCATATAAACAAAGATTCCTTGGTTAATTTAGTTCAGCGTGAGTACGCAGTTAGTAAAGACGTCGTTGAATATTTATTGAGAAATAATCACAAACAAATTTTTAAAAAAATCATCAAAAGCTCAGGTGACTTATATGCTTCGGGTATTGTTGAATCTAAGCCGTTAAAGTTTAGAATAATAACTATTTTAAGTGGTGATAAAGAGATCGTAGAATCTATTGATCAACTTTATTCATTAGCTGAGGCAGAGAGCATCGCTGTGTTGGGTCAAAGACGAGAATATAGACAACTCATCAAGAATTTCCTAATCCCCAATGTGTGGTTCAATAAAGAAAAAACGGAAGAGAGAATTGATGAAGTCTTTGCGAATGTTCTGAAGACAAAGGGTAAGGTTTTAAAGGGAGAAATTATTGTTGAAAAACATAAGCGTGTAACTGACGAGGCAATGGAAAAAATGATTGCATTGCAACAAACCTACGTTTCAATCGGAACATGGGAAATATTGAAGACAATAATTTTCCGTAATTTTTTATATCTTTCCATCATTTTTTTCTTGTATCATATTGACAAAATTACACATTCACAAATATTCGAATTAAAAAATATCTATTTTATTGCATTGCTTTCAGGAACTTACTTAATTATCGGTAGAATTACCTATCTAACAAATACTATTTATTTACTACCAATTGCATTTTTTATTTTCTTATTTGCCCTTTATTTCAACTTCTATATAGCAATTATTTTTACTATTATTTTTGCCTCACTCTTCGGTATCACATTGAATTCTATTTCAATTTTTATGTATCTTCTCGTCGGTGGTTTCGTTGCCGCTTTTTCGATTCAGGCAATAAACTCGAGATTATCCCTGTACCGGCCACTCTTGTACATTACATTGGCAAATATTGGTGCAATTTTTTTCATAGATATTTATTTATTAAAAGGACACCTCAATTTTATTCATTTAGGTGAAGGTGTAATGAATGCAATTCTCGGACTTGTTTTCTTCGCGCTCTTGTTACCTCTCTTTGAAAAGGTCTTCGATTTTACTACTGATTTAACACTTTTAGAATTGGGAAATTTGAATTTACCACTTTTCAAAGAAATGGCAATCGAGGCTCCGGGAACGCATCACCATTCAATTGTGGTTGGAAATCTTGCTGAGGCAGGAGCTCGTGTCATTGACGCTGATCCAATTCTTGCCCGGGTCGGTGCGTATTATCACGATATTGGCAAGCTAAAAAAGCCCGAATATTTTATCGAAAATCAAATTGGTGTTAAGAATCCCCATGATAATTTGAAACCTCAGATGAGTGCACTGATTATCATTTCGCATGTGAAGGATGGGATTGAAAGGGCAAGGAAAATGAAGTTGCCCAGGAAATTGATTGATATCATTGAACAGCACCATGGTACAACAACAATACAATCGATTTACCAAAAGGCATTGCATGTAGCTACCGATGTTAACCAAGATGCATTCCGTTATCCTGGTCCCTTACCAAAGACAAAAGAATCCGCGTTAGTAATGCTTGCTGATAGTGTGGAGGCAGCAGCAAGAGGCGAAAAGAATATTACTATTACTAAATTGCAAAAGCTCCTTAAAGATCATGCTGACAAGAAGTTTAGTGATGGACAATTAGACCACTGTCCAATAAACCGCCATGATTTGGAACAAATCAAAACTGCTTTTCTTCCTATTCTTACTGGGATATTTCATCCCCGAATCGACTATGAAAAGACGAATAAGATAGCTGATTTCCCCAATCCGCCCGACCATTCGGTCCCGTAGGGCAGGTTTAGGACACAAATGCGTAGAAGAATCGTACTCGTGTATCGTAAATCGTATTTTCCCTATTAGTAGCAATTTCAAAATGCCTATGATTGTCTTTGTACGTCCCATCATGCATCAAATGCAAAAATATCGAGAGCAGAGTTTGAGCATTACTTCAGTGATGTTATGAAAATAAATATTTTTAATGAAACTCATTATTCGGCCATTGATGAAAAGAAAATTACGAGGCTTGTAAAAAAAATATTGAAAAAAGAGCACATAAAGCTTGATACACTTAATATAATTATTACAGACAACACCTATCTGAAAAGACTGAACAAAATGTTTTTTAGAAAGAATCGACCCACAAATGTTATTTCTTTTAAAATGGACAACGTTTCAGAAATCTATGTATCAAAGAACAAGGTAAAAAGTAACGAAGAATTATTCTACTATATTGTACATGGCCTTTTACATATTATCGGATATGAACACAAGAATAGGCGAGAAGAAATACTTATGGAGAATAGATGTTTTGAATACATAAATGATGCCTAACTTAATTATCTACATTATACTGCTTCTCATTTTTTTTACATTGAGCGCGTTTTTCTCCGGCATGGAAGCCGCAATCTTCTCAATTTCACGCTTTCGTGTTAAAACGTTGCTATTTGAAAACAAAAGAGGTGCCACTACACTTGCGAAGATTAAAAAGGAATCGGGCAAGACGCTTGCTTCGATACTTTTAGCAAATTTACTCGTGAATATTGCTGCCTCTTCAGTCGCTGCTATTATTCTTATTCAGGTTATCACAACACATGGATTGAATACCACCTTATCCTTTATTGTTGAGATTGTTATTATGACATCTCTTCTTTTGATTATTGGTGAAATTACGCCGAAGACAATCGCCATTTCTAATGCTGAATTTTTTGCATTAAAATTTAGTAAGGCGATCGAATTTTTCACGAAAATTTTTAGTCCTATGGCAACGCTCATGGAAGTATTTGTGCGACGCATAGTAACTCATCGAATCGGAGAAGGACAGAAATCTATCTCAGACAAGGAAATAAAGCTTATGCTGAGTGAGGCAAAAAAATTCAAAGTTTTAGACGAGGGTGAGGAGAAATTTGGCTATCAAATTCTTAAGTTTGGGAAAATGAAGGTTAGTGAAATTATGACACCCAGGCAGAAGGTTGTCGGGGTCGATATTGATTCGAGTATCGAAAAAGCGAGAGAAGTAATTACGTCGTCGAAACATTCGAGGATGTGCGTTTTTGATGAAAATGGAAATGTGGTTGGCATACTTTATGCGAAGGATCTCTTTATTAGAGGAGTTGATATGTCAAAGGGGTCCGCAGTTTCCATAAAAAATTTAATGCGTGATTCCTACATCGTCCCTGAAATGAAGCAGATTGATAATCTATTGGGAGAATTTAGAAAAAATGGTGTTCATATCAGTGTTGTTGTCGATGAGTTTGGTAACTTTAGTGGTATTGTAACACTCGAGGATATATTGGAATTCCTTTTCGGTGAAATTATTGATGAATATGACGAACTTGCTGACCTGCCGTATAAAAAGCTCTCAGCAACGACGTATATGTTTGAAGGTAACATTACTATTAGCGAAATTTCGCGCATTCTCAATGTCGAGCCTTTCACCAAAGAGGGAGAACGGCTGTCCGGTTTTATTCTCAATCATTTTGGGAAAATTCCTAAAGAGAAAGCAAAATTTAATGTCGCTAATCTTGAAATCACCGTGGAAGAGATTCATGACCGCATTATCGAAAAAGTTTTAATAAAAAAATTATCTCCATGAGACGCACGATATGATATATTTGCTTTTACCCTTATTGTTGATACTCTGCCAAGGATTTTTTACCGCGAGCGAGACAGGTCTCGTAAGTATCGAAAAAATGAGGGTTTTAAAGGCAAAGCGAGAGAAAAAAGTATGGGCAATACGAATGAGTAATTTTCTTGAAACACCGGAGCGTTTTTTCTCAACGGTTAACGTAGCTGAAAATTTTATACTTGTTGTTGCCTCAACATTATTTGCTAAATTTTTTATCGACTGGCTGGGTGACAATGGTACAATTTTTTCTACCATTTCACTCGCTCTATTTGCTCTCGTCTTCGGACAATTTATTCCTAAATCAATTGCTCTATCAAATCCTGAAGAAACAATGTCTTTTTTGAGTGGTTTAATATACTATGTGGAAATTATTATCTACCCCATTGTCTATTTCTATGCTCAAATATCAAAGGGCATAGCACGCCTCTTTAAGAGCGAAACGAAGGAAGATTCAATTCGACGGCTTGATATTGTATATGCTATGAGCGAGTATGAAAAAGAGGCAAGCACGCTTGCCTCAAGGCTCTTCAATTTTTCAAGAAGAGTCGCTGCTGAAGTCATGATACCATTGAATGCGGTATTTTTATGTAAAAATGGTTCTGAGCTCGAAACAATTGCCAAAAGTGATAAGAGGATATACACGAGAATACCTGTCTATATGGATAAACGTAGTAATATTATTGGAATCTTTAATATAAAAGATTATTTCTATACGGACAAAGTTGTATTAAGGAAACCGTTTTTCACAAATGGTAATGAACGTTGCATGTCAATATTTCTGGTCATGAAGCAGAAGGGAGAACATATGGCAATTGTGCGTGATGATAAGAATCGTGCCGTTGGTATTGTGACACTTGAGGATTTAATTGAGGAACTGGTCGGGGAGATAAGGGATGAGAACTAAAATACCTGAATTTAATTCTTTATTATTCTTGTAAAATTGTAATAAAAATCCATTTTCGGAGTAGCGAAACTTGTTTCGCGTTTAAGAAAAAATTATAACCTGCCTAAGGCGGACGAAATGTCAAATATTGTTATTTTGATATTTGGTCTTTGACATTCATTTGACATTTGAAATTATCAAACGGTAATTGAACTTCTATTTTTCTCTATACTTTTGTTTAGGTGACCTTTTTCAGCTTTTCTTCTGCCTTCTGTGCATTTATTTTGCCGCTTTCCAAATCTCTGATAATTTTTTTTCTTCTATTCCTTTTGCTTAAATTAAACAGATTCACGATGCCCAAAAATACTAAAATTAAGGGCCAGTCCCTTGTTAACATTAAAACTTGTAGATTTGCAAGCCAGAAGAAAATTCCAATAAAAATGAGGATTATTATCCAGGACACTTTCTATGAAATAATTCCCTCAATTTAGGTGGTAAAGAGAGGTCATTAAAATCGAATGATTTGAATTCATTGATGAATATTTGTTCCTTTGCTTCGTTTGATAATCGCTCATTTATGATAAAGTATGATTTATCCCTCAATCGGCAATATCCTCCCTGTCCAAAAAATCTATCATATTTTACGTTTATTGATAGTTTTTGACATAAATCCTCAAGGAGAGAAAGTGTCATCGTTTTTTTCATTTATTGTCCCCAAAAAATTTTGTAAAAAACCCTTTTTTCTTCTTCCCCTCTAGTCTTTCTATGCCCTTTTTTGCTATTTCATTTTTACTGTCCCATTCAAGTGCCTCATAATATGCCTGCAGTGCTTCAGACTTGTTACCTTCAGATTCGTGTGCCAAACCAAGGTTTACATACAATATCGGATTGAACATAAGCTGCTTTATTGCTTGTTTTAATTTATCAAAACCTTCTCTTCTGTACTGTCGAGTATAAACAAGGGCAAGTCCCAAATAGGAGAGATATATCGGCTGTGGGTTGTACCGACAAGTAATACGTAGTAAATTAACCGCCCGCCATGGATCATTTTGTTTTAAGAACGCAATTGCCCTTGTAAATGCATTTCTCGCCTGAGTTATTTTCGCCTCTTCTCTTGGCTTAATGCCTCTGACCAAGGACTTATCATATTCCGCTTTGAGTTTTTCGTCGGACAGTATTCGATAAGCAGCGGTGATTTTTGAAAATTGATTATGCGCATGCTTTTTTTCTTCTTCATCCAAAAAGCGATCAGGATGATATTGCCGGGCAAGTCTGATATACGCTCTTTTAATCTCACCGGGTGTTGCATTAGCCGACACGCTTAGTATAGAGTAGTAAGTCTCCATTGTATATTATATAATCATAACTAGAATTATCAATTTGTCAATACTTACTTCCTTTTCACCCTTAGATGTATAAAACGGATTTTTCCACAGTTACGACATAGCCATTTTTTCTTCTTATGATGTGTTCCGCTCGTTTCCTTCATTTTATGACCACAGCGGGGGCAATTCATTTATATCAACTCCGCTTCACTGCTGGATTGTTGTACTGTTTATCTTTTTCTTGAGTTCATTGAGACGCATTTCTGCATTACAAAAACTTCCATCGAGACAGAGTGTTTTTTCATACATCTTTATTGCTTCTGGCATTTTCTTTGCGCCTTCATATGTTAACCCTAAGTAGTAATAGATTTCAGGGTCGTGAGGGTTAATTTTTAATGCCTCACTGAATTTTACTATTGCCTTTTCATACTCTTTATTCAAGAGATACGATTGGCCAACTTCCAATAAAACCTCAATTTCGCCTTGTTCCATTCTCCTTTCCTTTACACTAATTTACACAAATAAGACACGAATTTACACAAATGGATCATTATATTCGCGGTTCGTAATTCGTATTTCTTTATCATTGCTGTTTTCCCTTATTTATCTATCTTTTTCCGTCTTCACCCTTTTTTACCTTTGTTTACCTCTGTTCACCCTTCTTTACCCTTTTCAAGTACCGTATCCTTTAAGAATTTCTTATTTTTCTCTGGATATTCACAAATATAATGAAGTCCTCTTGACTCCCTACGCATTAATGCCGATTTAACAATCATCTCTGCTACATTAGTGACATTACGTGATTCAGCATTTATTATATGAATACCTTCATCAAATTGTCGTGAAAAACTGTCAATGACATCTCTCATCCTTTGTAAACTGTGTTCGTCCCTAATGACACCAACATGTTCATGCATCAATTCTTTAATCGCTAATTTGAAATCAGGACCTGCCTTCTTTGATTCCGTCATCTTAACCTTTTTACTCAATTTAGTATTTTTGATGCCTTTGATTTTCTCTGCTGCCCTTGTTGCAAAGACAAGTGCTTCAAGTAAAGAGTTTGATGCTAACCGATTTGCACCATGTACACCAGTACATGCACACTCGCCCAGGGCAAATAATCTTGGAATTGACGACTCTGCCCAGGTATTTACCAAAATACCACCGCACAAATAATGAGCAGCAGGTACTACAGGAATTGGTTCACGTGTGATATCAATACCCCACTGAAGACATGTTTCATAAATGGTCGGAAAGCGGTTTTTAATGAAATCGGATGTACGGTGTGAAATATCGAGCAATACATATTTTGAATTGGTCTTTAACATTTCTGAAACACATGCCCTTGCGACAATATCTCGTGGCGCAAGATTACCAGCTTGACTGTATCTTTTCATAAATGGCTTACCATCTACAGTTTTTAAAATACCACCCTCACCTCTGACAGCCTCTGAGATGAGAAATGACCTGCCTTCGATCTTTATGTTATAAACCGCAGTAGGGTGAAATTGAACAAATTCCATATTCGAAATTTTTGCTCCGGTACGATAAGCCATGGCGATACCATCCCCTGTAGCTATCGGTGGGTTCGTTGTGTGTAAGTATACTTGTCCTGCTCCTCCGGTTGCTAAAATAGTAGCGTTTGCAAAAAGGATATCGATTTTTTGTGCATCGGCATCAAAGTAATATATTCCTATGCATTCACCATCACGGATGATTAAATCGAGGGCGATTTCATTTTCGCTTATCACAACCCTATTTTTCTTCGCTTCTTCAAGCAGTACTCTTTCGATTTCCCAACCAGTAAAATCCTTTGCGTGAACAATTCGCCTTCTCGAATGGCCACCTTCCTTACCGAGGTCAAATTCCCCATTTGATTTAGTGGAGAAACGGCACCCCATGTCGTAGAGTTTCTGAATCAACTTTGGACCGTTTTTAACCATAATTTCAACCGCTCTTTTGTGGCTTAACCCTTTGCCAGTTTTTAAAGTATCTTTGATATGATTATTAAAAGAATCGTCTTCGCCGAAAACCCCTGCTATGCCACCCTGGGCATAATTGGTATTTGAATCGGCTTTTCTTTTTTTGGTTAAGATTAACACTTCGCCATATTTACATGCCTTAGTTGCGAAGGTCAAACCAGCAATGCCTGAGCCTACCACCAAGAAGTCTACCTTTTTAGGCATCTTTAAATTGTATACAAAACTCATTAAATGTCAATATTTAATATAAAAACATGTGGAACAAGAGACGGCGGTCTCATTATCTTCATAACCTTCATAAAAATTTAAAATTATTGACTACCTGGTAAAGGTATATATAATTCTCTTATGAATGTTTCTCAAGCAAAGAAAGAGATTGAGCGATTAAGAAAAA